>Ga0207657_10002678_pt1 | contig 19209 bp, 21 predicted proteins | sample KBSC33metaG_FD_184316 | JGI IMG/M metagenome (GOLD analysis project Ga0207657, IMG submission 184316) | Corn rhizosphere microbial communities from Kellogg Biological Station, Michigan, USA - KBS C3-3 metaG (SPAdes) (version 2) | ecosystem: Host-associated > Plants > Roots > Rhizosphere > Soil ... | reverse complement strand
GCCGCCGTAGAGGAAGTCCATGTGCACGGTGCGGATCGTCATCCCCTGCCCCGGCACCTTCGCGCCGATCGCGAGCGACACACCCTCGTTCGGCTGCACATGGATCAAAAGGACGTTGGGACGCAGGCCCTCGGCCGCTCCGTCCTCGAACGGCGGATGCGGCGCGCGCTTGAACTGGATCGCGATCGTCGTCTCGCGCCGGGCGAGCCGCTTGCCCATCCGCACGTAGAACGGCGTGTCCGCCCAACGCCAGTTGTCGACGTACAGCTTCCCGGCGACGAACGTCTCCGTCATCGACCCGGGCGCGACGCCCTCTTCCTCGCGGTACCCGCGCACCTGCTCGCCCTCGACGAACCCCGGACCGTACTGGCCGCGCACGAGGTGCTTCGGCCCCGGCGTGTGGATCGCCTTCAGCACCTTCACCTTCTCGTTGCGCACCGAGTCGGCGCTGAAATCGATCGGCGGCTCCATCGCGGTGATCGCGACGAGCTGGAGCAGGTGGTTCTGGAAGATGTCGCGGATCGCGCCCGCCTGCTCGTAGTACCCGGCGCGGTTCTCGATCCCGATCGACTCGGCGACGGTGATCTGCACGTGATCGATGAACTGCCTGTTCCAGATCGGCTCGAAGATGCCGTTCGCGAACCGCAGCGCCAGCATGTTCTGCACGGTCTCCTTGCCGAGGTAATGGTCGATGCGGAAGACCTCGTCCTCGGCGAAGTGCTGCTTGATCTCCGCGGTGAGCGCCTTGGCGGACTCCAGGTCGTGACCGAAAGGCTTCTCGATGACGAGCCGGATCCACCCCTCGGCGTTGCGCCGCTGCGCGATCTCGTCGACGAGCGTCCCGATCGCCGAGGGCGGGACCGCGAAGTAGTAGACGCGGTTGCCGCCCGTCCCCTGCTCCTCGTCGAGCGACGTCAGCACGTCCTTCAACTCGTCCTCGCCCTTGTCGTCCGCGAAATCGAGCGTCACGTAGCGCATCCCGCCGGCGAGCTTCGACCACGTCTCCTCGTCGAACGGGTCGCGCGCGTGGTCCTGTACGGCTTGCTTCATGCGCGCGCGGAAGTCGTCGTGCGTCTCCTGCGTACGCGCCGCACCGACGACGCCGAACTTCTCCGGCAGCAGGTCGCGCACGGCGAGCGCGTACAGCGCAGGCATCAGCTTCTTCGACGTCAAGTCGCCGGAGGCGCCGAAGATGACGAGGATGCAGGGATCCGGGCGCCGGCGCAGCCGAAGCCCCTCGAGCAGCGGGTTCTGCTCGGCGACGGTCACGAACCCTCGAGCTTGACGGCGTGACCGCCGAACTGGTTGCGCAGCGCGGCATTCACCTTCGCGGCGAACGACTCGTCCTGCCGCGAAGCGAACCGCGCGAACAGCGCGGCCGTGATCACCGGCACCGGCACGTCCTCGGCCATCGCCTCGTGGATCGTCCAGCGGCCTTCACCGGAGTCCTCGACGTAGCCCCGGATCTTCTCGAGCTGCGAGCCCTCCGCCTCGAACGCGTTCACGAGCAGCTCGAGCAACCACGAACGGACGACCGAGCCGTACCGCCAGATCCCCGCGATCGAGTGGAGATCGAGATCGAACTCGGACTTCTCCAACACCTCGAAGCCCTCGGCGTACGCCTGCATGAGGCCGTACTCGATCCCGTTGTGCACCATCTTCACGAAGTGCCCGGCACCGGCGGCGCCGACATGCGCGTACCCGTCGTCGGGGGCGAGATCGCGGAACACGGGCTCGACCTGCGCGACGGCGTCGTCGTCGCCGCCGACCATCAGGCAGTAGCCGTTCGCGAGCCCCCACACACCGCCCGACACGCCCGCGTCGACGAAGTGAATCCCTTTCGCCTTCGCGTCGGCGTACCGCCGCTGCGAATCGTGGAAGTTCGAGTTGCCGCCGTCGACGATCACGTCGCCGGGCGACGACAGGCCGAGCAGCGTCTGGAACGTGTCCTCGGTGACCTTCCCCGCCGGGACCATCATCCAGAACGAGCGGGGCGCGTCGAGCTGGTCACGAAGCTCTTCGAGCGTCTTCGCCGTCGACTCGACGCCCGGGTCGAACGTCTTCATGTCATGGCCGCGCTCCGAGAGGCGCTTCGCCATGTTGCCGCCCATCCGGCCGAGACCGATCATGCCGAGCTGCATCTACACCTCCTCGAGACGGACGCGCGCGACCCGGCGGCCGCGCTCTTGCAACGACGCGAAGTCTCCGGCCGCCTGCGCGCGGATGAGCTTGCCGAACCCGAACGGCTGGTTCGGGATCGCGATCTCGGCGCCGGTGTCGTCGACGACCTGGAGGTAGAGCCCGGTCGGCGGGCCGCCCTTGTGCAGCTGCCCCGTCGAGTGCAGGTACCGCGGCCCGAAGCCGTGCGTGACGACACAGCCGGTCGCAGCCCGCGCCCGCGCCGCGAGGGCGAGCACCTTCTCCTCGTTCCGAGCGGTCGGGTTGACGAAGGCCTGGATGCACACGTAGTCGCCGGGCTGCGCCTGCGCGAACAGCTCCTCCGGGGATCCGGAAGGCGACACGTCCGGCTCGGACCCCGATGCGAGCACTTCCTTGGTCTTGTCCTTCGCCGACTGCACGTCGGGCTGGTCGAACGGATTGATGCCGAGGATCGAGCCGGCGACCGCGGTCGCGAACTCCCAGCGGAAGAACTCCTGCCCCAGCTCGTACTCGTTCGCGAGCCGCACCTCCTGCGCCTGCCGGTCGGGCCCGTCCGCCGGCTCGCCCGGCGCCGGGACGAGCCCCTTCCCGAGCTTGCCTGTCGACTCCGCGAGCAGCTGCTCCGCCCAGAGACCGAAGCTCGAAGCGCCGGCGTCGATGCACACCTTGTCCCGGCCGTCGCGCCAGTTCTCGCCCAGCGAAAGCCCGAGCTCGAGACCCGGGTTGCCCTCTGCGTGACGGCACCCGTCCGCCATCTCCTGCGCGCGGTCGAGCAGCCGCGCCACGTCGACGCCCAGCAGCGCGGCCGGCACCATCCCGAACGCCGACAGCGCCGAGTAGCGGCCGCCGATCGTCGGCTCCCCCGAGAACGTGGCGCTGAAGCCCTCCTTCGCCGCCAGGGCCTCGAGCTCCGAGCCGGGATCCGTGATCGCCGCCCACACACCGCCCTTCGCGTGGAAGTAGTCGGTGTGCGAGCGCGTCTCGAGCGTCGAGCCCGACTTCGACGCCGAGACGAACAGCGTCCGGGCGACGTCGATCTTCGCTTCGAGGTCGCGGATCGCCTGCGGGTGCGTCGTGTCGAGGACGTGGAACCGCTCGCGACCGAACGTGAGGCGGATGACCTCCGGCGCGAGCGACGAGCCGCCCATCCCGAGCAACACGATGTCGTCCACGTCGCCGGCGACCGACTGCGCAAAGGAGAGCAACAGGTCGACGTCCTCGCGCATGCGCCACGGCTCGTCGAGCCAGCCGAGCCATCTCGCCTCGTCGGCCCCGGTCCACAGCGACGCGTCACGCCCCCAGATCCGCTCGACGATCTCTGCGTTCGTCATGCAGCCGCGAGCGTCCCGCGCTTCGCCCGCACCTCCTCGATGATCAGGTCGAACGAGTCGGCGAACTTCTGCACGCCCTCCGCCTCGATCGTCTCGACGACGTCGTCATAGGAGACCCCGACCTTCTCGAGTTGCACGAACAGGTCGCGTGCCTCGTCGATTCCTTCGAGGACGGTGTCGCCGGGCACCTTCCCGTGATCCTGGAACGCTTCGATCGTCTCGAGCGGCATCGTGTTCACCGTCTCCGGCCCGATCAGCTCCTCGACGTACATCACGTCGTTGTACGCCGGGTTCTTCGTCGACGTGGACGCCCAGAGGCAGCGCTGCTTCGTCGCGCCCTTGCCCTCCAGGTAGTCCCACCGCGGCCCGCTGAACGTCTCGAGATAGTGCTGGTAGGCGAGCTTGGCGTTCGCGACCGCGAGCTTGCCCTGAAGCTCGGGGTGACCCTCGAGCCGCTTGTCCGCCTCGGTGTCGACGCGTGACACGAAGAACGAGGCGACGGACGCGACCCTCGACGGGTCGCCGCCGCCTGCGACGAGCCGCTCGAGCCCGCGCAGGTAGGCCTCGACGACCGCCTTGTAACGCTCGAGGGAGAAGATCAGTGTGATGTTGATCGAGGTGCTGTGCGCGATCGAGTCCTCGATCGCGGGCAGCCCGGCCATCGTCGCCGGGATCTTCACGTAGAGGTTCGGCTTCGAGACCTCCTTCGCGATCCACTGCGCCTGCGCGAACGTCCCTTCCGTGTCGTAGGCGAGGCCCGGCAAGACCTCCATCGACACGTATCCGTCGACGCCGTTCGACGCGTCGAACGCGGGCTCGAGCACGTCGCACGCGTCGCGAATGTCCTGCAGCGCGAGCGAGAAGAAGATCTGTTCCGGATCGTCGGTCTCCGCGAGCAGCTTCTTCATGTCCTCGTCGTACGCGCTCCCCGACGAGAGCGCCTTCTGGAAGATCGTCGGGTTCGAGGTGACGCCGGTGACGGCATCGTCGTCCATCATCCGCTTCAACTCGCCCGAGCGCACGAGGTCGCGCGAGAGCGTGTCGAACCAGATCGACTGCCCGCGTGCCGCGAGCTCATGGAGGTGTGACTTCGCCATGCTTCATCGTCCTTTCCAGCTCGGCGACCTTCTGCAGGCGCTCGACGTACCGCGCGCCTCCGTCGAAGGTCGCGTTCAAGAATGTCGCCACGAGCTCGCGCGCGAGCGACGGCCCCACGACCTCGGAGCCGAGGCAGAGCACGTTCATGTCGTCGTGCTCGACACCCTGATGCGCCGAGTACGTGTCGTGGCAGATCGCCGCACGGATGCCCGTGAGCTTGCAGGCGGCAACGGCAGCGCCGACACCGGAGCCGCACACGAGCACCGCGCGCTCCGCGTCGCCGCGTTGAATCGCCTCGCCCACCTCGCGCGCCTTGTCGGGATAGTCGATGCGAACCGCGTCCGTATCGGTGCCGAGGTCGATCACCTCGTGCTCTGACAAGACTTCGAGCACCGCGTTACGCAGGTGGACGCCGCGGTGGTCGAATGCCACCGCGACCTTCACAGAACCTCGACCCGTGCGATGCGTCCCTCGTCGAACGTGAAGCGAAGCGGCAGCGTCCGCCCGTCGGCCTGCACCATCGCGACGACGTGCCCGCCCTTCCGCACCTCGATCCCCTCGAGACGAACCGAGGGCAGCTCGCCCTGGATGACGAAGCCGGGACTGACGACTGAAAGGAACGTCTTCACCGCCTCCGCCTCCTTCACGAGACACGCTCCAGCAGCGCCGAGGCCCGCGCGACCACGTTGTCCAGGTTGTAGCCGAACTGCTCGAGAACCGTTGCTCCCGGTGCCGAGGCGCCGAAGTGCTCGATCGAGATCGAGCTGCCGCGCTCACCGACCCACTTCGCCCAGCCGAACGCCACGCCCGGCTCGACCGAGAGCCGCGCCTTCACCTCCGGCGGCAGCACCTCGTCGCGGTACTCGGCCGACTGGGCCTCGAAGAGCTCCCAGCACGGCATCGAGACGACGCGCACCGCGGTCCCGTCCTCGGCGAGCCTGCGCGCCGCAGCAAGCGTGAGCCCGACCTCGGCGCCGGTCGAGATCAGGATCAGGTCGGGCGACGAGTTGGATTCCCACAACGTGTACGCGCCTCGCGCGAGGCCTGACGCAGGTGCGAGGTCGGAGCGGTCGAGCGTCGGCACCTTCTGACGCGACAGCGACAGCGCCACCGGTCCGTCGGCGCGCTCGAGTGCGACCTTCCACGCCCACGCGGTCTCGTTCGCGTCGGCCGGCCGCACGAACCAGAGGTTCGGGATCGCGCGCAACGCTGCGTACGTCTCGACCGGCTGGTGCGTCGGCCCGTCCTCCCCGAGCCCGACGGAGTCGTGCGTCCAGGCCCAGACGACCGGCAGGCCCATCAGCGCCGACAGGCGCACAGCCGGCCGCATGTAGTCGCTGAAGATCAGGAACGTCGACCCGTACGGCTTCACGCAGCCGCCGTGCGCCGCGATGCCGTTCACGATCGAGCCCATCGCGTGCTCGCGGATGCCGAACGCGATGTTGCGGCCGGCCCAGCTGTCCGAGAACAGGCCGCCGCCGACGAACTCCGTATAGGTCGACTCGACGAGATCGGCGGCGCCGCCGATCATCGTCGGCACGGCGTCCTTGAACGCCTGCATCACGGTCTTGCCGGCCGCGCGCGTCGCAAGCTCCTCGCCCGCCTCGAATTCCGGCAGCTCCCACGGTGCGATACGCCCCGCCCAGGCGGCGTCCCAGCGCTCGCGGTCCTTCGGGAATGCCTCCGACCAGGTCGCGAAGCGTCCTTCCCACTCCGTCTCGAGCGCATTGCCGCGGTCGACCTGGTTCATGTGCGCAGCGACCTCGTCGGGGATGAAGAAGTGCTTGTCCGGGTCCCAGCCGAGCGCCTTCTTCGCGGCGGCGACCTCGTCGGCGCCGAGCGGGTTGCCGTGCGCCTTCGCCGTGTCGATCGCATTCGGCGCGCCGAAGCCGATATGCGTGCGACAGATGATCATCGACGGCCTCGAGGTTTCGGCCTGCGCGTTCGCGATCGCCTCGCGGAGCACGTCGAGTTCGTTGACGTCCTCGACCTTCTGCACGTGCCAGCCGAGCGCCTCGAAGCGTGCAGCGCGATCCTCGGTGAACGAGATCGAGGTCGTGCCGTCGATCGTGATGTGGTTGTCGTCGTAGAAGTAGACGAGCTTTCCGAGCCCGTTCGTCCCCGCGACCGACGCGGACTCGTACGAGACGCCTTCCATCAGGTCGCCGTCGGAGCAGATCGCGTAGACACGGTGGTCGACGATCGGCTCGCGCGCGGGCCGGTTGAACGTCGCGGCGAGGAACCGCTCCGCGAATCCCATCCCGACGCCGTTTGCGAAGCCCTGCCCGAGCGGGCCCGTCGTCACCTCGACACCTTCGGTGTGGCGGAGCTCCGGATGCCCGGGCGTCTTCGACTGCCACTGCCGGAAGCGCTTCAGCTCCTCGAGCGAGAGGTTGTAGCCGGCCAGGTGGAGCGTCGAGTATTGGAGGACGCACGCGTGCCCGGCGGAGAGGATGAATCGGTCGCGGTTCGACCAGTGCGAGTTCGCCGGGTTGTGGTGCATCACTTCGGCGTAGAGCAGGTACGCGAGCGGTGCGAGCGCCATCGCCGTGCCTGGATGGCCGGCGTTCGCCTGCTGCACCATGTCCATCGACAGCGTTCTGATCGTGTCGATGGAGAGCTGTTCGATCTCCGAGTTCGCCAACGCTCCTCCAGGAATCGACTTCCCTGCGAGGGTAACGGCTATGCGTGAGCCGCGGCGCCGGCTCTGATCTCGTCCTTGAGCGCGTCCTGCTCCTCGTCGTCGAGCCCGATCGCCACGGCGGAGATCGTGTCCCCGCCCTTCAGGAACCGGTAGACGGCGTGGTCGCCGGAGAAGTCGCCCTCGAGGGAGGTGTCGTCGTGGCCGGAGGCGTCGCCGAACGACCGGAAGCTGCGCCCGAACTCTTCGGAGAAAAAGGACGAGACCGTGTCGTACCGCGCGCTCTCGTCACCCGCGAGGATCTTCCCGAGCGTCGTCCCGTGGTAGGCCGCGGTCGACCAGTGCTCGATCCGGCGGTGGCGCCGGTAGATCGGGTCGAAGAACTCGGCGACGTCCCCGATCGCATAGACGCCGTCGCGGGACGTGCGGAAGCGCTCGTCCACGACGATCCCGCTCCGGACCTCGAGCCCGGCGTCACGTGCCAGCTCCACATTCGGTTCGACGCCGATCCCGGCGACCACGATGTCGGCGTCCGGGATGTCGCTCGCCTCGAGGCGCAGGTCGACGCCGTTCGCCCGGTAGATCTCGTGGAGCGACTCGGAGAGCGGCAGGCAGTCGATCGTGGCGAACAGCATCGGATCGCGCACGATCTGCGTCACCTTGACGCCGATCATCGTCAGCGACGCGGTGATCTCGCAGCCGATGAAGCCGCCGCCGATCACCGTCGCCGTCTTCGCCGTCCCGGCGCGGCGGCGAAGCTCGAGCGAATCGTCGAGCGTCCGGAACGCGAGCGCGTCGCCGAGCCTGCGTGGCGTGGCGCCCGTGGCGAGGACGATCGTGCCTGCGTCGACGGCGTCGAGCGACTCGAGCCGCTCGCCCAGTCGCAGGTCGACGCCCTCGAGTGAGATCAGCGCGTCCTCGGGCGTCGACTCGCCGCGGAGCAAGCGCTTGGTGAGCGGCGGCCGGTGGTACGGCCCGTGCGGGTCCTGCGACCAGAGGACGATCTCGTCCGTCCCACCTGCCTCGCGATAGCTCTCGACCACTTTCGCGGCGGACAGGCCGCCTCCGACGATTCCGATCATCTCGCCTCCTGTAAACGCATCAGCCTCCGTTGTTCGTCCCTCGCCGCCAGATGGATCTCGAAACGCTCCGGCCGCGGCTCGACCACTCTGGCGACGGGAGCGGGCGGGACGGTCACCCCCAGGCGCTCGAATGCGACGGCGGCGGCGCCGCGTGCGGATCCCTCGGCCTCGCCGGAGACCTCGACCGGCCGGCCGAGGACGTCGGCGAGGATCTGCTGCCACGCCCGGTCGACGAGCAGCGCGTGGCCCGTCGCCACGACGGCTTCGAGCTCGCCGATCGCCTCCAGGACGTCCGCCAGTCGGTACGCGATCCCTTCGAGGGCGGCTTGGGCGACCTGGGCCGGCGTCGTCCGGAAGGTGAGCCCGGACAGGAGCCCGCGCCGGTTCGGGTCCCACCCGAGCGACCGTTCTCCGCCGAGGAACGGCAAGAAGCTCAGGCCGTGATCCGGGTCGTCCGCAGGCTCCGCGTCTCGCAGTGTCCGCTCGAGCCACGCATGCACGTTGCCACCGTCGGACAGCGCGCCGCCTTCGCAGAACCGGCGGTCGTCGAGGCGGTAGAGGAACAGCCCCGGCTTCGGCTCGACCGACGGAGCTTCGTAGACGACGCGGGCCGCCGCCGAGGTCCCGATCGTCACCGCGGCCCGCCCACGCTCCACGCAGCCGGCGCCGACGTTCGAGCAGGCGCCGTCGCCGAGCGCGGGCCAGACCCCCGCGATCTGGTCGTCGGAGACGGGCGGCAGCTGCGAGGCGTCGAGCCCGACCGCGTCGAGCGTCTCCTCGTCCCAGCTGAGCCGGTTGGGGTCGAAGAGCCCGGTCCCGCTCGCCATCGAGACGCTCGTGCGAAGCTCGCCGGTCAACTGCAGCAGGAGGTAGTCGGAAAACGACACGTAGCGTGCTGCCTCGAGCCCCGTGAGCTCCGCCGGCCAGAACGACGGATGGAGAAAGCAGCCGGTGCGCCGGTGGTACGCATCGGGGTCGAGTGCCGGCGGAACGCCCGCGTCGTGGCGCCAGGTCCGCAACGAGGAGAGAGGACGTGCGCGTTCGTCGAGCGGGAGGAGCGAATGCCAGAAGCACGAGACGGCCACGGCGTCGCCCCGGCCGACCTGGTCGAGCACCGCCCTACACATCTGAACGAGCACGTCTGCGTCGAGCGTGACGTACTCGATCTGCGCGTCGCCGGGCTCCGGCTCGCCGTCCTCGCGATAGGCGATCGCGCGCACCGAGGACGATCCGACGTCGAGCGCCACGATCCGCATAGGAGGCGGAGGATAGTTTGCAGCCGTGGCGGTCCTGATCGCATCCGCGCTCCGCAAGGAGTTCTCCGGGGATGTCCTCTTCGACGGCGTCTCGTTCAAGGTCGAGCGCCGCGACCGGCTCGCGCTGGCCGGCCCGAACGGCGCCGGGAAGACGACGCTGCTCCGCGCGCTCGCGCGGGAGATCACGCTCGAAGGCGGCGACCTGGCGTGGGAGAAAGGTGCACGCGTCGCGCTGCACGACCAGCGACCGCCGGATCAGTCGAGCAGCCCGTTGCGGGACTACGTGTTGGCCGGCACCGCCGATCTCGCCGCCGTCGAGAGCGAGCTGCGCGCGCTCGAGGAACGCATGGCGGCGGGCGAGCACGATCCCGCGGTTCTGCGTCGCTATGCGGAGGCGCAGGCGCGGCTGGAGCACGCGGGCGGCTACGACTGGCGCGACCGGGCCGCGTCGGTCGTGCGCGGGCTCGGGTTCACCGACGACGACCTCGATCGTCCGCTGAGGACGTTTTCGGGGGGCGAGCTGACGCGCGCGTCGCTGGCGCGGGCACTCGCGTCGCAGCCCGACCTGCTGCTGCTCGACGAGCCGACGAACCATCTCGACATCGAGTCGCTCGAGTGGCTCGAGGAGATGCTGAAGACGATCGACGCCGGCGTGATCCTCGTCGCGCACGACCGCTGGTTCCTCGAAGCCGTGACGACCGCGGTGCTCGAGCTCGAGCGCGGCAAGTCGGTGTACTTCCCCGGCGCCTGGCACGTATGGCGGCGCGAGCAGGCGGCGCGCGACATCCACCAGGCGAAGACGGCCGTGCGGCAGACGGAGCAGCTCGCGCGGCTCGAGCGTTTCGTGGAACGGTTCCGCTACAAGGCCTCGAAGGCACGGCAGGCGCAGTCGAAGCTCAGGCAGATCGAGAAGCTCCAGGCGAAACGCGTGCACGCGCCGGATCACCGCCGGCGCTCGCTCGGCTTCGAATTCCTGAAGCCCGCGCGCTCGGGACGCGACGTCGCGGTCGGCGAGGGGCTGCGCATCCGCGCGGGCGACAAGCCGCTGCTCGACGACGCCGCGTTTGCGATCGAGCGGGGCGAGCACGTCGCCCTCGTCGGCCCGAACGGATCCGGCAAGACCACGCTGCTCGAGACGCTGCTCGGCAGGCGCGATCCGGCGAGCGGGAAGATCCGCCTCGGCCACGGCGTCGAGGCCGCGTACTTCTCGCAGCACGAGGCCGAGCTCGACGAGCGCGGCTCGGTGCTCGAGGCCGCGATGGCGGGAACCGGCCTGAAGCGGCCCGAGGCGCAGTCGCTGCTCGGGCGATTCCTCTTCTCGGGCTGGGACGAGCACGAGAAGCGGGTGGTCGCGCTTTCCGGCGGTGAGCGCCGCCGGCTCGCGCTCGCGATCGTGGTCGCGTCCGGCGCGAACTTCCTCGTGCTCGACGAGCCGACGAACCATCTCGACCTGGAGTCGCGCGAGTCGCTCGAGGCGGCGCTCGAGGCATTTCCGGGCACCGTGCTGCTCGTGTCGCACGACCGCGCGCTGCTCGACGCGGTCGCCGACCGCCTGCTCGCCGTCGAAGGCCGGGCGATCGCGTCGTACTCCGGCGGGTGGGCCGACTACGTCCGCGCCCAGGAAGCGCAGGAGGCACCGCCTGCGCCAGCGCCGAAGGCGCCCAAGCCCGACCGGCCGAAGCGAGCCGCGAAGCCGAAGCCGTCTGCGCTCGACCAGGTCGAGGCGGAGGTGGAGAAGGCGGAGGCGCGCCTCGCCGACGTGGAGCAGAAGCTCGCCGCCGACTGGTCGGACGTCGAGCTGGTCGCCGCGCACAAGCGGGCACGCGACGAGCTCGACACGCTGCTCAGGCGGTGGGAATCACTGTTCCAAGGGAGCGGATCGACGCCTCGGTGATCGGGTCGGCGACGAGGATCGCCTCGTCCGCTCCGGCCTGATCCAGCGCTTCGAGGTGAGCCGCCAGCTCGTCCGCAGGGATCGGCTCGACGTCCTCGTCGTTGTTCCGCAGCCCGGCGCTCTCGACCGAGACGAAGACGCAGGCGCTCCGCTCGAGCGTCGCCGGGTCGCGCCCGACGCGCTCCGCGGTGGCCGAGATCCCCGCATTCTCGGCGGCGAAGCCTTCGACCGTGTTGCCGTAGCGCGAGAACCAGGTGTTCCAACTGTCCACGTGCGGCAACCCGATCGACAGCATGCGCGGTGCGTTCGCGCCGAGCATCAGCTTCGGCGCCGTCGCCGGCTTCGGCAGCAGGACCGCGTCGTCGATGCGGTGGTAGCGCCCCTCGAACGTGACGTGCTCGCCGGCGAGCAAGCTGCGGACAATCGTGAACGCCTCCTCAAACCGGGAGACGAGGTGGTCGAACGGCAGCCCGAAGGCGCGGAACTCGACCTCGTTCCAGCCGCAGCCGAGGCCGAGCACGAGCCGACCGGCCGAGAGCTCGTGCGTCGCAGCCGCCATGCGCGCCAGCACGCCCGGCGGATGGAACGCGGTGCATGCGACGAGCGGCCCGAGCTCGATGCGCTCGGTGATCCCGGCGAGCCACGCGAGCGTCGTCCACGCGTCCCACGGGCCGCGCACCGGGTCGCGGTACAGCAGGTGGTCGCCGACCCAGAGCGAGTCGAAGCCGACCTCCTCGGCAGCGCGCGCCATTGCCGCCACCTCGCCCCGGCTCGCCTCGTACTCCACCTCGGGGAGCTGGATGCCGACCTTCACGCCCAGAACTCCTCGAACGCGGGCGGGTCGGACGGGATCGCGACGATCCGCTGCCACACACCCTCGATGTGGTCGATCAGCAGCACCTGGTCGATGTCGAGCTCGCGTCCCTCGCGCTTCCCTTGCGCGCGGTAGACGGCGGCGGCGTGCGCATCGTCGCTCAGCGACCACCTCAACGTCGACAGGTACGTGCCGCCCGTGAGCCGGCGCGTCTCGCGGAACAGGGTGAAGATCTGCTCGCGGCCCTCGTAGACGTTCGCGACGGGAACGGTGCCGTTCACGACCCACACCGCGTCCTCGGCGATCACGTCGAACAACGCGCGCGGATCCCCGCCGCGGAATGCGTCGAAGACGCGCCGGATCCCGTCGTCAGCGTTCAAGCGGTGCGAGCGTGAGGCCGTAGCCCTCGAGCTGCGAGTGGTAGAGCTCGGCGAGCTCGCGGTGGCCCGACCAGACGATCGCCTGGCCGGTCGAGTGGACCTTGTTCGCGAGCGCCATGCCCTTGGTGTAGTCGACACCCGGAATCGTCTGCGCCAGCGCGAACGCCACCCCCTCGAAGGTGTTGTGGTTGTCGTTGCGGACGATCACGCGCCACGCGTCGCCGGTACCGGAGCCCGACCCGGTCCGCGCGCGTTCCTTGGGAGGTGTGACGGTGCCGGTGGTCATTCCGACCCGAGCGTATCGACCACGGCCTCGGCGATCACCTTCAGCGGCCGGCCCGACACCTGGCTGGCGCGCCGGAGGCGGTCGAACGCCTCGGCTTCGCTGAGGCTCTCCTTCTCCATCAAGAGCCCCTTCGCGCGCTCGATCGCCTTGCGCGCCGCGAGCGCATCGGCGAGCGACTCGGCCTCTTCGCGGACGGCGGCGAGCTCGGCATGCCGCGCCCGGGCGGTCTCGATCGCCGGCACGAGGTCCTGCTCGCGGAACGGCTTGACGAGGTAGCCGAAGACGCCGGCCTCGACCGCGCGCGCCACCAGCTCCTGCTGGCCGTACGCCGTCAGCAGCACGATCGGCATCGGGCGGTCGTCGAGGATCCGCTTCGCGGCTTCGATCCCGTCGAGCCGCGGCATCTTCACGTCCATGATCGCGAGGTCGGGCTCGAGCTCCCGGGCGAGCGCGACCGCTTCCTCTCCGTCGCGCGCCTCGCCGGCGACCTCGTGGCCGGCGCGCTCGATCAGGTCGCGGAGGTCGAGGCGGATGATCGTCTCGTCCTCGGCGATCAGGATCCGCATCGGAGGGTTGTACACCCTGGCCGAACGGCTAGTGGCGGAAACGCGGCAGGGGCGCAGGATGAGAGCTGCGGTGTGGGAGACCCGCACGAAGGCTCCTGCGGTGGCCCTCGCCTGGCCTCCCGCGCCGCAAACGTCCTGCTTTTTATACTCCGGCGATGCTCGAGATCCACGAGGACGCCGTCGAGCCGTTGAAGGGGATGGGCACCGCGCTGCGGATCACCGCCCAGGAGACCGACGACGGCGTCGAGCTCCAGATCGACGACGCGACGGAGCCTCTGGAGGGCGACGAGGTGATCGAGCGCGACGGCGCGCGGGTGTTCCTCGACAGCATCGCCACGGAGGTCCTCGCCGACCAGGTGCTGGGTGTCGACGCCCACGGCGACCACTTCCACTTCACGTTCGACGATCAGTCGGCGTAGCCGGCGGAGACGCGGCCTAATCGGGGGCCGAACGCCGTTACGTGCGGTTGAAGCTCACCGAGCCCTGCCGCGTCCACCACGTCATCACGTCTACGGCCATCCTCCCTGCCTGGACGGACGGGTCCCGCTCCGCGAGCCCGCGCGCCTCGTCGGTCCCGCACCGGTAGAAGCAGAGCCCGCGCAGCGACTCGTCCGGCTGGTCGGAGAACGGCCCGGCGCCGGCCAGCTTCCCCGCCTTCGTCATCGCCTCGAGATGTCCGAGGTGCGCGGCCTGAAAGCGCTCCAGCTCGGCGTGCGAGAAGTCGTCCGCGTTCGGCCCGCTGCGCAGCAGAACGAGCGCGAACGACTCGAGCTCCACTAGCCGCGGCCGGCTTTGTCGCCGTCGAGGGTCTGCGCGAGCATCCACGACGTCCCATCGGGGTCGTAGAACGTCGCCAGCCGCACCATCCCGCCGATCTCGTGCCAGTCCTCGACCTGCACGTCGTGCTCGCGCAGGTGCGCGATCGCCGCGTCGATGTCGTGGACGCCGAACGTCGGCGTCACGTTCCCCGGCGTGACGGTCTCGGTCTGCCCGATCCCGACGTTGAAGTTGAACGGCGTCTTCAGCTCGCACCAGCCGTACTCCTCGAGCTCGTAGACCAGATCGAACCCGAGGATGTCGCGGTACCAGGCGACCGAGCGGTCGTAGTCGGTCACGCCGACCGAGATGACGCAGTTGGAGGTGTTGTAGTCCATCGTCATGTACCGTTTTTATACTACGTAGTGTTTTATGTCAACCGAGTCGCTGATCGCTCTTTTCCATCACCGCTGGGCGCCGCCGGCGCTCGCGCTGCTCGACGATCGCGACGGCGCGAGATTCGTCGAGCTGCAACGGAAGCTGGACGTCGGCCACGACTCGCTCCGGCGTGCGCTCGACGCGCTGATCGAGCTCGGCTACGTGCGCCGCAACCCCGGCTACGGCCACCCGCTGCGGCCCGAGTACGTGATCACCGCAGCCGGCCGCGGCTCGGCGGAGGTGGCGCGCCGCGCGAGCCGAGCGACGACCCGCGAGACACTGCTGCGCAAGTGGTCGGTGCCGGTACTCGCCGAGCTGGGCGGCGGCCGCCGCTTCTCCGAGTTGCGTGCTGCGCTGCCGGGCGTCACGCCGCGCGCGCTCGCCCTCGCGCTGCGCGACCTCGAAGAGGCACGCCTCGTCCGCCGCGAGGTCCTGCCGACGCGGCCGCCGTCGACGCTCTACCGCGCCTCCCGCCGCGGCGCGGCCGTCCTGCTAGGCGGGGAAGACGACCTCGACGCGCGCACCGGGGCCTGACGAGAGCTCGAGCGTGCCGCGCAGCTCGTCGCGGACAAGTGCCTGCACGATCGACAACCCGGTCCCCGACGCGGCGTCGCCGAGGCCGGCGCCGTCGTCAGCGATCGCGAGCACGAGGTCGCCGTTCCGCCGTTCGAGCTCGACCCGGATCCGGTCACCGCCGTGCTCGAGCGCGTTCTGCAACAGCTCGGCGAAGACGAGCGCGACCGCCGTCGCGCGCGCGCCGGGGAGCGTCACCGAGGCAAGCGTCGCCGCCACCTCCTTGCCGCCGCCGACGCCCTGCACGAGCATCGCCCGCAGCCGGTCGAAGAGATCCGCGAGCTCGACGTCCTCTTCGCGCCGCTCGGTGAGCAGCTCGTGGACGGCGGCGATCGCGAGGATGCGGTTCACCGAATGCTCGAGCGCCTCGCGCGGATCGACGGCCTCGGACGAGCGCGCCTGCAGTCGAAGCAGCGACGCCACCGTCTGCAGGTTGTTCTTGACGCGGTGGTGGATCTCCTGAGCGAGCACGCCGCGCATCACCGCTCGGCCGTGCTCCAGCGCAACAGCGGCATGCGTCGCGATCGACGCGAGCAACTCGCGATCCGCGTCCGAGAACGCGGTCGCACGATCCGCGACGAGCTCGCCGATCTGTCTCCCGCGCCACGTGAGTGACTGGCGCATCGCGTGCGACGACGCGACACCCTCCGGCCAGGCGATCCGACCGTCGTCGAGCACGAGCGCCGCACCGGTGGCGTCGAGCGCGTCCATCGTCGTCTTGACGATCGCCTCGAGGGACTCCTCGAGGTACAGCGAGTCCTGCACGGCCTCGGAGATGCGCGCCAGCGCCTCGAGCTCGTGCACGCGCCGCTGCGCCTCCGAGTACAGCTTCGCGTGCTCGATCGACTGCGCCACCTGCGCGGCGATCGCGAGCAGCAGCTCGACCTCGTCGGCGGAGAACGCACGCTGCACCCGGGTGCGCACGTTGAGCGCACCCTCGAGCGCTCCGTCGCGCGTGAGGATCGGCACGGCGAGGATCGATTCGTATTCGTCCTCGGGCAGGTTCGGGAAGTTCTTGAAGCGCGGATCGAGATGCGCCTGCGCCTCGAGCATCACCGGCGCACGCGCCGCGGCGGCCGAGCCGGTGATCCCCTCGCCCCGGCGCATCCGCGGCCGGCGGGTCATCTCGTCGATCGGCGTCCCGTGCGTCGCGCGCAGCACGAGCTCGTCCGCTCGGTCGTCGTAGAGGTAGACGAAGCAGGCGTCCGCCTCGAGCGCACCGGCCACCTTGGTCGCGACGAGGGCGAGCACCTCCTGGAGGTCGAGGGTCGAGTTGACCGCCTCGATCGTCTCGGTCAGCAGGCGCAGGTGCCTTTCGCGTGCATCCATCGGCGAACAACGTTACGCTCACGGCCGTGGACAAGACCCAGTGGCTGCTGATGCTTCACATCGCTGCCGCGTTCTGCCTCGTCGGCGGCTCGACGGCAGCGGCAATCCTCAACTTCCTCGCGATCCGGTCGGAGAAGCCGAGCGAGACCGCGTTGCTGCTGAAGCTGATCCGCTACGCGCTGCCCCTGATCTTTGCCGGGGTCCTCGGAACGCTCCTGTTCGGCATCTGGCTCTGGCACGACCTGGGCTTCGGGTTCGGCACCGGCTGGATCTGGGCCGCGCTCGTCTTCTGGGCGCTGGCGAGCGCGCTCGGCGGCAGAGGCGGCCGGCATCAGGACCACGTGCGTGAGGCCGCCGAGCGCGAGGCCGCAGCCGGCGACACCATGTCCGGCGAGCTGCGCGCGATGCTCCGCGACCCGAAGGCGATCGCTGTCAACTATGCAGCCGGGATCGCCACGATCGCCGTTCTCGTGATCATGCTCTGGAAGCCGGGCTCATGATCGTCGCCGACTTCAGCAGGCCGTTCTGGCCGCTCTTCCTGCACGTGCTCGGCGCCATGACGACAATCGGCGCGATCCTCACCGTGGTCGTCCTCTCGTACGTCTCATGGAGCCGCCCCGACGCCGCGTTCCTGCGCCGGGCGACCCTCACGACGCTGCTGACGACGATCCCGTTCTACATCCTCCTCCGCGTCTTCGCCGAGGTGATGTACAGCAAGGAGAAGGACGGCTTCGGCGGCAACGACCCGACGTGGGTCGGGATCGGCTACATCACGAGCGACGCCGGCTTCCTGGTCCTGCTGATCACGATCGGACTGGCGTTCTGGTGGAGGCGGAGCGAGAAGCCCGTCGCCGGCCGGATCGTCGCCGTGCTCTCGACCGTCCTGCTCTTGATGCTGACCGTCGCGATGCTCGCGATGTCGGGCAAGTGGGGCAGCTAGCCACTTTCACAAAAGCTTTACGGCGGAAGAGGTATTTCCTCGTAGTCGGGGAATAGCTTCGCGTACGTGAGTGCACTCGCCGTCGACCTCCGCGCCACAGCCGGCTTCCTCGTCGCAGATGCGAAGGGCCGCGTCGTCGGAACCGTCGAGTGCCCGATGTACGGAACCTCGCCCGAAGAGCCCGACGCCCTGTCGGTCCGCTCGGGGTTCTTCGCCCGCCGGCGCCGGCTCGTGCCGGCCGAGTCGATCGAGCAGATCGACAACGGCGCGAAGGTGATCGGCCTTCGGGTCGACCGCGAGTCGATCCGTACCTTCCTGTAGACCCGTAGACCGCTAGAGCACGCGAAGGTAGCGGTCGAGCTCCCACTGCGTGAGCTGCACGCGGTACTCGTCCCACTCCTTCCGCTTCAGCTTCACGTAGTTGTCGAAGATGTGGTCGCCGAACGCGCGGCGCATCAGGTCGCTCGCCGCGAACTCGTCGATCGCCTCGCCGAGCGTCTCGGGCAGCGACACGATTCCCTGGTCGCGCCGCTCTTCCGCCGTCAGGTGGTAGAGGTTCGTCTCCATCGGCGGCTCCAGCTCGTAACCCTGCTCGATCCCTTCGAGCCCCGCGTGCAGCAGCGCCGCGAACGTCAGGTACGGATTGCAGGCCGGATCGGGGCAGCGGATCTCGGCGCGCGTCGCCTGCTCCGAGCCCGGCTTGTAGAGCGGGATGCGGATCAGCGCGGAGCGGTTGCGCTGCGACCACGCGACGTACACCGGCGCCTCGAAGCCCGGCACGAGCCGCTTGTACGAGTTGACCCACTGCGCGAAGACGGCGGAGAGCTCGCGCGCATGACGCAGCAGGCCTGCGATGAACTGCTTGCCGGCAGGTGAGAGGTTGTGCTGGTCGCCGCCGTCGAAGAACTGGTTCCGGCCGTCCTTGAACAGCGACATGTGCGTGTGCATCCCCGATCCGTTCTCACCGAACAGCGGCTTCGGCATGAACGTCGCGTAGACGCCGTTCTTCGCCGCGACCTCCTTGACGATCAACCGGTACGTCACCGTCTGGTCGGCCATGTCGAGCGCGTTCGCGTAGCGCATGTCGATCTCGTGCTGTGACGGCGCGACCTCGTGGTGGTGGTACTCGATCTGGATCCCCATCCCCTCGAGCGCCCTGATCGTCTCGTTGCGGAGCTCGGTCGCCGCGTCGAGCGCGGTCATCGCGAAGTAACCGCCCTCGTCGAGCGTGATCGTCGACTCGTTGTCGGCGAACAGGAAGTACTCGAGCTCCGGGCCGATGTTGAACGTGTCGAACCCCATCGACTCCATCCGCTCGAGCGCCCGCCGGAGGACGTACCGAGGATCGCCTTCGTACGGCTCGCCGTTCGGCTTGACGACGTCGCAGATCATGCGGCCGACCTTCGCCTCGCCCTCACGCGTCGGCATCAGCCGATACGTGGTCGGATCCGGGATCGCGACCATGTCCGATTCCTCGATCGCGTTGAACCCGGTGATCGACGAGCCGTCGAACCCCATGCCGTCGTCGAGCGCGCCGGCGAGCTCGGAGGGCGTGATCGCGAAGCTCTTCAGGTGACCTTCGATGTCGGTGAACCAGAAGAGGGCGTACTCGACGCCGTCCTTCTCCATCTGCTTCAGCGCCTGCTTGCGCGCCTCGGGTGTGGA
>Ga0207657_10002675_pt1 | contig 19218 bp, 18 predicted proteins | sample KBSC33metaG_FD_184316 | JGI IMG/M metagenome (GOLD analysis project Ga0207657, IMG submission 184316) | Corn rhizosphere microbial communities from Kellogg Biological Station, Michigan, USA - KBS C3-3 metaG (SPAdes) (version 2) | ecosystem: Host-associated > Plants > Roots > Rhizosphere > Soil ... | reverse complement strand
ACCGCCGCTACGTCCCCCTCACCCCAGCCTGTGTCGCCGAGTGACTGTCCCCCGGACAGTCACCAAAACGGCGACACACCCCGCTGGGGAGAGGGAGCTCTGCTTCAGTCCAACCGAGAACGACGCTACGACCGCAATTGCGCCAGGCCGATCTCCGCCGAGCCCCCAGCAGAGGGGCTTTGCACTTTTCCTGCTGGAACATTTCGTGCACAATTGGCCCGGTGCATAAGGGGTTCGGGTAATGGCGACACGCATCGCGAACAGCGGCAATTGGCGCAGTCAGGCGCGGCATATCGGCACGCGCGCGGGCGCGATGCTGAGTTCGCTGGCGGTGCTCGCCTTCGCCTTGCTGATCGGCTTCGCGCTTGCTTCGTACAGCTCGACCGATCCGGCGTTGAACACCGCGGCCGCACCCGTCTTCCGCAACGTGCTCGGTCCGGCCGGCGCCTGGGGCGCGGACCTGCTGCTGACTTTCTTCGGACTGCCGGCGGTGCTCCTGATCCCGCCTTTGGTGGTGGTCGCGCTGCGGTTGTGGCGCGGCGTGCATCCCGGCCAATGGAAGCGGGCGCTGCCGATCACGATCCTGGCGATGCTGTTCTGCGATCTGGGCATGGGGCTGGTCCATCTCGGCCTGTCGAGCGCGCTGCCCGCCGGCGCCGGCGGCGCGATCGGGATCGGGGCCGCCAATCTGATCGACCAGGGGCTGGACATGGTCCGGCAGCCTTATGCGATCGGCATCCGCATCGCCGCGGTTTTGCTGTTCGGCATAGCGGGGCTGACGCTCGCTTTGTGGTCGCTGGGCCTCGACGCCGAGGAGCGCGCGGCCTTGTTCCGGCGCAGCGAGACGGCGCAGCGCGCCGACCGCATTTCAGTGACCAAGCCGATCAAGCCGGCGCTGGTCCGCGCGCCGCGCACCGCGCTGGTTGAGGACGAAGACGACGCGCCCGAACCGCCGCGCCCGACGATCACCACGCCGGTCAAGCCGGCGCAATCGAGCGTGCGCAACCAGCGCGAGCGCCAGGCCAAACTCGCGCTCGGCGATACCTGGATATTGCCGACGCTCGACCTACTCGCGCCGCCGCCGCCGCCGACCACCGAGAAGCTCGACAAGAATGCGCTCGAGCGCAATGCGCGGCTGCTCGAAACCGTGCTCGAGGACTTCAAGGTTCAGGGTAATATTTCCGGCGTCCGTCCCGGCCCGGTCGTGACCATGTACGAGCTGGAGCCGGCTGCGGGTGTCAAGGCGAGCCGTGTGGTCGCACTGGCGGACGATATCGCGCGCAACATGTCGGCGCTGTCGGCGCGTGTCGCGACCATTCCCGGCCGGACCGTGATCGGCATCGAACTGCCCAATCAGAAGCGTGAGATGATCTCGCTCAGGGAATTGCTCGAACATGAAAGGTTCGAGAATCAGGGGCCCGGCAATCTCGCGCTGGTGCTCGGCAAGGATATTGGCGGCGATCCGGTGATCGCCGATCTGGCGCCGATGCCGCATTTGCTCGTCGCGGGCACGACCGGATCGGGCAAGTCGGTCGGGCTCAATGCGATGATCCTGTCCTTGCTCTATCGGCTCACGCCCGACCAGTGCCGGATGATCATGATCGATCCCAAGATGCTGGAACTCAGCGTCTATGACGATATTCCGCATCTGCTCTCGCCGGTCGTGACCGAGCCGGCCAAGGCGATCCGCGCGCTCAAATGGGCGGTCGAGCAGATGGAGGACCGCTATCGCATGATGGCGACGATCCAGGTGCGCAGCCTCGCCTCGTTCAACGAGAAGGTGCGCGCCGCCAAGGCCAAGGGCCAGCCGCTCGGCCGCCGCGTCCAGACCGGCTATGACGCCGACACCGGCCAGCCGATCTACGAGGAAGAGAAGCTCGAATATGAGCCGCTGCCGATGATCGTGGTGGTGGTCGACGAGCTCGCCGATTTGATGATGACCGCGGGCAAGGAAGTCGAGTTCCTGATCCAGCGGCTCGCGCAGAAGGCGCGCGCCGCGGGCATCCACCTGATCATGGCGACACAACGTCCGTCGGTCGACGTCATCACCGGCGTGATCAAGGCTAATTTGCCGACGCGGATCAGCTTCCAGGTCGCGTCCAAGATCGACAGCCGCACCATTTTGAACGAGCAGGGCGCCGAGCAGCTGCTGGGCAAGGGCGACATGCTCTATGTCGCGGGCGGCAAGCAGATCGTGCGCGTGCACGGGCCCTTCGTCGGCGACGACGAGGTGCGCGGCGTGGCCGAACATTGGAAGGGCCAGCGCCCGCCCGAATATATCTCCGCCGTCACCGAGGAGCCGATGGACGGCGGCTACGAGATCGAGGGCGCGCCCTCAGGCCCCGACGATCCCGAGACGCAGACCTACCGCAAGGCGGTCCAGCTCGTGGTCGAGAACCGCAAGGCCTCGACCTCCTGGCTCCAGCGCCAGCTACGCGTCGGCTATAATGGCGCGGCGCGGCTGATCGAGCGGATGGAGAAGCAGGGCATCATCTCCACCCCCGACCATGTCGGCCGCCGCGAGGTGCTGATCGAACCGAGCGACTTGGCGAGCTTCTTATAAGGGAGGCCAGCCTTGTTGGATGCTGCAGAGCAAAAGCTGGTCGATGATGTCGCGCGACACGGTTGGCAGGTGATGAGAGTCTCGCCTGCCACCGGTGAGGCTCAGGAGCCGTCCTTTGCCTATACTATTGGTCTTCAAGAGACTTTCGGCTGGCCTGAGCTCTTGTGCTACGGGCTGGACGCCGATGTGATGACCGTCTTGCTCAACAATGCGACGGACGAGCTTCGCGAGCGATCCGAACTTCCCTCTGCGGGATTGGTGCTGCACGAGATAGCTGAGGGGTTTGACTGCAAGCTTTCTCCGGTGGCTTCCCGGCACAATGTTGAGCATCTTGGTTTCGCGATCTGGTTCGCGCGCTATCGCGGGGAAAATCCGGCCAAGGTGGAATGCCTGCAATTGCTGTGGCCCGATCGGCATGGGCGGTTCCCTGATCAGTCCGACTGCTCGCCCGAGGTTAGAGAGTTACAGCCGCTGCTCTCAAGCTGACGCTCCTTCCTGCCTACGGGACGTTGATCAGCGCCCCGTGCCCGCCTACCAGCCCCGCCATGTTACCCGCGCTCGCCCATATCGACGCCTGGATCTTCGATCTCGACAATACGCTTTATCCGGCGTCGGCGGACCTGTTCGGGCTGATCGACAAAAGGATGACCGCTTATGTGGCGCGCATCACCGGACTGGCACCCGACGAAGCCTATCAGGTCCAGAAGAGCTATTTCCGCGAGCATGGCACCACGCTCAACGGGCTGATGATCGAGCATGGCGTGGACCCGCACGATTTCCTCGCCGATGTGCATGCGATCGAGATGGATGTGCTGCGGGAGGATCGGCGCCTGGTCGATGCGATCGCGCGGCTGCCGGGGCGCAAGCTGGTCTTCACCAATGGCGACGTGCCGTATGCCGAGCGCGTGCTGGCGAGCGTGGGCCTGTCGGAAAGTTTCGAGGCGATCCATGACATCCACGCGATGGCGTACAAGCCCAAGCCGCATGCCGATGCGTATGCCTCGATGATCCAGACCTTCCGTATCGATCCGGCGCGCGCGCTTTTCGCGGACGATCTCGCGCGCAACCTGCCGCCGGCCAAGGCGCTGGGGCTGACCACGCTCTGGATCGACAATGGATCGGAGCAGGTGGGGGCAGACATAATCGACGGGATCGACTACCGGGCCAGCGACCTGGGCCAGTGGCTCGACCAAATCCTGAGGGAAGAATGACGCTCGAAGCCACGATCGACGCCGCCTGGGAGGCGCGCGACACGCTCTCCACCTCCACCACAGGCGAGGTGCGCGACGCGGTCGAGGCGGCGCTCGCGGGGCTCGATGCCGGCAGCTATCGCGTCGCCGAAAAACGGGGCGACGCGTGGCATGTCAATCAGTGGCTCAAGAAAGCGGTGCTGCTCTCCTTCCGCCTCAACGACAATGTCGTGGTCGACGGCGGCACGCCCGGCGGCCCGGCGTTCGACAAGGTGCCGACCAAGTTTGCGGGCTGGGACGAGGCGCAATTCCGCGCGGCGGGCTTCCGCGTCGTGCCGGGCGCGATGGTTCGTCGCGGCGCGCATATCAGCAAGGGCGTCGTGCTGATGCCGAGCTTCGTCAATATCGGCGCCTTTGTCGGCGAAGGCACGATGGTCGACACCTGGGCGACGGTCGGCAGCTGCGCGCAGATCGGCGCCAACGTGCATATTTCGGGGGGCGTCGGCATTGGTGGCGTGCTCGAACCGCTTCAGGCGGGCCCGGTCGTGATCGAGGACAATTGCTTCATCGGCGCGCGCTCCGAAGTGGCCGAGGGCGTGCATGTCGGCGAGGGTGCGGTGCTGTCGATGGGCGTCTATCTCGGCGCCTCGACCAAGATCGTCGACCGCGCGACGGGCGAGATCTTCATCGGCCGCGTGCCGCCTTACGCCGTGGTGGTGCCGGGCACCTTGCCGGGCAAGGACGGAGGCCCGGGACTCTATTGCGCGGTGATCGTGAAGCGGGTCGATGCGCAGACGCGTTCGAAGACCGGCATCAACGAATTGCTGCGCGACTGAGGCGAGGCAGGCCGGGCATGGACTGGACGATAGGCGAAGCGTCCGCCGACGACGCCGACCGGCTCGCGCTGATCGGGAGCGCGACCTTCCTCGAAACCTTCGCGGGCATCCTCGATGGATCGGCGATCGTCGCGCATTGCCAGCGCGAACATGGTGAGGCTGCCTATCGGCGCTTCCTGGGCACCGGCTATCAGGCGTGGCTCGCCACGGTCGCGCCAGGAAATGCGCCGATCGGGTTCGCTTTGCTCGGCCCTGCCGACCTGCCGGGGGCCGCGGAGGATGGCAGCGACCTGGAGCTCAAGCGGATCTATGTCCTGTCGCGCTTCCATGGCGGCGGCCCCGGCAAGGCGCTGATGCAGCGCGCAGTCGAGCAGGCGGCCGAGCGGCGCGCGCAGCGGGTGCTGCTCGGCGTCTATCGCCACAACGAGCGCGCGATCCGCTTCTATCAGAAGAACGGCTTTGCCCAGATCGCCGAACGCCGCTTCCGCGTCGGTGATCGCGACTATGAGGATATCGTGCTGGCGAAGCCGCTCGGCTCCGACTGAGCAACAAACGACACCGGTTCGGAGCCGAATGGCCCGACCTATGCTGGTATTCCCTCCCCGGCTGCGCCTAGACTGCGGGCAATAATGTTTCGCGGGGACGCACTATGATGAGGATGTCGCGGTTGGCGATCGCCAGCGCCGTGATCGCGTTGGCAATGACACCTGCCGGCGCTGCCGACGCGCCCAAGGCCAGATATGGCGCGTGGGGCGTCGATTATGCCGACATGGACAAGAGCGTGAAGCCGGGGGACGATTTCTTCGACTATGTCGAAGGCACCTGGCTCAGGACGCATGCCATCCCCGCGGACAAATCGCGCGCGGGCTATAATTACGACCTTCCCGACGAGACCGAGGTGCAGGTCCGCGCGATCGTCGAGGAGGCCGCGCGCAATCCCGAAAATGCGACCGCGCGCCAGATCGGCGACTTCTACGCCGCCTGGATGGACGAAGCGGGAATCGAGGCGCGCGGGCTTGCGCCGCTCAAGCCGTGGCTCGCGCGCATCGCGGCGGTGCGGACGAAAGGCCAGCTCGTCGCCTTGATGGCCGCGCCCGGCTTCGCCTCGCCGGTCGATATCGGCATCACCGCCGATGAGAAGGACCCGACCCACTACACCGTCACTGCCAGCCAGGCGCGGCTCGGCCTGCCCACGCGCGATTATTACCTGCTGAAGGGCGAGAAATACGATGCCTATCGCAAGGCCTATCGCGATTACATCGTCCATATCGAGACGCTGGCGGGGATCGCCGATCCGGCCGCCAAGGCGGATGCGATCATCGCGCTCGAAACGCAGCTGTCGCAGGATCAGTGGACGCCCGAACGGCGCCGCGATCCGCAGGCGACCTATAATCCGATGACGCGCGCGCAACTGGCCGCGCTCGCCCCCGCGCTGGAATGGAACGCGACTTTGGCCGGGATCGGCCTGGGCGCCGCGCCGGTCGTGGACGTGACCGAACCGAGCGCGGTTGCCGCCGCCGCCAAGCGCATTGCGGACGTGCCGCTCGCGACCTGGAAGGGCTATCTCGCCTTCCGCTTCATCAGCGACCATGCGGTCTACCTGCCCAAGGCGTTCGACGCCGCGCATTTCGATTTCTACAGCCGCACGTTGAACGGCGTGCCGCAGCAGCGCGACCGCTGGAAGCGCGGCATGGCTTTGCTCGACCAGGATCTGGGCGAGGCGGTCGGCCAGCTCTATGTCGCGCGCCACTGGTCATCCGAGACCGAGGCCAAGGCCAATGAGCTGCTGGGCGACATGCGTGCCGCCTATCAAGACAAGATCGAGCATGCCGCTTGGATGGACGAGACCACGCGCAAGGAGGCCCTGGCCAAGCTAGCCGCCTTCGATCCGCGCATCGGCCACCCGGTCCGCTACATCGATTATTCGAGCTTCCGGGTCAGCCGCACCGATCCGCTCGGCAATGCGATGGCATCGGCGGAGTTCGATTGGCGGCTGTCGCTGTCGCGCTTCCCCAAGCCGGTCGACCGCAGCCTGTGGGACATGACCCCGCAGACGGTGAACGCCTATTACGATCCGACGCTCAACCAGGTGACGGTGCCGGCGGCGATCCTGCAGCCGCCTTTCTTCGATCCCGATGCCGATCCCGCGGTCAATTATGCCGAAACGGGCGCGACCACGATCGGGCATGAAATGGGCCACGGCTATGATGACGAGGGCCGCCAGTTCGACGCGCAGGGCCGGCTGCGCGACTGGTGGACGGCCGAAACCGCCGCCAAATACAAGGTGAAGGCGGAGATGCTGGCGCGCCAGTTCGACGGCTATGAGCCCATCCCCGGCGTGCATATCAAGGGCCATCTGACGCTGGGCGAAAATCTGGCGGACCTGGGCGGGATCGAGACCGCCTATTCCGCCTATCGCCGCTACGTCGCGCGCCACGGCGAGCCACCGGTGATCGACGGCTTCACCGGCGACCAGCGCTTCTTCCTGGCCTATGCCGCCGCCTGGCAAGGCAATGCTCGCGAGGATTCGTTGCGCGCGCAATTGCTGAGCAATCCGCACAGCCCCGACAAATATCGGGTCGACGGGATCGTGCGCAATTTCGACCCCTGGTACGCCGCGTTCGACGTCAAGCCGGGAGACAGGATGTACCTGCCGCCCGATCAGCGTGTCCACATCTGGTGATGCGCACCCCACCCCTTCCGATTCTTGCCAGAGGTCCCGCCATGAAGACTTTCCTGACCGCCGGTGTGGCCGTTGCCGCGATCATTCTGGGCCTGTCGCCCGCTGCCGCCCAGTCCGCGGGCAAGCCCGTTTATGGCGGGTGGGGCTTCGATTATGCCGGCATGGACAAGGCGGTGAAGCCGGGCGACAATTTCTGGGCTTACGCGAACGGTGCCTGGGATCGTACGACCGATTTCGCGCCTGACCGCAGCAGCGCGGGCGTCACCATCAAGCTGGTCGATCAGGCCGAAATCGATGTGCGCGACCTGCTCGACGGAATCGCCAGGGATCCGCATGCAAGCCCGACCGACCGCAAGGTGGGCAATTATTACAAGGCATGGATGAACAGCGCCGCGATCGAGGCCGCGGGCACCAGGCCGCTCAAGCCCTTTCTGGCGCGGATCGATGCGGTACAGACGCGCGACGACCTCATCCGCCTGTTCGCAGCGCCCGGCTATGCCGCGCCGGTCGACGTCGGCATCATTCCCGATTTCATGGACCCGACCCGCTATGCGGCGATCGCGACGCAAGGCAGCCTGGGGCTGCCCGATCGCGATTATTATCTGCTCCAGGGCGAGAAATATGACGCCATCCGCAAGGCCTATCGCGCCTATGTCGTCAAGATCCAGCAGCTTGCCGGCTTCCCCGATGCCGAGGCGCGCGCGGACCGGATCCTCGACCTCGAGACCAGGATCGCGACCGACCAATGGTCGCGCGCCAAGCGCCGCGACATCCAGGGCCTGTATCACCCGATGGAAATCCAGCCGCTCAATGCGCTGGCGCCGCAATTCGACTGGCCGGTCTATCTGAAAGCGCTCGGCCTGGCGAAGGTCTCGACCGTGATCGCGGGCGAGACCAGCGCCATCACCGCGGCGGGCAAATTGCTCGATACCGTGCCGCTGTCGACCTGGAAGGAGTATCTCGCCTTCCGCTTCGTGAGCGATCACGCCGTCTATCTGCCCAAGGCGTTCGACGACGCCCAGTTCGATTTCTACAGCCACACGCTGAATGACGTGCCCGTGCAGCGCGACCGCTGGAAGCGCGGTGTGCAGCAGGTCAACGGCGCGCTCGGCGAGGCGGTCGGCGCGGCCTATGTCCAGCGCCATTATCCGCCCGAAGCCGAACGCCAGATGGGCGAGCTGATCGAGAATCTGCGCGCGGCCTATGCCGACAAGATCAGCCACGCCGCGTGGATGGACGAGGCGACACGGACCGAAGCGCTCGCCAAGCTGAAGGCGTTCGAACCGCGCACCGGCCATCCGGTCAAATATATCGATTATTCATCGATGGTGGTGAGCCCGACCAACCCGCTCGCCAACGCCGTCGCCGCCGGGACCTTTCAATGGAAGCTGCAATTGTCGCGCTTTCCTTTGCCCGTGGATCGGACGCTGTGGAACATGACGCCGCAGACGGTGAATGCCTATTACAACCCGCTTTCGAACCAGATCACCTTCCCGGCGGCGATCCTGCAGCCGCCCTTCTTCGACGCGGCCGCCGATCCGGCGGTCAATTACGGCGCGATCGGCGCGGTCATCGGCCACGAAATGGGCCATGGTTTCGACGACCAGGGCCGCAAGTTCGACGCGAGCGGCCATCTGCGCGACTGGTGGAGCAAGGACACCGCCGACGCCTACACCGTGCATGCACAGAAACTGGTCGCGCAATATAATGGCTACGAGCCTATCTCCGGCGCGAAGATCAACGGCCAGCTCACGCTGGGCGAGAATCTCGGCGATCTGGGCGGGATCGAGGCGGCCTATCAGGCCTATCGCCGCTACGTGGCGCAGCATGGCGAGCCGCCGGTCATCGATGGTTATACCGGCGATCAGCGCTTCTTCCTCGCTTATGCCGAGGCCTGGCGCCAGAAGCGCCGCGAGGGTGCCACCCGCCAGCAATTGCTGAGCGATCCGCACAGCCCCGCTTATTTCCGGGTCAACGGCATCGTCCGCAATGTCGATGCCTGGTATGCCGCGTTCGACGTCAAGCCCGGCGACAAGCTCTATCTGCCGCCCGAGGAGCGCGTCCACGTCTGGTGAGGATTTGATCGCAAGCGGCGGGATGGTCTCCCGCCGCTTCTGCTTTATGCCCGTACCATGACCATGCAGATGAGCCGCGCCGACTGGGCAATCCTCCTCGCTTTATCGGTTTTGTGGGGCGGATCCTTTTTCTTCATCGGCATCGCGATCCACTCGGTCACGCCGTTGACGTTGGTGCTGATCCGCGTCGCCTTCGCCTCCGCTTTCCTATGGATCTGGCGCCTGATCCGGGGCGAGCCATTGGGACTTGGGCTGAGGCTCGCATTTCCCCTGACCTTGCTGGCATTGCTCAACAATGCATTGCCCTTCATCCTGTTCGCCTGGGCACAGCGCACGATCCCGTCGGGGCTCGCCTCGATCCTCAACGCGACGACGCCGATCTGGGGCGTGATCGTCGCGCACATTTTCACGCATGACGAACGGATGACTCCGAACAAGATTGCCGGGGTGCTGCTCGGCTTTGCGGGCGTTGCCGTGATGATCGGCGCCGACCTGCTCGGTCAGATCGGGACGAACGTCCTCGCCCAGCTTGCCTGCCTCGGCTCGACGCTGAGCTATGCGCTGGCCGGCGTCTATGCGCGCCGCTTCCGGGGATTGGGCGTCACGCCGGTCGGCGTCGCGACCGGCTCGCTCACCGCCGCCGCGTGCGTTTTATTGCCGCTGGTGCTGCTGTTCGAGCCGCCATGGCGGGCATCGGCGCCGACCGCGCAGGCGTGGGCGGCGCTGATCGGCCTCGCCTTCTTCTGCACCGCGGTCGCCTACATCCTCTATTTCAGGCTGCTGGCGTCGGCAGGGGCGACCAACAGCCTGCTCGTGACATTCCTCATCCCGGTGACGGCGATCATGCTCGGCACCTTCCTGCTCGGCGAGCAGCTCGCGCCGCGTCATTTCGCGGGGATGCTGCTGATCGGCTGCGGACTGGCGGCGATCGATGGGCGATTGTTGCGGCTGCGCCCTGCCTAGATCGCTTCGTCACCCCGGACTTGGTCCGGGGTCCACCGCGTCACGCGCTTATTGCTCGTGGATGGGTGGATGCCGGAACAAGTCCGGCATGACGGGAAAAGAAAGCCTACCCCTCCACCCGCGCGAGCAGCGCCTTCGCCTCGGGCCCGGTCCAGTCGAGGTCGCGGTCGACGCGCAGCACTTCCTTGCCGTTGGCATCGTAGAGGATCGTGGTCGGCAGCGATGCGATCTTGAGCGGGATCATGAGCGCGTTCGCCGTGTCGAGCCATGGCTTGCCGTTCTTGAGCGGGTGTTTCTGGAGGAAAGGCGCAACCACGCGCGCGCCCTCCAGATCCTCATTGACCAGCACCACCTGCAGCTTGCCCGCGTCACGCGCCGCCAGCGCATCGAGCGTCGGCAATTCCTTGATGCACGGCACGCACCAGGTCGCCCACAGATTGACCAGCAAGGGCTTGCCCTTGAGGTCCGACAATTTGGCCGGTTGGCCCTCGCCATTCCTGATCTCGGCGGTGGGGATGGGTTTACCCGCCTGGCTGGTGTCGGGGCCGGCGGGCGCGGGGGCCGGCGCGGGGGCTTGCGCCTCCGTGGGTTGTGGCTCAGGGGCAGCTTGCTTATGGCAGCCGCCAAGCGCGGCCAGGACCGTCAGGGAAAAGGCCAAGGGTACAGGGGCAATACGCCGCATGTCGAACTCCAATGCCATGTGGGGAGGGCGTTTCGCCGACGGGCCTAGCGCCATCATGCGCGAAATCAACGCCTCGATTCCATTCGACAAGAGACTTTGGCGGCAGGACATCGCCGCCAGCCGCGCGCATGTCGCGATGCTCGGCAAACAGGGCATCGTCGATCCGGCCGACGTGGAGGCGATCGATCATGGCCTCGCGCAGATCGCGACCGAGTATGAAAAGAACGGGCCGCCCGAGGATTTGAGCCTCGAAGACATCCACATGACGGTCGAAAGCCGGCTGGCCGCGCTGGTCGGGCCCGCCGCGGGCCGGCTGCATACCGCACGGTCGCGCAACGACCAGGTCGCGACCGACTTCAAGCTGTGGGTCCGCGACGCGATCGATGCGGTCATCGCCGGGCTCGACGCGCTCCAGGCCGCGCTGCTGGTGCGCGCGGAGGAGCATGCGGCGACGATCATGCCCGGCTTCACCCACCTCCAGGTGGCGCAGCCGGTGACGCTCGGCCATCATCTGATGGCGTGGCATGCGATGGTCGGGCGCGATCTGTCGCGCTTCGCCGATGCGCGTGCGCGGATGAACCGGTCGCCGCTCGGCAGCGCGGCGCTGGCGGGCACCGGGTTTCCGATCGACCGGCATATGACGGCACATGCGCTCGGCTTCGACGGGCCGACCGGCAATTCGCTCGATTCGGTCTCCGACCGCGACTTCGCGCTCGATTATCTGATGAGCGCGACCCAATGTTCGCTGCATCTGTCGCGCATGGCCGAGGAATTCGTGATCTGGGCGAGCCAGCCGTTCGGCTTCGTCTCGCTGCCCGATGCCTATTCGACCGGCTCGTCGATCATGCCGCAGAAGCGCAATCCCGACGCGGCCGAGCTGGTGCGCGGTCATTCGGGCCGGATCGCGGGCTGCATGGTGGCTTTGACCATGACGATGAAGGGCCTGCCGCTCGCATATTCGAAGGACATGCAGGACGACAAACCACCCGTATTCGAGGCGCACGATCTGCTGGCGCTGTCGATCGCCGCGATGACCGGTATGGTCGAGACCACGACGTTCGTGCCCGAACGGATGCGCGCGGCGGCCGAAGCGGGCTTCTCGACCGCGACGGACTTCGCCGACTGGCTGGTGCGCGAAGGCAATATCCCCTTCCGCGAGGCGCATCACATCACCGGGCGCGCGGTGAAGCTTGCCGAGAATGAAAACGTGCCGATGGCAAGGCTTCCGCTCGAAGCCCTGCAGGCGATCGATCCGCGGATCGACGCGCGCGTCTATAATGTGCTCACGGTCGATGCGTCGGTCGCGAGCCGCACGAGCCATGGCGGCACCGCGCCCGAGCAAGTGCACGCGCGCATCGCCGAAGCGAGGACAGCGAAGTGACGCGCCGCTTCGCCCTTGTCGTCGCCTGCCTTGCGCTCGCCGCGTGCGGCCAGAAGCAGAATTTGAAACCGCCGGCCAATGGAGTCCTGCCGCCCAAACCGGCGACCGCGCCGGCGCCGCCGACGGCGGAGCAATTGCTCAAGCATCAACCGTCCGAGCGGCCCGGCCGCAGCGACGAGCTTCTGACCAAGTCGGAGCCGCGCCAGGCCGACCCCTTCGACCAGCCGCCGAAGAAATAAGATGGACCATTTTGAACCCAGGGACGGCGTGCTCCACGCCGAGGACGTGCCGTTGACGCGCATCGCCGCGGAAGCGGGCACGCCGATCTATGTCTATTCCGCCGCCACGATCGAACGCCATGTCCGCGTATTCCGTGAGGCATTGGCGGGCGTGGCCGATCCGTGGATCGCATTCGCGGTCAAGGCGAACCCCAATCGCGCGGTGCTGGCGACCTTGGCCAGGCTGGGCCTCGGCGCGGACGTCGTCTCGGGCGGCGAATTGCTGCGCGCGCTCGCGGCGGGGATCCCGGCGGACAAGATCGTCTTTTCCGGCGTGGGAAAGACGGCCGAGGAAATGACGCTCGGGCTCCAGCGCGGGATCGGCCAGTTCAACCTCGAATCGCTCGAGGAAGCCGAGATGCTGTCCGAAGTCGCCAGCGGTCTCGGCCTGACCGCGCAGGTCGCCTTCCGCATCAACCCGAACGTCGATGCGGGGACGCACAGCAAGATTTCGACCGGGCGCGCCGACGACAAATTCGGCATCGCGTATGACCGCGCGACGGCGGCGTTCGCGCGTGCCGCCAAATTGCCCGGGCTCGAGCCGGTCTGCGTCGCGGTCCATATCGGCAGCCAACTGACCGATCTGGCGCCGATGCGCGCCGCGTTCGAGCGCGTCGGATCGCTGATCCGGGAGCTGCGCGCGGCGGGCCATGAGATCCTGCGCGCGGACCTCGGCGGCGGACTGGGCGTGCCTTATAATCCCGCCGTCCCCGCCCCGCCCATCCCCACCGACTATGGCGCGATGGTCGCGGAGGTCACCGCCGGCTGGGACGTGCGCCTGATATTCGAGCCGGGCCGCGTGATCGTGGGGAATGCGGGTATCATGCTGACGCGTGTCATCAGGGTGAAAGAAGGCGCGACCTATCCTTTCGTGGTGGTCGATGCCGGCATGAACGATCTGCTTCGCCCGAGCCTATATGACGCGTGGCATAATATCCGCGCGGTGGAACCCGACGGGGAGACGTTCGTCGCCAACATCGTGGGACCTATTTGCGAAACCGGCGACACCTTTGCACGGGCACGGGCAATGGACCGGGTGAAAGCGGGCGATCTGGTCGCTTTCATGACGGCGGGTGCTTATGGTGCCACGATGGCCAACACCTATAATTCGCGCGGGCTGGTGCCCGAAGCGATGGTACATGGGGGAGAATGGGCGATCGTGCGCGAACGCCAACCTGTCGAGGCATTGATCGAGGCCGACCGGCTTCCCCCCTGGCTTTGAGGACAGTATGACCAATAAACGCGTACGCAAGGCGGTCTTTCCGGTCGCCGGTTTCGGCACCCGCTTCCTGCCCGCCACCAAGGCGGTGCCGAAGGAATTGCTCCCAGTGGTCGACCGGCCGCTCATCCAATATGCGATCGACGAGGCGCGCGCCGCCGGAATCGAGCAGATGATCTTCGTCACCGGTCGCGGCAAGCATGCGATCGAGGATTATTTCGACAGCGCGTTCGAGATCGAGCACGACCTCAACGCCAAGGCCAAGACCGAGATATTGGAGGCGATGCGCCCGACCCGGCTCGATCCCGGCCAGGCGGCATTCGTGCGCCAGCAGCAGATGGCGGGGCTCGGCCATGCCGTGTGGTGCGCGCGCCAGCTGATCGGCGACGAACCCTTCGCGGTGTTGCTGCCCGACGAGCTGCTGTGGAACCCGGCCAATCCCTGCCTCAAGCAGATGTGCGCCACCTATGAGGCCGAAGGCGGCAATGTCGTCGCGGTGGTCGAGGTGCCGGAGGAGCATACCAACCGCTACGGCATCGTCGAGCCGGGCGCGTCGAAGGGCGCGGTCACCGAGGTGAAGTCGATGGTGGAAAAGCCCAAGCCCGGCACCGCGCCGTCACGGCTCGCGGTGGTCGGCCGCTACATCCTCCAGCCCGAGGTGATGGACATACTCTCCGAGGGCAAGAAGGGCGCCGGCGGCGAGATCCAGCTCACCGACGCGATGGCGCAACTGCTCGGCAAGCAACCCTTTCATGCGCAGACCTTCGACGGCGTGCGTCACGATTGCGGCGAGAAAGCCGGCTTCATCATCGCCAACATCGCTCTGGCGCTCGAGCGCGGCGACATCGCCGACACGATCCGCGCCTACGCGCGGACGATCTGACCGAGGCGACCACGCACAGCCTGCCGATCTTCGTGCGGCTGGCGGGCAGGCCGGTGATGCTGATCGGCAGCGGGCCGGCGGCGGACGCGAAACGCCGCCTGCTCGAACGCGCGGGCGCGGTGATCGTCGGCGAAGAGGCGGCTGGCGCGGCTCTGGGCGTGGTCGCCAACGGTGACGAATCCGCAGTCGAGCGGCTCCGCGCGCGCGGCATGTTGCTCAACGTGGTCGATCGGCCCGATCTGTGCGACTTCACGCTTCCGGCGATCATCGATCGCGACCCGGTGCTGATCGCGATCGGCACCGGCGGCGCCTCCGCCGGACTTGCCGCCGCGCTGCGCCAACGACTCGAGGCCTTGTTGCCGGCGCGGCTCGGCAAGCTTGCCGATGCGCTGTTCGCCGCGCGCGACAATCTGCGGGCGCGCTTCCCCGACACGGAGGTACGCCGCCGCGCGATCGGCGCGCTGCTCGCGGCGGGCGGACCGCTCGATCCGCTCGCCGAGCATGACGATCCCGCGGCGGAAATCGCCGCTGCCGACGCTGCCCCGGGCCGGATCGAACGGATCGAGATAGGGTCGGCCGACCCTGAGGCGCTGACCTTGCGCGCCGCGCGCCTGCTCGGCCTGGCCGACCGGCTCTATATCGAGGGCGCGGTTCCGGATGCGATCCTCGACCGCGCGCGCGCCGACGCACAACGCTATGCAGGCGCCTGCCCGCGCATCCCCGCGCCGGGCCTCACCCTCCACCTGATCTGGAGCGATATATGAATCGCTGGGCGCTCGAACTGAAAGCCGACGGCAAGGGGCATGTGGTCGATGCGGCCGAGGCTTGTTCCGCGCGACGCTCTCCCGCCATCTTCGTCTGGGTGCACCTCGACGGTCGCGAGAGCGACACGCTCAAATGGCTGCAGGATCATGGCGGCATGCCGTCCACGGTTATCTATGCGCTCACCGCGATGGAGACCCGCCCGCGTAGCGAGGCGATCGAGAATGGCGCGCTGATCAACCTGCGCGGGCCGTCGGCCGAGGACAAGCGCGCCAAGAATGGCGAAGACACGCTCGTTTCGATCCGCGTGTGGGTGGAGGAACATCGCGCCATTTCAGTAAGCTTCCATCCGCTCAAGGGTATCGACCAGCTGGTCGATCAGATGACGAAGGGCGAGATCAAGGATCCCGGCGACCTTATCTCGCACCTCGCGATGATCATCACCAAGCAGGTGGATCCGGTGATCAGCGAACTGGATGACCTGGTCGACGAGTGCGAGTTAAAGCTCGAGCCCGAGCATGCCTTCGAGACGCGCCGCCGGATCGCGGTCGCGCGCTCGGACGCGATCGCCTATCGCCGCTTCGTCTCGCCGCAACGCCAGGCGCTGACTCAATTGGCGGAGCTCGACGCACCCTGGCTGGAGGAAGATGATCGCCTCCATCTGCGTGAGGCCGCCGACCGGTTCGCGCGCATGACCGAGGATCTGGAGGCGGTGCGCGAACGCTCCGCTCTCATCCACGAGCAATTGACCGACCTCAGATCCGAGCTGCTCGAAAAGCGCGCCTTGCTGATCTCGATCGTGGCGCTGATCTTCCTGCCCTTGACCTTCGTCACCGGCCTGCTGGGAATGAACGTCGACGGCATCCCCTTCGCGCGCGAGCCGTGGGCATTCGACGCGGTGTGTGCTTTCTGCCTCGTGGTCGCGGTCGCGATCACCACCTGGTTCGCCGCCGCGCGCTGGTTCAAATGATCAGACCTTGAATAGAGCCTGATTCACGCTTTTGGGGGGAGCGCGAAGCGCTTCCTCCAAAAACGATCAGGCTCAGGGAATCAGAATTCCGGCCAGCGCCGCCGACATGAGGTTGGCGAAGCTGCCCGCGAGCAGCGCCTTCAACCCGAATTTGGCGATCAGCGGCCGCTGATTGGGCGCGAGCCCGCCGGTCACCGCCATCTGGATCGCGATCGAGCTGAAATTGGCGAAGCCGCACAAAGCGAAGGTCACGACCGCCTGACTGTGCGCGCTCAAGGTCGATGCGATCTTGCCGAAGTGGATATAAGCGACGAATTCGTTGAGCACGATCTTCTCGCCGAACAGGCCGCCTGCGACGCTCGCCTGGCCCGCCTGATCCCAGGGCACGCTGATCAGGAACATGACCGGCGCGAAGATATAGCCGAGGATCCGTTGGAAGGTCAGCCCGACGACGCCGAACCAGCCGCCGATGCCCGACAACAATCCATTGGCGAGAGCGACCAGTCCGACGAAGGCGAACACCATCGCGCCCACCATCACCGCCAGCCGCACACCCAATTGCGCGCCCTGTGCCGCCGCCATGATCACGTTAGCGGGCTTCTCGTCCTCGCCGCCGCGGCTGGTATCGACCATCTCGTGGATCGGCAGGTGCGTTTCGGACGGATCGTCGGGCATCATCATCTTCGCCATCAGGATCGCGCCGGGCGCGGACATGAAGCTGGCGGCGAGCAGATATTCGATCCGGATTCCCATCGAGGCATAAGCCGCGAGGATCGTGCCGGCCACGCCCGCCATGCCGCTGACCATCACCTGGAACAGCTGGCTCGGCCGGAGCGCGGCGAGATAAGGGCGGATCACGAGCGGCGATTCGGATTGGCCGACGAAGATATTGGCCGCCGCGCACAGGCTCTCGACCTTGCTGATGCCGACCACCTTCTCGATCGCACCGCCCAGCCAGCGCACGACCAATTGCATGATACCGAGATAATAGAGGATCGAGACCAGGCTCGCGAAGAAGATGATCACGGGCAGCGCTTCCAGCGCGAAATTCTGCCCCAACGGCGAGGCGGCGAACGGTCCGAAAAGGAATTTGGTGCCTTCACCAGCATAGCCGAGCAGGGCGCTGACACCGCCCGCCATCCACGCGATCACCGCGCGACCGGCGGGCACATAGAGCACCAGTACCGCGATGCCGACCTGCAATGCGAAGGCCGCGCCCACGACGCGCAGCCGGATCCAGCGCCGATTGGACGAAAGCGCGAATGCCACCGCCAGGATCAGGACGATCCCCGCAAGGCTCAGCAAATGGCTGGTCATATTGCTAGAAATCCCCCTCAAAACCTGCCCGAACGATACACGCTCGCACGAAGAGGACCAGCCTTTGCTAGATTGGAGCGCTGGGAATGACGCGCAGCAGTCGGGGCAGCCCGCGGTGCCACAAGGCGCTTTCTACCTGCCGGGCGGGAAGCGCGCGCGTCAGGGCGGAAATCTGGGCGCGGCTCAGTCCCGATCGTTCGCAATAGAAGGAATTGCGCGGCCGGCGCGAGAAATAGCTGTAGAAGATCGCCATGCGATCGCGCGCGGCGGGCTTCCCGCGGTGCAGGCAGCGCGCCGTGTCCGCGAAAATCACCGTCCCGGCGGGGCCAGGGCAGCTCCGGACCGCACCAGGATCATCGGCCCGGAGCGCGTCCCGCCCCCGCCGATCGAGTTCGAACGGACCACCGTCGGCATCCACATCGTTCAAATAGATGGCAACCCGCACCATCCGCCGGTCCTCGCGGTCGCGGTGCCAGCGCCGGGTAGCCTCTTCCTTGCCGTCGGCGACGAATAAACGAGTGCCATCCCGTCATAGGCGGGCGGCAGGCCGAGATAGGATTCGGCGATGTTGAGAAGCCGATCGGCGAGACCCCAGGTGAACAGAACCGGCTGCATCATCACCCGTGCGCTGGGAAACATGAGATATTTCTCGCCAGCTCCGGCGCGACGATGCGCCTCCGGCGCATAATCCGCAGTCATCTGGCGGGCCGTCTCGAACATCTCCTCGCTTCCGGGCATGCCCAGTGCTTCGAGCGAGGTCACGAATATGCCGTCCTGCCGCAGCCCTTCGCATATGCGCGCGTCGAGCCCGGTCAGATCCGGAAGGGCGGAGGCGTGGACGCTCAGAGTATCGTGATACTCCTTCTCGAGCCGTTGCTGGATCGCGGGGATTGAGATGATCCGATGCGCGGTATTGGCAGGAAAGCTGCGAACCTTGCGCGCATACGCTCGAATGCGTCCGCTGAGTCCCATGCCGTCACCTCGTCCGGGAATGTCCGACCGGAGGACTATTCGCTATCGGGGTGGAGGTTTCAAATGCATGTTACGCATGCGTAACATGATTCCGTGCACTCGGAAAAACCGAGCGCGGGGGTCGGATAGGGAAAAGGCCGGTATTCCCCGCGGGAAACACCGGCCTCGACCGATTAGCCGCCGTGCGCTGCCAACGCGGCGAGCAGCAGCAGGGCGACGATATTCGTGATCTTGATCATCGGGTTCACCGCCGGGCCGGCGGTGTCCTTGTAGGGATCGCCGACCGTGTCGCCGGTCACCGCGGCCTTATGGGCTTCGCTGCCCTTGCCGCCATGGTTGCCGTCTTCGATATATTTCTTGGCATTGTCCCACGCGCCGCCGCCCGAGGTCATCGAGATGGCGACGAACAGGCCCGACACGATCACGCCGAGCAGCAAGGCCCCG
>Ga0207657_10002671_pt1 | contig 19229 bp, 16 predicted proteins | sample KBSC33metaG_FD_184316 | JGI IMG/M metagenome (GOLD analysis project Ga0207657, IMG submission 184316) | Corn rhizosphere microbial communities from Kellogg Biological Station, Michigan, USA - KBS C3-3 metaG (SPAdes) (version 2) | ecosystem: Host-associated > Plants > Roots > Rhizosphere > Soil ... | reverse complement strand
CGCTCAACCAGCTGCTGGTCGAGATGGATGGCTTCGAGGCCAACGAAGGCATCATCATCATCGCCGCCACCAACCGGCCCGACGTGCTCGACCCGGCGCTGCTGCGTCCGGGCCGCTTCGACCGCCAAGTCGTGGTTCCGCGCCCCGACATTGACGGTCGCGAGCAGATTCTCGGCGTTCACATGAAGAAGGTGCCGCTGGCCCCCGACGTCGATGCGCGAGTCATCGCGCGCGGAACGCCGGGCTTCTCCGGCGCGGACCTCGCCAACCTTGTCAACGAGGCGGCGCTGCTTGCTGCCCGCCGCGGCAAGCGGCTGGTCGCGATGCAGGAGTTCGAGGACGCCAAGGACAAGGTGCTGATGGGCACCGAGCGCAAGTCCATGGTGATGACCGAGGACGAGAAGAAAATGACCGCCTATCACGAGGCGGGTCATGCGATCGTCGCTCTGCACGAGCCGGCTTCGGACCCGATCCACAAGGCGACGATCATCCCGCGCGGCCGCGCGCTCGGCCTCGTCATGCGGCTGCCCGAGCGCGACAGCTACTCCTACCATCGCGACAAGATGTACGCGAACCTCGCCGTCGCAATGGGCGGCCGCGTCGCCGAGGAGATGATCTTCGGCTACGACAAGGTCTCTTCCGGCGCTTCTTCCGACATCCAGTATGCGACCAGCCTCGCCCGCGACATGGTGACGCGCTGGGGCATGTCGGATGCGCTTGGGCCGCTGCAGTACGCGGAGCCCGAGGAGGAAGTGTTCCTCGGTTATTCGGTCAACCGCACGCGCCAGATGTCGAACGAAACCGCGCAGGCGATCGACAAGGAGATCCGCAAGACCGTCGAGGACGGCTACGAGCGCGCCAAGTTCGTGCTCACCGAGAACCAGGCCCAGCTCGAGACGTTGGCCCAGGCGCTGCTGGAATATGAGACACTGTCCGGCGACGAGATCAAGAAGGTCCTGGCGGGAGAGCCGATCGACCGCGGCAGCAACAAGGGCCCGTCGATCCCAGCCGCGGGTTCCTCAATCCCGAAGGCCAAGCGGCCCAAGCCCGGCGCTTTGGGCGGGCCGGCCACGGCTGGCGCTTAATTCATCGCGCCGATTGCGACGACTGCCGCGACGAACAAGCTCCCAGCGATGAATGCGAAGGTCAAAAGCGCGATCGTCCGCACGATCGCGCTGAACCGCCCTAGTTCGTAAGCTCCCTTCAGCTGCCGGTACATGTGAAACGGCGGCACGAAGAACAGCAGGCCGGCGATGCCGCCGAAGCCCAATGCGGCCATGACGCCGCCGACGATCAGCAACAACATCATGAACGATAGCGAATAGGTCACGAACACCGCGTGATCGTAGGTGTTGTATCGGCGGCGAAGCGGGAACAGCAGCCACATGAACGGTAGCGAGATCGGGATCAGCAGCCAGCTGAACTTCGACGCGGCGTCCTGGACCTTCATCGCGACGAGCTGCGGATTGTCCTGCACACGGTTGATGAAGGGCTTTATCCAGCCCGGCGGACGGTCGCCGTCGTCCACCGACACGAAGGTTTTGCCGTTGAGCACCTTCTGCATGGCGGCGATATCGCCCTTCCGCTTCTCGATTTTTCGGTCGAGGTCGGCGACCGCCTTCCCAGCGCCTGCCGCCGCCTTGCGCTCGGCCTCGAGCTTCGCCAGCTCCGCTCGATCGCCGGCGATCCCCGCCTCCAGCCCCTGCTTTGGGAAGCTCGGGCTGGTGCCGGGCGAGAGCTGGCCGGTCAGGTTGAGGACGGCGAACATCGCGAAGACGGTGAACAGGTACAGCGCGACCGGAGAGATGAACCGCGCCCGCTCGCCGGCGATGTATCGGCGCGTCAAGACGCCGGGGCACCAGGCGAGCATCGGCAGGGTGCGCCAGATCTTGCCTTCGAAATTGAACAGCCCCTGGATGAAGTCCTGCAGGAATCCGCGGACGGTGCGGTGGACGTGGGCCTTCTGTCCGCAGGCCGAACAATAAGCGCCAGTCAGCGGCGTTTTGCAGTTGAGGCAGCTCTTCTCATGGGTGTGGCCGTCCGCCTCCCCTGCCGAAGGCTCAACCGCCCGCGCCAGCAATCCGCCCGTCACGGCTTCCCCGACCGCGTCAATTCCGTCCATGCGCTCACCCCTGGCTGACACATTATGCGCGGAGCCGGCCGCGTGCTAGCTGTCAGCCGTCATGGCGCGCATTGGGCTCCTCGGCGGCTCCTTCAACCCGGCGCATGGCGGGCACCGGCGCATCAGCATCGAGGCGATACGTTCTCTCGGACTAGACGAGGTCTGGTGGCTGGTGTCGCCCGGTAATCCGCTGAAGGAGGGAGCCAAGGACATGGCGCCATTCGCGGCACGCCTTGGGGCGGCTCGTCGGATGGCCGCGCGTTCGCGCATCCGGGTTTCCGATTTCGAGCAGCGGGAAGGCACCCGCTTCACGGTCGACACCGTCCGGCGGCTCAAGCGCCGCTTTCCATCCACTGATTTCATTTGGTTGCTTGGAAGCGACACCCTGCCAAATTTTCACTTATGGCGCGATTGGAGAGGCTTAGCCCGCGAAGTGCCGATTGCGGTGATTCGCCGGCCCGGTTATGATTCCTCTGCCCACGCGGTGCGCGCGATGGGCTGGCTGAGACGGTTCGTCCATCGTTCCAGCCAAGCCAAGCAGTGGACGGAGTGGAGTGCACCGGCGATCATTTTCCTTCGCCTGCCGCCCGACCCGACCTCCGCAACCGCCATTCGCGCGCACGACCCCAACTGGCATCGTCGAACGAAAGCGAACGTCACGCGTTCGCATCTTAACGCTTTGCCATTGTTCGCCAGGAGACCCCTTGACCGAACAGCCCGTTAAAGCCCCCGGCGAGGCCGGCAGAGATCCCATCGACGTCGAAGATCTCCACAAGCTCGTTCTTCAGTCGCTTGATGACGACCAGGCGCTGGAGGTCGTTTCCATCCCGCTTTCGGGCAAATCCAACATTGCCGACCACATGGTGATCGCATCCGGCCGCTCGACCCGGCAGGTCGCCTCAATGGCCGTTAAGCTTGCCGACAAGATCAAGGAGCGATTTAATCGCAACGTTCGGATCGAAGGGCTTCCAGCGGCCGACTGGGTGCTGATCGACGCCGACGACGTGATCGTCCATATTTTCCGTCCCGAAGTGAGAAATTTTTACAATTTGGAACGAATGTGGGCATTTGGCGATGAATCAAGCATAAGTGCTGCGGCACGCGGGTGAGGGCAATGCGGGGAAGGGTGTTCCTACTGTCGCTTTTGGCGTTGGTCGCGCAGCCCGCGATCGCGGCCTCTTCGCCCAACCTCCTGAGCCTCGAGCAGCAGTTGAACGCGATGGTCGCCAGCAAGTCGGCCGACGTCGGAATTGCTGCGCTTGATCTCAACTCCGGCGAGACCGTCAGCATCAAGGGCAACACGCCGTTCCCGATGGCGAGCACGGTAAAGGTGGCGGTTGCCGCGCTCTACCTTGCGCAGGTCGACAACGGCCGCCGTTCGCTCGATGATACGATCAACGGCCAGTCCGCGCGCAGCCTGATGCGGCGGATGCTGGTCCATAGCGACAACCGCGCGACCGATATCCTGCTGGCCGATCTCGGGGGGCCGGACGCGGTCCACGACTGGCTCCAGGCGAATGGCATCAAGGGCCTCCGCGTCGACCGCACCATTTCCGAGCTCCTGCGCAGCAAGCGCGACCTTTGGGACCGGCGCGATTCCAGCACTCCGGTGGCGATGGTCGACCTCCTGAAGCGGATCTACAAGGCGGAGCTGATCAAGCCAGAGAGCCGCAACTTCCTGCTCGACCTGATGGCGCAGTGCCAGACCGGCAGGAACCGGATGAAGGCGCTGCTCCCCGGCGTCCCGATCGAGCACAAGACCGGAACCCTCGATGGTCTCACTGACGACGTCGGCTTCATCACCATGCCCGACGGCCGCAGGGTCGCGGTTGCGATCTTCACGCGCGGCGGCACCGACCGGCCACGCACGATCGCCGAGACGGCCCGGGTAATCTACGACGGCTTCAAGGCGATCTTCACCTGGCCCTTCGGGACCCCCGCACTGCAAAAATAAGTGCTTTTGCACATTGTCGCCCGGGGAAAAATCGGCCGCTCACCGGAGGCCGAGCTGGTCGACCGCTATCTCAAGCGTATTCAATGGCCGACGCGGCTGACCGAATTGCCCGAGCGCGGCGGGCGGGTCGACGAGCTTCCGCCGAACAGCGTCCAGATCGTGCTCGACGAGCGGGGAAGCGCGCTGACTTCGACAGAGCTGGCGAGGACGCTCGAGAAATGGCGCGACGATGGAAAGCGCGAGGCGCGCTTCCTGATCGGGGCTGCCGACGGCCATGACGAAGGGCAGCGGCGCAGCGCCGACCTCCTGCTCTCGTTTGGGCCGGCTACATGGCCGCACCTGCTGGTTCGCGCGATGCTCGCCGAGCAATTGTTCCGGGCGGTGTCGATCCTTGCCAACCACCCCTATCACCGCGAAGGTTAGCGGCATGCGCCGCGCCCTCCTTTCGATCCTGCTTTGTCCGCTGCTCACCGCCAGCGCGATCGCGCAGCAGGGCGGCGATCCGATGGACGCGGCGCTCAAGGCCGCGCTCGCCGAGCAAGCCAATGCCGACCGCGAGACTGCTCGCCTCCAGCAGCTGGCAGCCAAGGCCCGGACCGAGGCCGATCGCCTGCATGCTGAGCAGGCCGCCGCCGCACAGGCGATCGATGCGGCCGAGGCGCGGATCGGCGCGGCCAATGCACGGCTGCAAATGGCTTCCGTCTATGTCGCCGCGCACCGCCGTCAGCTGGCGACCCAACAGCAGCCTGTCTCGTCGCTCCTTGCCGGCCTGGCGACGATGGCGCGGCGCCCGCCGCTGCTGGTGCTGGCTGACCGCGGCGGCACTGACGAGTTGGTCAAGGTCCGCTTGCTCTTGCAGGCGACTCTGCCGGCAATCCGCGGCCGCACCAGCCGTCTCTCCGCCGAACTGGCGCAGGGCGAGCGGCTCCGGCAGTCGGCGATCGCGGCACGCGCCGAGCTTGCCCGCAGCCGTGACAATCTCGCGGCGAGACAAAGAACCTATGCGACCCTCGAACAGAAAGCCGTTCAGCAGGCGCTCGCGTCTCAAGGCCAGGCGCTCGGCGCCGGCGACGTCGCTCTGGCCGCCGGAGAGGATGTCGAACGGCTTCGCGGCCAGCAGGCGAACAGCCAGTCCATTCGCGCCGTGGCCTCGCGGCTTGCCAATAGCGAAGATGCCGCGCCGTTCAGCCCGTTCGCACCCGAAGGAGCGCCCTCAGCTCCGCCCTTCGCCTATCAGCTTCCCGCCGTCGCACCCGTCAGCGAAGGCCTCGCATCGGTCAACGACAGCGGCGTCCGCTCGCGCGGCGTGACGATCGCGACGTTTCGCGGCGCGCCGGTTGCCGTGCCCGCCGATGGGGTCATCAAGTTTGCGGGGCCATTCCACGATTACGATGGCGTGCTGATCATCGACCATGGCCGCGGCTGGATCAGCCTTATCGTCAATGTCGCGAGCGAGCTTCATGTCGGCGACCGGGTGCGGCTCGGTGAGCCTGCCGGCCGCGCGCTCGGCCCGCTGCAGGTCGAATTGTCCCAGAATGGGCGTCGAATCTCGCCTGCTCTCATCGCAGGTTCATCTGTTTCCCTGTCAAAGGGGCCCAAAGGCGGGTAAACGCCTGGCCATGATCCAGCCCGAATGACCGACCAGGATTCGACCATGAAACCCTCCATGAAGCTTCTCCCGCCGCTCGCCCTCGTCGGTGCGCTCGCCTTGGTGCCGGTGACCGCCAGTTCCTTCGCTGCCGCGGACACGACCAATTACCAGGAGCTCGAGAAGTTCATGAGCGTCTACGAGCGGGTGAAGGCGAATTATGTCGACCCGGTCGATGACCACACGTTGATCAAGGGGGCAATCGACGGGATGTTGTCGGCGCTCGATCCCCACTCCTCCTACGCTGAAGCGAGCGACTTCGACCAGCTCAAGGCGACCACGGACGGCAATTACGGGGGGCTGGGCTTGAGCGTCTCGATCGAGGATGGCGCAGTCAAGGTCATCGCGCCCACCGAGGACACGCCGGCGTGGAAGGCGGGCATCAAGGCCGGCGATTACATCACCCATATCAATGGCGAGCTGGTCTATGGCCTGACGCTCGACGAAGCCGTCAGCAAGATGCGTGGCGAGCCGGGCACCCCGATCAAGCTCACCATCGTCAGGCCAGGCCGCGACAAGCCATTCGACCTCTCGATGAACCGCGAGCGGATCGAGCTTCGTCCGGTGAAGTGGGAGATCAAGGACGGCGTCGGCTACATCAACATCAACACCTTCACCGGCAACGTCGCGGAGCAGACGAAGGCGGCCCTCATCGGCATCGACAAGGCCACGGGCGGCAAGCCGCTGGGCTATGTCGTCGACTTGCGCTCCAACCCCGGCGGGCTGCTCGACCAGGCGGTCGATGTCGCCGACGACTTCCTCGACAGCGGCGAGATCGTGTCGCAGCGCGGCCGCACCAAGGACGATATCGAGCGCTACTATGCGCGTCCGGGCGACATGGCGCACGGGCTGCCGGTGATCGTGCTGACGGATGCGGGCACGGCCTCTGCCTCAGAGATCGTCGCCGGGGCGCTCCAGGACCACCGCCGCGCCATCGTCATGGGAGAAACGAGCTTCGGGAAGGGTTCGGTGCAGACCGTCGTTCAGACCGGGCCGGAGCAGGCGCTTCGCTTGACGACGGCGCGCTACTACACGCCGTCCGGCCGCTCGGTTCAGGCCGGCGGGATCGAGCCTGACGTGCCCGTGCCGCAGCTCAGCGACCCAGACTACAAGGACCGCAAGGTCGTGCGCGAAGCCGACCTCCGCCGCCACTTGCTCGCGCAGGCCAAGGTCGAGGACAAGCTGCTCGAAGCGGACGACAGCCCCGATCCGCGGTTCATGATGACTCCCGCTTCGCTCGAGAAGCAGGGCATCAAGGACTTCCAGCTCTATTACGCGCTGAACACGATCAAGCGGCTTGCCTCGCCGGCGTACATCGCGTCGGCCGGCCCCGGCAAGAAAGCGCGCTAAGCCGCCGATGAGCGAAGCGGCAGTCGTCGGCGCGCCCCGGTCGAGCGGCCTCGGACCCGCCGCCATGGCGCGGCTTATCGCCCTGCTGCTGCCGCTGGCGCTGCTCGGCGGGGCGCTTGGCTCGCAATATCTCGGCGGCCTTCACCCGTGCGAGATGTGCTACTGGCAGCGCTGGCCGCACGCCGCGGCGATCCTGCTCGCCGCATTGTCTTTCACCGCTCCGGCGCCTTCGCCTCGAGCCAAGGTGTTCATCCTGCTTGCGGCGCTGGCAATTGCCGTTTCTGGCGCGATCGGCGTTTACCACGCCGGCGTGGAAGCCAAGATCTTCGAGGGCTTCACCCAGTGCACGGCTCTCTCCAGGAGTAGCAGCACGGCCGAGCTTCTGGAGCAGATAACCCATGCACCGCTGGTCCGCTGCGATGAGGTCCAGTGGCGCTTCCTTGGCCTGTCGCTGGCCGCGTGGAACGCGGTCCTGTCGCTCGGCGGCGCCACGCTGATCCTGGTGCTGACGCTCCGCGGCAGGCGCGCATGAGCGGCTGGAGGCCAGGCGACCGCCGACTCGACGGAGCATCGATGCTGCGAGTCGACCAGGCTCGAGAATATGGCGCGACGCGGATCTACGCCGGCCAGCTCGCGGTGCTTCGCCGCAATTGCCCCGAAGCCAAGCTCATTGCGCGCATGGCGGCGCAGGAGGAGCGGCACTTGAAGCGCTTCAATGCGCTCGTTGCCGAGCGACGCGTCCGCCCGACGGCGCTGCAGCCCGTGTGGAAAGTTGCCGGTTTTGCCCTCGGCGCCGCGACCGCGCTGATGTCGGAGAAAGCGGCGCTGGCCTGCACCGACGCCGTGGAGACCGAGATCGACCGCCACTACGCCAGCCAGCTGGCTGCGCTCGGGGACGATGATCCCGAGCTTTCCGCCGACATTGCCGAGTTCCAGGCCGAGGAGCTCGAGCATCGGGATACGGCGCGCGAGGCGGGTGCGGCGCAGGCCGTCGGCTACCCCTTGTTGACTGCGGCGATCCGTGCAGGCTGCAGGGTAGCAATCGCGCTCTCGAAGCGCATATGAGGAACGAAAGGGCGGTTCGCCCGCTGAAATAGTGCTGAAAGGACGCGTTCGACGATGACGAGGCTGATGACAAGCTTGGCGATGGCGGCCGTGCTCGCGACCGGAGCGACGGTCGCTTCTGCTCCGGCCCATGCACAGGCAGGCAACCGCACCCTGACAATCTTCGGCAACGATCCTTGCCCCAAGGACGCGATCTGCGTCCGCGCACCCGAGAGCCAGCGCTATCGCTTGCCCCAGGCCCTGAACCCGCAGGGAACACGCCAGCAGCGCGAATCCTGGTCGAACAAGGCACAGGCGCTGAGCAACGTCGGCGCGACCGGTACCGGCAGTTGCTCCGCCGTCGGCCCGGGCGGCTTCACCGGGTGCCTGACGCAGCAGATCAACCAGGCACGGAAGGAATCGCAGGAACAAGCCGATCAGGATCGTGCGCCCGAATAATGGCCGCCATTTCCTAGAGTGGCCGAGGACGTTGCTCAGGAAGGCAATTTTCAACGGCTGACCCGCCTCGGCTTTGCGGCCCGGGGATTTCTCTACATCCTGATCGCCGCGCTGGTGATCCTCGCGGGCCGGACGGAGGACCTGACCGGCGCCCTCGAATATCTCGGCCACGGCCTCGGCAAGCTGCTTCTCGCCGTGCTCGCTGCCGGAATGGCGGCCTACGGCCTGTGGCGGCTTAGCGATGCGATCTTCGGCATGGAAAGCGGCCGCCACCGCTGGAAGGCCTGGGGCAAGCGGGCCGGTGCTGCGACCAGCGGCGCCATCTATAGCTGGCTGGCCTTCAAGGCCGCGTTGATCCTTCTCGCGAAGCCGCCCGCCAGCAACGAGGCGCAGCACCACGCGGCACAGGCTCTCCACCTCTCGGGCGGCGAGATGCTGCTCTATGTCGCCGGCGCCATCCTCCTTGGGGCTGGGGTCGTGCAGATCTACAAGGCCGCGCGCGCAACCTTCCTTCATCATCTCGACGACGAGGCCGCGCGGCGCGTCTGGGTAAAATGGCTTGGGCGCATCGGCTATGCGGCGCGCGGGGTGATCTTCCTGACCGTCGGACTCATGCTGGTAAGGGCGGGCCTGGACCACCGCGCGGCCGAGGCCGGCAATCTCGACGAGGCGCTCGACTGGTGGTCCGCGCCTGTCCGCCGATTGGTCGCCGGTGGGCTCTTCCTGTTCGGTCTGTTCAGCTTCGTCGAAGCGCTCTATCGCCCAATCCGCAAACCGCCGACCGAGCACATCAAGCGCAAGGTCGAGGAAGTCGCGACCTAGGGCACGATCGGAAGCAGCACCGCGCTCGCCGTGGCGCCCCCCCGGTACACGCTCTGCGTCGCCTTCCGGTAGTCTCCCGGCCGTGCGTAGAAGATGTTCGGCACGAAGCTTTGCGGGTTGCGGTCGTAGAGCGGGAACAGGCTCGACTGCACCTGAACGCCGATCCGGTGCCCCGGCAGGAAAACGTGGTTCACGTTGGGCAGGCTGAAGCGGTAATGCTCCAACTGTCCGGAACGGAGCGCCCGCGGCTTGGCAAAGCTGTCAACGTAGCGGCCGCGGAAGATCTCGATGCCGATGGGCAGTTCGTAGCCCGACATGTTTGGCTTGCCACCCTGAGAAGCGTCCTCGGGCGCTTCATTCGGATAGACATCGATCAGCTTGACCACCCAGTCGCTGTCGGTGCCGCTGGTCGCGGCGAACAGGTCGACCTGCGGGGCGCCCATGATGTGCACGGCCTTGGTCAGCGGGGCACCGACATAATTCAGCACGTCGGTTCGGCTGGACGCGAAGCGCTGGTCGCGCACCAGCCAAGGCTTCCACTGGTCAGCCGCGCCCATGTTGATCGGACGCGGGATGAACGGGACGGGCTTGGCCGGATCGGAGACATAATCGTCGTGGCCCGAATCCGCCGGCGGCGAGAAGCTGACGCGGTTTCCGGCCGTAAGGTAGAGCGGCGTCGGCGTGCCCATCGGCCACTTGGGGCTCGCCTGCCATTCGTTGATCCCCGTTGCATAGGTGAGGACGTTCGGGGTTTGCGGATCGGGCGCACCCTTCAGATAATGGTCAAAGAAGGGCTTCACCCATTTGACCCGCCATTCGAGCGCGGTGTCGCCGCTGAAGTCCAGCCCGCCGAGGTCCCAACCGTAATGGTTGGCGCCTGAGTGACGCCACGGGCCGATGGCCAGATGCAACAGCCCGCTTCCTTCATACTTGTCCTTGAGCGCGCGATAGACCGCCGGTCCGCCGTAGCTGTCCTCCTGGTCCCACTGCCCGACCTCGATCAGCGTCGGGACGGTCAGCGGGTGCGCGGCCATCCACTTGTCGACGGCCTGCAGCGACCAGAAGTCGGTGTAGGCCGGGTTCTGCATCAGCTTCTGGACGAACGGGTAGTTCTCGATGTTCAGCCGACGAGCATAGTCGGCCATCGAGCCCGCTTCGAGATAGCGGGTGTAATCGTCACCCGTGCCGAACGCGAGGCCGCTTCCCTCGGCCTTTCCGGTGCTCTGCTCGACCGCATAGTCGAAGCTGCTGGTGCGGAAGGCGCCGTTGTGGAACCAGTCGTCGCCCATCCAGCCGTCGACCATCGGGCTTTGCGGCACCGCGGCCTTGAGCGCCGGGTGCGGATTGATTTCGGACGCTAGCGTGGTGAAGCCTAGATAGGACGAGCCGATCGTTCCGACCTTGCCGTTGGACTCCGGCACATGCTTCACCAGCCAGTCGATCGTGTCGTAGGCGTCGGTGCTTTCGTCAATCCCGGTCTTGTTGAGGGGCCCGACGATCGGCCGGTTCATGACGAACTGGCCTTCGCTATTGTGAAGCCCGCGAATGTCCTGCTGGATGATGATGTAATTGTCGTTGAAGAACTCGCGGTACATGATCGGCAGGATGTCGACTCCATGCTGGCTGGCGACGCGGTTCATCGTGCCCTTGGCATCATAGGGCGTGCGCGACAGCAGCATGGGCGCATTGGCTGCGCCCTTCTTCATGACGATGACGGTGTAGAGCTTGGTGCCGTCGCGCATGGGGATCATCGCCACGCGCTTCACGTAGTCCGCTTCCGGCAGCACCTGCTCGTACTTGGACACGACGTCGGGCGTCATCGGCGTGACCGCCGCGGGCGGCGCGGCGGCAAGGGCGAGAAGCGGAAGGAAAGCGGCTGCGGAGCGGAGGAGCGCGGTCTTCATGCGCTCGAGCGTTACGCAGCTGCCGCGAGCGCGGCAAGCGTTGGCGGCGAGAGGCTAGAAGCTCACCTCCGCCACCTTCTCCTTCATCCCCGCTTCGGGTTGGCGGCCAAACAGTTTGTTGACCGCCGGCTTAAGGAAGCCGCCGATGTCGCTTTGCCAGATCTTCGCATCGTCGAGCTCGAACCGTAGCAGCGCCATCTTGGGGTCGTCCTTGCCCTCGTACCACTGGGCAGCGACCGGATTCCACAAGCGGTCGATCTCGGGGCGGCTGCTGTCGAGGATGAGCCGGCCGCGAAGGCTTGCGAAGAGGTCATGCCCCTTGCTCACGAAGCTCGCGACGGCGAGATTGTCCTGCCCGAGCGCGCGGGTCAGGTCGTGGTCCTTGGCGGTGAAGAACCAGACGCAGCCGTTCTCGCGATCCTGGTCCTCGAATTGGGCTGTCATCGGCTGCATCGCGCTGCCGCGCGCCTGGTCGAGACCGAGCATCACGAACGGGCTGTCCTCGAGCGCGCCCCAGAATTGCTGCAGAATCTCGGCGTCATCGGCCATGTCGTCACTCCTTTCGACTGTGTGCTGACAACGGCGGTTCAACGGTCGCGTTCCGCCGTACGGCCTTTAGTCCGTGTCCGACTCGTACTCCGCGTAAGTTATTGTCTTGAAAGGCGTCCGTAAGGAACATAATAAGAACGAATGGCTCAGCTCGATCTGGAGGCGAAGCTCGCGATCCTTGCCGACGCGGCCAAATATGATGCGTCCTGCGCGTCGTCGGGTACGTCGAAGCGCGACAGCCGCACCGGAAGGGGCATGGGGTCGAGCGAAGGGATGGGCATCTGCCACGCTTATGCTCCGGATGGCCGCTGCATCAGCCTGTTGAAGATCCTGCTGACCAACAGCTGCATCTTCGATTGCGCCTATTGCATCAACCGCAAGAGCTCGAACGTCCGCCGGGCGCGGTTCACCTCCGAAGAGGTCGTCCGCCTGACGCTGGCTTTCTACAAGCGCAATTACATCGAGGGGCTGTTCCTCTCGTCCGGCATCATCCGCTCGTCGAACTATACGATGGAGCAGATCGTCGAGGTCGCACGGTCGTTGCGCGAGGATCACGACTTCCGCGGCTACATCCACTTGAAGACGATCCCCGACGCCGACCCGGAGTTGGTGCGGCAGGCCGGCGCCCATGCCGACCGTGTCTCGATCAACGTCGAGCTGCCGACAAGGACCGGGCTGACCAAGCTCGCACCCGAAAAAGACGCCCTGCGCATCGAGCACGCAATGTCCGACATGAAGCTATCGATCGCCGACGCCGGCGACGCGGCGAAGCGGTTCAAATCATCCCCAAAGTTCGCGCCCGCGGGCCAATCAACGCAAATGATCGTCGGGGCCGATACGGCCAGCGACCGCGACATCGTCGCCAGGTCCAGCGCCCTCTATGACCGCTATGCGCTGCGCCGCGTCTATTATTCGGCGTTCTCGCCCATTCCCGACGCGAGCGCGGTGCTGCCGTTGAAGCGCCCGCCGCTTATGCGCGAGCACCGCATCTATCAGGCCGACTGGCTTATGCGCTTCTACGGCTTCGCCCCGGGCGAGGTTCAATCCGCGACCGACGATCAGGGCATGCTTCCCCTCGACATCGATCCTAAGCTCGCTTGGGCGCTGAAGTTCCGCGACAGCTTCCCGGTCGACGTCAATCGCGCCCCGAGGGAGATGCTCCTTCGCGTACCCGGGCTCGGCACCAGGGCGGTCGACCGCATTCTCTCGTCCCGCCGCTGGCGGAAGCTGAGGCTGGACGATGTCGCCCGCCTGACCCTGTCGATTGCGAAGGTCCGGCCGTTCATCGCGACGATCGATTGGCGACCGACGTTGCTCACGGATCGGGCTGATCTGCGCGCCCTGATCGCGCCGAAGAAGCAACAGCTGGAGCTGTTCGTCGCCTGACGTGCTACGCGAAGGCCCAATGATCGACGCCCACCGCGTGCGGCTTGCAGCGCCTGACGATTTTGACGGCTGGCGCGACGCGGCGCGCGATCTAGCCGACGCAGGCGTACCCGCCGAAGCCGTCGTCTGGCAGGTCGAGGGCGACGCGGCCGACCTGTTCGCAACCGACGCGAGTCATCCGCGCGGCGCGAGCTTCCCGGTCCCGCGGGCCTTCGTGGACCTCGCCAGGGACGTGGTTTGCCACTCGGATCCCGAACGCTTCGGGTTGCTTTACGCCCTGCTGCTGCGCCTCAAGGTCGATCGCGACGCGTTCGACGATGAGGCCGACCCTCTCGTCCGCAACGTCCACGACCTCGCCAGGGTCGTCCGCCGGGACATTCACAAGATGCACGCGTTTGTCCGCTTCCGCGAAGTGGACGGGCATTTCATCGCCTTCTTCGAACCCGAGCATCACATCATCCGGCGCGCTGCGCGCTTCTTCGTCAACCGCTTCACCAACATGCGCTGGTCGATCCTGACGCCTGATCTTTCGATCCATTGGGATGGCGAAAAACTCGAGGAAGGGCCGGGGGCGGTCCGCGGCGATGCGCCGGCCGGCGATCCGCTCGAGGAGGCGTGGCGCACTTATTATTCGAACATCTTCAACCCGGCGCGGCTGAAGGTCGGCGCGATGCTGAAGGAGATGCCCAAGAAATATTGGCGCAACATGCCGGAGACTTCGCTCGTTCAGCCGCTGATCTCGGGGGCGCAAGCGAGGGAAGCTGCGATGATCCAGCGCTCAGTAGACGCGACCATCGTCAAGGAAGGTCTCAAGCAGGCGCTCAATGCCGAGCGCACGGTCGAACCCGGCGGCAACCTTCGCCCATCTTGGGAAGCGCTGCTTGTCGACGCCCGGAAGTGCACCCGCTGCGACCTCTACAGGCATGCAACCCAGACCGTGTTCGGCGAGGGCCCGCTCGATGCGCCGATCATGTTCGTCGGTGAGCAGCCCGGCGACCAGGAGGACCTTGCCGGGCGGCCGTTCGTCGGACCCGCCGGCCAGTTGTTCGACGCCGCGCTCGAGAAGGCCGGCATCGACCGCACAAGCGTCTACGTCACCAATGCAGTCAAGCATTTCAAGTTCGTGCCGCGAGGCAAGCGGCGGATCCACAGCAAGCCCGACGCCGGCGAGGTCGAGGCGTGCCGCTGGTGGATCAGTCGCGAGCGCGAGCTAATCCGACCGCCGGTCACGGTGGCCCTCGGCGCAACGGCCGCCCACAGCCTGTTCGGCAAGACCATGGCGATCGGCAAGAACCGGGGCGTTCCGCTGAAGCTCCCCGACGGCAGCGAGTGCTGGATCACGGTGCACCCGAGCTTCCTGCTCCGCATCCCCGAGGAGGAGCGCAAGCTTCAGGAGAAGAAACTGTTCCTGCGCGACCTCAAGCGCATCAAGGCGCGGGCGGAAGAACTGAGCTCCTAGAAACGGTAGCCGAGACTCGCCTTCACCGTCCGGGGTGCGCCCGGCGCGATATTGTTGTCGGCATTGGCGGTCGGGAAGTAATGCGCGCCGAGCAGGTTTTCGACATTGACCTGCGCCTCCAGGCCGTGGGGCAGCTTGTAGTAGAGCGCCGCGTCAACCCGCGCATAGCCTGGCAGCGTCACCGCGTTGCTGATGGTCGCGAAGGACTTCGAACGCGCGATCACACCCAGGCCTGCACCGATCCGCTTGTCGAAATCGTAGCGGTTCCACAGCGAGAAGCTGTGACGCGGCACCAGAGGCACTTGTCGCCCCGCCGGAGCTGCCGCTGTCGTCTGAACGATCTCGGCTCTCTGCAGCGAATAGCCGCCCGACACCAGCCAGCGGCTCGTGATGCTCCGCTCGAGCCCAATCTCGATCCCGCGGCTGCGTTGCGCTCCGGTGAGCACCGTCTGCGCCGGGTTGGCGGGGTTGCTCGAGCGCGTATTGGTCCGGTCGAGCCGGTAGACTGCGGCGGTTGCGAGGAGGCCGCCCGGAAGCTGGAGCTTCGCCCCCAATTCGTAATTGTCGAACCGTTCGGGCTTGAGGCCCTCGGTAATCGAGGTGAGGCCGGAGAACTGGTCGCCCGACTGGGGCAGGTAAGAGCGGCCGTAGCTCGCATACAAGGACAGCTTCTCAGTCGGCTTCAGAACCAGGCCGAGCCGCGGCGACCACAGGCTGTCTCGCCGGCTGAAGCGGCCGCCGCCGACCGCGCGCAAGTCGTTCACGTCGACCTTGAAGCTGTCGAAGCGAAGTCCGGCGACAATTTCGAGCCACTCGGCGGGGCGGATCTGGTCCTGGACATACACCGCCGCGACGTCCGCGGTGACGCGGTTGTCCGCATCGCTGCTAAGCGGTGAGAAGATCACGTCGGCATCGATTGTCGGGCTTGACACCGGCACCGTCGACGGGCTCAGGAAGGTCGCGGTAAGCCGCTTGTTCCGTGACCTTTCGTGGCCGACTTCGAACCCCACGAGTACGGTCTGGTCAATTCCGCCGAACCGGTTCTCCCAGACGAGGTCGGTCTGGCTGAACAGGTTCCTGCGGTCGTTGCGATTGTTGTAGCCGGCCAGCGCGACGCGTCCCGTCACCGGGTTGAACCCGTTCGGATAGATGTTCTGGTAGAACTTGCGATAGTCGCCGAACATCGTGTGGTTCCTGAGCGTCAGCTCATCGGCGAACTGATGCTCGACGCTGAGCGTTGCGAGGTTGACGTCGGCCTTGGCGAAGCTCTTGTCCGGATCGCCGAAGAAGTCGCGCCTATGCCCTCGCAACGGCTCGCCGCCATTGGCGGGCACGCCGCGGTCGGCGGTGCGCCGATCGCGGAAATATTCGTAACTGAGGTCGATCCGCGTGCTTGGCCCTGCAAGCACCCCGAGCGTCGGGTTGATGCCGTATCGCTCCAGCTCGACGCGACGGCGAAAGCTGTCGCTATTCTCGTAGACGCCGTTGAGACGGGCCCCGAGGTTGCCCGACAGCGGCTGGTCCAGGTCCACGCTGAAGCGGCGGCCGCCCCAGCCGTCGCCTGACAGCAATGCACTGCGGGCAGCGCTGAGGCTCGGCCGCTTCATGACGCGGTTGACGATCCCGCCGCCGCCGCCGCGGCCGAAGATCATCGCGTTGGGGCCTTTCAGGACCTCGACCCGTTCGATGTTGTAGAAGTCACGGAAATATTGGACATCGTCGCGCACGCCATCGATGAAGAAGTCGGCGGTGCTCGAGTTACCCCGCAACACGATCGTGTCGCGATTGCCTTCGCCCGAATTGTACGACGCACCGGGTACGAACAGCAGCATCTCGCCGACCGAGCGGAGCTGCTGGTCCTCGATCTGCGCGCTCGAAACGATGGTCAGCGCTTGGGGGACGTTGCGGATCTCCGTCGGCGTCTTCGTCGCCGTCGTCGTCAGCCTCACGCCATAAGGGATGCGCTCACCGGTGATGACGATGTCGGGCCCGGCCGCATCGGCCGAAGCGTCAGCGGCAAAGGCGGGAGCCGCGCTGCACAGCAGGACGGCGGCAAGCGGCAGCGTACGCAGGCGAGTCATTCATTCCCCTTTGAACTTCGGGGAATGGCCTAGTGTTATTGATAGTCATTCGCAATAGCAGAATCATTCTGCCGCCAGCAGTGTCTCCGCGCCGCCGAGGTCGACCGACACCAGCCGGCTGACCCCCTTCTCAATCATCGTTACGCCGTAGAGCCGGTCCATCCGGCTCATGGTCACGGCATTATGGGTGACAATCAGGTATCGCGTGTCGGTCTCCTGCGTCATCCGTTGCAGCAGCTCGCAGAAGCGTTCGACATTGGCGTCGTCGAGCGGCGCGTCGACCTCGTCGAGCACGCAGATCGGCGCTGGGTTGGTGAGGAAGATGGCGAAGATGAGCGCGACCGCGGTCAGCGCCTGCTCTCCGCCCGACAGCAGCGTCAGCGTCGACAGGCGCTTGCCCGGCGGCTGCGCCATGATCTCGAGCCCGGCTTCGAGCGGATCGTCGCTCTCGACTAGCTCGAGATGCGCCTGCCCGCCTTCGAACAGGGTGGTGAACAGCCGGCGGAAATGCGCGTCGACCTTCTCATAGGCTTCGAGCAGCCGGACCCGGCCTTCGCGGTTGAGGTTGCCGATTGAACCGCGCAGGCGATGGATCGCCTGGGTGAGCTCTTCAGCTTCCTCCGCGCCTCTGGTGCGCTGCGCGTCGAGTTCGGCGAGCTCGGATTCGGCGACCAGGTTGACTGGCCCGATCCGTTCGCGCTCGGCGGTCAGGCGCTCGAGCGTCGCCGCCTCCTCGTCGGGATTGCGCGGCTCCTCGGCATCGAAGCCGAGCTTTTCGGGAAGCCGCTGGGGAACGACCTCGAACTTGTCTACGGCCGCGCGCGCGAACTCGGCGCTGCGAGCCTGCTGAGCCTCGGCCCGCGCCGCTGCGGCCGCGCGCCGTTCGCGCGTGTCGGCCGAGCTCTCGTTGGCGGCCGACACTGCCTGAGCTGCCGCAACCACCGCTTCCTCGGCTTCGCGCTCGGCCGCCGTCGCTTCGGCGATCCCGACCTGGCTCTGGTCATTGGCATGCTCGAGCTCGGCGATTTTCGCGTCGAGCTCCGCCGGCTCCTTCTGCAATTCCTCCCGCTCGGCGGCTTGGCTTTTCTGCCGTTCGAGCGCAGCCGCGAGCCGCTGCTCGGCATCGGCCTGGCGCCTGCGCCATTCGGACTGCTCGCGCGCCGCGGCGCTTGCCCGCTCGCGGTCGGTGGCCGTCTCACGCGCCCTGGTCGCGGCTTCGGCCCGCTTGTCGGCGACCGCGGAAGCAGCGGTGGCCGCACTGCCGCGCGCGGCTTCGACCTGGTGCTCGATGGCGGCCGGGACGGGCAGGGTTCCCAGCGACCGCTCGGCGGCTGTGACCGCCTCGCTTGCAGCCCCGAGCACCGGCTCGAGGTCGGCCAGCCTTCGCTCGAGGCTCGCGCGCTGCGCGTCGATCCGTTCGAGCGCGGCCGCGGCCGCGTCAATCGCTCGCGCCGCCTCGCGTGCGTCGCGCTCGGCGGAGAGGGCCGCCGTGCGCGCTTCCTCGGCAGCCCGCCGGCATTGCTCCATCTCGGCCATCACCCGGTCGCGTCCGGCAGTGGCTGCAGCCACATCCCGTTCGATTGCCGGAAGCTCATCACTCAGTTGCGCAAGACGATTGGCGCGTAACAACCGCTCGGCTGCCGCCGCGCCGGAACCCGACGCGACGAAGCCGTCCCAGCGGCGGAGCCGCCCGTCCCGCGTCACGAGCCGCTGCCCGACAGCGAGCGGTTGGCCGGTATCCTCGTCGGCGACCGCTACCTGGCGCAGGCGGCGCGCCAATTCCTTTGGCGCACTCGCATGATCGGCGAGGCACGCGGTGCCCGCCGGCAGCGCCGGATCGCCCGGCGCAATATCGCTACCCTGCCAACGCCGGGCTCCATCGCCGCCGATCGCTGCGTCCGCATCTTCGCCAAGCGCTGCCGCCAGTGCGCGCTCGAAACCAGGCTCGGCCTTGAGGCTCGCGATGGCCGCTCCGCCGCTATGTTCGAGCGCCCGCGCGAGCGCCTCATGCTCCGACCTGGCAGCTGAGAGCGCCGCCCGCACAGACGCCAGCCGGCTTTCGGCCTCGTCGCGAGCCTCCGCTGCCGCAGCGCGGCCCTGGTCGGCTTCGACGCGTCGCGCTTCGGCGGCTTCGAGCGCCTGGGCTGCGGCAGATGCTTTCGCTTCCGCTTCTTGCTTGGCCCGGCGGTGCTCGCTGCCATCGCCAAGCGCGCGCATCTGCTCGGCGAGCTTGTGCTGTTCCTGGGCGGTGCGCGCGAGCTGCGCCCTGGCCGCTTCCAGCGCTGCTTCCGCGACCCGCCGCTCGGCGCGCATCGCCGCCTGGCGCGCAAGCACCTCGGCAAGCGCCGCCTCGGCCTCGCGAGAGATCGCCTCGGCGGCGCTGAGCTCCGTCGCGATTCGCGCCGAATGGGTCTCGGCGTCCTCAAGCCGCGCGGCGATCGCCGCCCGCTC
>Ga0207657_10002669_pt1 | contig 19239 bp, 18 predicted proteins | sample KBSC33metaG_FD_184316 | JGI IMG/M metagenome (GOLD analysis project Ga0207657, IMG submission 184316) | Corn rhizosphere microbial communities from Kellogg Biological Station, Michigan, USA - KBS C3-3 metaG (SPAdes) (version 2) | ecosystem: Host-associated > Plants > Roots > Rhizosphere > Soil ... | reverse complement strand
AACTGCACGCGCGCGGGTTCGCTGCCGGCCGCGGCGGTGATCTCCACATAATACGCGATGCCGAAGCCGCGCCTTTTGCCGCGTGCTTCGGATTGCTTGCGGCGCTCCGCGAAGCCCGCCTGGTTGGCGCGTTTCAGGCCCTCTTCGAGCAGGCGCGGATAATCGCCGGAGTCGAAAGAGACACCCCACCAGTTCTTGTACGGCAGTTCATCCGGCTTGATGAGATTGCGGCGGCGGATTTCGACACGATCGATGCCGATCTTCTTCGCAGCCACGTCCATCAACCGCTCCATATAGTAAGCGGCCTCCGGGCGGCCCGCGCCGCGATAGGCATTGATAGGCGCGGTGTTGGAGAAGTAGCACCTGATATGCGTGAAGAACGCCGGCACGCGATAAACACCGCCGAAAATGCGCGAACCGGCCAGCGTCGGAATGAACGGCGCGAAGCCTGACAGATAGCCGCCGAGATTGGCACTGCCGGTGAACCGCAATGCGAGGATTTTTCCATCCTTGTCGAAGGCGCCTTCCGCGCGCGTGAGCATGTCGCGGCCATGATGATCGGCGAGGAATGCTTCTGTCCGATCCGCGGACCAGCGTGCCGGACGGCCCGTGATCTTCGATGCGATCAGCACGGCGCCCTGCTCCGGATAGAATCCGGCCTTCATGCCGAAGCCGCCGCCGACATCCGACGAAACAACGCGAAGCTTTTCCGGCGGAATGCCCAGGCATCCAGCGATGTTGGCGCGCAAGCCGCCCGAACCCTGATTGCCCGAATAAAGCGTGAAGCTGTCATGCGCCTTGTCATACACCCCGATGGCGTTGCGCGTTTCCATCGAGTTCACGACGATGCGGTTTTGCACCATATCGACGCTTGCCGTGTACGCGGCTTTCGCGAAAGCCGCAGCGGCTTCGTCTTCCTTGCCGTCCGCCCAGTCGAGGCATTCATTGTTCGGCACTTCGGACCATATCTGCGCACCCTTCGGTGCGGCGGCAAGCGTGCCGACGGCGTCGAGCGTTTCGTAATCGACATCGATCATCTCGGCGGCGTCGCGCGCCTGGGCTAGCGTTTCGGCGATGACCATCGCAACCGCTTCGCCGACGAACGTCACCTGATCCCTGGCAAGGAAATTCTTGGCGACGCCTTTGGGGAACGAGCCATCGCGTGCCTTCACCGGCGTTTTGGTGACCATCGGCTTAGCGCCGGCGGATTCCAGTTCGGCGATCGTCAACACGGCGACGACGCCCGGCGCGGCTTTCGCCGCCGTTGTGTCGATGGATTTGATCTTTGCATGGGCATGCGGGCTGCGCGCGAACACGACCTGCGTTTCGTTCGGGAAATGCAGATCGTCCGTATACTGACCGTGGCCTGTCACAAAGCGGATATCTTCCGTCCGGCGGACGGATTGGCCTGTGCCGAATTTCATGAGAACCTCGTCATGGCCGGGCAGCGAGCGAAGCGACGCGCGACCCGGCTACCCATTTGTTAGTGCTTGTAGCTCGGATCGATACGGTCGAGTTTGCGCAGCAGCGCCGGCCATGCCAGCGCACCGACCAGCCCGTCGAACGCCATCGCGCCCTGATTGGCGGTTTTCTCCGGCACGCCCTGGTTGGGCATGTTGGATTTCACCCCGCCCGACAGCGCCCGCACCTGCATGGTGCAAGCGCGTTCGAGGTAGTACATGCGCAGGAACGCATCGGGGCAGTTCTTGCCGATGGTCAGCGTGCCGTGGTTGCGCAGGATCATCGCGTTCTTGTTGCCGATGTCGTGCACCAGGCGCTCGCGTTCATCCAGATCCAGCGCCACGCCTTCATAGTCGTGATAGGCCAGATCGCCCGCGATCATCATCGCGTGCTGGTCGAGCGGCAGAAGACCGTCGGCTTGCGCCGACACGGCGACGCCATCGTCGGTGTGAACATGGATGATGCAATGCGCGTCGTCGCGGTTCATATGCAGCGCGCTGTGGATGGTGAAGCCCGCGGGGTTCACCGGATATGGACTCTCCTGGACCTTGTGGCCATCCACATCGATCTTCACGAGGCTCGACGCCGTAATCTCTTCGAACAGCAGACCATAAGGATTGATCAGGAAGTGATGTTCCGGTCCAGGCACCCGCGCGGAGATATGGGTGAAGATCATGTCGTCCCAACCGTGCAGCGCGATCAGCCGGTAGGTTGCGGCCAGATCGACGCGCAGCTTCCACTCCTCCTCGCTGACCTTGCCTTCCAGCGACTGGATGTTGTGGGCCGGCGGCACCTTCATTTCGAACTTTTCGCGAAGCTGGGCCTGCGTTTGCATGGCGATCTCCCTGATATCCTGATGCAAGAGTGGTCCTGCCGCCCGCGCCCTGTCAAACCCCGGCGAAAGCCCTAAATCAGCCGGAAAGCGGTGACCGCCCAGGCGTAGCTCGCAACACGCCAACCAGCCCCATCTCGCTGCAACACGAAGGACCAACCGCCCTCCTCTTCAAAGGGTTTTTGATGTGTCATGCCGGTCCAGGTGGTTGGAAGGGCGAAATAGACCGTGTCGCCCGAGCGGCTAAAATCCTGCGCCGGACCGAAAGCGGCAACGAGTCCGCTCAGTCCATTCGCATGCCCGCGAAACCCGGCGCGCCAGCGTGAAACCGCATCCGAGCCACGAAAGACATAAGGTGCGAAATTTTCCACGATCACGACGTCGTCTGCGAAAACCTTCGCGAGTTTCGCCTCGTCGAGCGTCGCCATGAACGCGGCGATGGCCTGGACGGGCATCATCATCGCCGCATCGGGAACAGATGAAGCGCTCACGGCGAAACGCGCGTCCGATTCACCGCCTTTATCCAACCGTCATAGAGCGTATCGCGCACAGCGCGGCCCATTTCCGGCGTGAAACGGCGGTCCAGCGCCCATCCTTTCGCGATGTCGGAAAAGTCGCTGAAGATGCCCGCCGATAACCCGGCCAGATAGGCCGCGCCGAGCGCCGTTGTTTCGGTGACTTGCGGACGGTCGACCGGCAGTCCGGTGAGATCGGCGAGCCGCTGGCAGAACCAATCGTTGCGCACCATGCCGCCATCGACCTTCAGAGCCTTGGGCGCATCCAGACCGGCATCACGCATGTCGCGCGCCATCGCCTCCAGAAGATCGCGCGTCTGGAAACATACGGAGTCGAGCGCCGCGCGCGCGATTTCGGCCACGCCCATATCCCGCGTCAGCCCCATGATGGCGCCGCGCGCGTCCGGGTCCCAATAAGGCGCACCGAGGCCCGTGAAGGCCGGCACGAAATAGAGTCCGTCGGAGGGCTTGGCCGTCTTCGCCAGCGCTTCGATCTCGGCGGCGTTGCGGATCACGCCCAGCGCGTCGCGCAACCATTGCACCACCGCGCCCGCGATGAAGATGCTGCCTTCGATCGCATAGGCCGTCTGTCCTTTCGCACGATAAGCGCTTGTCGCGAGCAACCGGTTCCTGGAGGACGGCGCGGTGCTGCCGGTGTTCACCAGCGCGAAGCATCCGGTGCCGTAAGTGGATTTCACGTCGCCGGGATTGAAACAGGCTTGGCCGACCGCCGCGGCCTGCTGATCCCCCGCGATGCCGCGGATCGGAATGGCCCGGCCCAGAAGGTCTGGCATGGTCGCGCCATAGTCGCCGTCGCTGTCGCGCACTTCGGGAAGAACCGCGCGGGGAACATTGAACAGCCGCAGCATGTCCTCATCCCAAGCCAACGTCTTCAGGTTGAGCAGCAGCGTGCGCGACGCATTGGTGACATCGGTCGCGTGAAGCTTGCCGCCAGTCAGCTTGTAGACCAGCCAGGAGTCGATAGTGCCGAAGGCCAGCTCACCGCGCTCCGCCCGCGCGCGCGCACCGGGGATATGATCCAGCAGCCACTCGACCTTCGTGCCGGAAAAATAGGGATCGAGAAGCAGTCCCGTGGTAGCGGAAACTTTCGCTTCATGCCCCGCCTCTTTCAGCGCCCGGCAGCGGTCGGCCGTCCGGCGATCTTGCCAGACGATGGCGTTGTGCAGCGGCGCGCCGGTCTTGCGATCCCACAACAGGGTCGTCTCGCGCTGGTTGGTGATGCCGATGGCGGCGATGTCCTTCGGTTCGACACCCTTCGCGGCCGCGCGGCAGCAGGCGAGCGTCGTCTGCCAGATTTCCTCAGCGTCATGCTCCACCCAGCCATTGGCGGGATATATCTGGCGTGTCTCGATGGCATGCTGCGCTACAGGTCGTGCCAGCGCATCGAACAGGATCGCGCGGCTGGACGTCGTCCCCTGATCGATCGCGAGAATAAAGGGCGGCTCGAAGATCATTTGTCGACTCGGCATGGTTTCGACCGTGTTTAGCTTAACACGCTGTTAACGGCGTTTTGGTTAAGTTCCGCACTTCAAAGGGGCGGCGAATTCCGCAGCGCGGGGGCGTACATGGCGTTAACGGCACAAGACATGAGCAGCATGGGCCGTCTGGCACAACTTGCGGCGAACCCGCAGGGCGTGGGCCGGGACGAGATCTATGTCGCCATTGCTTCGCTCTTCCGTGCACAGGGTCCTCACCTTTCCGAACGCGAACGCCTGCTGATGCGGGAAATTCTTCTCAAGCTTTCCCGTGATGTCGAGATGGCCGTGCGCATCGCGCTTGCCGAGCGCCTCGCCGACGACGAAGACGCGCCGACCGACCTCATCCTCATGCTATGCGACGACCGCATCGAAGTCGCCCGCCCCGTCATCCTGCGCAGCCGCAAGCTGACTGATGCCGAGATCCTGAAATTCGTCCGCGAAGCCTCCGTCGATCATCAGGCAAGCGTCGCGGCGCGCCCCAATATCGGCGAACCGGTGAGCGATGTTCTGGCGCGCAGCGATGCGGAGACGGTTCTCGTCAACCTCGTTCGCAATGCCACGGCACGCATTGGCACGTTCGCGTTCGAAACGCTTGTCGAGAAATCCCGCGCGCTCGAAAGCCTGCACGGCCCCCTCGCGACCCGCAGGGACCTGCCGCCGGTGCTGGCGACGAAGATGTGCGAATGGGTTTCCGACGCGCTGAAGACCCACATCACCAACAACTTCCCCGCAAACGCGCAAAAGACCGCCGCCAACGTCAATGAGGCGCGCCACGCCGTTCAAACCGCGCCTTTCGCTCCCGAACCGATCGAGGGCGGCGATCCGACGAGCCGGCTGGTGGACAAACTCCACACGGCCGGACAGTTGAAAGCCGGATTTCTTCTGCGAGTTTTGCACCAAGGACAGATCGATCTTTTCGACCTCGCCTTTGCCCGACTGATCGGCATGGAATTGAACGCATTTCGCCGGGCATTTTATCAGCACGGCCCCCGCGCCGTGGCGCTGGCCTGCCGCTCGGTCGGCATTGACCGCGCCGTCTTCGCGACGGTGTTCAATCTTTCGCGCCAATCCCGCTCCATACCGCCGACGATCTCTTCGGAGCAGCGCGAAGAGGTGGAGAGCGTGTTCAAGGCTTTCACCAGAGCGGACGCCATCGCGATCCTGCAGGCACAGCCCACCGCTGGATGAAGCGCCCTTCGCCCTGATAGGGTGGGGGCATGATCGACCCGTTCGGCCGGCACATCACCTATCTGCGCGTCTCGGTGACGGATCGCTGCGATTTTCGCTGCGTCTATTGCATGCCCGAACACATGACCTTCCTGCCCAAGGCCGATCTTCTGACGCTGGAAGAGCTGGAGCGCGTCTGCGCGGCATTCATCCGCAAGGGCGTCGACCGCATCCGGCTGACCGGCGGTGAACCGCTCGTGCGCCGCAATGCGATGTCGCTGATCGAAAACCTCGGCAAGCGGATCGGCGCGGGCGGATTGAAGGAATTGACGCTGACGACAAACGGCAGCCAGCTTTCCCGCTTCGCCGGGCCGCTCAAGGACGCCGGCGTCGAGCGCGTGAATATTTCACTGGATACCCGCGATCCCGACAAATTCCGCACCATCACGCGCTGGGGCGACTTGAACAAAGTGCTGGCGGGGATCGATGCCGCGCGCGCGGCCGGGCTTCAGGTCAAGATCAACACCGTCGCCCTGCGCGGGATCAACGACGAAGAGATTCCGGACATGATGGAATGGGCGCATGGCGAAGGCATGGACCTGACCCTGATCGAAACCATGCCGATGGGTGACATCGATGCCGACCGTGTCGCGCAATACATGCCGCTGTCTCTGGTGCGCGCGAACCTTGCGCGCCGATATGTGCTCACGGACAGCGAATATCGCACCGGCGGGCCCGCGCGCTATGTGCATGTCGCGGAAACTGGTGGACGCCTAGGCTTCATCACGCCGCTCACGCATAATTTCTGCGAAAGCTGCAACCGCGTGCGGCTGACCTGCACCGGAATGCTGTATATGTGCCTTGGACAAAACGATGACGCCGATTTGCGCAAGCCGCTACGGGCGTCAGGGGACGATGAATTGCTCGATGCCGCCATCGACGAAGCCATTGGCCGCAAGCCGAAGGGGCACGATTTCATTATCGATCGCAGGCATGACCGCCCTGCTGTTTCCCGCAACATGTCCCTGACGGGCGGCTGATCCATGACGACACTTCATTTCGTGGCTTCCGATGCGACAGACGCGCAAGCGGCGCTTACGGCTTTGCGCGAGCGACATGAAGATGCCGGTGAGAAGGCGGCGGATGTCATCATCGCGCTCGGCGGTGACGGCTTCATGCTGCAGACGCTGCATCGGTTCCTGGGATCGAAGAAGCCGATCTACGGCATGAATCTCGGCTCGGTCGGCTTCCTGATGAACGAGTATCGCGATGAGGGCCTGTTGGAACGCCTCGCCGCGGCCGAACCGGCGCATGTCCATCCGTTGCGCATGAAAGCCACGACGACCGCGGGACAATCGGTCGATGTACTGGCGTTCAACGAAGTGTCTCTGCTGCGCGAAACACGGCAAGCGGCAAAGATCCGCATCAGCGTGGACGACCGCGTGCGCATCTCCGAACTCATTTGCGATGGCGTGCTGATTTCCACGCCCGCCGGCAGTACGGCCTATAACCTGTCGGCGCATGGCCCGATCCTGCCCATCGACGCGGCGCTGCTCGCCCTGACACCGATCAGCGCCTTCCGGCCGCGGCGCTGGCACGGCGCCCTGCTCTCGCATCGGGCCCGGACTCGCTTTGAGATTTTGGAACCGGTGAAGCGCCCGGTGAGCGCTGTGGCGGATGACCGGGAAGTCCGCAACGTGGCCCAGGTCGATGTGGCGGAAGACCGGTCGATTTCCATGACCATGCTGTTCGACGCCGGCCACAGCCTCGATGAGCGGATTCTGGCAGAGCAATTCGTGGACTAAACGATGGCCGGTTAACACCCTTTTGGCGCGGAACCGTGCAAAAAGTTGCGCGTCTTGCAAGGTTCCCTTGGCAAAATGTCGGCTTTCCATCATTCCAATTCACAACGCATTAAGGGGCTGACGGCTACCCTTTCGTTCAAATTTGAATATTTCCAAGTTCTTGCGCCGGACGGGTTATGAGCGGGTATCGGTTCGACCGATTGAAAATTCTCGTCGTCGACGACAACCAGCACATGCGCAAGCTTGTGGTGGCGATCCTGCAGGCCTTCGGAACGACCCAAATCTACGAAGCGTCCAATGGCGCACGCGCGCTGGTCGTGATGCGCGAGGAAAACCCGGACGTCGTCATTCTCGATTGGATGATGGACGAAATGAACGGCATCGAATTCACGAAAGAGGTCCGGAACTCGCCCACCAGCCCAAATCCGTATGTGCCGATCATCATGCTGACGGGACATACGAGTGCGGACTGCGTGCAGCAGGCGCGCGATGCCGGCATCAACGAATTTCTTGCCAAGCCGGTGTCGGTCAAGGCCATGCTGGCGCGGTTGACGGCCGTGATCGAGTATCCGCGGCCCTTCGTCCGCACCGCGAATTATTTCGGGCCGTGCCGGCGCCGCAGAAACAGCGAGGACTACGCCGGACCGGAGCGCCGGTCCGAATTCGAAATCGTTGATCAAGCAGCATCATCCTGAGTCGGGGGACAGGGAAATGGCTAGAACACCAATCGAAATATTCACACCGCCCAACATGCTGAAGGCCAAAGCCGGCGGCACCGGGCTTGGCCTCGATGGGGCCGCGTTGAAACGCGCGCAACAGGCGATGGAAGAGCTCAAGACGGAATTCGCGGCCTGGATGGACACGGATGTCGAGAAACTGAGCGGCAGCCGCGATGCGTTCGCAAAGCAGCCCAACGCCACAACGCACGGCCAGCTCTACCGCGCGAGCCACGATCTGAAGGGGCAAGCGCTCACATTCGAACATCCCGTCGTGGCGCGCATGGCGGCATCGCTCTGCAAGCTGCTGGATGGCTCGCCCGACACGCCGCTTTTGCTGATCGACGCGCATGTGAACGCGATCCGCATTCTCGTGCGCCAGAACGTGCGGGATGTATCCGATCCGACAACGAATGCCGTTGCGGCGGAACTTGAAGCGCAGGTTCGCGAATTGCAGGCGGCGGCTTAAGTCGCTTCGCGCAACAGGGTGGTCGTCTGCTCGTATCCCGCGTCGTCGCGGATTTTCAGGATAGGACCGTCCGGGCCCTGCTCCACCCACGGCGTCACCGTCAGGGGTTTCTCGGCATCCGCGGCCGCCAGAGCATCCGCGACCGTTTTGGACTTCGCCAACTTCATCAGATTGAGCTTGGTCGGAAAGATCACATTCCACTTCTTGCGGTCGGCGATCGCAGCCGCCGGCGAAATCCAGATCGAATCCACGGATTCGCGGCCATCGTGGCTTCCCGCGTGACCGGACGGCGCGGCCGCAACGAAGAAATGCGTATCGAACCGCTTGGGCATGTTGTCCGGCGTGATCCAGTGCGCGAAATGCGCCAGCGTATCGAACGCGATGTTGAGCCGTTCCTTGCGCAGCATGTCGATCAGGCCGATCTCGCCCTTTTCCAGCGGGTGGCGATAGTGCTCCAGGCCCGCGAGGCGATCGCTGGTGATGAACACCGGACAACCGGCTTCGCGCGCGAAGAGAATGCCGGATTCCTCGAACGCCTCGCGGATCGCGGCCGCGCCCAGCGCGCGCATCTCCGGGCTCCAGCCCTCCGCGCCATCGCTGAAATCGCTTAGACCGGCGTCGTAATCGCCCTTGCTGACCTTGCCGCCGGGAAACACCAGCGCACCGGCCACGAAATCGATTTGGTGATGCCGTTTCACCATGAAGACTTCCAGGCCGTTTGCGCCATCGCGCACGATGAGAACGGTTGCCGCCGGAACGGGAGCCGCCTTTGCACTGTCGGACATATCGCCTCGCTTTTGACTCAGTCTAGCGGGCGATGGCCGCTGCCGTCACGCTCGCTCCCATCACCGCTGCGAGCACCCAGAAATATGCGACGGAGCCAAACACACTGACCGCCCATCCGGTCATCATCGGTCCTGCAATCGAGCCGAGGCCAAACACCAGAACCAAGCCTGCCGCTGCGGCAACGCGTTGCGATGGCAGAACCGCATCGTTCGCATGCGCAACAGAAATTCCATAAAGCGGAAACACCAGCGCGCCGATCAAGGCCGACGCGATATCGAGCATGACGATGCCTTCGCTCTGCGCCCAGATGCCGAACAGCGATGCGAGCATCCCCGCCGCGCACATCAGCCCGATCGTGCGCCTGCGGCCGATATGGTCCGACACCCATCCCAAGGGAAACTGCACCAGAGCGCCGGCCACCATCGCCACGCCCATGAAGAAACCGATTTGCGGGAGCGTAAAACCTTCGCGCTGCGCATAGACCGGCCCAAACGTGAAGACGACAGCCCAGGACACGCCCGAAAGGATCGTCGCAACCACGCCCAGGGGCGCGATGCGAAACAATGCCGGCAGACTGAACGGTTCCGGTGGCGCATGTGCTGCAGCGCCGTTGGACAAAGAGAGAATGGGAATTGCCGAGACGATGAAAAATCCCGCAGACAACAAGAATAGCGACATCGTTTTGGGATCGCCGGTCGTCAGCAGAAACTGCGCGATGGTCATCGCCGTCATCTGCCACACCATGTAGACCGCGAAGACGCGCCCGCGCACCCGATTTTCGCTGCGGTCGTTGATCCAGCTTTCCACCGCGACGAAGTTCACCGAGATCGCAAGGCCCGACACGACGCGCAGCAAGGTCCAAGCAGACGGTGAAACGAAAACGCCGTGCACGGCGATGGACACGGCCGCGATAGCCATGGCGATCCAGATGGTGCGCACATGTCCGAGGGACCGGATCACCAGCGGGCTGACCAACGGACCGGCGGAATAGCCGACATAATAGCCCGCCATGATGAGGCCGATGGCGAGCGGCGGAAATTTCTCGATGCCCGCGCGCACGCCGAGCAGATCGGTCTGCAGCCCGTTCGCGAGCTGCACCAAACCGCCTGTCAGGATGACCGCCCAAACGGAGCGAAGCGCGACGCGCATGAAATGCTCGAAATAGCCCCGCGCTGCTTACGCAGCGCAGGCGCGCGATGCAACCCGCGGATCAGTGCGTGTGTTGAGCGTCGCCGCTGGGCGAAAGCTGCGCCAGCATGTCGATGACGCTGCTGGTCAGCGCGAACGGCGCGCTTGGCGTGCCGGTCGAGAAGCTGTTGCCGCCCATCGAATTAAGCATCTGGAAGGCTGTCCACTGATCGGACACGCCGGTGCTCAGGGCACCGTATTGAACATAGTTCTTGCTGCTGGCAGCCGGTTTCGGGTCCTTGGCTTCGACCGTCTTGGCGCCGGACGGCTGCTTGATGGCCCAGTTGTAGACCTCGCGGACCGTCTTGGCCGAACCGTCAGCGTGATAGAAAACATTGCGGTTGGCATCGGCTTCCGCCGGGAACGCCTTGGCGGCATTCGCATCGGGCTGGGCCTGGCTCATGCGGATCAGCTTGGTGGCCTGGGCGGTGCCGAGAAAATGCGCCGCGTAGAGTTCGCCGTTGCAGACATTGCGGCCCAGCGCGCCCTGGAGGCTCGAGCGGCACTGGTTGGCGAACTCGCCTTCCATGAGCGAGGCGACCTGCGGATTGTTCCGCAGGGAAAGAATTGCCGAGCGGTCGGCACGATCGGGCACGCGATAACGGCCGTCCGGACCCTGGCTGATCTGGTTGGCGTAGGAGCCCAACCCGTACTGCGCGCCATGCTGTTTGACGAGGCCGAGCCAGGTCTGCTCGACGAACTGGAACAGCCCGGAAGCGCTGGAAGTGCCTGCTTTTGCAGTGCATTTCAGGCCGGACTCGCGGGTCGCGGTGTCCAGCAGATAGTTGAAATCGGTGCCCGTTGCGGCGCTTGCCTGCTTGAGAGCGGCAAGGACGTCGGTACGGTTCGCGGTGGCGTTGGTGGCTTCTGCCAGCATGGTCACAGGTTCTCCTGCCTGTGACTTCGCAACACCCGTGCCAACTCAAAGCTTGTCGTGGAGTTGCTTCACCAGCGCGGCTTTAACATCTCGTTCATATGTGACGGCAAGGCCGTTCCCCCAAACGGGGCCCGGCCACGCGGCATCTCCCAGTTTGCGCGCAACCACGTGGACATGAAACTGCGGCACCAGATTGCCCAGCGCTCCGACATTGATCTTCACCGCGCTTGTGATGGCTTTGAGGCCAAGGCTTGCGCGGTTGATCTCCTCGACCAGCACCATCCGTTCGGCGTGCTTCAGGTCGTGGATTTCGGACAACCCGGCCCGGCGCGGGACAAGGATGAGCCAGGGGTAACGCGCGTCGTCCATCAGCAGGACGCGCGACAGTGCCCAATCCGCGACATGGGCGGTGTCTGCGGCAAGACGCTCATGCAATTGAAAAGAATCCATCGCCATTCTTCCTTTGTCGGCATAATAACGCGGGCGCGCGCGCTCAGGGGGATTCGTTTGCGCATCGGCATCATTGGTTGCGGCATCGCCGGTCAAGCGGCGGCCATCGCGCTTGCGCGCGACGGCCATGACGTGACGGTCTTCGAGCGTTTCGCCGAAGCCAAGCCGGTGGGGGCCGGCCTGCTGCTGCAGCCGTCCGGCCAGCTCGCGCTGGAGCGGCTCGGCATCCTCGACCGGGTGAAGCAATGGGGTGCGCCGGTCAAACGGCTCTACGGCCGGACGACGGGCGGCCGCACCATCATGGACCTGCGCTATGTGAAGTTCGACAAGCAGGCGCAGGGGCTCGGCCTGCACCGCGCGGTTCTTTTTCAGGCCCTGCAGGACGGCCTCGCCGCCTCTGGGGCCAAACTCGTGCTCGGTTTCGACGTCACCAAGATCAAGGACGTGAACGCGCCGCGCGTGATCGCACGCGACGGACGCGCCGAAGGGCCGTTCGATCTCGTCGTCAATTGCGCCGGCACACATGACAATCTGCGCAAGTCTCTCAACGTGCGGGTGGACGACCCGGTCTATCCATGGGGCTGCCTGTGGGCGATTCTGCCGGACCGGACGGACGCGTTTCAGGAAGAGCTGCGGCAGGTCTGCGAAAGCACGCAGATCATGATCGGTATCCTGCCCATCGGCCGCGTTCCGGATGGGGCCCATGACGGCAATCATGTGGCGCTGTTCTGGAGCCTGCTGCACAAACAATATGGCGCACAGCGCAAGATAGGAATCGACGCGCTGCGTTCGCGCATCCTGCACTACTGGCCGGAAGCCAAGCCCGTGGTCGACCAGCTGCACGACATCAACCAGTTCTCCCTCGCGACCTATCGCGACGTCAGGATGAAGACATGGCGCGAAGGGCATGTGCTCGTCATCGGCGACGCGGCGCATGGGACAAGCCCGCAGCTTGGGCAAGGCGCGAACCTCGCGCTGATCGACGCGATCACGCTGGCGAGCGCCTTGCGGCAAAAGCGCGATGTGGAAAGCGCGCTGATCACCTATGAGAGAATGCGCCGGCCGCATCTGCGCTACTATCAATGGGCTTCGCATCGCGTCACGCCGATGTTCCAGTCGAACAGCCGCGTGCTGGGATGGCTCCGCGACATTTTCTTCGGTCCGATGGCGAAGACGCCCGGCATCGCGCGCATCATGCGCAACACGCTCGCTGGCGTGCGCAAATCGCCGATGGGTCTTTGGAAAGCGCCGGACTAGTTATCCCTGAAGCGGAGGGATCGGCAGATATCCGAGCCGCCACGCCAGAAACGCCGCATAGGCGACATAGCCGAGCAGAAGCAGCGCGCCGTTGAAACGCGACAGCCGCCAGGATGAAATCATCAGCGGCATCAGAACAACGGAAACACCCAGCATGATAAAAAGATCCGGGCTCGCTGCCACAGGGATGCCGGACGAATAGGTCACGGCCGCGAAGCCGAGCACGCCCAGAATATTGAAAAGACTCGACGAGAAAAGATAGCCGAGCGTCACATCGCTCCAGCCGCGCGCCGTCATGGACAGCATGAAGACGAATTCCGGAACCGCCGTCGCCAGCGCAACAAGGATCAGCGCGACCATCGTGCTGGACAGGTGCTCCTGCTGCGCGACTACCAATGCGCCGTCGATCAGGCAGCGCCCGCCGAAATAGAGCGCGACCAAACCCGCTCCGAGGAGAAAGACGCTCATGCCGAAGGATTGCGGGGCGCGGCATTGCGCGCGCGCCGCGGAATCCTGCGCGGATTTTCGCCAGTCCATCACGACACAGACCGCGACATAGATCGCAAACCCGGCGAGAAGGATGAAGCCTTCCATGTGCGACAAGCTTCCGTCCCATGCCGCGAAGACGAGCGCGGCGCTGGCCAGCACCATGGCGAGGCCATCGCGAAAGACGTTCTTGGGCGGACTTGGCAGCGGCGTGAACAACGCGCCCAGTCCCAGGATCAGAAGCAGATTGACGATGTTGCTGCCGACGACGCTGGCAACGGCCATCTCAGGCGCGTGCCGCACCATCGCCTGAACCGCGACGAAGAACTCCGGCGCGGAGGCGGCGGCGGAAACAATGAAGAGGCCGACAATCGTGGGCGACAATCCGACCGCGCGCGAAAGGCCAATGCCCGCACGCAGCAGTGCTTCGCTGCCCGCGAAGAGCAGCACCAGGCCAATCACCACAAATGCATAGGCCATGAAACGAACGGCGCCCCGATACCGGTCGCGCGTCCCATTAACCAAAGCGTGGCCGAGTTGTCCCGTTAGAGGGCTTCGGCAAATCTTTGCGGGGTGAAGCTGCGGATTTCCGGCGCGGCAGACCCCAGAATGAGACGGCTTACGGTTTCTGCTACCGCCGGTGCAAAGAGAATGCCGTTCCGGAACTGGCCTGTCGCGACGTAGAGATCCTTCACACGGGTCTCGCCGAGGATGGGAAGTCCATCGGGCGAGCCGGGCCGCAAGCCCGCCCAATGCTCATCCAGAATCCAACGCGCCAGCGACGGCATCAGCGCGATGGCATGGTCCAGCAGCCAATCCTCCGCTTCATCCGTGACGGCTGTGTCAAAGCCCGCTTCCTTCATGGTGGCGCCGATCAGCAGACGGCCTTCACGCGGGACGAGATAAACACCATTGCCCCACACGACCTGGCCTGGAAGGCGCGCGCCCGGCGGCGGAGACAACGCCAGCATCTCGCCTTTCACCGGGCGAGCGGCCGGCAGCACCGGCCTATCGATCGCGATGTCTGCGGACCATGCGCCCGCGGCGATCAGGATCTTGTCGGCATAGTAGAGACCGAACGGCGTATGCACGGCCCTGAGTTCGCCCTCCGCTTCGATGCGAACCACCGCTTCGTTCGGCGAGAGTTTTCCGCCGGCGCGCGCAAATGCCTTGGCGAGCGCGGTACCCAATGCGCGATTGTCCACCTGTGCTTCGTCGCCGTCCCACAGGGCGCCCGCGACCGCATTGCTCAGCATCGGCTCGCGCGCCTGCGCTTCGTCCGCAGTCAACAAGATTTTGTTGCTCTGCGCGCGCAATTCCCGCGCCTCGTCGCCGGTCATGGCCACCATCAGCGCGCCGTCGCGCTTGTATCCGATACGGTGTCCCGATTGTGCTTCGACCTGTGCCGCGAAGTGCGGCCACAGTTCCGCGGACCAGCGCGCGAACGCGATCTCGGCGGCATCGGCATGCGCACCTTCCGCCGTGGGCGCGATCATCCCGGCGGCGGCCCATGTCGCTCCGCGTGCAGGCCGCGCGCGATCGAGGATGAGAACGTCAACACCCGCCTGCGCGAGTTTCCAGCCGATAGAAAGGCCCGCAACGCCGGCCCCAACGATGATGGTCTTCATTGTTCGGGAAAATCCGAAAAGGCAGCCGCGAAACGCAACCCGGCGGAGACAAAGCAGACGACGCCAAAGACGTAGGCGACGATCCCGAACCACTCCGGATGGATGCAGATGATCGTGAAGGCGATGAAGGCTTCCGCGCCGTCGGTCAGCCCTGCGACATGCGAGACGCCTTTGACGCCACCGACTTTCACGTCGATGCCGCGCTTGGCGGCGATTTTGGAATAGGCCAGGAAAGTGGCCGCCGAGACCGTGAAGCTGAAGATGAAAAAGCCGGCGGCCAGGGCGCGCGTCGGATCGGCAAGCGCAAAGGCGAACGGGATCGCGGCGCAGTAGATATATTCGAGCGCGATATCCAGGAAATCGCCCAGATCGGTGGACCGGGTTTGCCGCCGCACCGCGCTACCCAGGCCATCCACCGAGCGGCCAACCGCGATCAACACCAGCGCCGGAATATAATGGCCCATGACGATCGCCGGGAACGCGGCGATGCTCAGAAGAAAGCCCATGATGACGACGCGGCTGGGGCGCACATTGCGCCACGCCAGCGCATCGGCAGCCCGCGCATAGAGCGGATCGACAAATTTCCGGAGCGGTTCGCCGAGCATGGATGAGCCGATGTAACGATCCACCTGCCCGCGCGTCAAACGCTATGTCGGCAGGCTGCTCAGGCCCTTGTTGTAGGCGTCCTCGAAGGCATCCAGCCCGTGCGATCCGCCGTTCACCAGCTTTCGCGCCTGGGCGAGATTGTTGCTCTTAAGCGCGGTCCGGATCGCGGGTTCCGCGTTCTTCAGGAATTGCGCGAGAATGCGGCCGGCGGTTTTGGGATCGTTGCAGAGTTCGGGATCACCGATCAGGTTGGCGCCCACCTGTTGTCCGATGCGTTGATAGTTGCTGCGGCCGGTCAGTTGCACGAAGCCCCGGCCCTTGAATTTCGCGCCGTCGCCTTTGTGGGTGTTGCCGAGAGTCCGGGCGATCTGCGTCGGTGGGTCGTAGAGATCGAACGGCGCACCGCCGGGAGACGTGTTGTAGCGGCTGACGCCTTCGGAGATCGGTTTGAAACCAGCCGTCTCCGCGCGGATCGTGCCCAGCGCCATCAACAGCATCGGACGGTCATCCAGATTGCAGGCGCGCAGGCCATCGCAGACGAAAGGAAAGTTGGCAGTGATGTTGGCATGCGGCGTTCCCGGGAACATGGGAAACACATGCGTGTCATGCACCTTCGACAGATAACCGGACGCGGACAAAAACTGCGTCGAAAAATAGCCTTTGATCTTCGCAGGCCCGTCGATCAGCACCTTCGTCCATGCGCCGCCCAATTCGGTCACGACGGCGGTGGTGCCGGTCATGAACACGGCGACGATCGCTGCGGTCGGCGACGGCCCCGCGCGCAGATTTACATTGTCCGTTGTAACGGTGACGTGGTCCCCGACGACCATCGCTTGCCCCCAAGCTGAATTCAATTTCGCGCGAAACGCTGCACCAGGCCCACGGCGATTTTGCCGTGATTCCCCATTCCAAGGCCAATGGGCGGCGTTCGAGACAAAATCGGACAATATGCGGGTTGCCCCCTCTGCCCTGCTTTCTATAGTCGGCGCGCCGCGGGGAATCTCGCGAGAAAAATGATCTGGGGAGGATCGTGAGCACATGAAATTGTCCAGGGGATTGGCGGGAGCGGTAGTCATCATGGCGATGGGTTTCACAGCGAATGCGGCGTTCGGACAAATCAGCCGGGGCGATCGTTATACCGGCGCACCATGGGCGACGCGCTCGCCGGTGCTGGCGCAGCACGGCATGGTGGCGAGCGAACAGCCGCTGGCTTCGGAAGCCGCGGTAGAAGTCCTCAAGAAAGGCGGCAGCGCGGTGGACGCCGCCATCGCCGCCAACGCGATGATCGGTTTGATGCAGCCGGTGTTGAATGGCATCGGCGGCGATCTCTTCGCCATCGTCTACGACCCCAAGACACACAAGCTTTACGGCTATAACGGCTCGGGCTGGTCGCCGAAGGGGCGCGACCTCGCGCGCATGACCGCCGAAGTCGAAGCCGCTTACAAGAAAGCAGGCATGGAGCCGAAGGCGCATATCCCGCCGATGGGCACCCTGCCAATCACCGTGCCCGGCACCGTGGATGCATGGTTCGCGCTACACGACAAGTTCGGCAAGCTTCCGATGAGCGAAGTGCTGGCCCCCGCCATCGGCTTCGCGAACAAGGGATTCCCGGTGACGGAGCTGATTGCCGCCTACTGGAAAGGCAACATGGCCGCGTTCGAGAAGAACAAAGGCCTGATCGAAGAAAGCGACAACGCCAGGCACACCTATCTCATTCCCGACGGTCATGGCGGCCACACGCCGGCACAGGGCGAGATTTTCAAGAATCCCGATCTTGCGAACACGCTGACGATGCTCGCAAAAGGCGGACGCGACGCTTACTACAAAGGCCCGATCGCCAAGACGATCGACGCTTATATGAAGCGCATCGGCGGCGATCTTCGCTATGACGACTTCGCCGAATTCCATGGCGAATGGGTCGATCCGGTGTCCGTGAACTATCGCGGCTATGATGTGTATGAGTTGCCGCCGAACGGTCAGGGCATGGCCGCGCTGCAGATGCTCAATATCCTCAAAGGCTACGACCTGAAGAAGATGGGCGTCGGTTCGGCGGACACGCTGACGGCGATGCTGGAAGCCAAGCGCCTCGCCTATGAGGATCTGGCGAAGTGGTATGCCGATCCGCGCTTCTATCACGCGCCGATCAAGGGCCTTCTCTCCGATGCATACGCCAATGAGCGCCGCAAACTCATCAACCTGAAGCATGCCAATCCCGATATCGGCCCCGGCGATCCGCGCCTGCATGACGGCGACACGATCTATCTCACCGCGGCGGACAAGGACGGCATGATGGTGTCTCTTATCCAGTCCAACTATCGCGGCATGGGTTCAGGCATCGTGGCCGATGGTTTGGGCTTCATGTTCCAGGATCGCGGCGAGCTGTATTCGCTCGACCCGAAAGCCGCGAATGTCTACGCACCGCGCAAGCGCCCGTTCCAGACGATCATTCCGGGCTTCGTGATGAAGGACGGGCAGCCCTTCCTCTCGTTCGGCCTGATGGGCGGCGATATGCAGCCGCAAGGTCATGTGCAGGTGCTGACCGACATCATCGACTTTGGCATGAATGTGCAGGAGGCCGACGATGCCGCGCGCTGGCGCCACTATGGCGGCGCAGAACCGACAGGCGAACCCTCCACCGGCATCGGCACGGTGGAAATGGAAAGCGGTTTCGACTCTTCGGTGAAGGCAGAGCTTGTGAAGCGCGGCTACAAGGTCGTTCCCGGCAGCGGCAATTTCGGCGGCTACCAGGCGATCATGCGGGCTCCCAACGGCGTCTATTGGGGCGCGAGCGAAATGCGCAAGGACGGCCAGGTGGTCGGCTACTAGCGAAACCGGCAGGTTCGGCGCGCAGGCGCTGGACCTGCCGACGTTATGGAACATATAGAGATCATTTCCAGCAAAACTCCTGCCCGCCTGCGTCAAAATGCGATGTGAAGAAAACTTTGAAGTTTCCTTCCTATATCCTATATCTCTTCCGTGACCGATTCCCACGCCAAGACTGCAGACGTCGCTCAAGCCCTACGAAGCTTCATCGGCAATTTCAAACGACGCCTGCGCGCACAGTCCCATGCAGGCGAGTTGAGCTGGTCCCAATACGGCATGTTGGCCCGTCTGGAGCGCGATGGGCCTTCGACCATCACCGCGCTGGCAAAGGCCGAAGGCATGCGTCCGCAATCGATGGGCGCGACCATTCGCGACTTCGAAGCGGCCGGCCATGTCACCGGCACTCCCGATCCGCAGGACGGACGACAGACCTTGTGGTCGCTCACGCCGAACGCGCGCACGCTCGTTCACGCCGCGCGCGCCGCGCGGCAAGACTGGCTACTCACCGCCATCCAGAAAAACTACTCACCGCAGGAGCTGGATGACATCGCGCGCGTGGTGAAACTGCTCGAACGCATTGTGGAATAAGAGAAACATCATGACCATCACCGCCCTCGATCCCAAGACCGCGCTCATCGTCGTCGATCTGCAGAAAGGCATCGTTGCACGGGAGA
>Ga0207657_10002667_pt1 | contig 19257 bp, 15 predicted proteins | sample KBSC33metaG_FD_184316 | JGI IMG/M metagenome (GOLD analysis project Ga0207657, IMG submission 184316) | Corn rhizosphere microbial communities from Kellogg Biological Station, Michigan, USA - KBS C3-3 metaG (SPAdes) (version 2) | ecosystem: Host-associated > Plants > Roots > Rhizosphere > Soil ... | reverse complement strand
ATGTAGCTGGTCTTGAAGATGATATCGCTCACCTCGTCGCGGCTCGCGAGGCCATTGATGCGCTGGATGAAGTCGACATTGTTCGGCAGCCACGGCGCGTCGTCCCGCACCGTTTCCCGATAGCGCGTCACGGCGTCGAGCGTGGCGGAATCCTCGAACGTCATCGGAAGATGTAGCACGCGTGTCGTCAGCTTCATGGTATCGACAGGCGGCAGGCGCTCTTCGGCCGCGAGCAGCGCTTCGATCAGCGCGGTCTGATGGATGACGCGACTGTCGTAGTTGATTTGCAGCGACCGGACACCGGGCGATAGTTCAAGGATGCCGTCCACTGGCCGCGCTTTGAGTTCTTCCATCAAGGCATGGACGCGGAAGCGGTAGCGCAGGTCCAGTTCGTTAGGCCCGTATTCAAGCAGGACATAACGGTCGCCTGCCTGCCGGTAGGCTACCGCCGGCCGGTCGCCCTTCGCCGGAAGCGCTGCAAGGACGGTGGCCGAGACGGTTGCTCCTGGCGCAAGAGGCGGTTTCTTGAACGGCGGCAGGACATCAAGCGGTGACAGCGCGGAAATCGCCGAATCCTGGGCCTTCTCGAGAGCAAGCGCATCGTCGAACGCGATCGGCTTGAAACGGATGCGGTCGCCGGGCTTGGCTTGTCCGACTTTCCATAGCTCCGCCTTTGCGATGGTGACGGGGCACACGAAGCCGCCAAGGCTTGGCCCGTCACGCGTCAGGATCACCGGCATGTCGCCGGTGAAATTCACAGATCCGACCGCATATTCGCAGTCGTGAATATTGGAGGGGTGGAGTCCGGCTTCGCCGCCGTCGCTGCGCGTCCATGTCGGCTTCGGGCCGATCAGACGAATTCCGAGTCGGTTCGAGTTGTAGTGCACCTCCCACGCGGTATCGAAGAACGCCGTGATGGCTTCGTTGGTGAAGAAGTCCGGCGCGCCGTGCGGACCGTAGAGGACGCCGACGTCCCACTCGGATGTGTAGGTCGGGATTAGCGATGCCGGTGCAGCGCCCATCGCAGGTGCATCCGCGACGCGCCCGGCAAGTGGCAGCATGTCGCCGGGGCGAAGCGTGCGCCCGGCGTGGCCGCCGAATTGGCCAAGCACGAATGTCGAGCGGCTACCGAGATATAACGGGACGTCGATGCCGCCCTGCACGGCGAGGTATGTCCGGCAACCGGAGGTCGCGCGGCCGACGCTCAATGTCTCGCCCGCGCGAACGGAAACCGGCGTCCACCATTTGACCGGAATACCATCGAGTGTCGCTTCGGCAGTTGCGCCGGTCAACGCGATGATCGCGTCCGAATGGAATTTCAGCGTCGGGCCGGCGAGTGTGCATTCGAGGCCGGCGGCGGCTTCGCCATTGCCGACGATGCGGTTGCCCAGTCGAAAGGCGTAGTCGTCCATCGGGCCAGACGGCGGCACGCCGACATCCCAATGGCCGGTACGTCCGGGATAATCCTGAACTGTCGTGAAAGTGCCGGGTGCCACGACTTCGATGGCATTGGGGTGAAATTCAAGCCGAGCCAGTGCCTGCGTCGAGACGTTACCCGAGGCGAACATCGGAGAGGCGATGACTTGCCTGAGATAGTCGAGATTGGTGGTGATGCCGGACAGGCGCGTTGCGGCAAGCGCACAGTTCATCCGGCGGATCGCATCGGCGCGATCCGATCCATATACAATGAGTTTCGCCAGCATCGGATCGTAGTAGGTTGAGACCTCCGTTCCGGTCGAAACCCATCCGTCAACGCGTGCATCGTTGGGAAAGGCGACTTCGGTCAATAATCCCGGTGAAGGCTGGAAATCATGGGAGGGGTCTTCCGCGTAAAGCCGCACCTCGATCGATGCGCCCTTCGGCTGCGGCAGCTTCGTCAGATCGGGTGGATCGCCCGCTGCGGTGCGCACCATCCACTCGACGAGGTCGATCCCAAGCACGTTTTCCGTGACGGGATGTTCGACCTGCAACCGTGTATTGACTTCGAGGAAATAGAATTCGTCGCGTGCGCGGTCATAGATGAATTCGACGGTACCAGCCGAACAGTAGCCGACGGCACTGCCGAGCTTCTCGGCCGCCGCCAGCATCCGCGTGCGAGTGGCGGCGGGGAGGTTTGGTGCCGGCGTTTCCTCGACGACTTTCTGGTTGCGGCGTTGGAGCGAACAATCACGCTCGCCGAGCGCCGCGACGGTGCCCCGGCCATCGCCGAAAATCTGAACCTCGACGTGGCGTGCATCGTCGATGCAGCGCTCGAGAAACACCCCGGCATCCTTAAAGAAATTCTGCGCCAACCGTTGCACGGTCTCGTAGGCCGTCGCCAGTTCGCTGGGATTTTCGCATCGCGTGAGGCCAATGCCGCCGCCGCCTGCGGTGGACTTCAGCATGACCGGAAACCCCAGGCGGATCGCTTCAATTTGCGCCTGCGCCACATCCGTCAGCAGGCCAGTTCCAGGGACCAGCGGCACGCCTGCCGCTTCAGCGATCTCGCGCGACGCATGCTTCAACCCGAAGCGTCGGATCTGGTCCGGTGTAGGGCCGATGAACGTGATGCCTTGCGCTTCGCATTGCTCGGCGAATTCCGCGTTTTCGGCAAGAAAGCCGTAGCCGGGGATGATGGCATCGACGCCATGCTGCTTGGCGGCGGCGATGATGAGATCGCCGCGCAGATAAGTTTCGCTCGCGCTGCTACCCGGTAAGTTGACCGCAAGATCGGCAAGCGTGACGTGCGGACTACAGCGATCAGGATCGGAATGGACAGCGACACTGCGGATGCCCATCAACCGCAAGGTGCGCATGATGCGAACGGCGATCTCGCCACGATTGGCGACAAGAACGGTCTTGAATATTGGCATCAGGTGCGACCTCTGCAACCACATGGCGGGGCTACGACGTGAAGCCTTTCGGCTGTATTGATCGTGGCAGGTTGCTTTCAGCAAAGTTCGTACCAACCGCTGTGCCGCAGCGGAGGCTGATGTTTAGTCTGCTATTTCTGGATTTGGCGCACGACGCTGCCTATTGCATGGCGCGCGCTGTGGCAGACTTGCATATGATTTAGGCGGGATGCGAGTTCTCTATGCAGCCGTTGCCCAACCCCACGACGCGCAGTCACAGCGCCATCTGACGGCCGATCTCCGCTGGGTCGAGGACGTCGCGACTGCAACGATATTTCACCGCGCCGCGATCCATGACGATGAAGTCGTCTCCCAACTCGCAGGCGAAATCGAGATACTGTTCGACCAGCACGATTGCGATGTTGCCGAGATTGCGCAGATAGGAAATCGCGCGACCGATATCCTTGATGATCGAGGGCTGGATGCCTTCGGTCGGCTCATCCAACAGCAGCAATTTCGGTCGCATCACCAACGCGCGTCCGATCGCCAACTGCTGTTGCTGCCCGCCGGACAGATCGCCGCCGCGGCGCGCCAGCATTGTTCGCAGTACTGGAAAAAGCGAAAATACGTCGTCCGGAATATTGCGGTCACGCCGCTTTAGCGGCGCATAACCGGTCTTGAGGTTTTCCTCCACCGTCAGCAACGGGAATATCTCGCGGCCCTGCGGTACCAGCGAGATGCCACGTCGCGCGCGCTCATAGGGCTTCAGCGACGAAATGTTCGCGCCATCTAGACTGATCGATCCGCTTGCGGTCGCCTGCTGGCCGACCATGGCGCGCAGCAGGCTGGTCTTGCCGACACCGTTACGGCCTAGCACACACGTCACTTTGCCCGGCTCGGCTGTCAGCGAGATGCCGCGTAACGCCTGCGCCGCACCGTAATAGAGATCGATGTTCTTAACGTCGAGCATGGCTCATCGCCCCAGATAGACTTCGATCACGCGCTCGTTCGCCGAAACCTGATCGATGGTCCCTTCTGCCAGTACCGCCCCTTCGTGCAGGCACGTGACCTTGACGCCAAGTTGCCGAACGAATGTCATATCGTGCTCAACCACCACCACGGTCTTGTCGCGGTTGATGGTCTTGAGCAGTTCAGCGGTTTGATACGTTTCGATGTCGGTCATGCCGGCGACGGGTTCGTCGACCAGCAGCAGCTTCGGGTCCTGCGCCAGCAGCATCCCGATTTCGAGCCATTGCTTCTGGCCGTGCGACAGGTTTCCTGCCAATCGGCGGCGCGCGCTGGTCAGGCGGATCGTCTCGAGGACACGATCGATGCGGTCGGAGTCGGCCTTGGAATCCTGCCAGAACAGGGTTGCGCGGACGCGATGGTCGACGTTCAATGCCAGCAGCAGATTGTCTTCGACCGTCTGGCTCTCGAACACCGTTGGCTTCTGGAATTTCCGACCGATGCCGAGTTCGGCGATCTGCGTTTCGTCCAGTCGGGTCAGGTCCGTAGCGCCGTCGAACAGCACGTCGCCTTCATCCGGTTTGGTCTTGCCGGTGATGATATCCATCATCGTTGTCTTGCCAGCGCCGTTCGGGCCGATGATCGCGCGCATCTCGCCGGGCGCGATAGTCATTGATAGGTTGTTGATGGCATGAAAGCCATCGAACGAGACGTGCACGCCATCGAGATAAAGCATGGCAGAGGTTGCGCGGGTATCGATCGCGTTCATGCGTTTACTCTGCCATGTGAGGTTTGATGACGCCGTCTTCGAATGCCGCGCTATCGGCGTCTTCCGCGGCGCGGGTTACCTTCGAATCCCGCCATGCATTCCAGGTACCGACAATGCCTTTTGGCAACATCAACGTGACCAGAATAAACAGCGCGCCGAGCATGAACAGCCAGTATGGCGCCAGCACACCTGACGTGAAGACCGTTTTGGCGTAGTTGACCACGATCGCTCCGAGTGCCGCGCCGATCAAGGTGCCGCGACCGCCGACCGCCACCCAGATCACAGCCTCGATCGAATTGCCCGGCGCGAATTCACCCGGATTGATGATGCCGACCTGCGGCACGTACAGCGCGCCCGCGACACCCGCGATGCAGGCCGACAACGTGAACACAAACAGCTTGTAGGATTCGACACGATAGCCGAGAAATCGTGTGCGGGATTCCGCGTCGCGAATGGCGATCAGCACCTTGCCGAGCTTGGAGCCCACCACGGCCCGGCAGATCAGGAAGCCGACTGCAAGCGCCAGGCAACTGAGCGCGAACAGCGCGGCGCGGGTTGCGTCCGCCTGCACGTTGAAGCCGAGAATGTCCTTGAAATCGGTCAGCCCGTTGTTGCCGCCGAAACCGAAATCGTTGCGGAAGAAACCCAGCAGCAGGGCATAGGTCATCGCCTGGGTGATGATCGAGAGATAGACGCCGGTGACGCGCGAGCGGAACGCCAGCCATCCGAAGCAGAAAGCCAGCAGCCCCGGCACGGCCACCACCATCAGGACGGTGAACCAGAACATGTCGAAGCCCTGCCAGTACCATGGCAACGACTTCCAGTTCAGGAACACCATGAAATCCGGCAGCACCGGATCGGCATAGACGCCTCGGGTGCCGATCTGCCGCATCAGGTACATGCCCATCGCATAGCCACCGAGCGCAAAGAACGCACCGTGGCCAAGCGAAAGGATACCGCAATAGCCCCAGATCAAATCGATCGACAGCGCCAGCACCGCATAACAGACGTATTTGCCAAACAGCGTCATCATGTAAGTCGGCACGTGCAGCGGCGATGCATCCGGCAACAGCAGGTTGGACAGCGGCAGCAGGATGCCGACGGCGGCGACAATGGTGAGGAACACCGTCGCGCTGCGGTCGAGCGAACGGGTCAGGCGGTGCGGCATCATGCGTCCACCGCTCGCCCTTTGAGCGCGAACAGGCCGCGCGGGCGCTTCTGAATGAACAGGATGATCAGGACGAGAATGGCGATCTTGCCGAGCACCGCGCCGGCAACCGGCTCGAGGAATTTATTGGCGATGCCGAGCGTGAAGGCGCCAACGAGCGTGCCCCACAGATTGCCGACGCCGCCAAACACTACCACCATGAACGAGTCGATGATGTAGCTCTGCCCGAGATTGGGGCTGACATTGTCGATCTGCGAAAGCGCGACGCCGGCAATGCCGGCGATTCCCGAGCCGAGCCCGAAGGTCAGCGCATCGACGCGCGATGTTGCGATGCCCATCGACGCCGCCATGCGGCGGTTCTGCGTCACCGCGCGCATTTCCAGGCCAAGGCGCGTGTAACGCAGCATCGCGAGCAGGATGGTGAAGGCCGCCAGCGAGAAGCAAAGGATCCATAGCCGGTTATAGGTGATGGTGATCTGGCCAAGCTCGAACGCGCCGCTCATCCAGGATGGATTTCCGACCTCGCGGTTGTTGGGTCCGAAGATGGTGCGCACAGCCTGCTGCAGCACCAGCGAGAGTCCCCATGTCGCCAGCAGCGTTTCCAGCGGGCGGCCGTACAGGAAGCGGATGATGGTGCGTTCGACCAGCACGCCGATGCCGCCGGCAACCAGGAACGCCAGTGGCACTGCGATGAGCAGCGAGTAACCGAACATCGCCGGCTGATAGGTGCGAATGGCATCCTGAACGACGAATGTGGTGTAAGCACCGATCATCACCATTTCGCCGTGCGCCATATTGATGACGCCCATCACGCCAAAGGTGATGGCGAGGCCGATAGCGGCGAGCAGCAACACCGAGCCGAGCGACAGGCCGTACCAAGCGTTTTGCACGCTCGACCACAGCGCGAGATTGCTTTTGATCGAAGCCATGGCGCTGGTTGCGCCGCGCGCGACGGTCGGCGGCAAGTCGCCGGGCAAGCCGGACAGCAACGCCAACGCGTCCTGGTCGCCTCGTGCCCTGATGGTGGCAACGGCATCCAGCTTGTCGGCCTCGCTGGCATCGGTTTTGAAAAGCACAACGGCCGCGCGTGCGGCCGCGAGAGCCTTCCTCGCGGCGTCATTGGTTTCGTTCTTCAGTGCCGCATCGACGAGCGGTAGCGAGGTGGCATCATGGCTTTTGAAGACCGATTGCGCGGCCTGTATTCTGCTGGCGACGTCCGGTGAAAGCAGCGTCAGGCTGCCCAATGCCGCGTCAATGGTGCGACGCAGACGATTGTTGAGCCGCAATCCGCTGGCGCCGTCAGGTAGCGACGCCACAGGCTGGCCGCTCGATGCATCGACAATCTTGCCATCGGCGGTTTTGATAAAGACTTTCTTGCTATCATCATCGGCGTAGAGCCGACCGTCCCGCAAAGCGCTGATGATCGAATAGGCGAGCGGATTGCCGCTGACCTGCAAACGGGTCACCGCATCCTCGGAATCCGAAAATGACTGCGCGGCGAACAGCGCGACGGCATCTTCGAACGGTGTTGCGTTTGTAGGAACTGTCGACCACGCGGTGATCGCAATAACCGCGATGGCCGTCATGCGCCTCATGCAGTCAATAATTTGGCGTGGAATGTTAAAATTCAAAAGCACGGCAATACCCCGGCAGAAGACGAGGAAGGCGGCGCTCGGCCGCCTTCCAGCATCACGTCGCGATCATCAGGACGCCTGACCGCCGCACTTCTTGGTGACTTTGTTGTAGTTGCCGCACTTCAAGGTCACCCAGTCGGCCTCGAGGTCCTTGGAGCCTTCGAGATAGTCCGACCACGCATCGCCGGGCACCAGTGTCGCCTTCTTCGGATCGTCCGGAGAGACGACGTTGAACTGGCCGTCGCCCTGGATTTCACCGATCAGTACCGGCTTGGTGATGTGATGGTTCGGCAGCATCTCGGACACGCCACCTGTCAGGTTAGCCTGCTTGATGCCCGGCAGTGCGTCGATCACCTTGTCGGGGTCGAACGACTTGGCTTTCTCGACGGCTTTCACCCACATGTGGAAGCCGATGTAGTGCGCTTCCATCGGATCGTTGGTGGTGCGCTTCGGGTTCTTGGTGAAGGCGTGCCATTCCTTGATGAACGCCGTATTCGCAGGCGTCTTGACCGACTCGAAATAATTCCAAGCCGCGAGATGCCCGATCAGTGGCTTGGTATCGATACCGGCGAGTTCTTCTTCGCCGACCGAGAAGGCAACGACGGGAATGTCGGTCGCCTTGAGGCCCTGATTGCCCAACTCCTTGTAGAACGGCACGTTGGCGTCGCCGTTGATGGTCGAGACGACGGCGGTCTTCTTGCCGGCGGAGCCGAACTTCTTGATATCCGACACGATGGTCTGCCAGTCGCTGTGGCCGAACGGCGTGTAGTTGATCATGATGTCGTCCTGGGCGACGCCTTTGGACTTCAGATAGGCTTCGAGGATCTTGTTGGTGGTGCGTGGATAGACATAGTCAGTGCCGGCCAGCACCCAGCGCTTCACCTTCTCTTCCTTCATCAGGTAGTCGACGGCGGGAATTGCCTGCTGGTTCGGTGCTGCCCCCGTGTAGAAGACGTTACGTTCGCTTTCCTCGCCCTCGTACTGCACTGGATAGAACAGAATCGAGTCCAGTTCCTTGAACACCGGCAGGACGGACTTGCGGGACACCGAAGTCCAGCAGCCGAACACGACGCTGACTTTGTCCTTGGTAATCAGTTCGCGGGCTTTTTCCGCGAACAAAGGCCAGTTTGAAGCAGGATCGACCACGACGGCTTCAAGCTTCTTGCCCAGGACGCCGCCTTTCTTGTTCTGCTCGTCGATCAGCATCAGCATGACGTCCTTCAGCGTGGTCTCGCTGATGGCCATCGTGCCCGAAAGTGAATGCAGAATGCCGACCTTGATGGTGTCGTCTGCCGCGCTTGCGGGGCCAAGCGTGGCGAGGCCTAGAAAAAGACCAGACGCCGCAGCGAGCCACTTACGTCGGCTCAGTGGCGCGGCTAGCAACGATCCTAAAGAAGTAATCATGTGATGGTATCTCCCTGACGCAGGCAAAAGACCCGATGAGACGGCGGTGTGGCCGGCTGCGTTAAGGAGTTCGCAAGAACTATGCCATTCGCGAATTTCCGGCTAACCGTTTCATCTTGTTTGGAAAATCAGGAAGTGCCGCGAAGCTTGTGATTCAGGGGCGCTCATTTCGTAAGCAGCATTGCTGTCTACATTCTGGCTTACGCGCTCATTGTTTAGGCGCGTATTGTCGAATTGGTCTCGATGTCGCGCACGCTGATTGCAAACTTGAGCGCGGCTGAAAAATCGAGCAGCGGAGCGTGAACATGCAGGGTTTCGGCCTGCCGAATGCTGTGCGTTGGCCATCGCCCGGTTGTCCGTGACGGCGTCTGCGTGCAAACTGGGCACCGACGAAGATTTCAGCAACTGCACCCGGAGGTTTGCGTGAAGACAGCCATCACTGAATTGTTCGGCATCCGTCATCCCATCATTCAAGGTGGCATGCACTTTGTCGGTTTTGCCGAACTGGCCGCCGCGGTCGCAAATGCCGGCGGTCTCGGCATCATCACCGGCCTGACCCAGAAGACACCTGAACTGCTGGCCAAGGAAATCGCGCGATGCCGCGATATGACGGACAAGCCGTTTGGCGTGAACCTGACGTTCCTGCCAACCTTCGCCGCGCCGCCTTACCCCGAATACATCGCGGCCATCGTCGAAGGTGGCGTCAAGGCCGTCGAAACCGCTGGCCGCAGCCCGGAGCAATACATGCCGGCGCTGAAAGCTGCGGGCATCAAGGTCATTCACAAGTGCACCTCGGTGCGACATTCGCTCAAGGCCGAACGGATCGGATGCGACGCGGTCAGCGTCGATGGCTTCGAATGCGGCGGCCACCCGGGCGAAGATGACATCCCGAACATGATCCTGCTGCCGCGCGCGGCGGAAGAGTTGAAGATTCCGTTTGTCGCTTCCGGCGGCATGGCCGATGCGCGCAGCCTCGTGGCGGTGCTGGCCATGGGGGCGGCGGGCATGAATATGGGCACCCGCTTCATGGCAACGAAAGAGGCGCCGATCCACGACAACGTCAAGAAAGCCCTGGTCGCGGCGTCCGAACTCGATACGCGGCTGATCATGCGCGCGTTGCGCAATACCGAACGGGTGCTCGATAACCCCGCCGTCGATCGTCTGCTCGAGATCGAGAATGCGAAGGGCAAGGATCTCAAGATCTCCGATATCCACGATCAGGTCGCGGGCGTGTATCCGCGCGTGATGATCGAGGGCGACATGGACGCGGGTGCCTGGAGTTGTGGCATGGTCGCCGGTCTCATCCGCGATATACCGTCGGTCAAGGAACTGATCGACCGCATCATGACGGATGCCGAGAAGATCATCCGTGGCCGGCTGACCGGCTTTCTCGACGGCAATATTGCTGCCGGGCAGAAGGTGGCCTGACGATAGCACGACAGGTGGATTGGCTATCCGGATCGTCAGCCCACCGGTGTGATGGCAAAGCCATCGCGGGGAAAATGCACGACGACGGCGCCCACCGCGTCGTCGTTGCGCCGTAATGAGATGATCTCGCGATCGATCGCAACCAGCTCTCCTTCAACCGGATCGAAGCCCCAGTCGGTCGGCATGATCCGGAGGCGTTCGCCCCTGTGGTAGGGGTTTGTCGGATCCGGTGTGAATTCCGATATCGCGGCAGGTTGAACATTGCGCGCGATCAGGAGCGCGTCCTCCGGCGTGAGCGGCTCCATCGTGCCATGGCCGATGGCATCCATCCTTGCCATCCACGCCGACAACCGCGAATGACGTTCGAACTTGGCGTCGTCGCCGAGGTTACCGCGAGCGTACCACAGCGGATGATAGACAGCGGGATCGGCCAGCGACGGCACATCGCCGAGCATGAAGGCGCGACCGTCCTGCAATCCGTGCTCAAGCCAGGTCAACTGCGTATCAAGCTGCGCACGCAGGTCGGGTATTCGCAATTTCATCTTCGTGCTGTCCCAGCCATCGAATCGGCCAGCGGTAAAGCGTGCGCGATCGGCATGCAATTCGGGCGGGAAACGATCGCCATGGAGTCCAAACACCAACCCAAGTGAGCATGCGAACAGGTCGCGATCCGCCCACGCCGCGACGATATTCGCCAGACCTTGCGCAGACGGCGGGTACAAGGGCGGTGAGGGAAAACGCAGCTCCAGTTCGCGCAGGATGCGCCGGGTATCGCAATAAATATCCGCGCCGATTTGCAGCACGGGAATGCGGCGATAGCCGCCGGTCAATGCTGTCAGCGTCGGTTTCGGCGCCATGCGTGGCTGCTCGACCGACCGCCAGTGAATGCCTTTCATTCCGAAGGTGATGCGGATCTTCTCGGCAAACGGCGAGCGGGGATAGTGGTGCAGAATGATGAGCGGGTGGTCCACGATAGGTTCTCCGAATGCCGCATTCGTTCAGGAGATGCAGCTTCCGGGCGATTATGCGCTATGCGACATCGAGAGTCTTGAACCTTTCCCGCAGGCCCCGCGCGCTTTCGGACACAGCATTGAGATTCATCGATATCTCGCCGACGGCCGTGCACTGATGCGCAATGGCGTGGCTTTCGGTGGCGACGCCTGCGTCGATCGCTTGCACCAGCTTCTGCGATCCGTCGACCTGCCGGATCGCATTGGCGATGGCCATCTGTATCTCGTTGGCCTGCTGCGTTACCCGCTTGGTAGCGTCCTCTGCCTCATTCGCAAGCGCCTTGACTTCGCTGGCGACGACATTGAACCCGCGACCGTATTCGCCGCTGCGCGCCGCCTCGATTGCCGCATTCAGCGCGAGCAGTTTGGTCTTGCGGGAGACGTCGGTGATGACGCTGACGAAGCTCTCGATGTGACGGGTGATCTGGCCGAGTTCGGTCAGGTTGCTGGTGAGCGTCTCGATGCTCGATACGGTGTCGTTGCAGCGCTGCATGTTCGTTCTGTTGAGCTCAACGACATTTTTGATGGTTTCGTTGAGTTTCTCCGCGGCGCTTGCCATCGATCCCAGGTCGTGAGCGACGTCATGTTCGAACGCGTTGAGCAGTGGTTCGGAAAACTGTTTGAACGCTGTGCGTGCGGCGGCATTGTCATAGGCGGAGATCGCGTGCGAGAGGTCGAGGAAGAACATGTGGATGATTGCACTGAGCGAACCCTTGACTGCCGCGGCCTTCTCGTCGTCGCCAAGATGGTGCTCTATGGCGACGGCCATGAATTTCTCAAGAATGACGGCAGAACTGGCGACATAGAGGTCGCTGGTCAGCAGGCATTTTTCATGGGCGATGCCGATCTTGTGGGCGAGGTTCTTGAATGCCTGATCCGGCGTGCCATCGAAGAATCTTTGCCAATGGGCAAACTGCACGCTGTTGATGTGGGCGACGAGCTGTCCGATGTCGATATTGTCGCGCGCGCATGTTTGCTCGATCATCGCCTTGAATTCAGGAAATGCCAGGATGCGCCCGTAGAAAGCGTTGATGACCTCGTCCTGCTTGCTGGTCATGCTCGACTTGATATCTCGAAGGTATGCCGTATCAGCCTGGCTGAAGCCGGTGAGGGCGGCAAGATCGATATCCATGGGCGAGCTCCTGGGAGCTACTATAACGCGCCCGACAAATTAAAGAATCCTTTGGAATCCACCTTCTCGGTGGGGATATTTCCCCGCCCACCGCAATATCGTACGTCAGTTTTACTGATGCTTTATGTGGCCGCGGTGCGCGGAAGGCGGCCCTCGATCGGATAAGCGGGATCGTTGTAGCCTGGTGTCGACGGATGACCGGTGATCACGAGGCTGTCGATCAGCGCCTCATCCTCTGCGGTGAAGCGATAGTCCAGTGCGCGCAGATAGCCGTCCCATTGCTCCTCGGTGCGCGGACCGGCGATGACGCCGCTGACGAAGGCGCTGTTGAGAACCCAGGCAACGGCGAACTGTATCGCGGTGATTCCCTTCGCTTCGGCGTGACGGCGGATCTCCTGTGCCAGCTTGAGCGATTCCGGTCGCCACTCAGTTTGCATCATGCGCGTGTCGTTGCGCCCGGCGCGGGTATCCTTGCCGGGAGCGCTGTCGGGTTGGTATTTTCCGGTCAGCACGCCGCGCGCCAGCGGGCTGTATGGCACGATGCCGAGTCCATAGAAATTGCAGGCCGGAAAGTGCTCGACTTCCGGCATGCGGTTCATCGCATTATAATAAGGCTGGCTCACCACCGGGCGGTCGATGCCGAGCCGATCACAGATGTTGCAGATCTCTGCGACGCGCCAGGCGCGATAATTCGAGACGCCGAAGTAGCGTATCTTGCCCTGACGAACCAATTCGCCCATCGCGCGCACGGTCTCGTCGAGCGGCGTGGTGTGATCTTCCTTGTGCAGGTAGTAGATGTCGATGCAGTCGGTGCCCAGCCGGCGCAGGCTTTCCTCGCACGCCTGCAGCACCCAGCGCCGCGACAGGCCGGCGCGGTTCGGGCCATCGCCCATTTGGTTGGCGAGCTTGGTTGCCAGCACCCAGTGCTGGCGGTTGGCGGCAATGGCGCGACCGACCACTTCTTCCGATCCGCCATTCGAATAGGCGTCGGCGGTGTCGATGAAATTGATCCCGGCGCCGCGGGCTTTGTCGATGATCCGCGCCGAGGTCGATTCGTCGGTCGGGCCGCCGAACATCATGGTGCCAAGGCACAATGGCGAAATCTTCAGGCCGCTGCGGCCAAGCTGGCGATAGTTCATGGCGTCATCCTTGCTTGTCGAAATGGGTCAATTGGTCATCACCTTGAAGACGCCGTTGGCAAGCGCCACACAGCGGCCATCGACGGTGACCTCGGTACTCATGAAAATCAGGCTGCGCGTGCTGCGCACCATGCGCGGTATTGAGAGGATGAGTTCGCCGATCCGTGCGGCGTCGACGAAATGCGTATCCATCTGGATGGTGGCGAGGTGTTCCGAGCCGGATTCATAACGGGCCGTCATGCCGCAGGTGCGGTCGGCCAGCGTCATCAGCAGGCCGCCCTGCACGAAGCCGCGGCGGTTGCGGTGTTTGGCCTGTCCTTCGATGGCGTACTCGTGACGCCCCTCGTTGAGGCGATGCCACAGCGGTCCGACATAGCCGATGAAGCCGTCGTCTTCGAGAATTGTCCAGCCAAGCCCTTGCAGGCTGCCTGTCGCGGCATCGGTCATCGATCATCCTTTGGGGAGAGAAGCGCGAAGCCAGTTTGGGTATTTTTGATCGGAAACGCAACGCGCGAAACGGAATGCATGGATTGCCGATAGCCGACAGCGCATACCGGAATTGGTCACCGCACGGGTTGCCTTATCGCACCGGTGTTGTACTCAAAAGCCATGCTTCGTCCGTTCAATGATGCCACAAGGCAGCAAATCGCCGAGAGCTGTGCGGCGTTCGCCCGTATGTCGCCTGCTGATGCAACGGCGGCGCTGAAGCGCGCGGCGGTCGCGATGACACTCGTCGACGCCGGCGATGCGACCGGTGGTACGGCGCTATTACTCACGCTGCGCGCCGCCAGCCTGCGCGCGCACAGCAATCAATGGGCGCCGCCGGGCGGCCGCTGCGATGCGGGAGAAACCCAGGTCGATGCCGCGCTTCGCGAACTCGATGAAGAGGTCGGCCTCAAGCTCGGCGTCGACAGCGTGCTCGGGATGCTCGACGACTATCCGACGCGATCCGGATATCTCATCACGCCGGTGGTGGTGTGGGCCCAGGATAGTTCGCGGCTGGTCCCCAATCCCGATGAGGTCGCCTCGGTCCACCGTATCGCGCTCACTGATATCGAGCACGCCGACGCGTTCAATTTCACTTCCATCCCGGAAAGCGAACGGCGCGTGATCCGGTTTCGCCATGAGGGTGATTTCATCCACGCACCGACAGCAGCGCTGATCTACCAGTTCCGCGAAGTCCTGGCGGGCCGCCAAACGCGGGTTGCCGACTTGGAGCAGCCGGTGTTCGCCTGGCGCTGATGCCATGATGGATTCCGCTCCGGGCGATCATCGGCTACAAGTCTCGCATGCGCCGTCCTGCGATTCGCCATGCCTTTGGTTCCGCCCTGTTCGCGATGCTTGTGGTCTCCTCACAAGCCGTCGCCGGTCCGGACGTGCCGTTGCCTGCGGCCGTCGCCAATGCGCTGGCGCAGGTCGCGACGCCGGAAGCGATTGCCGACTATCGACGCAAGCTGAAGATCTATCAGGAAGCCCGCGAGGCCTTTGAAGAACAGGCGGGTGCCTATTGGAACGCGATTGCCGACAAGCGGCGCGCCCGCAACGCCAAACGCCGCGACCGACAGCCGGTCTCGCTCGACGACTATGTGCTGGCGCAGCCGCCGGTCTATGCTGGACCCAAGCGCCCGGTGAATCCCGTGCCGGAAGAGAAAGAGCCGGTCGAGCGGCCGCGGAAGTACATTCCCGTGGTGGCAGATTTCTTGAAAGCCGCGGCCTCTCAATATCAGTTCACACCGCAGCGGCCGGCCAGCGAACTTGATTTCAAGCGTGCCTATGCGCGCGCTGCCACGGCGGCAGGATTGACGCGCGAACAGGCCGTGCGGGTCTATGCATTCGAGACCGGCGGTAATGGCAATCATGACATGCAGTCGGGGCTGAGCGCGTCGCGGCCCAACTCGCGTGCCATCTCAACGGCGATCGGATACAATCAGCTTCTGACCACCAACAGTGTCGAGCTCGTCGCCGAACAGGGACATCAACTGCTGAAGGCCCTCGCGGACAAGGCGGCTCGGCTATCGGGTGCATCACGCAAGGCGATGGATCACAAGATCGCAGTGCTGAAGCGCATGGTGGCGTTCGCGAGGTCCGTGCCGGATACGTGGAGCGATCACGCCAGGCTGGCGGACACGCCGCAAGGCTGGGCGGTGCACGCTCTGGTGCTCGACATCGATGTCGGCCCGTTGCTGCAGACCCACAAGCTGCTGACCTCGATCATCTTCGCGCGGCAGAAGGGATACGACCGGCCGCTCACCGCTGCGGAGCTGGAGATGATGAATCTCACCGGCGATGGCACCGGCCTTGATATGGTGACGATGCCGCAGGCGTTGCGCGAGCGCGTACCGACTTCGAATTTTTTCCAGCGCAATGGCTATGAGCGCAATCCCGTTGCAATTCGCCATAACACCGTGGCGAAGCTGCTCGCGGTCACCGACGCGCGGATGGACAGCAACGGCAACCTGCCAGGCGCGAAGGAACTGGCGTCGGTGTTTTAATGGCCGGTGCTTTTCGGCGCGACGCCGTTAACTCGGTCCGAACATGAAGCTGCCGTCGCTCTGCAGGAACGGCCCGGTCCGCATATAGAGCTGGCCGTTGGCACCGAGGAAGAACAGCGTGTTCTTCGGCACTTTCTTGGCACCTTTGAGTAGCAGGCCTGCATTGCTGGTGCCCATCTTGTACTGCATGGTCTTGAAGTGGGCGTCGTAGCCATAGCCCATGTCGGGCGCCAGAACCCATGGCGTTGCTGCCGCGCCCTGCGCCAACGCGGCGGCCGGCATCAGTGCCAGCGTAGCTGCAGTGAGCAATGGTTTAATGAACGGTCCGGTCATCCTGCGTTCTCCGAGTCATGATCCGATAGAAATGATGGCCAGGTCGTGGATGCAATCCTGGCGTCATATCGATGCGATTGCGCTGATCGTTCGGCGGAGCGGAAAAACAGACTCAAAGCAAATGCAGCGCGGGATCAGATTTCGTCCTGACAAATCGCCGCTTAAGTGCCGCGAGCCGGAATACGCCGCATGAACAGATCGCGAACGATATTATCCAAATAGTATCATGGCCAAGATCGGCGTCGATAGCCGCTCTGCGACTTTGCCGTTTCCCGAGTCTGCCATCGCGGCTATCTTGCAAGGCGCGCGCAAGAGGTTGATCTGGCTGTGCGTAGTCATGGAGACGATCCGGATGCGTTATCTGTCCAAGGCCGCTGTTTTTCTCGGGCTGCTCGCATTGGCGGTGGCGACATCGGCGCAGGCTGCCGATGAATTCAAGCTCGGCAATAACCAGCGAATTGCCTGCGGGCGTGGCCTCAGTCCCGGTAGACTTAACACCGCGACCTGCCGATCCTATGCCTATGTCTTCAATACCCGGACGTCAGAGTATTTCCGTTGCACAGTCAATCTCGCTATCACCCGCAACAACAAGGAAATTCTCAACGTGCAGACCGATGGCGGGTGCGTCAAAAAACCGCGCGTCTTCCCGGACGACGGGAGCTACTCCTTCGAGGCCACCGAAACCGAGCCGCCGAATACCAACTCCTTCTTTGGGCAAGGCGGTTACGCTATCTGGGCCAGTGACAACACGTCACAGAAAATCCGCGGCTGCATCACCATCAGCCCGGGATTGGGGGCTGATATCACCAAGTGCCTCGACATGACATTCGAGTAGGGTCCGTTTGGCGGCAGGGAGCGCAGCGATCATGCGCCGCATTCGTCCAGCCCGGCTCTGTCGCGCATGGCTTTTCGTCGAGGGTGCCAACGAAACCTTGCTTGCAAACGCCGCCGCCAGCGGCGCGGATGTGCTGATCCACGAGCTCGAGGATTTTACGCCGCCCGCGTTGCGAGCGAAGGCGCGCGCGCTGGCGCCCGAGCTTTATCCGGTGTGGCGGGAGGCCGGCGTTCTGGTCGCCGTGCGCGTCAATCCACTGGATGGCGACGGCATGGACGATCTTGCCGCCGTGATGCGCGGGCGTCCGGATATCGTGGCATTGCCCAAGGTGGCGGAGCCGGTGCATGTGGTGAAACTCGCCGAGGCGGTATCCCGGTTCGAGCGCGACTACGGGATTGCGGAAGGGTCGACCGCGCTGCTGCCGAACATCGAGTTCGCGCGCGGGCTGGTGCAGACCGGCGCGATCGCCGCGGCCAGCCCACGCGTCGCCGCGTGTCTGGTGGCGGCGGAGGATCTCGCGGCCGATCTCGGCGCTGAACGCGAGCCGGACAGCATCGAGCTTGCCTATGCGCGGCAACGCTTCCTGGTCGAGTGTGTCGCGGCGGGTGTCGTTGCCGTCGATTGCCCCTATACATGGAGCGATGCGACAGGTGTTGAGCGTGATACGCGCTGGGCCCGCCGGCTTGGATATACCGCCAAGAGCGGCGTTGATCTTGCGCATGCCGCGATCATTAATCGTGTCCTGACGCCATCGGTCGCTGAACTCGATCGCGCCAGCCGTATCGTGACTACGTTCGAGGCAGCCCGCGGGCGCGGCGAAGCGCGGGTCGAAGTCGACGGCTCCTTGATCGAAGTTCCGACCTACCTCACCGCAAAGCGGCTGCTCGCGCGCGGCGAGGCGCTGCATCAGTTTTCATGAAGCGAAGGCGCATCAGCCCCAAGCACGCGCCGCATCACTGCGGCACGAGGATGGGTCGTGCCAGTGCCGAACGGGCGAACTTCTTCGCCGTCGTGGCTTTGCCGAACAGAAAGCCCTGCGCAAGGTCGAAGCCCATTTCATGCGCGGCAAGAAAATCGGCGCGGCTTTCGACGCCTTCGGCAACGGTGCGCGCGCCATAGCCGTCGGCCAGATCGATGATGCCGCGGCAAACGGTTTGCTTCAGTCGATCGTCGGCGCAACCGGTGACGAACTGCCGGTCGACCTTGAGTTCGACAAACGGAAATGTTTCCAGCCCCATCAGCGACGGCCATTCCGGCCCAACATCGTCGATCGAAATGGCGATGTTGTGAAACCGGATCTGGCGGGCAATATCGATCGCCATGTCGATGTTGCCAATCACGTCGGCGCTTTTCAGTTCGATCAACAGGCCGCCGAACGCGGGATGCGCCGGCATTTGCAGGCAGAGTTCGCGAATGGTCTCGCGATCCTGAAGAAATGCCATCGGCAGATTGATGGAGATATCGACCGGGCCATTTTGTTCGATGAAGTAGCGCCAGTCGTCGATGGCGCGGCCGATCACGAATTCCGACAGGCTTCGAAAATTGCGATCGTTCTCATCCGGAATGAAATACGCCGGCGGTACGACGCCCCATGCCGGGTGCCGCATCCGGATCAGGGCTTCTGCACCGCGCGGTATCAGCGTGCGGGCATCGATTTTCTGCTGGTACCATAGCTCGAGCCAGCCCGCCTTGAGCGCTTCGGCGACGTCGACCGCCGGGCTCGGTGGAGCCTCGGCAGGCAACAGCATGGCGACGCTGTCGCGTAGGCTTTCGGCGCCGAACGGTGTCGGCAGTATCGGCAACAACGGCAGGCCGAGTTCGGCACCAAGCTGCCGTGTCGCGGTTGCCAGCACCGAGTCGCGCAGGCCGACCGGAAGGATTTTGCCGTTGAAATGGGTCGTCGCCAGCAGTTCCAGGATTGTTTTGGCTTCGATTCCTTCAGCCGCAAGACCAAGAACGACGAGATCGGGGGTTTGAGTGTCGAGCGCCTGCTTCAGCTCGGCCGCTTCGGCACACTCGAAGGTCACAAAGCCGAGTTCCTCCAGCGCATCTGCCAGGAATGTCCGAATATGCCGCTTACTGTCCGCGACGCAGGCTCGCGGCGTCAATTTTCTCC
>Ga0207657_10002665_pt1 | contig 19265 bp, 20 predicted proteins | sample KBSC33metaG_FD_184316 | JGI IMG/M metagenome (GOLD analysis project Ga0207657, IMG submission 184316) | Corn rhizosphere microbial communities from Kellogg Biological Station, Michigan, USA - KBS C3-3 metaG (SPAdes) (version 2) | ecosystem: Host-associated > Plants > Roots > Rhizosphere > Soil ... | reverse complement strand
ACCGAGTCCGGTCTGACCGTCATCGCCAAGCTCCAGCAGGTCGCCCCGTGACGGACCGCCCCATCCGTGTCGCCGTCCAGCTCCAACCCCAACACGCCGACTACGGCGAGATCCGCCGCGCGGTCGCCGAGGCCGAGGAGGTCGGCGTCGACGTGGTCTTCAACTGGGACCACTTCTTCCCGCTCTACGGAGACCGCGACGGCGCGCACTTCGAGTGCTGGACGATGCTCGGTGCCTGGGCAGAGGCCACCGAGCGCGTCCAGATCGGTGCACTGGTGACGTGCAACACCTACCTCAACCCGCCGAAGCTGCTCGATCGTGCCGAAGCACTTCAGCAGATCCTTGGCGGTCACGATGCCGACATGGCGGATGCCGAGCCCGAAGAGGAATCGCGGTCCGTCCGGCTCGCGCTTGGCCTCGATCGAGCCAAGCAGATTATCGACCGACTTCTCCTTCCACCCTTCGCGGCCGATGAGCTCGTCGCGATGCTCGTGCAGCCGGAAAATATCGGCGGGCGAACTGAGCCAGCGGAGCTCTAGGAATTCCGCGATGCTCTTTTCACCCAAACCCTCGATGTCGAGCGCGCCGCGCGAAACGAAATGCCGGAGCCGTTCGAACCTTTGCGCGGGGCAGATCAGCCCGCCGGTGCAGCGGACGTCGACCTCGCCTTCTTCCGCGACCGCTTCGCTGTGGCATTCGGGGCAGTGGTCCGGGAAGACGTACGGATCGCGCGGTTCGTCGCGGGTGAGGTTCTCGATCACCTGCGGGATCACGTCGCCGGCGCGCTGGATCAGCACCCGGTCGCCGATCCTCAGACCGAGCCGCTCGATCTCGTCGCGGTTATGCAGCGTCACGTTGGCGACGATCACCCCGCCGACTCCGACCGGAGTCAGCCGCCCCACCGGAGTCAGCTTGCCGGTGCGGCCGACCTGGATGTCGATCGCCTCCAGCGTCGTCTGCGCCTTCTCGGCCGGGAACTTGTGCGCAAGGCCCCAGCGCGGCGCGCGTGCGACCTGACCCAGCCGTTCCTGCCAGTCGAGCCGGTCGACCTTGTAGACGACGCCGTCGATGTCGAACGGAAGGTCCGCCCGCGCTTTCTCGATCGCGCGATAGTGAGCGAGCATTTCCTCGACGCTGTTGCACTGGACAAGCAATGGGCTGACCGGAAAGCCGAAGCTTTCGATCCGCTTCATCGCCTCGAACTGGGTCTCTCCCAGCGACGATGACAGTTCGCCCCAGCCGTGCGCGAAGAAGCGCAGCGGGCGGGCGGCAGTGATGTTCGGATCCTTCTGCCGAAGCGACCCCGCCGCGGCGTTGCGCGGATTGGCGAAAATCTTCCCGCCGGACGCCTCCTGCCGGGCGTTCAGCGCCTCGAAGTCGGCCTTCGACATGTAGACCTCGCCGCGCACCTCGAGCACGTCGGGAGCGTTCGCGATCTTCTGCGGGATATCGGCAATTGTCCGCACATTGGGCGTGACGTCCTCGCCGACCGTTCCGTCGCCGCGCGTCGCGCCAAGCACCAGCTCGCCCTTTTCGTAGCGAAGCGAGCAACTGAGCCCGTCGATCTTCGGCTCGGCGGTCATCGGCACGGCCGCGCCATCCGGCAGGTTCAGGAAGCGCTTAACGCGCCCCACGAACTCCTCGACCTCCTCCGCGGAAAAAGCATTCTCCAGGCTCAGCATCGGCCGTGCATGCGCGACCTTGGCGAGTGCGCTGGTCGCCGGAGCGCCCAGCCGCTTCGAGGGTGAATCCGCCCGCGCCAGCTGCGGGAATTGCGCTTCCAGCTCGCGGTTCTCGCGAACCAGCGCATCATATTCCGCGTCGGTAATCTCCGGCGCGTCTTCGTCGTGATACAGCTTGTCGTGGTGCGCGATCAGCCTGGCCAGCCGCATCAGGCGGTTGGCAGCCTCGGCCTCGCTGATCCTCCCGGCCATGCTTATCCGAACAATTCCTCGAGCAGGCTGACAAAGCTGGTCCAGGACCGCTCGGCGGCGAGCGCATTATAGGCGACGCCCTCGATCCGTAGCTCGCTCGCATGTGGGTTGGTGAAGCCGTGGCCGACATGGCCATAAGCGTGGATCTGCCAGTCGCAGCCGGCTTCCGTCAGCTCCTGCCCGAGCGCGACGACCTTGTCGGGCGTCACCATCGGATCGTCCCAGCCGTGGAACGCGACCACCTTCGCCTTGATCTTTTCGGGCGGCAATCCGGGCGGATCGAACAGGCCGTGGAAGCTGACCGCGGCGGCGATATCGACCCCGCTGCGCGCAACATCGAGCGCGCACTGGCCGCCGAAGCAATAGCCGGCGACGACGATCGAATCGCCCTCCACCTCCCTGAGCCCGCGCACCTGGTCCAGCACCGCCAGCAGCCGCCGCCGGAGCGCGGCGCGGTCGGCGCGCAGCCGGTTCATCTCGCCGAAGCAGACGTCGCGCTCGGCGCCGTGAAATTGCTTTCCGAACAGGTCGGCGACGAATGCGTTGTAGCCGAGCTCGACCAGTTGCCGCCCGAATCCGATCTCCAGATCGCAAACGCCCATCACCGTGGGAACGAGGATGACCGTCGGACGCGCCTGGCCGTCGCGCCGGCCGACGAAGACGCTCTCCAGCTGCTCGCCCTCGAATTCGTGAGGGATCCGGCGTTCCTTACTCATGACATCTCCCTTGCGAGCTCGGCCAGCTTCGCGACCGTATTCATGTTGCGCGCGGTGCCGGCTTCGGCGGCCGGAATCCGGAGGCGCGACTTGCCGATACCCTTTTCGCCGTACGCGACAAAGACCTCGCGAGCGCCGGTCGCGATGCGTTCGTCGTCGGCCTGGTTGCGGACCGTGGAAAGCAGGTTGGCGGGCGGCGGCTCGTTCATGAAAAAAGCCTGGACCCGATTGCCCGGCTGGTCGCCGAAGGGACTGGCCTTCACGACCTTCTCCATCTCCTCGGCGGTGCGCAGCATCACGCGGACCTGCTTGCCCATATGTTTTTGCAGGTCCTCTTCGAGTGAGCGGCGCAACTTCTCTTCAGGCGCGTCGCTGGCGAAGACCAGATTGCCGCTGGCGATATAGGTCCGCGCGCCCTTCAGGCCGAGATCGTCGGCGATCGCCTTGAGATCGGTCATCCTGAGCGTGCTCTTGCCAACCAGATTCACGCCCCGGAGAAGCGCGACATATCCAGTCACGCAGCGTCGAGAAGCCGCGATGCCTGCGCCCTCGCCTCCTCGGTAATCGACGCGCCCGACAGCATTCGCGCGATCTCCTCGCGCCGCTCGTCTGCCGACAGGCGGCGGACGAGCGTGCGGGTCGTGCCGCCCTCGTGCGCCTTCTCGATCCTGTAGTGATGCGCCGCCCGCGCCGCCACCTGCGGTGAATGGGTGACGACCAGGACCTGGCTGTCCCGCGCGAGCCGGGCGAGCCGCTCGCCGATCGCGCTTGCAACCGCTCCGCCGACTCCCCGGTCGATCTCGTCAAAGATCATCGTCGCCGCGCTTCCGGCCTCCGCCAGTGCGACCTTCAGGGCGAGGATGAAGCGCGACAGCTCGCCGCCCGAAGCGATCTTCGTCAGCGGTCCGAACGGAGCGCCGGGATTGGTCGACACCTCGAATTCGACCCGGTCGGTGCCCGATGGTCCGGGCTCGGCCTGGCCGATCGCGGTCCGGAAGCGCGCGGAGTCGAGTTTGAGCGGCGCAAGCTCGGAAGCGACCGCCTTGTCGAGCTTCGCCGCCGCCCGGTGGCGTTTTCCGCTCAGCTCTTCCGCAGCCCGCGAATAATCGAGCCGCGCCTGCCGAAGCTCGGCATCCAGCGCCTCGATCCGCTCGCCTCCGGCTTCGATCTCACCAAGTTGTGCAGCCAGGCGCTCACCAAGCTCCGCAAGCGCGTCCGGCTCGACCCTGTGCTTGCGGGCAAGGCCGCGAATGTCGAACAGCCGAGCTTCGACCGTCTCCAGGCGTGCCGGGTCGTGGGCCAGCGTGTCGGCGGCTCGAGCAATCTTGTCCTCGGCGTCGTGCGCCTCGATCAATGCCCGGTCGAGCGCTGCAAGCGCATCGGCGAGCAGCGGGTGGTCGGCCGCGCCACGCTCGATCCGGCGGGCCGCTTGCCGAAGCAGCGCGAGCGCGCCCTCCGATCCGCCAAGCAACTCGTCCAGGCCCTGCAGCGCCTCGCCCGCCTTCGCGCCCGCCTGGATCGCCGTGCGCTCCTCCGCCAGCGCGCTTTCCTCGCCGGCCTGCGGGGCGAGCGCCGTTATCTCGCCGGCGGCATGGGCCAGATAGTCCTTGTCTCGCTCCGCTTCCGCCGAAGCGGCGCGCGCCTTCGCAAGCTCCTGCTCGGTTGCGGTGACCCGGCTCCAGGCGGATTCCACCGTGCCGGTATCGATCCCGCCGAACAGGTCGAGCAGCGCCCGATGCCCGCGCGGATTGAGAAGCCCGCGCTCGTCATGCTGGCCATGGATCTCGATCGCCAGCGTTGCGGCGTCGCGCACCGTGCCGGCAGGCGCCGGAGTCGAGCCGATGAATGCGCGGCTGCCGCCATCGCTCTTCAAGGTCCGCCTCAACAGCAGCGGCTCGCCGGGCTCCGCCTCGATCCCCTGCTCGCGGAGGAGCGCGTGGACCGGATGACCGGGCGCCAATTCGATTTCGGCCGAGACCGAAGCGGCATCCTCGCCCTGGCGGACGAGCGCGGTGTCGGCCCGAGCACCAAGCGCCAGTCCGAGCGCGTCGAGCAGGATGGATTTTCCCGCTCCGGTCTCGCCGGTCAGGACTCCCAGCCCCGAGTCGAATTCGATGTCGAGGCAGTCGATGAGCACGACATTGCGGATCGCGAGCTGCCTCAGCATCGGCGGCTCGCTGCTGGGATCATCCCTGCGGCTGCGGCTGCGCCTGAGGCTGAGGCTGAGGCTGAGGCGGTTGCGGCTGGGCTTGCGGCTGCTGGGCGCCGGGCTGCGGCGCCGTCTCGGCAGGCGCTGTCTCGGCGGGCGGCGCCTCGATCGGCTGCGCCTTCGGCAGTCGCGTCTGCGCTGGCTGCGGCTTCTCGGCGCGCGCCTCCGCCTGGAGCTGCCGCGGAGGCGGGTGACGCTGGATCAGCGCATAGGCTCTCTTGTACCATTTGTTGCCCGGATAATTGGCGCCGAGCACCGCCGCTGATTTTTCGGCTTCGACGGGAATTCCGAGCGCGAGATAGGTTTCGACCAGCCGCTCGAGCGCTTCGGGCGTGTGGCTGGTGGTCTGGAAATCCTCGACCACCTTGCGGAAGCGAAGATTCGCGGCGAGCCACTTTCCGGACCGCTCGTAGAAGCGGCCGATCTCCATTTCCTTGCCGGCGAGGTGATCGTTCAGAAGGTCCATCTTCAGCCGCGCGTCGGAAGCGTAACGGCTGTCGGGATAGCGACGGACGAGCTCCCCGAAAGCGTCCATCGCCTGCTGGGTCACGCGCTGGTCGCGAGTGACGTCCTCGACCTGCTGATAATAGCTCATCCCGGTCAGGTAATGGGCGTAGGGCGCGTCCTTGTTGCCCGGGTGAATTGTCAGGAATCGCTGCGCGGCACTGATCGAGTCCGGATATTTCTTCGCGACGTAATAGCTGAAAGCGCTCATCAGCTGCGCCCGGCGCGCCCACACGGAATAGGGATGCTGCCGCTCAACCTCGTCGAACAGCTTGGCGGCCTGCTCATAATCGCCCTGATCGAGGCTCTTCTTGGCAAGCGCGTAAAGAGTGTTCACGTCACGGGCGACATAGCCGGTGTCGCTCCCTGGGCGGTTGCGGGAGCAGCCGCTGGCAGGGATCACCAGAGCGGCGGCCAGGACCACGGCCGCGATACGGGTCATGTTCGACATGCATTCCTCATTAGCGTCGCCTCTCATGCAGGCAAGCGTGCGTGGGCGGGCAATCACGAACCTCTGCTGAACGGTTCAGGCCTTCTCGACCCCCGGCGTCGCGACCGGCTCCGACTTGACGAAGCTGTCGGGCGTCACTCCCAGCCAGACCAGGACCGGCGTCGAGACGTAAATCGACGAATAGGTGCCGACGACCACGCCAAGGAAGATCGCAAGCGACAGGCCGAAAATCACCTCGGGCCCGACCACCATGAGGACAGCCAGCGCGATCAGCACGGTCAAGGACGTCACGACGGTTCGGGCGAGAGTCTCGTTCAGCGACAGGTTGAGCAGAGGAAGGATCGCCATCTTGCGATATTTCCGGAGATTCTCGCGAATTCGGTCATAGATCACGACCGTGTCGTTGAGCGAGTAGCCGACAACCGTGAGGAAGGCCGCCACCACGTTGAGGTCGACCTGCAATCGGCTGAAGGCGAAGAAGCCCAGGATCATAGACACGTCGTGCGCGATCGTGATCAGCGCTCCGACACCGAACTGCCATTCGAACCGGATCCAGATGTAGATTGAAATTCCGATCATCGCGAAGATGATCGCCATGGCGCCGTTCTCGGCAAGCTCCTCGCTGACCTTGCCGGACACGGATTCGACGGAATCGATGCGCGCCCCGGGATAGTCGGCGGTGACCATGGCCTTCGTCTTGGTAGCGGCGATGTTGGCGGCCGCGTCGCCTCCGGGCGGTTTGGGAAGACGGATCTGATAGGTCTTCGGGCCGCCGAATTCCTGGATGCTCGCTTCGCCCAGATGAAGCTGATCGACACGGCTGCGCAACTGCTCGACATTGATCGGCTGCGCGAAGCTGACCCGGATCATCTGCCCGCCGACGAAGTCGACGCCCATGTTGAATCCGCGATATGCCGAATAGCTCAGCGCCGCGATCGTCATGAGGCTGGAAACGATGACGGCGAGATTGCGCCATCGCATGAAGTCGACGTTTGTGTGATCGGGAACGAGCTTCAACAGGCGCATCGGTCAGACCTCAAATCGGAAGCGCTTTGGGCCGCTTGTTGCGGAGCCACAGAGCGACAAGCATTCGGGTGAAGAAAACCGCGGTGAACACCGAGGTGACGACGCCGATCAGAAGCACGACGGCGAAACCGCGTACCGGGCCGGAGCCGAAATAGGCCATCAGCGCGGCCGAAATCACGTGCGTGACGTTGGCGTCGTAAATGGCGTGCATCGCCTCCCGGTATCCGGTCTCGACGGAATCGATGATCTTTCGCCCGCGCCTGTGTTCCTCGCGTATTCGCTCGTTGATCAGCACGTTGGCGTCCACCGCCGCGCCGATGGTGAGTACGAAGCCGGCGATTCCCGGCAGGGTCAGGGTCGCGTTGAACACCGCCATGATGCCGAGGATCAGGAAGCCGTTCACGACCAGCGCGATGTTCGCATAGACCCCGAACCGGCCGTAGGTAATCAGCATGAACAGGATGACGCCGGCGGTTCCGATCAGGCTGGCGACGACGCCCTTGTGGATCGAATCGGCGCCGAGGTCGGGACCGACGGTGCGCTCCTCGATGACGTTCAGCTTCACCGGCAGCTTGCCCGACGCAAGGCTGATCGCCAGCTCGTTCGCGCTTTGGACGGTGAATCCGCCGCTAATCTGGGCGTTGCCGCCGAGGATGGGCTCGTTGATGTTCGGCGCCGAGAGGATCTTGTCGTCGAGGATGATCGCGAACGGCTTGTTGACGTTCTCCTGAGTCACCCGGCCGAAGCGCCGGGCGCCGTCGGCATTGAACTTGATGTCGACCGTCGGCCGGCCGTCCTGGTCGAATCCTTGGCGCGCGCTCTCCAGCTGGTCGCCGGAAACCATCACGCGCCGCTTGACCGCCATCGACCCTGCACCGTCGGCCATCGGCAGGACCTGGCTGCCCGCGGGCGCCCGGCCCTGCTGGACCTGCTGCGGGTCGGCGGCGAGATCGACCAGCTTGAATTCGAGGCGCGCGGTCTGGCCGATCAGCCGCTTCAATTCCTCCGGGTTCTCGACTCCGGGCACCTGGACCAGGATTCGGTCGCTGCCTTCGGTGATGACGGTGATTTCCTTCGTTCCGCCCGGATCGATCCGGCGGCGCACCACGTCACGCGCAACGGTCATCGCATTCTTGAGCGCTTCTTGCGTTCCCGAATTGGTCGGGGTGAGAACGATACGATTGAGGTCGACAACGCCAACGTCCCAGTCGCGTGTGCCGGTGAGGCCGACGCCCTGCGTAACCGAGCGCATCCGCTCGACCGCCGCATCGACCTGGGTCGGATCGGTGACGAGGAACGAGATCCGTCCGCCGCTGGTGGAAACGTCGGAGACGGCGATCGTCGGGTCTCCGCGGCCCATCTCGCTGGTGACCGTGTCCTCCATCGTCTGGAGGCGCTGCTTGGTCAGGTCCTGGAGATCGGCCTCGAGCAGAAGGTGGCTCCCGCCCGCAAGGTCGAGGCCGAGGCTGATCGTCGAGTGCGGAAGGAAAGAGGGCCAATGCTGGCGAGCGCTTGGCGGAAGCAGGCTGGGGATCGAGAACAGGATTCCGATCAGGACAATCGCCCAGATCGAAAGAACCTTCCAGCGTGGGAAATCCAGCATCGCGCTACGAAATCCTAGTCGTTGGCCGGTTTGGCGTTGGGCTTGACCACCTGCGTCAACGTCGACTTGACGGCGTTCACTTTGACCCCCTGGGCGATCTCGACCTCGACTTCGGCGTCAGACACCTTGGTCACGCGGCCACGCAGGCCGCCGCCGGTAATTACCTGGTCGCCTTTCTTGACCGAGGCGATTTCGGCCTGGTGCTCCTTGGCCCGCTTTTGCTGCGGCCGAATCAGGAGCACGTAGAAAATGACGAAGATCAGGAGCCACGGAAGGATTCCGATCAGCATCGCCGATGCGCCCCCGGTCTGGCCGGCTCCCGCGGCTGCGGCGGTGGATGTCAGGAGTGATTGGCTGGACATTCGCGAAAGTGAGCTTTCTTTGACGAGGATGGTCGGGGCGACTGGATTCGAACCAGCGACCTCCACACCCCCAGTGTGATGCGCTACCAGGCTGCGCTACGCCCCGACTGCCGTTCTATCCGACGGCGAGGCGCATCTAGGCAGGGGCATGGGCGAACGCAAGCCGAAGCGGACCAGGGGAAAGGCAAGACGACGAATTCGGCGGCCGCTGATCGCGCACATCCTGACAGTGCTGCTGGCAATTCCCGCCGCCTACATGGCGGCGGCGCTGGCCGGCTCCTTCGTTCCGGTGAACCGCGGCTGGACCGAGCCGGCGGAAGGAATCACCATCTATCTCGCCGACAACGGGATCCACACCGACATCATCATGCCGGCCGACGCCCAGGGACTCGACTGGGCGCCGCTAGTGCCGAGGAGCGATACCGCCGCTTCACCGGCCTCGGCGCGATGGGTGGCCTTCGGATCGGGCGAGGAGCATGTCTATCTCGACACTCCGACCTGGTGGGACATTCGCCCGAAGACCATTTGGGCAGCGCTGACGGGTAGCCGCCGGGTTCTTCATGTCGAGTGGATCGACGATCCCTCTTATGCCGACCGCCAAATCCGGCTTCGCCCCGAGGAATATCGTCGGCTCTGGGCCGCCGTTCGCGCCGAGTTCGAGCTCAGCCAGGGTGGCCACCCGATCCGGATCGACCATCCGGGCTATGATTGCTGCGACGCATTCTACCGCCAGACCGGCCGCTTCAACGCGCTTCGCACCTGCAACAGCTGGGCAGCGGGAGAGCTTCGCCTTGCCGGCGTCAAAACGAGCCTGTGGCCGCCCTTCGCCCCGGGGCTCTTGTGGCGGTACCGGAAAGCGGATCAGAGCACGTAACGACTGAGATCCGCGTTCCTCGCGATACCCGCCAGCTGCTTGCCGACGAACGCCGCATCGACGGTGAGCGTTTCGCCCTGATGGTCCTCGGCCGAGAAGCTGACGTCCTCCAGCAGCTTCTCCATCACCGTCTGCAGGCGCCGGGCGCCGATATTCTCGATCGCGTCATTCACTTCGGCTGCGATCCGCGCGAGCGCCGCGATTCCGTCATCGGCGAAGTGGATTACGACCCCCTCGGTATTCAGAAGCGCCTTGTACTGTTCGGTCAGACTGGCCTTCGTTTGCGACAGGATGCGGACGAAGTCCTCCTCGGTCAGCGCCTTCAGCTCGACACGGATCGGTAGGCGCCCCTGCAGCTCGGGAAGCAGGTCCGCCGGCTTTGCCAGGTGAAAGGCGCCCGAGGCGATGAAGAGGATGTGATCGGTCTTGAGCGGCCCATATTTGGTCGCGACCGTGGTCCCCTCGATGAGCGGCAGAAGGTCGCGCTGAACGCCTTCCCGGCTGATCGAGCCGCCGTGGACGTCGCTGACTGCTATCTTGTCGATCTCGTCGAGGAAGACGATCCCATTCTCTTCCGCGTCGGAGAGTGCGCAGCGGTTGATGTCGTCGGGATCGACCCTCTTGTCGGCCTCCTCTTCGGTCAGCCGCGCGAAGGCCTCCGGCACCTTGAGCTTGCGCCGCTTGGTCGGGCCCTGCCCAAATGCCTTGCCCATCATTTCGGTGAGGTTGAGAACGCCGACCTGGCCGCCCATTCCGGGCACCTCGAACGGCATCGATGGCGCGTCCTGGACCTCGATCTCGACCTCGGCCTTGCCGAGGCTTCCCTCGGCGAAGCGCTGCCGGAAGCTGTCGCGGGTCGCGGTGCTCGAGTTCTTGCCCGTCAGTGCGTCGAGAAGCCGCTCCATCGCTGCTTCCTCGGCCGCCTTGCGGACCTTTTCGCGGCGCCGATCGCGCTCCAGGCGGACGGCTTCCTCGACAAGATCGCGGGCGATCTGCTCGACGTCCCGGCCGACGTAGCCGACCTCGGTGAACTTGGTCGCCTCGACCTTTACGAATGGCGCGTCGGCAAGTTTGGCGAGCCGCCTGCTGATCTCGGTCTTGCCGCACCCGGTGGGGCCGATCATCAGGATGTTCTTGGGGGTCACTTCGTCGCGAAGCTCGGGGACAAGCTGAAGCCGCCTCCAGCGGTTGCGAAGCGCCACTGCGACGGCTCGCTTCGCGTCGTTCTGGCCGACGATATGCTCGTCCAGCGCGGCGACGATGGCCTTGGGCGTCAACTTGTCCTGCAGCGGAACCTGATCCGCGCCTGCAGCCATTCCAGCCTCCCCCGCTTCGGTTTCCATCAGTGCCGAATCAGTCACCGATCGTCTCCACGGTCAGCTGGTCGTTGGTGAACACGCAAACCTCCGCGGCTATTCCCATCGCGCGCCGGGCAAGGACTTCCGGATCCGGCTCATATTCGGCCAGCGCCCGGGCGGCGGCCAGCGCGTAATTGCCGCCGGACCCGATTGCCGCGACCCCGCCCTCGGGCTCGAGGACGTCGCCGTTTCCGGTAAGGATGAGCATCGAATCCTTGTCGGCGACGATCATCATCGCCTCCAGGTTCCTCAGATATTTATCCATCCGCCAGTCCTTGGCGAGTTCCACAGCGGCGCGCAGGAGCTGCCCGTTATATTGTTCGAGCTTGCTTTCGAGCCGCTCGAACAAGGTGAAGGCGTCGGCCGTCGCCCCGGCGAAGCCGCCAATAACGTCTCCGTGATCGCCAAGCCGCCGGACCTTCTTCGCGTTCGGCTTGATGACCGTATTGCCAAGGCTGACCTGCCCGTCGCCGGCGATGACTGTCTTGCCGTCCTTCTTGACGCCGAGGATGGTCGTTCCATGCCAGCTGTCCAACTTGCTCTCCAATATCTCTCTCGCAAACCGAGGTGGGAGCGCCTTCGGCCGCTTACAAGCGGCGCTCGAAGCGGCGGTCGGGCACCAGCCACATGATCGCCACCGCGACATACAGTGCAACGGACAGATAGGGCGAAATGAGGAAGCCCGCGGCAAGGCCGAGGACGTAGACCACCATGCTGATCCACTCCTTGTGCTTTGCGCCGATGGCTTTTGCGATCGCCGAGTCCGGGCCCTCGGCGGCGATCAGAGCCCGCTCGAGCACCAGGTACATGACCGCTGCCATGAACAGCACGACGCCGAACGCCGCGACGGTGAACGACGTCACGCCGCGTTCGCCGACCCAGCGGATGACGAACGGAAACAGGCTGAGCCAGAACAGGAGGCCGAGGTTCGACCACAGGACCCGTCCGTTCACCCGCTTCGCCGAGTTCAACATGTGGTGGTGGTTGTTCCAGTAAAGGCCGACATAGATGAACGAGAGCACGTAGGCGGCGAACAAAGGCAGCTCCGGCCGGAGCGCCTCGAAGCCGGTCCCTTCCGGGACGTGCAACTCCAGCACCATCACGGTGATGACGATGGCAAAGAAACCGTCGGTGAATGCGTTCAGTCGGTCGGGTTTCATCGGCATACCCCCGCTTCCAGGCCTGCACCGCCCGCACAGCCTCGGCAAGCGCCTATGGGTTTACGGTCGCCTGTGGAACGGCGGCTTGCCGTCGCACCCACTTGATCAATTCGTCGAGCTGGATTGCCTGCTCGGTCGCTATCAGTCTGTCGGCGCCAGGAAGTCTGTCTTCACCGGCGGCTTCAGCAACTGAGCCGGTGGAAACGGAAATTGCGGGCACTGGCGAGCTTCCGCGACCGCCGGAATCGGCTGCGGCGCTTCCGGCCTTCCCGCGCAACTCGCCAGAGCGAGCGCGAACAGCGGCAATGCGGCTTTCGAAATCATTCATGCTCCCTTCGTTGATCGCGGCCTGTTCGGCCCGCACACGGGCGAGGTTCTCGGCATCCTCGCGGCGGGCGCGTTCCGCTGCCGCACGATAATTGGCGACGGTCGCCACGTTCGCGGCACGCTCGGTGGCAATCTGCTGCGAGAATTGCGCTGCCTTCGCTTTCCAGCGGTTGCGGTCGTGGACCAGCAGAGCGAGCAAAAGCGCGCAGCCGATTCCGGCAAGGAGCCTGAGCGCAAGGCGGCCTGGAATCGGGATCATCGCGCCGCTTCCAGTTCGACTCCGTCGCGGCCCGCGCTGCCCTTGAACCGGCCGACCGGCCCGCCGACCAGCAGGCCGATGATGACCGCGGTCATGGCGATGATGAAGCCGCCGAGCGCGCCGCCGAAGATGAGGACGATGCTGTGCTCCTCGGCCGGGCTCCAGCCGCCCCACATCAGCAGGCAGATCATCGCGACTGCGCAGGCCCCGCAGAACATGCCGGCAGCGGCTGCAAGCCAGCCGTAAACGAGGCGCTGGCCCTCGGCGAAGCTTCGCGGGGATGGAAGCTGGATCATCGATCGCCGACCCGGTTTGCGAGCCAGCCGTAAAGGAACGCCTCGTTGGCGGGCCGCCGCTCCGCGAGGCGGATGTACCGCTCGCCCTGGAGGGCATCGAGGGCCTTGAGCAGAACCGCCTCGCCGCTCGATCCCGAGGCCGGCGAGCCGCGCAGCTTCAGGAAGGTGTCGAGGGCGGCGAGTGTCGCCGCGCCGACGCGGCCGTCGGGGACAAGGTCGGCATAATCCTTGCGGTCGCGATTGAAGGCGGAAAGGGCGCGCTGAAGGAAGGTCGCGGCCACCGCGGGCCCCATGTTTACGCCGGTGTCGAACAGTTCGGCGGCGATTGGCTCCGACCGCTTCGCAACCTGATCGAAGCGCGGTCTCAGCCAGTAGAGCCGCTTGTAGATCTCCGCGGCTTCATCCCGCGGAAGGTTGCGCATCGCGCCGGAATAGCCGTGCGCGCGCGCAACCGCCTCGGTGATCCCATATTTGGTCGGCCCGCCGCGGTCGGCGGGATGGTTCGCATAGCCGCCCTCGCAGTCGATGACGGCGTCGATAAGAGTGTCGATGTCCATTTCGCAGTCCTTCCGCTTTCGCGAGTCGGGCTGCAATGAACCATATTGGTTCGATGTAGGAAAGCTATCTTGGTTAGTAGTGGTTAATCAAACCAGCGCCATCACGCGCTCGGTGAGGGCTGCGCAATCGGCGCCCGCAAAGGGGAAGCTGCCGCACAGCGCGCCCTTCACTTCCGGCGCCAGCGCTTCCTGGAGCTTGGCCCTCGCCCGGTGTAGCCGTGTCTTCACCGTCGCCGCCGGGATTCCCAGCACGTCGGCGGTTTCCTCGATGCTCAGGCCCTCGACGTCGCGAAGAACGAAGACCGAGCGGAAACCGTCCGCGAGGTCAGCGACCGCGTGCTCGATCAGCAGGCGGAGCTGCTCGCGCGCGACTGTGGCGTCTGGAGCTGGCGCGGCAGACGCCTGGGCCAGCCTTTCCCGGTAGGATTCGATCAAGGCCACGCCCTCGCTTTCCAGCTGCTCGCGCCGCCTCCGCTGTGCACGGAGCCGCCCGAGAGCCTCATTGATGACGATCCTGGTCAGCCAGGTGCTCAGTGACGACCGGCCCTCGAAGCCGTCCATCGCCGCGAACGCGTTGAGGTACCCAGACTGAACCGCTTCCTCCGCCTCCGCCCTGTCCTTGAGGATGCTCCAGGCGGCGCGAAACAGCCGCTGGTTGTTGGCCGTGACCAGGTGGCGCATCGCGCCGCGGTTTCGAGTTCGGCAAAGGCGCGCCAGCGCACCATCGTCGAGCGCTGCGTAATCGAGGCGAGCCTGGGCCGTCATTGCGCCACCTTTAGCACAGCCTTCATTCCGGGGTGATATTTGCAGATGAACGGGAACGTCCCGGTTTTCGTCACGCGCATCTTCACCACCTTGCCTGCCGGCAGGTCGATGTCGAACACGCCCTTGTCGGTGGCGCTGTGCCGGAACATGTCCCGGTTGTCCCAGATGACGATGTCGCCCTTGTGAAGTTCGGCCGGTACCGGGCCGAACTTCATCTTGTCGATGACGATCGTGAAGCTGCGCGGAGCCGCTGCTGCCGGAGTCGGGATCGACAGCAGGGCCCACGCAGCGGCGGCAAACAGGGGCGAAAGCCGCCGAATGTTCACGTCCGCCTCCTCACTTCAGAGTCGAAGCCAGGTGCTCGGCGTGCTTCTGATGCTCCTGGAAGAGCGTCAGGCCGGTTTCCAGAAGCGACTTGAGCTGCGCGTTGTGCGCTGACGGGATCAGGGTCGATTTCAGGGCGTCGTTGACGGTGCCGTGATAGGCCACTTCATTATTGACATAGGCCTTGTCGAATGCCGAGCCCTTCAGGCTCGCGAGCTTCTTCATCTCGTCCTTCGCGGCCTTGCTGAGCGCCTGGCTCGTGGGATTATCCTCCGGAGTGACCTTCAACGCCTTGACCAGCGCCAGCGCCTTTGCGTTAACGGCCTCGTGATCCCGAACCATCTCGCTCGCGAATTCCCGGACAGCCTTGTTGTGAGACTTGGCCAGCGCCTGCTTTGCGGCGGCGACGTCGATGTTGCCGGCGGTGTAGGCGATATGGGCGATCTGCGGATCGGTCGGACCTGCGGCAATCGCAACAGTGCTGATCGCAAGCGCCGCGGCCGCGACCATTCCAGCCAATTTATAAGCCATTCAATCCTCCTAGAGTCTAAGCGGACCGGTTTTCTCCGGGCGCTGACAAACGATTGGATGGCGCGTTCAAAGAAAGGTTCCGGCAAGTGAGTCTTCTGCGTAATTTCCTTCCGCCCCTCGCCGCATTGCTTGCGGTTCTTTCGGCGCCCGCACAGGCGAAACTTTCGCCCGCCGAGCAGAAGATGGTCGAGACCGTCGATGCCGAGCAGGGCCGGACCGTCGACATGCTGTCCCGCTGGGTGGAGCAGAATAGCGGAACGATGAACAAGGCGGGCGTCGAGGCCGTCCGCGACATGGTCGCGCGCGAGTTCCAGCCGCTCGGGTTCAAGACGCAGTGGATCGACATGAGCGCGGTCAACCGTGCCGGTCACCTGATCGCGCGGCACACGGGCAGCCGCCACGGCAAGCGCCTGCTGCTGATCGCGCACCTCGACACGGTTTTCGAACAGGATTCTCCATTCCAGCATTGGACACCGGAAGGCGACAGGGCGCGCGGTCCCGGTTCCGGCGACGACAAGGGCGGGATTGCCGTCATCGTCGCGGCACTTCGGGCGATGCAGGCGGCAGGCACGCTGAAGGACGCCAACATTACCGTCTTCATGACCGGAGATGAGGAAGACGCGGGACGTCCGCTGTCGATTGCGCGCCGCGACCTCATCGCCGAAGGCAAGCGCGCCGACGCAGCGCTCGATTTCGAGGACCTCTCGGTGCAGGACGGGCCGAACGGCCCGGTCGACATGGGCTCGATCGCCCGCCGCAGCTCCGGCAGCTGGACCCTGACCGTCACCGGCCACAGCGCGCATTCTGCCGGTGTCGGCGCGGATAATTACGGAGCGATCTACGAACTCGCGCGGATCATCGACGAATTCCGGCGGGAACTTCCTGAAGACAAGCTCACCTACAACGTCGGCCTGATCGGCGGCGGGCAAACCGCGACGCTCGATGCCGACAAGATCCGCCTGGAAGCGACCGGCAAGACCAACATCATCGCCGCGACCGCGGTCGCCCGGGGCGACCTCAGGGCCATCAGCCAGGACCAGATCGACCGGGTCGAGGCGAAGATGCGGGCGATCGTCGCAAAGCCGCTCGCCGGAGCGCATGCCGAGATCAGCTTCGAGGAGGACATCTATCCGCCGATGCCGCCGACCGAAGGCAACCGCGCGCTGCTCGCGCAGCTGAACGGCGTCAATCGCGATATGGGCCTGCCGGAGATGGGCGAGCTCGATCCCGCCGATCGCGGCGCGGGCGACATCAGCTTCGTTGCCAAGGACGTGAGCGGGCTCGTCGGGATGGGCCCGGCAAGCTCGGGCTCCCACACAGCGTCCGAGACGGTCGATATCCCGACGATCGCCAAGCAGGCGAAGCGCGCCGCGATCCTCATGACTCGCCTGTCGCGCGAGCGCCGCGCCCGCTAGCCTGTGGACGCCAGCTCCGCGCCTGGCGCGAACATCTGCTGCATGGCCAGCGCGTCGAACCCATAGGGGTCGGGCCGGAACACGACCCCGTTCCCGCGCGCCTGGACTGTCAGGTAGGTCATGAACACCGGGACCGGATTCGGCACCTGGAACGTCTGCTCATAAGGCGTGCTTGCCTGCGGCACCTCTCCGAACACCCAGGAGGCGAAGCGCCGGTAGTCCTGAAGCCTGACGCAGCCGTTGCTGACCCAGCGGTCATCCTTGGCGAACAACTCCTTGTGCGGCGTGTCATGCAGGTAAATGCCGTAATCGTTGGGCATTTCGAACTTCATCTTGCCCATCGAATTCCAGGGGCCCGGCAGCTGGCGGACCAGCACCGTCGGCTGCTGCTTGCCGGAGGCAATCGCCTTCCAGTTGACAGCCTTCGGGTCGATCGGGCGGCCGTTCCCGCTCCAGTCGGACAGCACCTGGTAATGGAAATCCTTGAGGTAGGAGAGGCCCTGCTCTCCGATGCGCTTGGCAGTGAGCGACCGAATGAGCTCCGGCGGCACGTTCCAATAGGGGTTCGCCTTCGCGTCGCGCAGGATCACCGCCATCATCGGAGTCTTCGTCTTGGATGAACCGACGACGACGCGCATGCTGTCGGCAACGCGGTCGTGGTCGAACAAATAGGCTTCGGCCGCTCCGGAATCGACGACGACATAGCGGCCGAACAGCCCGGCCTTCGGCAGCCGGTAAGCGCGTTCCATGTTGATCGCGATCCGGCGGACATAATAATCGGCACCACGATTGAGCGATGCGATCGTCGCCCGGCCGGCAACTCCGTCGGGCGTGCCGAGCCCATGAACCTGTTGATAGGCTCGAACCGCAGACGAAAGCCTGGCGTCGAATGCGCTGCCCGGCGGCAGTCCCAGGCGAGTTCGGAGCAAGCTCACGCGCTTGCCCGTCGATCCGGGCTTGAGCGCGGACCCGGCGGGAACCTTGACCTGCGGAAGATGGCCCCAGGTCGCCTCGTATTGCCTCAGGCCCTGCGCCAGATCGATGAAGAGCGAGTTGGGGGCGTTGTCCCGGCGGCCGCCGAACGCCCAGTCGAAGCTGATGACACGCAGAAGCCAGTTCTGCGGGCGCTGATGGCGCTTTGCCACAGTGTTCAGCTGCGGGTCGACGTAAACGAAATCGATCCCCTGCTTGATCGTACGGGGGACCGGAATTGGCTCGTCGCCTTGCGGGATAGCCAGGGCCGGCACAGCGGCGAGCAGCGCCACTGCGCCAAGACCAATACGCATTTTTTTGTGCATAACTTTTACGCTGGGGACCCCGCTATCCAGGATTGATATTCTGTCTTGCTCAACGCCGCAGATATGGAATTGTTCGCGTTTCGCCGCCCTGAACATGAAGTTCGGGCGAGCGAAAGACTCGCCACGCTGACGCCTTGACTTCAATTTTGTTTCGGAGCCTCATCAAATTGCGGTGCACGGCTGGCGCCGCATGGAGGGGGAACAGCAATGGCGACTACTGCCGAAGGGCGTGCGCCCGCACATCTGTGGATCGTCGGTCTACTTGCACTGCTGTGGAACGGGTTCGGTTGCTACGACTATCTGATGACGGTCACCGGCAACCATGCATATCTGGCGAAAATGTCGGCGGATCAGCTTGCTTATATGGACAGTCTTCCGTCTTGGCTGACGGCCTTCTGGGCGCTCGGCGTCTGGGGAGGGCTCATCGGCTCGATCCTGCTGCTGATGCGCAGCCGCTACTCGGTCTGGGCCTATGCGCTTTCCTTGCTCGGCGCGGTCATTGGCATGGGTTACCAGATGTTCGTCGTGAAAATGCCGGCAAGCATGACCGGTGGCGCGATGGCCTTCATGCCCTGGGTGATCATCATCGTGGCCGCCTTCCTGCTCTGGTATTCGTGGAGCGAGGAAAAGAAGGGCGTGCTGAGATAATCTGACGGGTCCGGGCGGCGCTAACCCCGCCGCCCGCCGAACCGCGTCCTTTGCGATTTGCCGAACCGGCCCTTGCGGGTGCCGGGCTTGCCTTCGGTCGAATGGCCGACCCGCGGCGCAACGCGGTCGGGGTCCGGAATCCCGAGCTCGTCTTCTTCCAGCCGCCTGATTTCGTCGCGGAGCCGCGCAGCCTCCTCGAATTCCAGGTCGGCGGCGGCCTTGCGCATCCTTTGCTCGAGATCGGCGATGTAGGCCTTGAGATTGTGGCCGACGAGGTGCGGCCGCTCTTCGTCGCCGGTGTCGACCACCAGGCCTTCGCGCGCCGTCAGATGTCCCATCACATCGTGAATGTTGCGCTTGATGCTTTCGGGCGTGATCCCGTGCTCTTCATTGTACGCAAATTGCTTCTGGCGGCGGCGGCTGGTCTCGGCAAGCGCGCGCTCGATCGAGCCGGTGATCGTGTCGGCGTAGAGGATCACCCGGCCGTCGACGTTGCGCGCGGCGCGGCCGATCGTCTGGATCAGCGAGGTTTCCGACCGCAGGAAGCCCTCCTTGTCGGCATCGAGAATCGCGACCAGCCCGCATTCGGGAATGTCGAGTCCCTCGCGCAGAAGGTTGATTCCGACCAGCACGTCATAAACCCCGAGC
>Ga0207657_10002664_pt1 | contig 19268 bp, 18 predicted proteins | sample KBSC33metaG_FD_184316 | JGI IMG/M metagenome (GOLD analysis project Ga0207657, IMG submission 184316) | Corn rhizosphere microbial communities from Kellogg Biological Station, Michigan, USA - KBS C3-3 metaG (SPAdes) (version 2) | ecosystem: Host-associated > Plants > Roots > Rhizosphere > Soil ... | reverse complement strand
CTGGCCTTGTCGAGCATCGGCAAGAACAACCCGCTCGCCTCGACCCAGTTTGCGGTGCTGACCGCCGCGATGAGCGCCCCGATCACTTACATGCAGCTGGTCGACGGCCACGCCTACGGCGCTGGCGGACTCACCGCCCTCTACGCGGTGGACGGCGGCCTCGACCTTGTGGCGTGCTCGCTGATGGTGATCCTGTTCGCCTTCTGGTCGCGGCGATCGAAAGCGCTGCTCGTGTCCGGACCTGCGACCGCCGCAAGCTGATCCCTCACCCTCTCCCCGGTGTGCCACAGCCTTTGTAGAGAACGCCCATGACAATCACCTTCTACGACGCGGACCAGGTCGAGGCGCTGCTGGATTACCCCGGCTGCATCGATGCGGTTCGGCGCGCGATGATCGCGCTATCGAGCGGCGAGCGGCCGCAGCCGCTTCGGCAGATCTTCACCGTCGGCGACAACCAGATGTTCGGGACCATGCCCGGCGAGCTTGCGGCGCTTTCGACGTTCGGCGCGAAGCTGGTCAGCGTGTTCGCCGATCCGGAGCGGCCCGGCCGCACCCGACACCAGGGCGTCGTCGTCGCCTACGACGGAAAGACCGGCGCGGTCAGCTGCGTCGCCGACGCCGAGCCCATCACCCGGATTCGCACCGGCTGCGCCAGCGCGGTCGCGACCGACGCTCTCGCACGCGAGGATGCGCAAGTCCTCGCCATCTTCGGGACGGGCGTGCAGGCCGACGCGCATCTTCGCGCGCTGCCGCTGGTGCGCGACTTCCGCGAAATCCTGCTGTGGGGACGGTCGGAGGAGAAGACGCGCGCGTTCGCCGAGCAGATGAGCGAGGAGCTGGGCCGCACGATCACGCCCGTTTCAGACCCGCGTGAAGCCGCTTCCAGTGCCGACGTGATCTGCACCGTCAGTTCGTCCGCCGAGCCAGTCGTCCTCGGCGAATGGGTGAAGCCCGGGACTCACCTCAACCTCGTGGGCTCAAGCTATCTCGGCCCGGTCGAGGTCGATTCCGCGCTCGTCGCGAAGGCGCGCTATATTGCCGACTATCGCCCGGGCGTGCTCGCCCAGGCTTCCGAGCTGGCCGCCGCGCGCGATGCCGGATTAATCGATGACAGTCATGTGGTCGGCGAAATCGGCGAAGTCCTCGCCGGCCGAATCCCCGGCCGCGAAACCGACGAGCAGGTCACCATCTACAAGTCGCTCGGCCACGTCGCTCAGGACCTCGCCTCGGCCGCCTATCTCAACGAGCGGGCGACCTAACTAACTCGCCTGCTTTCTCGCGATCCAGGCGTCGATCTTCTCTTCGAGGATCGGGAGCGGAAGGGCGCCGGTGTCGAGCACCTGCGCGTGGAATCCGCGGATGTCGAACTTGTCGCCGAGCGCCACCTTCGCCTTGTCGCGAAGCCTGGTGATCGTCAGCTGGCCGATCTTGTAGGCGAGCGCCTGGCTCGGAATTGCAATGTAGCGTTCGACCTCGGCGGTCGCATCGGTCTTCGACATTCCCGAGTGGCCGAGCATGTAGGCGATCGACTGCTCGCGGGTCCAACCCTTGGCGTGGATTCCGGTGTCGACCACCAACCGCATCGCGCGCAGCATCTCGTCATTGAGATTGCCGAAGCGCTGATACGGGTCGGTGTACATGCCCATCGGATAACCCAGCGATTCCGCGTAGAGCGCCCAGCCCTCGACGTACGCCGTATTGCCGCCGAAGCGCATGAAGTTGGGAAGCGCCTCATTCTCCTGCGCCAGGCTGATCTGGAAATGGTGGCCCGGCTCGCCCTCGTGCAGGAACAGGGTCGTCTCTTCCCAGGTGCTGCGCGAGGGCAGGTCATAGGCATTGTAATAGAATACGCCCGGCCGCGAGCCGTCGGGCGTCCCCTGCTCGTAAGAGCCGCCGGCCTCGAACTTCTCGCGGAACGGCTCGTAGGCGCGGATTTCCAGCGGCGCCTTCGGAGTGATCGAGAAGAAGGCGGGGATCTTCGTCTCCACTTTCTTCTTCACCGCGAGGAAGCCCTGGCGGAGCTCTTCGCGGCTCTTCGGCTGGAAGCGCTTGGCGCTGCGCATGTAATCGAAGAACTGGTGGAGGTCGCCCTTGAACCCGACCTCTTGCCTTATCTTGTCCATCTCGCCGGTGATCCGCGCGACTTCGCTCAGGCCCAGCTGATGCACCTGCTCCGGATCGAGCGCCTCGGTCGTCGTCGACTGGATCTCGTAGCGATAAAGACGATCGCCGCCCTTCATGTAGAGGAGGCCGGCGCCGTCGCGCGCTTTCGGCAGATATTCGTTCTTCAGGAAATCGCGCAGGCGGGTCAGTGCCGGATAGAGTTCGTCGATGGTCGCGGCGCGATATTCCGCGGTGAGCCGGGTCCGGTCAGCGGCCCCGATCGAATCCGGGAAGCTGGTCACCGGCTTGAAGTAGAGCGACTCGTCCGGTTTCATCTTGAGCTGGTTGTCGAGCTGCTCGATCATGTTGCGGACGGTGAGCTTGGTCTCGACGACGCCGGACGCCTCGCCCTGTTTGAAGCGGCCGATCGCGCGGTCGATATAGGTGACGAACTCCTTGTGGCGCTTGAGGTTGTTCTCATAATCCTCGAGCGTCTTGAACGGCGCAGCGCCCTGCCCGCTGGCGAAGGTCGGGTAAAAGGTCTGGAAGCCGAAGAAATGGTTCATCGGCTGGACTTCGGTCAGCGACAAGATGTCGGGCTGAAGGCCGCGCAACGTGTCCTTCGTCTGGAACTCGAACACGTCATAGGCGAGCTGGTCTGTCGGGTTGAGCTTCGACCGGTCGACCTGGTGGAGAGCATCGAGGTCGTGCTCGGCCGCCGCCTTTTCGGCCGCATAATATTGGTCGGTGATATAGTCGCCGAACTGGTCGGCGTAGCGCATGTCGCCGCGGAAGATCGCCTGCAGCGGGTTGCGCTTGAGCGACGCCTCGTCGCTTGCCTTGAACAGGTCGAACAGCTTCTGGTGCTCGCTCTGCTCGGTCGCCGCCTGGGCGGGCGGAGTCGCTTCGACCGGAGGGGCGGCCGAAGCAACCGGGGCCGGCGCAGGTGCCGGCGCGGTCGCGCAGGCGGAAAGCAGGGTGGTCGAAAGCAGCCCCGCAAGGACAAGTGCACGAGAGGTCATCGAAAGCTTCCCCGCAAATCTCGATTGAGTGTATTATTCGCTTAATACGCCGCACGGGACGCCGCAAGCCCGGGCATGAAAAAAGGGGCGCTGCGGAAGCTCCGCAACGCCCCTTCGATGAAGCGGTTCGACCTCTCTACCAGAAGAAGTCGTACATCACGTCGACGACCTGCCCGCTATAGACGTCCACCAGCAAGGCATCGTCATAGTAACGGACCCATTTGTACGGCCACGGCGCATAAGGCAGCCGGTACATGTAGGGATCGTCGAGCCAGTAGCTGGAGCTGTAGTAGCTCGGCCACAGCCGCCATCCGACCCCGTAGCGCTGGTAGCCCCAGCCGAACGGGTCGAAATAGAAGCCCAGGTGGAAGATCGACCGGTGGCGGTTGCGATAATCGTGCCAGTCGTAGCGATTGTCGTGACGCCAATCGGTCCGCCATTGCGGTGCGGGGCTGCTGCGTGCCGTTTCCGGCGGCGGAGCCGGACGGTCCGGCCGAGCGCCCACCGGCGGAGCCATGCGGCGCCCGCGATCGGGGTTGTTCACCGCCCGGTCGCGCCAGTCCTGAGCCTGGCCGCGGCGATCGTCGCGCATCTGCCGCTGCTCGAAGTTCGAGTCGCGCATCTGCTGGCGATCGTCGAGAGTCGGCCGGCCGCGCTGGTTGACGTTCGGGCCGCGCTCGACCTGTGCCTGACGATCGGGCGTGAAGTCGCGCTGCGGAGCGTCGAAACGCTGGGAACGGTCGACGCGCTCGGGGCGAGCCTGCGCCTGTGCGTCGAAGCGCTCCTGGCGAACGTCTGCCCGGTCGGCCTGGCGTGCATCGCGCGCTTCGGAACGGGCCTGCCTGGCTTCGGCTCGATTGGCCTGGCGCTCCTGCCGGGCAGCGGCTTTGTCACTCGGACTCGCCTGCTGGGCAAGGGCAGGCGTTACGGCAGTCGTCGCAAGTAGAAGAGAGAATAGGATCTTACGCATCACACACCTCGATCAGAGTAGTTGCGTCTTATTTGGCACAGTTTCGCTTAGCCGTTGCTGAACCGTCACGGATCCTCCCGTTCAGCTTCGAACTCCTTGCAAAGCGCCGATCATATGCACAATCCCCCGGCAATGACGGCCATAGATACTTCACTTGGGCGAATTGGACTATCCGAAGAAGGGCTCGGCGAAACTCCGATCCTCTTCCTGCATGGAGTTGGCTCCGACAAATCGGTGTGGGCGGCACAGCTTGGGCATTTCGGGCAGACCCGGCGGGCACTGGCCCTCGACTACCCCGGCTATGGCGAGAGCGAGCCCTCTCCCGAGGGTGCGAGTCGCGATGATTTCGCCGCCGCGATCCTTGCGGCGATGGACAGTCTTGGCATTGAGAGCGCCCATGTCTGCGGCCTCTCGCTGGGCGGAGTGATCGCGATTGCGATATACCGGGCCGCCCCGGATCGCTGCGCTTCGCTGATCCTTGCCGACAGCTTCGCGGTCCACCCGGACGGCCGCGCGATCTACGACCGGTCGATCGCGGCGAGCGGCGACTTGCGCGCAATGGCGGAGGCGCGCGTCGACGTACTCCTCGCCCAACCCGCCGATCCCGCGGTCAGGAGCGAGGTCGTCGAGACGATGGCGCGCATCGACCCCGCCGCCTACCGAATTGGCGCGGAGGCGGTCTGGCTCGCCGACCAGCGCGAGAGCGCCCGCGATATTGAAGTTCCCACGCTCGTGATCTGCGGAGCCGAAGACAGGATCACGCCGCCCGCGCTGTCACGCGAGCTGGCCGGGCTGATCCCGGACGCGCGCTACGAGGAGATTGCGCGCGCCGGACATCTCACGAACCTGGAACGGCCAGGCGAATTCAACAGACTGGTTTCGGAATTCATCGGCAATGGCTGACGCCTATATCGTCGAGGCGCTGCGCACCGCCGGCGGCCGCCGCGATGGCGCGCTCAAGGACTGGCATCCGGTCGATCTGGGCGCTGCGGTGCTGGACTCGCTCGTCGCGCGAACCGGCATCGATCCGGCGGCGGTCGAGGATGTCATCGTCGGCTGCGTCAGCCAGATCGGCGACCAGAGCTGCCACGTCGGGCGCAACATGGTGCTTGCGTCGAAGCTCCCCGACACCGTTCCCGCAGTCACCATCGACCGCCAGTGCGGAAGCTCGCAGCAGTCGATCCACTTCGCCGCCCAGGCGGTGATGAGCGGGACCCAGGACCTCGTCATCGCCGCCGGAGTCGAGAGCATGACGCGCGTGCCGATGGGCACGCCGGTGTTCCTGCCGCTTCAGGCGGGCATCGGCACGGGCCCGTGGCCGAAGTCGATCCAGGAGCGCTACGGAGTCACCGAGTTCACCCAGTTCCGCGGCGCCGAGATGATGGCGAAGAAATACGGCCTGTCGCGGGACGAACTCGATGCCTTCGCGCTCGATAGTCATCGCAAGGCAGCCGCGGCGACCCAGGCGGGCGCGTTCGACCGCGAGATCGTGCAGATCGGCGACCATCGGATCGACGAGGGTATCCGCTACGACGCGACGCTCGAAGCGCTTGCGGGCCTGAAGACGCTTGTCGCGGATGGCGTGATCACCGCCGGCAATGCCAGCCAGATCTGCGATGGGGCAGCCGCCGTGCTGGTCGCCAGCGACGCGGCGGTGAAGGCGCACGGCCTCAAGCCGCTCGCCCGGATCGACCAGCTGACGGTCACCGCGGGCGATCCCGTCCTCATGCTCGACGAGCCTATCCGCGCGACGCGCACCGCGCTCGAGAAGTCCGGCCGAAGGATGAACGACATCGACCTCTACGAGGTCAACGAGGCCTTCGCGCCGGTGCCGCTCGCCTGGCTGTCGGAAATCGGCGCGGACCCCGAGCGGCTCAACGTCCACGGCGGCGCAATCGCGCTCGGCCACCCGCTCGGAGCCTCCGGCGCCAAGCTGATGGCCACGCTCGTCCACGCCCTGCACCGCCACGGCGGCCGCTTCGGCCTCCAGACCATGTGCGAAGGCGGCGGCATCGCCAACGTGACGATCGTGGAGGCGCTCTAATCGTCTAGCGGTCCTCACTTCGTCATTCCCGCGAAAGCGGGAACCCAGCTAAGACAAAGAATGCATCGTGACTTTTCGCCGACGCGCGGGAATGACGAGTCTGGGGATGCGTCGGTTTCCGACCCAAAGCAGACACTAGGCAGTCAACCATTCGGGCTTAGGCAACGGGCTAGTCCAACCCCAATCGGCGAGCATTTCTATTGGCAGGTCCGGGTCCGTCGCGTCACCCGGTGCAACGCAGGAGTATCCATATCCTGCCGCAATCAAATTGGATGCATAGGGCTCAATTGCTCTCCAGTTTGCATCGATAACCATGCCTGCCGCTCCTCCGAACTGAGGGAGCAGTGCAGTAAAGCATGCGTCGACCCCTGACACTCGAAGCTGGGCAGGTGCGACGACCTCAATGCCTAGGCGACGGCCAATCTCGATCCAGTAGCTCGCGTCATCTGCCATTGGGCCTCGCTAGCGCCCGTTATGTCCGCTTTCCACCCAAAGCAGACATTCCATCTGTCCTACAGCCGCGACTTTGTGTCATGCAGTCGGTGATGACGACGCCCATCAGAATTGTTCGCGCGCTCGGGGCGAGCCAGGGTGACAAAGTAGAGGAAGTAGAAGGACCCCCGATTCGGCTGGTGGGGCCAGTCGACAAAGGGGGTCCTCCCCCGATTCGGCTGGTGGGGCCAGTCGACAAAGGGGGTCCTCCCCCGATTCGGCTGGTGGGGCCAGTCGACAAAGAGGGTCCTCACCCGATTCGACTGGTGGGGCCAGTCGACAAAAGGGGATCCTCCCCGATTCGACTGGCGGCCGCGGAATGAAGATCGCCTGCATCGGCGGCGGGCCGGCGGGGCTTTATCTCGCCATCTCGATGAAGCTGCGCGATCCCGCCCACGAGATCGAGGTGTTCGAGCGCAACGCGCCGGGAGTCACCTTCGGCTGGGGCGTCGTCTTCTCGGACCAGACGGTCGAGAACCTCGAGCGCAACGATCCCAAGTCCGCGCAAATCATCGCCGAAGAGTTCGCGCATTGGGACGACATCGACGTTCATATCAAGGGCGAGTGCATCACTTCGTCGGGCCACGGCTTCATCGGCATCGGGCGCAAGCGATTGCTCGAAATCCTCCAGGACCGAGCCCGCGAGCTCGGGGTCACGCTCCATTTCAATGCCGAATGCGATCCGGCCGATACCAAGTGGCGGGCCTACGATCTCGTCATCGCCGGCGACGGCTCCAACTCGCGCTTCCGTGACGCGCAGGCCGACGCCTTCCAGGTCGACATCGACGTCCGCTCCAACAAATTCGTCTGGCTCGGCACATCCAAGGTATTCGAGGCCTTCACCTTCGCGTTCGAGGAAACCGAGCACGGCTGGATCTGGGCGCACGCCTATCGCTTCGCGCCCGACTGCTCGACCTTCATCGTCGAATGTTCGGAGGAGACGTGGCGGAGCTTCGGCTTCGACAAAATGTCGCAGGACGAGAGCATCGCCGCGTGCGAAAAGCTCTTTGCCAGATACCTCGACGGCCACCCCCTCCAGTCCAACGCCACCCATCTCGTCGGGTCGGCCGCCTGGCTCAATTTCCGCCGGATCAAGTGCGACAATTGGGCGGTCGGGAATGTCATCCTGCTGGGCGACGCGGCGCACACCGCGCATTTCTCGATCGGGTCGGGCACGAAGCTCGCGCTCGAGGATGCGATCAAGCTCGCGGAAGTCCTCAACCGGGTCTCATCCTCCCCTGCATTTGCAGGCGAGGGGGACCACCGGAAGGGTGGTGGAGGGGCCTTGTCCCGTGACGCCGCGCTGTTCGAATATCAGGCCGAACGTAACCTGGAGGTGCTCAAGCTCCAGAACAGCGCGCGCAACTCGACCGAATGGTTCGAGACGCTCGACCGTTACCTCCATTTCGAGCCGCTGCAGTTCGCTTATTCGCTGCTCACCCGGAGCCAGCGGATCAGCCACGAGAATTTGCGGCTCCGCGACCGCGACTGGCTCGAAGGCGTCGAACGCTGGTTCTGGAAGCGGGCGACCGAGGGCCGCTCCAACACCACCGCGCCACCGATGTTCGCCCCGTTCAGGCTGCGCGAGATGCAGGTCGAAAACCGAATCACCGTCTCGCCGATGGCGATGTATTCGGCCGTGGACGGGACGCCCAACGACTTCCACTTCGTCCATTATTGCGAGCGGGCCCTTGGTGGCGCGGGGCTGATCTTCACCGAGATGACCTGCGTCTCGCCGGAAGGCCGGATCAGCCCGGGCTGCACCGGAATGTGGAACGGCGATCACGTCGCCGCGTGGAAGCGGATCGTCGATTTCGTCCACGCCAACAGCAAGGCCAGGATCTGCCTGCAGCTCGGGCATTCGGGCGCGAAGGGTTCGACCAAACTTGGCTGGGAAGGGAACGACGTCCCGCTCGACGACGGCAATTGGCCGGTGATGGCGGCATCGGACGTCGCTTGGTCACCGGTGAACCAGGTGCCGACGCCGATGACGCGCGCCGATATGGATGCGGTTCGCGACGAATTCGTCGCCGCCGTGAACATGGGCGTCGAGGCCGGCTTCGACATGATCGAGCTGCACGCCGCCCACGGCTATTTGCTTTCCGGCTTCCTGACTCCGCTGCAGAACAGGCGCACTGACGACTATGGGGGATCACTGGAAAACCGGCTCCGCTATCCGCTCGAAGTCTTCCGCGCGATGCGCGAAGCCTGGCCGTCGGACCGTCCGATGTCAGTCCGCATTTCCGCAACCGACTGGGCCGGCGAGCAAGGCATCACGCCCGACGATGCGGTCGAGATCGCGGAGGCTTTCGCGCGCGAAGGCGCGGACCTGATCGATGTCTCGGCCGGCCAGACCTGGACTGGCGCGCAGCCGGTTTACGGCCGGATGTTCCAGACGCCGTTTTCGGACAAGCTTCGCAACGAGGCAAAGCTCGCGACCATGGCGGTCGGCAATATCTACGAGCCGGACCATGCCAATTCGATCCTCGCCGCCGGCCGCGCCGATCTGGTCGCGCTCGCAAGGCCGCACTTGATCGACCCCTTCTGGACTCTGCGCGCGGCGGCCGCGCTGGATTACCGCGACATCCACGTTCCACCGCAATATCTGAATGGGCAGGCCCAACTCGCCCGCAACCTCAAGCGCGAAGCCGAAGCCGCGGCAGCGCTGAAGGTTTAGCGCGCCAGCGCCGGATCGATCGGATCGAGGAATACTCCGCCGGCCTCGTGGCCGCAGGTCCAGCGGATCTGGCCGCGCACGGCGGCGACCTTCTCCATCTGCAGAAGCACCTCGGAGCCGACTTCCAGCTCGGCAACCGAGCGGAGCCGGAATCCGACGCTGGAGACGTCGACGATGACGACGTCGAGCGTGCAGCCGTCGGCCTCCGTCAGCACGGCTTCGCAATTAAGCATGGCCTTGCGTTCGCGACCCCGGCCGACACACGCCGCAAGATTGGTACTCATCTTCACTCCTGGTCCCCCCGCCGAACTGCTCGGCAGCGGACGCGACGAGCCGTCCCGCGCGCTCCCGCGCACGGCCACGGATCGGTCCAGATCAGGGTCGTGGCGCGTCGGAATCCGCCCCCACAACAGGGCGGCAACGCGCCGGTCCACTCGGCCCCTTACTTGTCCACGTCCGCCCAATGCTTAACCTGCGTCAGTTTACTGACCGGACAACGGAAGCGGTTACGGGTTGGTTTACCCTGTGGGCGGCCCACCCGAAACGAAAGGCCTGGATGTCAGGAATTGCGCGAGGTCGCGCCCCAAATGGCCTCGGGAACGAAAACCTCGCCGTTCGAATAGATGGTCTCGGCCAGGGGATCGTCTGCCAGCCCGTAAGGTCCGTCGAGGTCGACGTAATCGCACAGCAGTCCGAGGATGAAACCGGGCGCCAGGCTGAGGTCGAAAGCGGCCATTAGCAGCTGCACGGGAGTTTCGGGTTTCAGCCGGGATGGGTTGCAGCTTCGGAGCGCGATCTGGCGGAGACGGAGGGATTCGAACCCTCGGTACGGGAATACCCCGTACGGCGGTTTAGCAAACCGCTGGTTTCAGCCACTCACCCACGTCTCCGGCTGCGGCGCGAGCCGAGGCCTATATAGAGCGCAATTGGCCGTATCAACCAAGGCTGCTTCGCTTCGGAAGCACCTCCAGCCGGGCATCGAGCGCCATTTCCTCGCCCGGCTCGAGGACGTGAATCCCGAGCATCGGCCAGTCCTCTTCCGGCTCGTTCAGCGCCGCATTGGCGTGAGTCACGGGCTCGGCGACGAAGAGGCCGCCCGCGGCCGGAGAATAGATCTGGAAGAACCGGGCCTGGGGCGACGACAGCGCGATTTCGAACGGCCAGCCCGGGTCGCTGAAAACGGCCCGCCCGCTCCAGTCCGAATAGCCATTGTCGAGGCCCCGCCCGCAAGCCGGATCGTCCGCGACCGAATAGCGGCCGGTCGCCGGCATCCTCGCAACCGGAAGCACCTTGTCGTCGACGGTCCAGACATCACTGACTGCGGTCTCGATCCGGGTCGCCGCTCCGCACCGGAAGTAGGGATGGAAGCCAAGCCCGCACGGCATCGGCTCGACCGAGGTATTGCGACATTGAAGGGTCAGTTCGAGCGCATTGGCGTCGACGCGAAAATGCTGGCGAGCTTCGTAGCTCCACGGCCACTCGCCCGCCCGGTGCTCGAACGCCAGCACCGCTTTCGCATCGCTCGACGACTCGACTCGCCACGCGCTCATCCACCCCTGGCCGTGCAGCGGGCTCGGGTCGCCCGCCATGTTCGGCAAGAGTCGAACCGACCGGCCGCGAAAGGAAAAGCATCCGCCGCGAATCCGGTTGACGAACGGAACCAGCGGGAAGCAGGCCGCGTCGAGAACGTTTTCGAGGGGAGTGTTGCTCCCGCGCAATATCGGCGATGGGGGGCCGCCGCCGAGCCAGTTGAAATTGGAAATTGCCCCACCAATTGAAGGACTAAGCTCAAGCTCCAATGCGCTGTTCGATACTGTGATCAATGGCTCGGTCATGCCCTTCCCAAACTCCAGGCGGCGAACTTGTTCACAGCCCCTCAACTTCCTTGGGGATAAAAAGCGATTCGGCGTTGCGCCGGATTTTCTGGCAACAATAATCGGGCCCCGCGTGACGGGGAGAGAGTAATGGGTCGACGCGTAAAGGACTTCATCGAGATCAGCGACTACACGTCGCTCGACGGCCTCATCAACACGCTCGTCGCGATCCGCGACAGCCTCCCCGAAGAATCCGAGCCGGAGCTGAAGCTGCGCGGCGATGACGTTTTCGGGCGCCGGCTGACAATCACCTATCTGCGCGAACTGACGACCGAGGAGGCCGAGTGCGACGCGCGCTACACGGGCGCGGTGGTCGAGACCGATCCCACCATCGACGAGCTTCGCGAGAAGCTGAACAAGATCCCATTCGACGAGGAGGAAAAGGTCGCCAGGCGGCGAATCCGCCGGGTCGCCTAAGCTCCGCCGTCGAGACGGCTACCATTCCGCAAAGCTGCCGTCGGCAAGGCGCCAGACAGGATTGCGCCAGCGATGGCGGTCCTTGTCGGATTCGCGCACGACATCCTCATCCACCGAAATTCCGAGGCCTGGGCCGTCCGGGATCGGCAGGTAGCCGTCCACCGGAGTCAGCGCCGTCTTGTCCGAGCAGTAACTGAGCAGGTCGGCGCCGACATTGTAGTGAATGCCGACACTCATTTCCTGGATCGCCACGTTGGGCGTGCAGGCGGCAAGCTGGAGGCAGGAGGCGAGTGCAATCGGCCCGAGCGGGCAGTGCGGAGCGACCGCGACATCATACGCCTCGGCCATCGCGGCGATCTTGCGGCACTCGAGAAGCCCCCCGGCATGGCTGAGATCGGGCTGGATGATGTCGACCGCGCCGGCTTCGAAGAACGGCCTGAAGTCCCAGCGCGAATAGAGCCGTTCGCCGAGCGCGATCGGCGTGCTGATCAGCTGGGCGATCTGCGCGAGCCCTTCGGGATTTTCCGACAGGATCGGCTCCTCGATGAACAGCAGGCCGAGCGGCTCCAGAGCCTTGGCGAGTTGCTTCGCCATCGGCCTGTGGACCCGGCCGTGGAAATCGAGCCCCACGTCCAGCCCCGCATCCTGAGCGGCCTTCACCCGGTCGATGACCTCGTCGAAAAGCTTGGGCGTTCCGATCCAGTCGAGCTCGGACGTGGCGTTCATCTTGACCGCCGAGAAGCCTTGCTCGCGGCGCGCCTTCGCGGCGGCCGCAATCTCGCTCGGCCGGTCGCCGCCAATCCAGGCATAAGCGCGAATCTTGTCGCGGACCCGGCCCCCGAGCATCTGCCAGGCCGGAAGCCCGAGCGCGCGGCCCTTGAGATCCCAGAGTGCCTGCTCAAGCCCCGCCAGGGCAGACATCAGCACTGGGCCACCGCGATAGAAGCCGCCGCGATAACCGACCTGCCAGATCTCCTCGATCTGGAACGGGTCGTGGCCGATGAAGCGGTCGCGAAGAGCTTCGAATGCGCCGTCTACTGCCTCGGCATAGCCTTCCAGGCTCGCCTCCCCCCAGCCGACGGCGCCGTCGTCGCTCTCGATGCGCACGAACAGCCATCGAGGGGCCACATGGAATGTCTCGATCCTGCCGATCTTCATCTGCCGTTCCCGCTTTCGAAATCGATTTCCTCGCTGGTCAGCCGCTTCTTCGCGGTCAGCTCCTGCTCGCGCGAGCTTTCCCATTCGTAGTGCGAGGGCGGAACGATCGGCACGACGAGGCACAGGCTCGACGCCGGAAGCACCTCTCGCCAGTCACGGATCAGGCGCTTGTAGGCCCGGCCGACGTTTCGGATGTTGCGGTTGAGGTCATAAAGGCCAAGCGGGTTCACGTGACCGTTCTGCTCGCGCAGCGCCGTGTCCCAGTCGACCTGGTCGGTCAGCGAATACCAGGTGAAACCGACGGTCGGGATTCCGACGTTGCGCAGCCTGAGGACGTTCGCCCATTCCTTCCAGAGCCACTGCACCGCCTCGTCGCCGACCGGCCCTTCCGACAGGTTGGTTTCGGTATGCATCACCGGCAGCCGGTAGCGGTTGTAATATTGCCGCGTGATCTCGGTGTAGCCGAACACTTCGCCCGAGGCCGTCGTCCGGCCGTCCTCGAACACCCGGTGCTCGTTGGTCCGGTAATAATCGTTGCCGAGGATGCAGTGCTGCTTCAGCCGGTTGTGGAGGAAGAAGTGATATTCCTCCCCCGTCATCCCGTTATCCATCAGATATTCGAACATGTCGCTGTCGACCCGCCGGCCGTAATTGAGATCGAGCGACAGGAAGCGCCGCGAGTTGAGTTGCTCGGCGATGTGAATCGCCTTGGGGCTGTCGGCATGGAAATATTCCGACGATTCCGACTGGATGAAGATCGCGTCCGCCCGCCGCTTCAGGATCGCAAGCATCGCAAGCACGTTGGCTTTGACGATATGCTTCAATGCCGTGACGAACCCCTGGTCGGAGCGCATCTGCTCGTTCCACCAACCATATTTTGCGGAGAAGACGGCGCAGATGAACATCTCGTTGACCGGCGTATAGAGCTGGACCCACGGGAATCGGTCCGCGAACGCCGCGGCATAATCGGCGAACAATCTTGGAAAGTCGGGATTCTGGAAGTTCCCGATCCAGTCGGGAACGCCGAAGTGACACAGGTCGACGATCGGCGTGATGTCGCGCCGCTTGAGCTCGGCGAATGTCTCGTCGGCAAAGCTCCAGTCGTAGCGGTTCGGCCCCAGGAAAGTCCGGTACAGCGGCGGCCCATAGCGAAGGAACTGGATCCCGAGCTCCTGGACCGCGTCGAAATCCTCGCGCCAATATTTATAGTGGCCGCACACCTCCATCTGGTCGATTCGGGTCTGGCCATTGTTGATGGTCGGGATGCTGTTCTCGACTCCGGTCGCGAACATGAAGTTAGCGATGGATCTTCTCCTCGAACGATTCGTCGATTTGCTTCAGCCCGCGAATGGAGCCGGCGCAATGCCGTGCGCGCCCGTGTCGACTAAAAACAGTCCTCCGGCACAAGGTTGCATTGCAAGCGCATCTTCGTCGAGCCCGCGGCGCGCGGACGTAACATAGAGGCGGTCGAGTGCAGGCCCTCCGAATTCGCAGCTCGTCGGCCGCTGTACCGGCATTTCGATCTTGCGCACCACTTCGCCGCCGGGGGAGAGCCGGCGGATGCACCAGCCGTCCCAGAACGCGGCCCAGACATGGCCTTCGGAATCGACCGTCATTCCGTCAGGAGACCCGTCCTCCTTCGCGAAACTCGCGAAAACACGCCGGTCCCGGACCTCCCCGTCTTCCGCGACATCGAAGACATAGATGGTCCGCAGCGCAGAATCGGTGACGTACATGCGCGTTCCGTCGGCGGGGAACGCCGGCCCGTTGGTCACTCGATACCCCTTGTCGACCAGATGCCACTCATAATCGGGGTCGATCCGGTAGAGGGCGCCGCTGGCAAGCTCTTCCGCGTCGTCCATCGTGCCGGCCCAGAAACGTCCCCGGCGGTCCACTTTGCCGTCGTTGAAGCGGTTGCGCGGAATCGCCTCCTCGGGCGCCGCGAACACTTCAAACCGGCCGGAATCGAGGTCGACGGTCGCGAGGCCCTGGTCGGTGCCGGCGACGAACCCGCCGGTCTTGCAAGGTGCGATGCAGGAGATTTTGAAGGGAGTCGGCCATTGCGCAACCTCGTCCGAAGTGCCGAGCCTGAAGATTTTCCGGCCGTTGATATCCAGCCAGTAGAGCGCCTGCTCGCGCTCCACCCAGACGGGGCCCTCGCCAAGCACCGCCCTGACGTCGGCAATGCAGCGCACGCTGCTATCCTTGTCGTTCAACGGAGCCATGTCGCTTTCCCGCAGTTAATGAGCCAATGAGCGGACGCATGCAGTGGGCAGATGGTTTCATCGCGGTCGATTGGGGAACAACCAACCGGCGCGCCTATTTGATAGAAAATGGCGGCCGATGTTCCCGCGAGTTCGAGGACGGTAACGGCATATTGTCGGTGAAGCACGGCGAATTCGAAGGCGCGATCGGGCAGATCCGCGACCGCCTTGGGGAGCGACCGATGCTTCTTGCCGGGATGATCGGGTCCAACCGCGGCTGGATCGAGGCGCCCTATGTTCCCTGTCCCGCCGATCTCGGCGATCTCGCAAAGGGGCTGGTGCGGGTGCGCGAGGATATCGCGATCGTGCCGGGGGTTTGCCTCGACGACGAGAGGACGGACGTGATGCGCGGCGAAGAGGTCCAGCTGTTGGGCGCCATCGTCTCGGGTGAAATTTCTCGCGACTGCCTGGTCTGTCATCCCGGTACGCATAACAAATGGGTGCGGGTCGAAGCAGGGCGGATCGCTTCGTTCCGGACCGTAATGACCGGGGAGCTGTTCGGCCTCCTCAAGGAAAAGAGTATCCTCTCCGAGTTGCTGTCAGGCGCTTCGGTGACGGGCGAGGCATTTTGCGACGGCGTTCGGCAGGGCCTGTCGGGCGCCGGGCTTGGCGCCGAGCTGTTCGAAGCACGGGCGCGGTTCCTTCTTGGCAGGCTCGCTCCGGAAGACGGCGCATCGCTGGTGAGCGGGATGCTCATCGGCGAGGATGTCAGGATCGGGCTTGGCGATAAGTCCGACCGGCGCGTTCTCCTGATGGGGCGGCCCGAGCTGACGAGCCTGTACGCGGCGGCGCTCGACGTGGCGGGAGTCGAGGCTGAGGAAAAGGACGGCGAAGGCGCGTTCATTGCCGGAGCGATCAAGATCGTGGAGCAGATCCAGTGAGTCCGAGAGATATTTTCGACCGCTATTTCGGCCAATGCCCGCTGGTCGCGATCATCCGCGGAGTAAGGCCCGACGAAGCCGAAGCGATCGGCCAGGCACTGTTCGACGGCGGAATCCGGATCATCGAGGTTCCGCTCAATTCCCCGGACCCGTTCGGAAGCATCCGAGCAATCGCCGGCGCGCTCGGCGATCGGGCGCTGGTCGGGGCGGGGACTGTGATCGACCCTGCCGACGTTGGCAGAGTGAAGGAGGCAGGCGGACGGATCATCGTCGCGCCCGACATGAATCGAGCCGTGATCGAAGCGACCGTCGCCCACGGCATGGTATCCTCGCCCGGCATTTTCACGCCGACGGAGGCGTTCCAGGCGCTCCACTGCGGCGCCCACGCGCTCAAGCTGTTTCCAGCCGAAGCGGCATCGCCCAAAGTGGTGAAGGCGCTTCGGGCCGTTATCCCCGACCGCGTCCCGCTACTGATCGTCGGCGGCGTCACGCCCGAAAGCGTTAGCGGCTGGCTGGAGGCAGGAGCCAATGGCTTTGGCCTTGGCGGCGGGCTCTACAAGCCGGGCCAATCGCCCGAGGACACGCTCGCGAAGGCGCGTGCCTATGTCGACGCGGTGAAGCGCTGATGGAGCCGATCCGGATCGCCATCATCGGCTTCGGCAAGATCGCCGCCGACCAGCATTTGCCGGCGATCAAGGCCAATCCGCGCCTGGAGCTCGTCGCCACCTCAAGCCGATCCGGAACGGGACCGAAGCCCGTCTTCACCGACTGGCGCGAGCTGATCCGTTCGATCGGTCGACTGGATGCGGTCGCGATCACGACTCCGCCCAAGCCGCGCCACGCCATCGCCCGCGAGTGTCTGGAAGCCGGGCTTCACGTCCTGCTCGAAAAGCCGCCGGCTGCGACCCTGTCCGAGACCGACGACCTCGCCTGCCTCGCCGAAGCGCGGCAGCGGACGTTGTTCGCGACCTGGCACGCGCGTCACAACGTGGCGGTGGCTCAGGCCGCCGAGGCTCTCGCGGGCAAAAGCATCGAGACGATGGAAATCCGCTGGCACGAGGATGTGCGCAAATGGCACCCGGGCCAGGCGTGGATCTGGGAAGCCGGAGGCTTCGGCGTGTTCGATCCCGGAATCAATGCATTCTCGATCGCGACGAAGATCTTCCCCGGCGCCCTGTTCGTCGAATCGGCCAGCCTCAGCATTCCGAAGGGCGCGCAGACGCCGATCGCGGCCGACGTGACCTTCTCCAGCCCGGCCGCCGAAGGGGCACTGACCTGCAGCCTCGACTGGAGGCGGAGCGCCGACGAGGAGTGGACGATCGAAATCCGCACCGCCGACGGCCTTCACCTCATGCTCAGCGACGGCGGCGCGCGGCTGGCAATCGGCGGTGAGGATCGCCGATCGGAGGGCGCCGGCGAATATCCCGACATCTACCGCCGTTTCGTCGACCTGATCGACCAGCGCCGGAGCGAAGTCGATGTTCGGCCGCTCCGGCTGGTCGCCGACTGCCTGCTTGTCGGAAGCCGCCACGATGTCGGCCCGCCGCCGCGCTGAGCGGCGTTACGCTCGGGAACATTTCATGACGCCCTAGCTTCTTCCGGCTTATGGACCGGATGGCGACCGACGAACTCGATCGAATTGACGAGGCATTTGCGGGCAACCGTCTGCTATCGACCTTCAGCCCCGAAGCGCGAGCGCTGATCGAGCCGTTCGGCTCCATCGTCGAGCTGTCCGTCGGCGAAATCGTTCACCCGCGCGGCTCCGATGTCGAGGCAACCTACTTTCCGTTCCGGACGGCGATGATATCGCTCGTGGTCGAGCTGTCGGGCGGCCGATCGATCGAGGTCGCGTCGCTCGGCCATGAAGGCGCGGCCGGGGGCATCGTCAGTTGCGGCCACGCGCCGGCATTCGCCCGGGCCCAGGTCCTCGTCGCCGGATCGGCGCTGAAGGTGCCGATGGCCGCGGTCGAGGATGCCAAGGGCCGGTCGGGCCATGTCCGCAACCTGTTCTGCCGATTTTCCGATTACCTGCTCGCACAGGTGATGCAGTCAGTCGCGTGCAACGCCTATCACCCGATCGAGCAGCGGGCAGCGCGCTGGCTGCTGACTGCCCAGGATCGCGCGGGCAACCGCATCGAGCTGACCCAGGAGGCCTTCGCCGGCCTGCTCGGAGTCCAGCGCACGACGGTCAACGCAGTCATCCGAATTCTCCAGGACGAGGGACTCATCACGAGCCGCCGAGGCGCGATCCAGGTCATCGATCGGGTCGGCCTGAAGAAGCGGGCGTGCGAGTGTCACGATGTCATCGAGCGGCACTTCGCCACCCTCATCGGCGGCGGCGGCGACCCAGACTGCGGCTGATCAGCCGGCCAGGCTCCACGGGAGCTCCGACCCGGCGAGGAAAGGCACGAGCTCGATCCCGGCAAGTCCGAGCGAATCCGGAATTTCCAGCGGCTTGCGCTCGAGAGCGACCGTGCCCTCGTTGAGCGGCAGCCCGTAGAAGCGCGGGCCGTTTTCGGACGCGAAGGCTTCGAACCTGTCGAGTGCGCTCTCTTCCTCGAACACGGCCGCATAGGTTTCCAACGCAAAAGGCGCGTTGAAAATTCCCGCGCAGCCGCACCCGGATTCCTTCGCCTTGCGCGTGTGCGGAGCGCTGTCGGTGCCGAGAAAGAATTTAGGCGAGCCGGAGGTTGCCGCTCGTCGAACCGCAAGCCGATGCTTTTCGCGCTTCGCCACGGGCAGGCAGAAAGCGTGCGGCCTCAAGCCGCGTTCGAACATGGCGTTGCGGTTGATGACCAAGTGGTGCGGAGTGATCGTCGCCGCCAGGTTCGGGCCAGCCGTTTCGACGAAGTCGGCGGCCTCGGCCGTGGTGATATGCTCGAGAACGATCTTGAGCTCCGGGAAATCCCGCATCAACGGACCCAGCACCCGCTCGATGAACACCGTTTCCCGGTCGAAAACGTCAACGTCGGGATCGGTAACTTCGCCGTGGATGCACAGCACCATTCCGATCGCCTGCATCCGCTCGAGCGCCGGATAGAGGTTGCGGATTTCGCTGACGCCGAAAGCGGAATTGGTGGTCGCATTGGCCGGATAAAGCTTCGCCGCGATCCAGACCCGGCCATCGAAGCCGCTTGCGAGCTCGTCGGGGTCGCTCTCGTCGGTGAGGTAGCAAGTCATCAGCGGCGCGAAGCCCGGGCCGGTCGCCTCGACAATGCGCTCGCGGTACGCTTCCGCCGCAGCCGCGGACGTAATCGGAGGCAAAAGGTTGGGCATGATGATCGCCCGGGCGAACTGGTGCGCGGTGAAGGACGCCACGAGCCGAAGCATCTCGCCGTCGCGCAGATGCACGTGCCAGTCGTCCGG
>Ga0207657_10002662_pt1 | contig 19279 bp, 18 predicted proteins | sample KBSC33metaG_FD_184316 | JGI IMG/M metagenome (GOLD analysis project Ga0207657, IMG submission 184316) | Corn rhizosphere microbial communities from Kellogg Biological Station, Michigan, USA - KBS C3-3 metaG (SPAdes) (version 2) | ecosystem: Host-associated > Plants > Roots > Rhizosphere > Soil ... | reverse complement strand
AGCCAGAACGGCAGCGTCGGCGGCGCGCCGTGCGCATCCTCGACGCGCACCTTGCCGCGCTCCACGCGCAGGATCCGATATGAGGTGTTGCCGAGCTGGAAGATGTCGCCGGCCATGCTCTCGACGGCGAAGTCTTCGTGCACGCTGCCGACCATCTGCGACTGCGGTTCGAGCACGACTTCGTAATCGGCAGTGTCGGGAATTGCCCCGCCGGAGGTGATCGCGGTCAGGCGCGCGCCGCGCCGCGCGCGCACGATGCCGTTGACCGCGTCGCGGTGAATGTAGGCCGCGCGCGTGCCGCGCCGCGTCGAATACCCTTCGGCGAGCATGCGCACGATTTCGGTGAACGCCGCGCGGGTCAGGTCCGCGTACGGGTATGCGCGGGTGACGAGTTCGAACAGTTCGTTCTCGTTCCATTCGCGGCAGGAAACCTCGGCGACGACCTGCTGCGCGAGCACGTCGAGCGCATTGCGTTCCACGCGCAAGGTGTCGAGTTCGCCACGGCGCACCGCATCGAGCAACGCCGTGCATTCGATCAGGTCGTCGCGCGAGGTCGGAAACAGACGGGCTTTTGGCGTGCCTTCCACTGCGTGATTGGCGCGACCGGCGCGTTGCAGGAATGTGGCGATCGAACGCGGCGAGGAAATCTGACAAACGAGATCGACGTCGCCGATATCGATGCCGAGCTCAAGCGATGCGGTCGCAACGAGCGCGCGCAATTCGCCGCGCTTCAATCGCTGTTCCGCGGCGAGGCGTTGCTCGCGCGCGAGGCTGCCGTGATGTGACGTCACCGCGTCCTTGCCGAGCAATTCGCTCAATTGCCGCGCCAGGCGCTCGGCCATGCGCCGGGTGTTGACGAAAATCAGCGTGGTGCGATGCGCCTGGATCAACTCCGCCAGACGCGCATAGACTTGCAGCCAGACATCGCCGGCCATGACCGCGGACAGAGGCGACGGCGGCAGTTCGAGCGCGAGATCGCGTGCGCGCGTGTAACCGACGTCGACGATTTCGCACAACGTCTCCCTCTCCCCCGACGGCGTCGGGGGAGAGGGTTGGGGTGAGGGGGATGCGCTGCGTTCTTGCGCAACCTCGCTATTGTCGAAATGCTGCCCCCTCACCCAATCCTCTCCCCCATCGTTGCGATGGGGGAGAGGGCTTTGCTGGCCCACCAAAAATTTCGCAACTTCGGCAATCGGCTTCTGTGTCGCCGACAATCCAATGCGCGTCAGCGGCCGACCGCACAGCGTTTCGAGGCGTTCCAACGACAGCGCCAGGTGCGCGCCGCGTTTGCTCGGCGCGAGCGCGTGGATTTCATCGACGATGACGCTGCGTGTCGTCGCCAGCATCGCGCGGCCGGATTCGGAGCCGAGCAGGATGTATAGCGACTCCGGCGTCGTCACCACGATGTGCGGCGGGCGCCGGCGCATCGCGTCGCGTTCGCTTTGCGGCGTGTCGCCCGTGCGCACGCAGGTGCGGATTTCCACATCGGGCAGGCCGAGTTCGAACAGCTTGTCGCGGATGCCGGCGAGCGGGGCTTCCAGGTTGATGCGTACGTCGTTCGACAGCGCCTTGAGCGGCGAGACGTAGACGATGCTGGTCGTGTCGCTCAGCGCGCCTTCGACACCGCGGCGCACGAGCTCGTCGATCGCGGCGAGAAACGCCGCGAGCGTCTTGCCCGATCCGGTCGGCGCAGCAATCAGGGCGTGATGACCGGACTGGATCGCCGGCCACGCGCGCAGTTGCGCCGCTGTCGGTGCGTGGAACGCGCGGCGAAACCAGGCCGCAACGGCAGGGTGGAAATTGTCCAGAGGCATGGGCGAATTGTGCTCCCGTGCGGGTTAAATCGCGATAATGCTGCTGACACGGTGTGGCAGCAGTGTCTCGCGGGCTGCGACGCACATCCGTTCGCGCTGAGCGTAGTGAGCGAAGCGAACGGAGTCGAAGCGCCGGGGAGTGCCTTTCGACTCCGCCCCTGTGGGGCTACGCTCAAGGCGAACGGACCAGGGTCAAATCTGGCAAAATGCGCGACCCTTTTCGCAGCCGGAATCCTCCATGAGCCACCATGACATCCGCTCGGCCGTGCGCCCGGAACCCGACCAGCCGATGGTCGACATTGCCGATTACGTCGTCGACTACAAGATCGACTCGAAAGAGGCCTACGACACCGCGCGTTACATGCTGATGGATTCGCTCGGTTGCTCGATGCTGGCGATGAAGTTTCCGGAGATGGTCAAGCACCTCGGGCCGCTGGTTCCGGGCGCGACGTTGCAGGGTGGTGCGCGCGTGCCGGGCACAAGCTGGGAGCTCGATCCCGCGCAGGCCGCCTACAACATCGGCGTGCAGGTGCGCTGGCTCGATTTCAACGACACCTGGCTGGCGGCCGAGTGGGGCCATCCGTCGGACAATCTCGGCGCGATCCTCGCCGCCGCCGATTACATCTCGCGCAAGAATCTGCGTGAAGGCGGCAGTGCGCTGACGATCAAGGACGTGCTCACGGCCGCGATCAAGGCGCATGAAATCCAGGGCTGTTATGCGCTGAAGAATTCATTCAACCGCGTCGGCCTGGACCACGTCATCCTCGTGCGCCTCGCTTCGACTGCCGTGGTCACGCAGATGTTCGGCGGCGGCAAGCAGGAAATCATCAACGCGATTTCGCACAGCTGGATCGACAACGGCGTCATGCGCACCTACCGGCACGCGCCGAATGCCGGACCGCGCAAGAGCTGGGCTGCCGGCGATGCGTGCCGGCGCGCTGTCACGCATGCCCTGAACGCCATGAAAGGTTGCGTCGGCTATCCGTCGGCGCTCACCGCGAAGACCTGGGGTTTTTACGACGTCGCGTTCAAGGGCAAGGCTTTCGAGTTCGAACGGCCGTTTGGCAGCTATGTGATGGAAAACGTGCTGTTCAAGATCAGCTTCCCGGCCGAATTCCATGCGCAGACCGCAGTGGAAGCGGCGCTGAAGCTGCACCCGCAGGTCGCCGCAAAGCTCGACAAGATCGAGCGCATCGAGATCGAAACGCAGGAAGCCGGCGTGCGCATCATCGACAAGACCGGGCCGCTCGCCAACTACGCTGATCGCGATCATTGCATCCAGTACATGGTGGCCGTGCCGCTGATCTTCGGACGCCTGACCGCGGAGGACTACAACGACAACATCGCCGCCGATCCGCGCATCGATGCGCTGCGCGGCAAGATGATGGTCAAGGAAAATCCGCAGTTCACGAAAGACTATTTCGATCCGCAGAAGCGCTATATCGGCAATTCGGTGCAAGTGTTCTTTGCCGACGGCAGCAAGACCGAGAAGGTCTCGATCGATTTCCCGATCGGCCATCGTAAGCGCCGCGTCGAGGGTATTCCCGTGCTCGTCAAGAAATTCGAAGACGCGTTGGCCGGGCACCTGCCGGCGCGCCAGGTCGAAAGGATTCTCGCTGCGGCCAAGGATCCGGCAGCTTTCGAAGCAATGCCGGTTACGCGCTGGATGGAGCTTTTTGCGGCCTGAAAGACGGAAAATCCAGCTTGCTCAATGAGTTTTGTTGAGAAAACGCCGATTTCCTGGCTGACCATTCCCTGAACAGGGGCGGCTGGAGGTAAAAATTTGATTTTGCTAGACTCCCCCGGCGCGCGTTGCCGCTGTGCTAACATATAATTAACGCGTCGCGGTTATTGCCATTGATGGCAACAACTAGTGTGCCGCGAGTGGTGTAGCGGACGCCCGAAGAAAAAACTAAGCAGAGGAGATTCCCGATGAAACGTAACATGATGTTTGCACTGATTGCCCTGGGACTGGGCGGAGTAGGCGTAGCGCACGCCCAGGATTGGTATCTCGCTCCGCGCATCGGCGCGGATTTCCCGGATAGCAAGCGCACGACCGACTCGTCCCTTTTCGCAGGCATCGGCCTCGGCACTTGGGTCAACCCCAATCTTGCGATCGATTTCGAATACGGCATCAACAATTCCGATTTCAAAGACAGCTCTCCGCGCGCAAGCAAGGATGGCCGTCAGCACCAGTGGGAAAGCGTGCAGCTCGATGTGGCTGGCCGCTGGTTCTTCGGCGAATTCGGCTCCGGCTGGCGCCCGTACGTGATGGGCGGCCTTGGCGCGCTGCGCCACAAGGCCTACTCGGGTGCCATTCTGCACGGCACCGACGGTAGCGTAGGCTACGCTTCGGGTGGCGGCTGGGATCCGATGGCGACCTTGGGCCTCGGCGTCCAGTACAACTTGTCCGATCGCCTCGCGTTCCGCGGTGAACTCGCCGCCCGCTACGATCACGACAACAACTCGGAGCATGGCCCGATTCCGGCGTCCTACGGTTTCCGCGATCACAGCGGCTTCACCGATGGTCTGGCCACGATCGGCCTGGTGTGGAACTTTGGTGGTCATGCGGTCGAGAAGACCGTCGAGAAGCGCACAACGGAGACCACTCCGCCGCCGCCGGCGCGTGAAGTGGCCGAGCAGCCGAAGTCGGTTGCGATCGACCTGCGTGGCGTAGAGTTCAAGTTCGACCACCCGAAGGTTGGCGAGAAGCTGGTGCCGTCGCTGAAGGCGCCGACTGCCGACTCCGTGGCGATCCTCGACCAGGCCGTGGATACGCTCAAGCGTTATCCGAACGTCCGCGTCGAAGTCGACGGTCACACCGACTCGAAGGGCACCGACGCCTACAACCAGAAGCTGTCGGAGCGTCGCGCTCATGGCGTGTACGACTACCTGTCCTCGCACGGCGTACCTGCCAGCCAGATCAGCGGTGAACGCGGCTTCGGCGAAAGCCAGCCGATCGACACCAACGACACCGCGGCCGGCCGTCAGCGCAACCGTCGCGTCGAACTGAAGGTCCAGCAGTAATCCCGACCGAAGTTCGCAAGTAACGAACAAAAAGCCCGGCGCAAGCCGGGCTTTTTTTATGCGTCAGAGTTTCAATTCGACCTGCGTCTTCACCGAATTGGCAATGAAGCAGCCCTGATGCGCGCGCTCGTGTAATTTTGCGTACTCCTCGGCATTGGGTTGCTTGTCGCCCGAAAAAGTCACTTTCGGTGCGAGTGTCGCGCGCGCAACGACCAATTGGCCGACCGCGTTCTTTTCGAGAATTGCGGTCGCGTCATCGTTGTAGCTGTCGACGATGTAGTTGCGATTCGCACATACGGCGAGAAACGTCAGCATGTGGCACGCGCTCAGTGCCGACAGCAGCAACTGTTCCGGATCAGCATAGGCGTCGTTGCCCATGAAGGACGACGACGGCGAGCCGTGCAAGGTTTGTCCGCCGGCGTAACGGATCAGATGATCCGGCGAATAATCGCCGCGCGCGAACGGGCCGCCATTGCGTGACCACTCCAGGCTGATGCGGTGTTCGGACATGTCCTTGCTCCCTCTGGCTTGCCTCAGGGTACGTCGCGCGTATGATTCGGCGCAATCCACGAGCGAGGACACGCGATGGGCACCGACGTATTTCCACTGGAAGGCGGCTGCACATGTCGCGCGGTGCGATTTCGCATGATGAGCAAACCGCTATTCGTGCATTGCTGCCACTGTACCTGGTGCCAGCGTGAAACCGGCACGGCGTTCGCGCTCAACGCGATGATCGAATCTGATCGCGTGGTGCTGCTCAGCGGCGACGTCGAAGCGGTGCACACGCCGTCCAACAGCGGCAAGGGCCAGAAGATCACGCGCTGCGCCCAATGCCGCATTGCCGTGTGGAGCAACTACGCCGGTGCCGGCGAGGCAATCCGCTTCGTGCGCGTGGGTACGCTCGATCAGGCGTTCCGCCTCGCCCCCGACATTCACATCTTCACGTCGACGAAACAGCCTTGGGTGATTCTGCCGAAGGACGCGACGGCCGTGGCGGAATATTACGATCGCAAGGCGTATTGGCCGGCGGAAAGCATCAAGCGACGCGAAGCGCTGCTCGCTAAAACCTGAGCGACAAACAACTGAGCGCACCATCCATCTTGCGGAACTCCGACATGTCCAGTGCGATGATCGGGTAGCCGAAATCGCGCATGGTGGACGCAAAACGCGGGAAGCCGGCCGAGATGATCAGGTGATCGTTGACGCGCAGGAAATTCGCTGCGTATTCCTCATGCGGTTCGATGGGCACGATTTCATGATCGGCGAACGCGGCGTGCCCGGCCAGCGCGTCAATGACGACGATGCGCCGTTCACCCAGATACGAAATGCCGCTTTTCAGATGCAGTATCCCCGGCACGCGCCGGATATCCACCTGCGTCGAAGTGAAGCCTTCCTGTTCGAGAAAACCGGCGAGCTGGCGTGCACCTTCGGCATTCGTGCGTTCGGAGATGCCGATGAAGAAATGGTCGTCGGCCTGGCAGATATCGCCGCCGTCAACCGTACCGGGCGCAACGATCGGTCGAATCCGCGAATAAAAATCCGGCAGCACGGCGGCGACGCTTGCGACCTCGCCGGCTCGGCTCGGCGCGCCGGGACGCGCAAGCACCGCGCACGCAGGCGTGAGAATTGCCGTGTCTTCGACGAACGTTGAATCGGGATGTTCTGTGTCCGCCGGCAGTCGCGTCAGCTTCACGCCGCATTGTTCCAGCGCCGCACAATAGTTTGCGTGCTGCTCCGACGCTTTGGATAGATCCGGCCGGCCGAGGCCGGCACTGGTGAGGCCCTGCGCAAACGATGCGGCAGGCGGGCGGACGATCGCACGTGTGTACATGGAAATTCCCCGAAGCGGTCAATTGCAATTCTCGCAGTTCCCGCGTCACTTTGATCACAACGTTGCGCACAAAAAAACGAGCCCCGCGAACGGGGCTCGTGCGCCGTCGGTTTTTTTAGTGGTTTTGATGCAAGCAAGCTGCGTCGTACTGCGACACGCTGGCCGTATTGCGCGAGTTCTGTGGCTGCTCGCCGGCGTACTTCGAACCTGCCACGCCGTCCGGGTTGAACGCCGAACCTGGCGCTGTCGATGAGTGGCCCGGAGTGTTCGGCGCCGTCGCGCTACCGCACTCGGCGCCCGGCTGCCCGGTGGCATGCGCCGGGCTGCGTGTCGTGGTCGACTGCGTTGACCGGGCTGTCATTGTTTGGCGAGCCGTGGTTGTCTGGGTCGGCTTTGTCGGCTGTGTGGTCATGCGCGACGTTGCCGTTGCGCGGTCAGCGCGATCGCCGCCGCTGCCGGCAGCGATCGCTGCGCCCGAGAGGGCGAGGGCCATCGCTGCGATCGTAATGCGAGTGAGCTTCATAGTGACCTCCTGCAAATCGTCAGCACCTTTCGTGTCACAGGTGCACACCGGATTTGTGCGGCGATTTCGCCAGAAGTTTCGCAGCATGAGAAAATTGGCCGATCGAGTTATTGGCACTTCAGCTTAAGACACCTGACCTTGGTTAGAAGTTTGCAATTTTTACACTCCACGCAAACGGCGCCCGTCCGGCCTGGACATTTTCTCTAATGCGTCAGTTGCACGTGTTTTGGTTTTACCAAGCGCTCGAATTCGCGATACGACATACGCAACACATCGGTATGCGTGCCGGCATTGAACGCGATCTTGGCGTCGGCGGTCGGAGCCACGCTGTCGTCGACGTAAACGTCGATGTCATACAGATTGCCGAACGGCGGCATCGCACCGACTTCGCAGTCGGGGAAGCGATCGGAAAACTCCGCTTCAGTCGCAAGTTCTGCATTGTCGACCGCGACGGCCTTGCGCAGCAGACCCAGATGCACGCGATGATCGGCGGGAACGACGACCATGGCGAGGCGGCCGTCGAGCTTCACCATCACCGTTTTGGCGAGCTGGCTGCCGCGGATATGCGCGCTCGCGGCCGTCTCCTGCGCCGTGAGTGCTCGCGCGTGGTGGATCGTCTCGAACGGGACGTGCTGGTCCTCGAGATAATGCTGTAATCGTGGTTCGGTCATGACCTGGGCCTCCACGAGCCGCAGCTTCCTGCGACGCGGCCCGATTCGTTGCGCCGGCGCGGTGCGATCCTTGCGACCGCGACCGGAACCGCTTTGCGCGGTTCCACCAACAGATTACTCCGCTGAGCGCGCGGCGCAAGCTCTCAGCTTTTCAGAACGGCAAGCTTCTTGCCGACCTTGATGAACGCCTCGACCGCGCGATCGATCTGTGCGCGCGTGTGAGCGGCGCTCATCTGCGTGCGAATGCGCGCCTGGCCTTGCGGAACCACCGGATAAAAAAATCCAATCACGTAGATGCCTTCATCGAGCAACTGCTTGGCAAATTGCTGCGCAAGCTTGGCGTCATGCAGCATTACTGGCGCAATCGGATGCGTGCCGGGTCTGATCTCGAATCCGGCGTCGCTCATGCGCTTGCGGAAATACAGCGCGTTGTCGTTGACCTTGTCGCGCAATGCGGTGCTCGACGACAGCATTTCGAATACCTTGATCGATGCGGCAACCAGAGGTGGCGGCAGCGTGTTCGAGAACAGATACGGCCGCGAGCGCTGCCGCAGCAGGTCGATGATTTCCTTGCGTCCGGTGGTGAAGCCGCCGGAACCCCCGCCGAGCGCCTTGCCGAGTGTAGAAGTGAAAATATCCACTTTGTCCATCACGCCGTGCAGCTCTGCCGAGCCACGTCCGCTCGGACCGACGAAACCGGTCGCGTGCGAATCGTCCACCATCAGCATCGCGCCGTACTTTTCCTTGAGCTTGACGATCTCGTCGAGCTTGGCGATGTAGCCGTCCATCGAAAACACGCCATCGGTGGCGATCAGGCGCGTGCGCTTGGTCTGCGTTTCCTTCAGCTGCGTTTCCAGATCGGCCATGTCGCCATTGGCGTAGCGGCGGCGCTCCGCCTTGCACAGGCGAATGCCGTCGATGATCGACGCATGATTGAGCGCGTCGGAAATCACCGCGTCCTGTTCGTTGAGGATTGTCTCGAACAGACCGCCGTTGGCGTCGAAACAACTCGTGTACAAAATCGTGTCTTCGGTTCCGAAGAACTTCGAGATCGTTGCTTCGAGCTGCTTGTGCAAATCCTGCGTGCCGCAGATGAAACGCACGGAAGCCAGACCGAAGCCGTGCGTGTCGAGCGCATCCTTCGCGGCCTTGATGACTTCGGCGTTGTCGGCAAGGCCGAGATAATTGTTCGCGCAGAAGTTGAGCACTTCGCGTCCGTTCGTCTCGATCGACGCGGATTGCGGCGTGGTGATCACGCGCTCGGTCTTGTACAGCCCCTGTTCGCGGATCGTTTCGAGTTCGGCAGCAAGGCGCTCGCGGGCGGCGTAGTTCATGATGGAATTCCGTGGGATAGCGCCGCCTATCTTATCGGCTTGGCGGCAAGGCGTGCATAATCAGCAGGGGAGGGGCTGATGCGCAAGAAGCCAGCGAAGAACATGCCGCAGATCGCGGCGCTGCAACCGGAGAGCGGAGCGCTCGGCTTTCGCGCGATGCTGCTGCGGCAGCTGGCTGGCTTTGCCGCGGCGCCGGTCATCGGCCTGTTCTCGGGATTTCTGCTGCTGTTCGGCGGCATTTTTCTCGCCGTCGCCTGGACGGTCGGCCCGCAACCTTTGATCGACTCATATACCTATCGTCCGTTCACGGCACAGGTGAACGGACGCATCGTCGAGAGCTGGGCGGCGCTGGATTTCGATCCGACGGCATTGCCGACGGCCAAGTTGCGCTGGCAGGCGTATGCGTACATCGAGCCGTGCGTCGTCGTGGAATACGCCGGCGACTGGGGCGACAACCGCCGCGGATTTTGCGGCAACCGTTTCACGTTCGCTGACAGCTTCCAGCTCGACGATTGGCACACGCTGGCGCCCGACGTGCCGTTCGATTTTGCGCGCGACGGCTCCGGTTTCGCGGTTCCGGAAATCCGCATGAGCAAGGCGGCGCTGGACTGGCTGTCGAGCCATCCGCCGGCCGACACCTTCATGTCGCCGAAGCCGCCGCCGACCACGGCGCTTGCGGCATTGCAGGATCAGCTCGATGCGCCGCTCGAAGTCGCGGTCGCCAGCTGGACGACGCGCGTTCCCGGATTCCCGCTCGCCTACGACCCACGGCATGCGGATCAGGCACTGCCCAAAGGCATCGTCGACGCGCGGCGTGGCGCATTCCAGCCGGTCGGGCTGTTCTTCGTGCTGTTGTTCGGTGCGATCGGATTCTACGTCTGGCGGCTCGGCGTGGGTTTGCTGACGGGGCAGGGAGGTGCGCTGCTGTGGGTACTGAGTCTGCTGCCGCTGCTCGCATTGCCGTGGTGGAGCGACGTGCTGCCGCAGATCGTGCGGCACGCGAACAAGGATTGGGCCGACGTCGTTACCGGCATGCTCGACGACATCCATCGCGTCACGCGTTTCACGGCGGGTGCTCCGGCGGAGGCGTCGTTGGCGAGTGGTGAGCGGTTGCAATGGCGCGCGCATCAAGGGCGCTACGCCGACACGTTCGGGCGCATGCATTTCGTGTCAGCACAGTCGCCGCTCGCGTCGGCAGAAGCGGCGAGAGACGCGTTAAGCGCGCAAATCACCGCGCAAGTGCATCAGTTCGATTCGAGCGAACGCGCGAATCTGTTCACGCGCCTGCGCGAACTGTACGAAGGCAACGCGCGCGATGTGCAAAGCGTGTTTCGCGCGGCCGCGGAAGACACCCTGCGCGACGCGAACGCCGACGCGAGTGCCCACAAGGCGGCGCGGAATTTCCTGGTGCTTGCAGCTGGCTCGACCTATTACGAGGATCAGCTCGACAAGATCGAAGTGCCGCCGCACTGAGCGCGGTCACTCGACGTTCTCGCGGAATTCCCCTTCGCGCGCATAAGCCGGCGCGCCCTCGAACGGTTCGCGCAGGACGATGTTCCAGCCCCGTTCGGTGAGTTTGCGCTGTGCCAGCATCGAAGCTTCGCCGCCAATCAGTGCATTTTTCTCAGGTGCGGCGAAAGCCGGTTGCGCGAAGAATTCCTCGATGTCGCCGTTCCATGTCAGATAGTCAACCGGCAATGGCAGCAACAGGCGGCCGCCCGGCGTTTGCCAAGCGATCGCCGCGCCGGCGACGAAAAGTTTCCCGCCGATCGCATCCGCTTGGCGCGCGATCAACTTGAGTCCGTCGACCAGATAACGCGCCTCGACTTCACCGCGCGTGGTCGCGCCGAGCTCGACGAGCGCATCGCAACCGCTTTGTGGCTTGAGCTTTTCCAGCGTCTCGACGAGCGACGTACGCAATGTGTCGGTAAAGCCGCCGCGGCGCAGGAACTGGCGCACGCTGAATTCGTCGCTGCAGAAAGCGAGCAAGCGCTTGCGGTTGATTTCGCGCAACTCCTCGGGCGTTTTTTCAAGCACGTAGGTGTTGAGTTTTCCGCTCCACGAAACCACGTCCGCTGCGGTGCCGGTGACCTCGCCGAGCGCCTTGCCGGCGGAGAAGTTGCCCCACACCGCGGCCCACGCGAGCGTATCGAGCTTGTCGTCGAGTATCGGATTCGACGAACTCGGATCGACGCCAAGCACCTTCGCCATTTCGCGGCGCTGCTCGCCGTACTTGAGATAGCGCTTGGCTTCGCGCCCGGTTTCACTGCCGGCGCGCGCGTACCAGGCACGATTCTTTTTGTCTTCAACGATGGCCGGATCGCGCGGCTCGTCGCGTGCCGCGGTCATCGGCCCGGGCGGCGCGCGGAACGGATCGCCATTGTTTTCGAATTCGCGCGAGGCGCGGTCGCTGACCGACTGCGCGCGACCACTCCACGTGTCGATCTGCTTGCGGAAGTAGCGGACCACGCCTTCGGGCAAGCCGGTGACCGTATCGACCGGATGTTCGACGACGTGCGCAATCGCCGCGCCGGTCTTGCGCGCGCGCGCCGCGATCGCGTGCGCGAACGCCAGCGAGCGGCTCGCGCGGTCGAGCGCCTCCAGCGCGGGCATTTCCGACTCACGCACTGCGAGCATCTGCACGCTGTCGGCACGCAGCGGCCCGAATTTCGTGTCGATAAGAAAATGCGCCATGTAACCGCGCACCTGCACTTCGGGAACGACGTGGAAATCCGGGCCGCTCAGCAGCGCCGGCTGCACCAGGGCCGGTGCTTGCAGATAGGGCTCGGGTTCGCTGTCCTGCGCGTGGGCGTGCGCATACGCGAGCACGAGAGCAAATGTAGCTGGAAGAATTCGCATCGGCAGAGCTGTTTGCCAGACGGAGATGGAATCGCGGATGAATGTTTAGCTGGTCATTCCCGCGAAGGCGGGAATCCAGTTCCTTGCTCAGCAATCGCGAAGAACTGGATCCCGGATCAACGCACGTCCTTGTGCTGTCCGGGATGAAGGCATCCTGCCTTCAGTTCCAGCTGCAAACGACCTTCCCGCAATTGCCCGAATCCATCAGGTCGAAACCCTTCTGGAAATCGTCGATGTGGATCTGGTGCGTGAGCACTTTCTGCAGCGGGAACCCGGTCAGCAGCATCTGTGTCATCTTGTACCAGGTCTCGTACATGCGCCGGCCATAGATGCCGTGCAGCACGAGGCCTTTGAAGATGACCTTGTCCCAGTCGATGCCGGCGCCGTTTGGCAGAATGCCGAGCAGGGCAATCTTGCCGCCGTGGTACATGCAATCGAGCATGTCGTTGAACGCGCGCGGATTGCCCGACATTTCAAGACCAATGTCGAAGCCTTCCATGTGCAGGTCTTTTACGACTTCCTTGACGGATTGCTTGGAAACATTGACCACGCGCGTCGCGCCCATGTCCGCGGCAAGTTTCAAACGATAATCGTTGACGTCGGTGACGACCACGTTGCGCGCGCCGACGTGCTTGGCGATGCCCGCGGCGATGATGCCGATCGGACCCGCGCCGGTGATCAGCACGTCTTCGCCGATCAGGTCGAACTCGAGCGCGCAATGCGCGGCGTTGCCGTACGGATCGAAAAACGCGGCGAGTTCGGATGGAATCTGGTCCGGAATCGGCCACAGGTTCGACGACGGCATCGCGACGTATTCGGCGAACGCGCCGTTGCGCGTGACGCCGATGCCGACCGTGTTCGGACACAGGTGCTGTTTGCCGGCGCGGCAGTTGCGGCATACGCCGCAGACGATGTGACCTTCCGCGGAGACGCGTTGTCCCAATGTATACCCGCGTACACCGGGCCCCATGTCGACGATGCGGCCGACGAATTCGTGGCCGATGACGAGCCCGGGCTTGATCGTGCGCTGCGACCACTCGTCCCACTTGTAGATATGCAGGTCGGTGCCGCAGATCGCGGTCTTCTCGAGCTTGATCAGTACCTCGTTCGGACCGATCTCGGGCACCGGCACCTGTTCCATCCAGATGCCTTTGGCGGCTTCGCGCTTGACCAGCGCCTTCATCATCGACTGCGACATGGACTTCTCCTTTGCGGCGCGAATTATACCGGCGAGGGCCGATAAATAACCGCTGGCTGAAGCGTTTTCCGGGTACAGAGTCGGTTCATCCGCATACGGCTACGTTGCGCTGAGGAAGGCGCTGAACAAGGAGAAGGAAATGTTGGAAGCTATTGCTGTCGTCTTGCTGGTACTCTGGCTGCTCGGCCTGGTAAGTTCCTACACGCTGGGCGGTTTCATCCACGTACTACTGGTACTCGCGATCGTCGTGATCCTGTTGCGGGTGATCCAGGGACGGCGCGCCATCTAGGGCCGCGAAATGAATCCCGTACGCGTCATCGCGCTCGTGCTGGTCATCGGCGGCGTGCTGGGGCTCGCCTACGGCGGCTTCAGTTACACCAAGGAAGATCATGAGGCGAAGATCGGGCCTCTGAATATTTCGGTGCAGGAGAAGCAGACCGTCAACATCCCCCTGTGGGTCGGCATCGGTGCGATCGTGGTCGGCGGCGCCTTGCTGCTGAGCCCGCGCAATTGACGATCAGCGTTTGGGCTTGTACCAGTAACGGTCGGTGAAGGTCGTGCCGTCGCGATGCCATAGCATCGGCAGACCTTCCTTGATGATCCGGAAATAGTGCCAGTCGCCGAACTCGTCGAATTTGCGCGTTGAGCCCAGGGCTTTCGCGCGCGTGGTGCGCATGAGGCGTTGGCCGCGGGTTTTGCCGAGTCTGCGCAGCGCCCAGAGGAATGCGACGTCTTCGGCGACTGGCCGCGATTCGTCATAGCCACCGACCGCATCGAAATCGGCTTTGCGGCAGAACACCACGCCGGTATCCATGTGCATAAGCCAGACGAAAGGGACGATCAGAGCATACGTAACCGCGATGCCGAGCGACCAGCGCTCCATGCGCACGCCGCTGGCACCGCCAATGCAGCGCCCCGTTGCGAGTGCCTTGTCGATCTCGATGAAAGTCTGCGGGTGCAGCTGCGAATCGGCGTCGAGAAAGCAGACGATCTCGCCTCGCGCCGCCTGCGCGCCGCCGTTGCGCGCCGCGGCGATGACGCGTTTCTCGACGGCGACGACGCGGCAACCATGCATTGCGGCGATCTGCGCGGTATGGTCGGTGGATTGGTTGTCCGCAACGATCACCTCGATCGCGTCGGCTTCACCGTATGCACGGCGCGCTGCGCCGACTGAATCAAGCAGTCTCGGCAGCAGACGTTCCTCGTTGTATGCGGGAATCACCAGCGAAAATCGCGGCATTGCAAGTCCCCTCTCCAGTGGATATAGCACCTATTGCAAGCCGCCGCATTGTGCATTGCATCCCTTACACTGCCGCGCATGCTCGCCGACGAACGCCCGCTCGCGATTTTCCTCATGGGTCCGACCGCGTCCGGCAAGACTGCCCTGGCCTGTACGCTCGCCGACCGATTTGCGCTGGACCTGATCAGCGTCGATTCGGCACTCGTCTATCGCGGATTGAATATTGGCGCCGCCAAACCCGATGCGGCGACACTCGCCGAATATCCACATCGCCTTGTCGACATTCGCGATCCGGCGCAGCCGTATTCGGCGGCGGATTTCCGCGCTGATGCGTGGCGCGAGATGCGGGCGATCACGCGCGATGGACGCATTCCGTTACTGGTCGGCGGCACCGGTTTGTATTTTCGTGCACTGCAAAGCGGACTATCCGACCTGCCCGAGGCGAATCCCGAATTACGGCAGCGGCTTGCGTCGGAGGCAGCCGCACAGGGCTGGGCGGTACTGCACGCGCGGCTCGCGCAGCTGGATCCCGTCGCCGCATCGCGTATTCGCGCAGGCGATGCGCAGCGCATCCAGCGCGCACTCGAAGTCATCGAGCTCACCGGCAAGCCGCTTTCGCTGCAGCAGGGAGCAATGCCGGCGCGTTTTGGCTATCGCGTGCTCAAGCTGGCGTTGATTCCGCAGGATCGCGCACTGCTGCATTCGCGCATTGCCCAGCGCATGGACGCGATGATCGCGCAGGGTTTTCTCGAGGAAATTCGTGTTTTGCGTGCCCGCGCCGATTTGCATGTCGACTTGCCGGCGCTGCGGGCAGTCGGCTATCGCCAGGGCTGGCAACATCTGGACGGCCAATTCGCTGCCGGCGAATTTCGCGATCGTGCAATTTTCGCGACGCGTCAACTCGCCAAGCGTCAGTTGACGTGGCTGCGCGCAGAACTGGATGCGCGCGGGCTGGAGCCATTTGCGCCTGCCCATCAGCAAGTGGCGATGAACGCGGTCGCTGATTTCGTTGGCGAAAGTCGATGATCTGTCGGAAACGGAGATTTCCCGGCGCCTTCGTACTACCGCCAAGTGCGCAAAAAGCGTATAGTTTCAGCACATTGAATCGGAGCGTTCGGGCCATATTTGTTTAACGCCTACGTTCATTTTTCCGATTCCAGAATAACAAGGCAGGAGAAGAACCATGTCCAAAGGTCAGTCGCTGCAGGATCCTTTTCTCAACGCATTGCGCCGCGAGCGCGTTCCGGTCTCCATCTATCTCGTCAACGGCATCAAGTTGCAGGGTACGGTTGAATCGTTCGACCAGTTCGTCGTGTTGTTGCGCAACACAGTGAGTCAGATGGTATACAAGCACGCCATTTCCACGATCGTGCCGAGCCGCAACGTGCGCGTGGGCGTCGAACATGCTGATCATGCCGAAGCGGCTGTCGAAGCCGAGACGGAAGGCTAAATCACTCATTGTTTGAACGGTCTCGCAAAGGTGAACGCGCGCTGCTGCTGCAGCCGCAATGGCTGGGACGCAACGACCCAGAGGCCTTGTCCGAATTCCGCGAACTTGCGCGTTCCGCCGGCGCCAGCGTGGTCGGCACCCTGAGCGCGCGCATCGAGCGCCCGAATCCCAAATTCTTCGTCGGCAGCGGCAAGGCCGAGGAACTCAAGTCGCAGAAACAGGCGACCGACGCCGACTTGATCCTGGTCAATCACGCGCTGTCGCCGGTCCAGGAGCGCAACCTCGAGCAGTTCACGCAATGTCGGGTCGTTGATCGCACCGGATTGATCCTCGACATCTTCGCGCAACGCGCACGCTCGCACGAAGGCAAATTGCAAGTCGAACTGGCGCAGCTCAAACACATGTCCACGCGTCTCGTGCGCGGCTGGACGCACTTGGAGCGTCAGCGTGGCGGTGCGATCGGGCTGCGCGGACCGGGCGAAACCCAGCTTGAGCTTGATCGCCGACTGCTCGCCGGACGAGTCAAGCAGCTCGAGCAACGCCTGGAAAAAGTGGAAACGCAGCGCACGACCGCGCGTCGCGCACGCGAGCGCAGCGCAATGCCGCTGGTCTCGCTGGTCGGCTATACCAATGCCGGCAAGTCGACGCTTTTCAACGCGCTGACAGGCGCCGGCGTCTACGTCGCCGATCAGCTGTTCGCGACTCTGGATCCGACGCTGCGCCGTATCGATGGACTCAGCTGCGGGCCGATCGTGCTTGCCGACACCGTCGGTTTCATCCGCGATTTGCCGCACGATCTGGTCGCCGCGTTCAAATCCACGCTCGCCGAAACGCGCGATGCGGACCTGTTGCTGCACGTCGTCGATGCGGCTGATGCCGAACATGCACAGCGCATCGAAGAAGTGCAGCAGGTGCTCACCGAGATCGGCGCCGAAGACGTGCCGCAAATCCTGGTGTTCAACAAACTCGACAAGCTTGCCGATGGCGAAGAAGGCGCGCCGCAACCGCGCGCCGAATTCGTCGATGGCGGACGCACGCCGCGCGTGTGGGTATCGGCTACGCATTCGATCGGCCTGGATCTGCTGCGCGACGTGATCGCGCGCACGCTGCAGCGCGAACGCGTGCACTGCTGGGTGCAGGTGCCGGAATCCGCAGGCCGACTGCGCGCGCGCCTGTTCGCACAGGGCTTGGTCGCCAGCGAACGTCAGGCCGAGAGTGGCTGGGAGCTGGAAATCGATGCTCCGCGCGCGCTGCTGGAACCGCTGTTCGGGCTGCCGGGCGGAGAAGGCGAGTGGCTGCGTCACGAATTGACTGGTCCGTAGCGGCGCAATGAATTGCACCCCCACGGCTACATCTCTACAATTCCGCAGCAACCCTTGACCTGATTTGAACGGTGGTTGCGCAACGCGACTGCCTGGTGGCGGCGTGTCCGCGATCGAGCAACGGAGACATAGACGATGGCCTGGAACGAACCCGGTGGCGGCAAGCGCGATCCCTGGGGTGGCAAGCAGCCGCCAGCGGACCTGGAAGCGATCCTGCGCCGTCTGCGCGATGGCGTGACCCGGCTGTTCAGCGGCGGCGGTGGTGGCGGCGCGCACGGACTCCTGCCACTGATCATCGCTTTAATCTTTTTTTTGTGGATTGCCCTCACCTCGTGGCAATCGATCGACGCGCGCCAGATCGGCGTGGTGTTGCGTTTCGGTCAGTTCAATCGCGTGATGAGCAGCGGCTTCAATCTGAAATGGCCGGCGCCGATCGAGCACGTGTTCCCTGTCGATGCGACGAACGTGCGTTCGGTTTCCGATGAAGTGCGCATGCTGACCAAGGATGAGAACATCGTGCTGATCGACTTCAACGTGCAGTACTCGGTGACCGATGCGCGCGAATATCTGTTCGCGATGAATCAACCCGACCAGACCCTGAAGCAAGCCGCGGAAAGCGCACTGCGCCAGGTCATCGGCCGCAGCGAAATGGATACGATCCTGTCCGGTCAAGGCACGGCGCTCGTGCAGCAGACCGAAGACGCGCTGCGCACGATCCTGGACGGGCCGAAAGATCATCCGGAACTGGGCTATCGCATTGGCTTGCAGGTCAAGGCCGTGAATTTCCAGAAGATATTGCCGCCGCTGGAAGTGAAAGAGGCATTCGACGATGCGAATAACGCCGGCAACAATCAGCAGGAAGTGATCAACAAGGCGATCGCCTACAAGGCCCAAGTGGTGCCGGTTGCCGAGGGCGAAGCGGCGCGCGTGCGCGCCGAGGCGGAAGGCTACAAGGCCGCGCAAATCGCGATCGCCACTGGTGACGCCGCACGTTTCTCCAAAGTCGAAGAACAATATCGCGCGGCACCCGAAGTCACGCGCAAGCGCCTGTACCTCGAGACGATGCAAGGTGCGATCGGCAACAGCGTGAAAGTGCTCGATTCTAGCAATGGCAAGAACCTGATTTATCTGCCGCTCGACAAATTGAGAGGCGACGCTGCGCTCAACGCTGCGGCAGCCGACGCGGCGAAGAAGGAGGGCGGCCAATGAAACTCGCAGCTCCGATCCTTGCGTTCATTCTCATCGTGCTGATCGCTAACAGCGCATTCATCGTGCAGGAAGGCCAGAGTGCGCTTGTACTGCAGTTTGGCCGCATCGAGGGTGCCGGCACCGAAAGCGCGGACCTCAAACCCGGGTTGCATTTCAAGTTGCCGCTGGTCCAGCAGGTGGTGCGCTACGATCGCCGTATCCTGAACTTCGAAGCGCAGCCGGAACGCTATTTCACGCAGGAAAAGAAGGCGGTGACGCTGGATTTCTACGTGAAGTGGCGCATCGAGAACCCGGTCACGTACTACCAGTCCAACGGCAGCGACGAGTTGCAGACGCAAGCGAACAATCGCCTTGCGCCGATTATCAAGGACGGCCTGCGTTTCGAATTCAACTCGCGTTCGCTCAACGATCTCATCGCCGCCGCACGTTCCGACATCACCGAACATGCGATCGAGCAGGCCAACAAGCAGACATTGAGTTCGCTCGGCATTCGCGTCGTTGACGTGCGCATCAAGCGCATCGAGTTTCCGGATGAAGTTGTCGGTTCCGTGTACAAGCGCATGAGCGCCGAACGCAACCGGCTGGCCAACGAGCAGCGTTCGAACGGTTCGAAGGAAGCCGCGAAGATTGAAGCCGACGCCGACCGCCAGGTGCAAGTGATCAAGGCCGAAGCCGAACGCGACGCACAAACATTGCGCGGTGAAGGCGACGGCAAGGCCGCGGAAATCTACGCCGCGGCCTACGGCAAGAGCCCGGAGTTCTATGCGTTCTACCGCAGCCTGCAGGCCTATCGCGAGGCGT
>Ga0207657_10002661_pt1 | contig 19282 bp, 24 predicted proteins | sample KBSC33metaG_FD_184316 | JGI IMG/M metagenome (GOLD analysis project Ga0207657, IMG submission 184316) | Corn rhizosphere microbial communities from Kellogg Biological Station, Michigan, USA - KBS C3-3 metaG (SPAdes) (version 2) | ecosystem: Host-associated > Plants > Roots > Rhizosphere > Soil ... | reverse complement strand
GAGCTCGACCGTCGTTTCCGCGCGGCGGGTCGTCAGCGCCGGGACGGTGAACCCGCCCAGCTTGACGGCGCCGGCATCCGACAGCTCGCTGACTTCCGGACGGACCCGCATCGAGATCCGGCCGTCGGCCAGGACGATCGGAGTGAAGGCGAGCGAAACGCCGAATTGCTTGTACTCGATGGTAACCGCGGACCCGTTGCCGGAACCCTGAGTCACCGGGATCGGGAATTCGCCGCCGGCCAGGAAGCTGGCGGTTTCCCCCGAAAGCGCAGTCAGGTTCGGCTCGGCGAGCGTGGTCACGAGACCGTCCGTCTCGGCGAGGTCAAGCGCGCCTGAAAGGTCGAGACCGAACAGCTTGCCCGCGGCGCCGAGCGTCGTTCCGCCGGCGATCGGGCTGACCGAAAATGGCGAGCCCCCAGCGGCGTTCACGCCCTGGCCGATGCCGAACTTGAAGCCGCTGGTGGAGTCCTTGCTGAACAGGTTGACGCCGATCGACTTCAGAAGATCGCGGCTGACCTCGGCGATCCGGACCTTCAGGGTCACCTGAAGCGGAGTCGCGGTGCGCAGCCGGTTCAGCGGCACGATGTTCAGCGGATCGCCCGGCTTGATCCCCGGGTTGAGCACCGAGGTGACCAGGGTCTCGGCCTGCGCCGCGTCATCGGGGGACGCGACGGTCCCGTTGATAACTGCGACCTGGCCGATGGTCGTCACCGAGATGTCCGAGTCCGGCATCGCCGCGCGGAGCATGTCGTTGACGCTCGACAGGTTCTGGCTGACGTGGACGTTCGCCCCGTAAACGAGCGATCCGTCCTTGGCCGTCGCGATGATCGTCGCGTCACCCATCTTCTTGCCGAAGATGTTGATCTGACGCGGCGAGTTCACATAAACGTCCGCCACATCGGGGTTCGACGTCCATACGTTCGCAACGCTCTTGGTCAGATTGATCATCTGACCCTCGCCGAGCGACAGCGATAGCGATCGCGTCGGCTTGTAGGAGGACGCGCTTTGCGCGGCCGCCGGGGTGACCGGCACCAGGGCGGTTGGAACCGCGATCGCCAGTGCGGCGAGCGCCGTTCCGAGCCGGGCCCGGCTCAGGATGGTACGAGTGGTCATTAGCGAGCTCCCACGGAAACGACAGACACTGCATTGCCGCGGGCAACACGAACGACCGGACCGCTAGGAACGGCGGCGGCCGCGGGGGCAGCGCCCGGCGCACCGGCCGGAGCCGCCGTCGGAGCAGCCGAGGGGACAGTGCTGCGCTGGAAGCGCGAGACGTCGCCACCCGTCGTGTAGGTCGTGTTGTTGTCCGTCGGACGATTCGCGAAAGCGGTGAGAAGCTGGCGCTCCTGGGAGGGGTCGGTGCCCTGCGGGATCTTGATCTCGCCCGAAGCAACCGCGCGCTCCATGTCCGAAGTCTGGTCGCCGATCGAGCGGAGCGACAGCGACAGCGTGCCCATGCTCTGCGCGACTGCGATCTTCTCGGCGATCCGCGGAGTCACTTCGAGAGTGACGTTGCGGGCCTCCTTGACGACCGGTTTTCCGTCCTCGTCCTTGTCCGTGTACCGCTGGTCGGCGGCGAGGACGCGGATGTTGCGGACGATCGTTTCGGACGCGTGGAGGGGTTCACCGTCACCGCCGCCCTTGATGTCCTGGGTCAGGACCAGGTCGACCCGGTCGCCCGGGAAGACGAAGCCGGCGAGGCCGGTCGAAGCGTTCACCGGAACAGTGACTGCGCGCATTCCGGGGCCGAGAGCGGCCGCGAGGAAACCACGGTCTTCCGGACCGACGATCGAACCGCGGGTGAGCGGCTGACCGGCAGCGATCGGATAGCGGACGACGGTTCCGAGCAGCTTGCCCGGATCCGAATCCGGCTGGCCCTGCTGGTAATAGGTCGGCGCCACGGCCTCTTTCGGCCACACTTCCCAGCCGATCATCGACGGGTCGATGATGGTGCCGACCGGAAGCGGCTTCTTGGCGACCAGAACCTTCGGGCCCTGGGGCACGGGAGCGGCAGCGGCCTGCGGCGCGCTCGCTCCGGCAAACATGTTCTTTGCCATGATGGCGGTCACTGCCGCGACCATGAGCGCTCCGACGAGAAGCACGATCTTCTTAAAGTCCATGGCGAAAACGCCTCCCCTGCGGGCCCCGTTCGATTGCGATACACATCAGGCAAATTGGTTAAGAAAGCGTTGGGCGAGAATCGCGAGGCCGCCGATTGCGATGGCTACGCCGTACGGAACTTCGGGCTTTCCCTCTCCGGAGCGGACCCGGTGAAGGATGAGGACGACAAGCGTCAGAAAACCGCCCGCGATCGACATGAAAACCAGGAACCGAAGGGTCGCGAGCGGCGAAAACCAGAGCGCGAGCGCCGCTGCGAGCTTGACGTCACCCCCGCCCATCATTCCCGCAAAGAAGGCGATGGACAGCAATGCGAAGACGGCGGCGGCGACCGCAATGTGAAGCGCGACTCCCGGCCACAAGGGTAGCCCGATGGACCACCAGAAGAGCGGTGCGAGCAGCGCGACCATCAAGTTGAGCCGATTCGAGATCGTGAAGGTGCGGACGTCGATTACCGCCGCGACGACGAGAATCAGCGCCAGCAGCGACAGCAGCAATTCGGTGAATCCGAAGTTCATCATGAGTCGCGAGGTAGACGGCGCGGCTTTCCAAACCGTAACCAGCAGCGGAAATGACCGACTTTGATGTCCTGATCGTCGGCGGAGGGATCGCCGGGGCAAGCCTGGGCGCAGAAATCGCGCCGCACCGCTCGGCCGTGATCGTCGAGGCCGAGGGCCAGTGCGGCTTCCATTCCACCGGCCGCTCGGCCGCCTTCTGGCTGGAAAGCTACGGCGGACCGGTGGTTGCGCAGCTCAGCACGGCTTCCCGCACATTCCTGGATTCGCCCCCTCCGGATTTTTCCGAGCACGGGTTCCTGAGGACCCGTGGCGACCTTCACATTAGCGGCGGCGACCTTCCCGATCTTCCCGAAGGGATCGAGTCGCGGATCATCGAGCGTCACGAGCTCGAGCGAATGGTCCCGGGAATCCGGCCGGAATGGCGGCGCGCGCTGTTCGAGCCGGGCTGTGCGGATATCGATGTTGCAGGGTTGCACTCGTCCTATCTTCGCCAGTTCCGGCGCTCCGGCGGAATCGTTCGCACCGATTCGCGGGTGAGCTCGGCGAAGCGGCAGGACGGAAAGTGGATGGTCGAATTTCGCGACGGCTCGATTGCCAGTGCCGCCATCGTCGTTGATGCCGCCGGGGCCTGGGCCGACCAGGTGGCGGCGGCGGCGGGTGTGGGACCGCTCGGTATCGCTCCCAAGCGGCGGACCATGGTCCAGCTTCGGGTGAGCCAGGACGGGATTAGAGACCTCCCGCTGGTCGACGATTCGAAAGGGACTTTTTACTTCAAAGGGGAGGGCGACCGGACCGTCTGGCTCAGCCCGCACGACGAAATCGAAAGCGATCCGTGCGATGCCGCTCCCGAGGAGATCGACGTCGCGCTGGCAATCGACCGCTTCGAGAAGGTCGTCGATTGGCGCATCGAGGCAGTCGAGCGGAAATGGGCTGGCCTCAGGAGCTTCGCTCCCGACCGTGTGCCCGTCTATGGGTTCGACCCGACCGCGCCGGGTTTCTTCTGGTGCGCCGGGCAGGGAGGCTTCGGTATCCAGTCGGCCCCGGCGGCCGCCAAGCTCGCCGCGTCCCTGCTCCTGGAAAGCGCGCCGGACCCAATGGTGGCGCACATCGACCCCGAGCCCTTTATGCCGAAGCGCTTCCGTTAGCCTTCAGCCGGTCCGCCTCTTCGCAAGCCAGTGCGTCGACGCGGTCGTTTTCCGGGTGACCGCTGTGGCCCTTCACCCAGTGCCAGAGCACCTGGTGGCGCCCCGCGGCCTCGACAAGGTCCTGCCAAAGCTCGGCATTCTTGACCGGCTTCCTGTCCGCGGTGCGCCAGCCGTTGCGGTTCCAGCCGTGAATCCACTTCGTGATCCCGTCGCGCACGTAATTGCTGTCGGTGTGAATCTCGACCCGACACGGCCGCTTGAGCGCGTTCAGCGCCTCGATCGCAGCTCGGAGCTCCATCCGGTTGTTGGTCGTGTGCGGCTCCCCACCACTGATTTCGCGTTCTTTGTCACCGGTCCGGAGAAGCGCCGCCCAACCTCCCGGTCCGGGATTTCCCCGGCAGGATCCGTCGGTGAAAATCTCGACGAAAGGAAGGTCGGCCATTCAGCCGACGAGTTCGCGCGGGAGCTTGAACACCATGCGCTCCGGCGTGTGGTCGGCAATCTCTTCGGTGACCTCGAAGCGCTCGGCCAAAGCGTCAATCACTTCGCGGACGAGGAGCTCGGGCGCCGAGGCGCCGGCGGTGATTCCGAGAGTCGCCGGCTCGCCGAGCCAGTCCCAGTCGATCTTGGAGGCTCGCTCGATGAGCCGCGCCGGCACGTTTAGCCGCTCCGCGACTTCCGCGAGCCGAAGCGAATTGCTGCTGTTTGGCGACCCGATCACCAGCAGCCTGTCGCATTCCGGAGCAATCGCCTTGACCGCTGCCTGCCGGTTCGACGTCGCGTAACAAATATCCTCGCTGCGCGGCGCGCGGATTGCCGGGAAGCGGCGCTTCAGCGCTTCGACGATGGCGGCAGTGTCGTCCACCGACAGAGTAGTTTGGGTCAGGAAGGCGAGGCGATTCGGGTCGGAGACCGCGACCGTTCGCGCATCCTCGACCGTTTCGATGAGCGTGATCGAGCCCTCCGGCACCTGACCGAACGTGCCGATCACCTCGGGGTGGCCGCCGTGACCGATGAAAAGGATGTGCAATCCATCCTCGATCAGTCGCTCGGCCTGGCGGTGGACCTTCGATACCAGCGGGCAGGTCGCGTCGACATAGGTCAGGCCGCGATCCCGGGCGTTCGCCGGGACAGACTTGGGAACGCCATGCGCGGAGAAGACGACTGGACGGTCGTCCGGCACTTCATCGAGCTCGTCGATGAAGATCGCGCCCATCTGCTTCAGCCGGTCGACGACGAATCGATTGTGGACGATTTCGTGGCGCACATAGACGGGCGCGCCAAACCGCTCGAGCGCCAGCTCCACGATCTGGATCGCGCGGTCGACACCCGCACAAAAGCCGCGGGGCGCGGCGATGAGAACCTTGAGAGGAGGACGGTTAAGCATGCAGACATGGGACATAAGGCTTCGCTTGCAGCCTTAGAAGGGGCTTCCTATGAACGCGCACCTCCTATTCCGGCCTCGTAAGGACTGACCGCCCGTGAAGCTTCGAATCGCCGCTTTGATCGCAATCACCCTGCTTGCCGGCTGCACCCGCAAGGGCAATATCGAGGAAGGCGGGGTCTATACGATCCGGAGCGCCTGTCCCCAGGTCGCAATCCCGGCGGCCACCGGCGACATCACCTTGTTCGATCCAGGCACCAGCACCGACGCGTCGGCGATCGACGTCGAGGCGGCAATTACGAACGTCCGCGCCAATTGCCAGGACTCGGGCAGCGAAGTCGTCTCGACAGCGACGTTCGACGTCGTTGCGACGCGCCGCAACCGGACAGAGGCCAGGCAAGTCGTCCTGCCGTTCTTCGATGTGGTCGTTCAGGCGGGCCAGAATGTTGTCGCCAAGCGCGTCGGCCAGGTGGCGCTGAGCTTCCCGGCGGGGAGCATTCGCGCCCAGACTTCGGGTCAGGCGACCGCGCGAATCTCGCGTTCGGCGGCGACTCTTCCGGAGAATGTGCGCGCTCTGCTGACCAAGCCGCGCAAGGTCGGCGATCCGGACGCGGCGATCGACCCGATGAGCGATCCCGCAGTCCGAGCGGCGGTCGCCAACGCATCGTTCGCCCATCTTGTCGGCTTCGAGCTGACCCAGGACCAGCTCAAGTATAACGCCACCCGCTAATCGCGATTGACTCGGCAAGCGGGCCCAGCCAAGGCTCCGCCGGTCACCTCCGGAGCAATCCGGCGGGAGGCCGCGTGGGAGAGTTCGTCAAGTGTTTCAAACATTTGGCGGCGCCGAAGGAGCAACCGCCCCCGGAATCTCTCAGGCCACGGGACCGCGCGCGCCTGACAGTCTGGAAAGAGCTTCGGCGAGAGCCGGAGCCGCCGAAGGGGTAAAGCTCTCAGGCGCAGCGACAGACGGGGGTTGGGCAAGGCGGGGGTTCTGCTGCGCCAACTGTCGCGGAGGCATCGAATGAGCGATCACGACGACCAGGCGAGCGGGGCGGAGCCGCAGCGGCTTGCTCTCGACAGCTGGCACCGAAACCACGGCGGGAGAATGGTCGAGTTCGCCGGCTATTGGATGCCGGTCCAGTTCGAAGGAATCATGGCAGAGCATCTCTGGACCAGGGAGAATGCCGGCCTGTTCGACGTCAGCCATATGGGCCAACTCTATCTCAAGGGACCCGAAGTCGACGTCGCGCTCGAAACGTTGCTTCCCGGCGAGTTCCAGGGCCTCACGGACCGCAAGCTGCGCTATTCGCTGCTCCTCGACGATAGCGGCGGGATCATCGACGATCTCATGGCAACGCGGCGCGGGGAGGACTTCTACCTCGTCGTCAACGGCGCGACCAAGCACAACGACATCGAGGTCATGAGGCAGGCGCTTCCAGCCGGCATTTACGTCGATCACATGACCAGCCAGGCTCTGCTGGCCCTGCAGGGACCGAAGGCCGCCGACATTCTCGAAATCATCGTTCCGGGAGTTTCCGGGCTCGGTTTCATGGAGGGCGATGCCTTCCATGCGTTCGGACATCCGCTGTGGATCAGTCGCTCCGGGTATACCGGCGAGGACGGGTTCGAAATTTCGATTCCGGCGGTCGCCGCCGAGGCGCTCGCCGACGCGCTCGTCGCCGATGACAGGGTGAAGCCGATCGGGCTCGGAGCTCGAGATTCGCTCCGGCTCGAAGCGGGCCTTCCGCTCTATGGGCACGATCTCGACCGCAAGACGACTCCGGTCATGGCCGGCCTCACCTTCGCGATTCAGAAGCGCCGGCGTGCCGAAGGTGGCTTCCCCGGCGCCCCTCGAATCCTCGCCGAGTTGGAAGAGGGCCCCGTGCAAAAGCGCGTCGGCTTCGACGTCGAGGGGCGCCAGCCCGTCCGCGAAGGCGCTCGCGTCCTCGACGGCGAAGGAAACGAGGTCGGGAAGATCACCAGCGGCGGCTTCTCGCCATCGCTGCAGCGGCCGATCGCAATGGGCTATGTCGCCGCCGGCCTGGCCGAGCCCGGAACCGGGCTGAAGCTCGAGCAGCGCGGCAAATTGTTCGACGGGACGGTCGCACCGATGCCGTTCGTCCCCCACCGCTACCACCGCAAGGGAGCCTGATGATGACGACCTATTTCACCCGCGAACACGAGTGGATCAAAGTCGACGGCGACACCGCCACGGTCGGGATCACCGACCATGCGCAGGAAGCGCTCGGCGACATCGTCTTTACCGAAGTCCCCGAGGCAGGGAAGCAGCTGGCGAAGGGCCAGGAAGCGGCAGTCGTCGAATCGGTCAAAGCCGCGTCGGACGTCTATTCGCCGGTTTCGGGCGAGGTGATCGAGGGCAACCAGGCGGTGGTCGACGATTCGAGCCTGGTGAACAGCGATCCGGAGGGCGAAGGCTGGTTCTTCAAGATTCGAATGGGAGATCCGGGCGAGCTCGACGGGATGATGGACGAAGGCGCCTACCGCGACTGGGTGAAGACCCTCTGACTCAAGCGGCGGCCTCGACCAGCCGCTGGAATGCGGCGGATTACGCCCGGGTCGGTGCATTTGTCGCCGAGCTGGGGATGGCGGCGCTCGACCTGCTCGACCCCCAGCGGGGCGAGCGGGTCCTGGATGTTGGCTGCGGCGACGGGGTGCTGACGAAGAGGATCGCCGAGCGCGGGGCGCAGGTTACGGGGATCGACAACAGCCTCGACATGATCCGCGCCGCGCACGCGAACGGAGTCGATGCGCTGGTCGTGGATTCGGCGGACATCCAGTTCGACCGCGAGTTCGATGCGGCTTTTTCCAATGCCGCGCTTCATTGGATGCTCGACCGGGAGGCCGTCGCGGCGGGGATTTTCCGAGCTCTGAAACCGGGCGGACGCTTCGCCGGGGAAATGGGCGGCGAGAATAACCTCAAGAAGCTCCGCGAGGCGCTAGACGAGGAATTGGTGATCCGGGGCTATGCACCGCCGGTCGAAGCCTCGAACTGGTACGCGTCCGCCGAAGATTTCGCGACGGTCTATGAGCGAGCGGGGTTCGATCATATCGACGCCCGGCTGATCGACCGTCCCACTCCGCTCGAACACGGCATCGCCGCCTGGGTGACGACTTTCCGCAAAGGCTGGCTCGACCGCGCCGGCGTGCCCGAGGCCGAGCGCACCGAAATCGGCGCCGCGGTCGCCGATCGAATTCACTCCAACGTGGCGGATTACGTCCGCCTTCGCTTCATCATGAGAAAGCCCGACTGATGCGTTATTTGCCGCTCAGCGACACCGACCGCAGCCAGATGCTGCAAGCCGTCGGTGCGAAATCGATCGACGACCTCTTCGTGGACGTGCCCAAGGCGGCGCGGCTCGACGGGCTCGTCCGCGGCCTGCCGCTGCACGCGTCCGAGCTTGCCGTCGAGCGGCACATGGGCGCGCTGTCAAAGGCAAACATGGTCGCCGGCGAAGTCCCCTTCTTCCTCGGCTGCGGCGCCTACCGTCATCACGTGCCGGCAAGCGTCGACCATATCATCCAGCGCGGTGAGTTCCTGACCAGCTACACGCCGTACCAGCCGGAAATCGCGCAGGGCACGCTGCAGGTGCTGTTCGAGTTCCAGACGCAGGTGGCGCGGCTGTTCGGCTGCGATATCGCCAATGCCTCGATGTACGACGGCTCGACCGCTTGTTGGGAAGCGGTCCTGATGGCGGGACGGATCACTCGGCGCGAGAAAGCGATCCTGTCGTCCGGCCTTCACCCGCATTACGTCAGCGTTTGCAACACGATGGCGAAGTTCACGGGCGACACGCTGCAATCGGGCGAGCCGACGCTGTCGGCGGAAACCGACGCCGAGCATTTGATTGCCGGGATCGACGAGCAGACCAGCGCGGTCGTCGTCCAGTACCCCGATATCCTGGGACGGATCACCGACCTCACGCCGATCGCGGAGGCGGCGCACGCCAAGGGCGCGCTCCTGATCGCGGTCGTAACGGAGCCGGTTGCGCTCGGGCTCATCAAGTCGCCTGGTGAGATGGGCGCCGACGTCGTCGTCGGGGAAGGCCAGAGCATCGGCGTCGGGCTTCAGTTCGGCGGGCCCTATGTCGGCCTCTTCGCCTGCAACGAGAAGTTCGTGCGCCAGATGCCGGGCCGCCTTGCCGGCGAGACGGTGGACGCGGAAGGCAAGCGCGGCTTTGTGCTCACTCTGTCAACCCGCGAGCAGCATATCCGCCGCGAGAAGGCGACCAGCAACATCTGCACCAGTTCCGTGCTGTGCGCGCTCGCCTTCACGGCGCATCTGACCTTGCTCGGCGAGAAGGGGCTTCGGCGGCTTGCTTCCCTGAATCACGCGCGCGCGTGCGAGGTGGCGGACAGGCTCGCGGCGATCCCCGGCGTGAGCCTCGTCAACGACGGCTTCTTCAACGAATTCACCCTCGAGCTTCCGGTGGAAGCGCGGCCCGCGGTCCACGCGATGGTCGAAAAGGGCGTGCTTGGCGGCGTGTCCCTCGGAAGGCTTTATCCCGATTCACCGGCTCTCGCGAACGGATTGGTGGTCGCGGTCACGGAAACCGTCACCGACGAGGATATCGACGTGCTGGAAGCGGCGCTGAAGGAGGTAGCCAAGTGACCGTCAACCCGTCCGGCTGGCGTCCGACTGCGCCGACCAACGCCAGCGACTGCGGTCCGGAGACCGTAACCGGCAACCGCGCGCTGCAGCTGGAAGAGCCCCTGCTGTTCGAGGGGGGTCGCCTCGATCAGACGGGTGTCGATCTCCCGGATGCGAAGCATTCGCCCGCTCGCCTCGGCGGTCTCGAGCGCAATCGCGACATCGGCCTGCCTGGTCTCAGCGAACCCGAGGCCGTTCGCCATTACACCCGCCTCTCGCGGCAGAATTATGCGATCGACCTCGGCCTGTTTCCGCTCGGCTCGTGCACGATGAAACACAATCCGCGCCTTAACGAGAAGGTCGCCCGGATGCCGGGCTTTGCCGACGTTCACCCGCTGCAGCCGCAGGAGACGGTTCAGGGCGCGCTCCGGGTCATCGACGAGCTCGCTTCCTGGCTGCTCGACCTCAGCGGGATGCACAGCGTCGCGATGAGCCCGAAGGCGGGAGCGCACGGAGAGCTTTGCGGCCTGCTCTGCATCCGCTCTGCACTGGAAGCGCGCGGTGATCCCCGCGAAGTCGTGCTGGTGCCGGAAAGCGCCCACGGCACCAATCCCGCGACCGCCGCCTTCGCCGGCTATCGAGTCGAGAGCATCCCGGCGAACAAGGCCGGCAGGGTCGACCTGGACGCACTTAGGGCGCGGCTCGGGCCCGACGTGGCCGCCGTGATGATCACCAACCCGAATACCTGCGGCCTGTTCGAGCCGGAGATGATTGAGATTTCCGAGGCGGTGCACGCGGCGGGCGCGTTCGTTTACTGCGACGGCGCCAATTTCAACGCGATCGTCGGCCGGGTCCGCCCCGGCGACCTCGGCATCGACGCGATGCACATCAACCTGCACAAGACGTTTTCCACACCGCATGGCGGGGGCGGGCCGGGTTCGGGGCCGGTCGTGCTGTCGAAAGCCCTGGCACCGTTCGGTCCGCTGCCCTTCGTCGCCAAGGGGGCCGACGGCACCTGCAAGCTGGTCGAGGAGGAGAATTCGGGGGAGGAGCATCCGAACGCCTTCGGCCGGATGACGGCTTTTCATGGCCAGATGGGCATGTTCACCCGGGCGCTGACCTACATCCTCAGCCACGGCGCCGACGGCCTTCGCCAGGTTGCCGAGGATGCGGTGCTCAACGCGAACTACGTGCTTCGCTCTCTTGCCGACGTGCTCGATGCGCCCTTCGCTTCGGCCGGGCCCTGCATGCACGAGGCAATCTTCTCCGATAAGGGCTTCGCGGAAGGGCTCGGCACGATCGATCTCGCCAAGGCGCTGATCGACGAGGGTTTCCACCCGATGACGATGTATTTCCCGCTCGTCGTCCACGGCGCGATGCTGGTCGAACCGACGGAGACGGAATCGAAGGCTGCGCTGGACCAGTTCATCGCCGCGATGCGCTCGATCGCGGAGCGGGCGAAGGCCGGCGATGAGGGCCTCAAGTCGGCGCCGGTTTACGCACCTCGCCGTCGGCTCGACGAAACGCTCGCGGCGAGGAAACCCGTCCTCGTCTATCGCGAACCCGTGCAGGCGAAGGCGGCGGAGTGACCCCCGGGCAGCCCAACGGCTGGTTGGCGACGCTTCTTCCGTTCGCGATCATCGCCATTGTCGTTGCGCTTCGCCTTCGGACGACGCGCAGCGAACGGAAGCTCAACCTGAAGGCGATGTGGGCTGTTCCGATCGTCTATCTGATCCTGATTGCCTTCATGTTCACGGCGCTCCCGCCAACGATTTTCGGCTGGGAGTTGATTCTCGCCGGCCTCGCCCTCGGGCTTCTGGTCGGTTGGTACAGGGGCCGGACGATCCAGATCAGGCGCGATCCCGAGACTGGCGAGCTTCGCCAGAAAGCGTCGCCGCTGGCGATTCTGCTGCTTGTCGCGATCATCATCCTCAAGGTCGGGGCGCGCCAGGTTTTCGGCGAGACCGCTGCTGCGAATGCGTCGAGCCCGGCGATGCTTATGACCGACGCCTTCATCGGTTTCGCGTTCGGGCTTCTGTTCGCGACCCGCCTCGAGATGAACGCGCGCGCCCGGAGGCTCCTCGCGGGCGAGTGAGCGGGGACCGGCGATTTTACGAAGCTCCGGCTTCTGGCGGACGCCGAACGGCTCCTGCGGCACTGAGGAATCGAGCGCTGATCGCCGAGGTGCTCGTCGACTGGCTCCCTGAGTCGGGTCTCGTCCTGGAAATCGCCAGCGGCACTGGGGAACACAGCGCCTGTTACGCGGAGCGCTTCCCCAATCTTGAATGGCAGCCAAGCGACGTGCATCCGGAAGCACTCGAATCGATCCGGGCCTGGCGCGCATCGGCAAACCTCCCGAACCTTCGCGAGCCGCTCGTCATCGATGCTGCATCGGCGGACTGGCCCATCGACCGCGCCGATGCGATCCTCAACATCAACATGGTCCACATCAGCCCCTGGGCCTCGGCGCTCGGGCTGCTGCGCGGCGCGGCGCGGCTGCTTTCGCCGGGAGGAGCTCTGATCCTTTATGGGCCGTGGCTGAGCGAAGCGATCGAGACGGCGCCAGGCAACCGCGCTTTCGACGCCGACCTGAGGCACCGCGATCCGGAGTGGGGCCTTCGCCGGGTGGAGGATTTTGCTGCCGAGGCCAAACGGCGAGGGCTCGATCTGGTCGCACAGCGCCCGATGCCGGCCAATAACCTGATGCTCCTGTTCCGAAACGGCACAGCGCCATCAGCGCTTTAAACTTCGCTTTACTCGGAGCGTATAATTGGAAGGAAAATGGTCCAGAATCCCGAAATCCAGAACCGGCGGCATAGCCGGTCGAATGTCATGTTTACGGCGACGCTGGAAGTTCCCGGCGAGTCGCTGCCTGTCATGCTGCGCAATCTTTCGCCGAACGGCGCTCTGGTCAAAGGCCAGGATCTTCCCGAAGAAGGCCGACGCGTGCTGTTCCATCGCGACGGCTTGAGCGTCCCGAGCCGGGTCGCCTGGTCGCATTGCGGCCACGCGGGCCTTGCGTTTGATTTTCCGCTCTATCCAAAGGAAATGCTGCGGCACGTGCCGGAGCGGCAGGCCAAGCCCGAACTTCCGATCAAGCGCCGGCCCGGACTTAGTTGCAAACCTCTGACCGCGGCGGAGCGCGCCCTGATCGAGCGTTGGGCAACCGAAGGAAACCCGCTCGGCGAATGAAGGTCAGGCGCTCGCTCGCCCCTGCAGCCACTCGGTAAGGCCAGCCAGCGACAGAACGGTGTTGAAGCTGATCCCGTAGCGCGAACCTTCGGACCAGCGAACGACCGCCGCCTGGGGGGCAAGTCCCGGAAGCGTTACGGTCACATCCGATCCCACCTTAAGGCTGCTCCCGCTCTCGACGCTCATTCCGCCCTGCGAGATATTGATGAGCTTCGCCCGGTTTGTCGTCGCACCTTCGCGAACGAAGACCACGCATCGAACCTCGACCCTCGGCATCCTTGGACGCGGACCGTCTCCGTTCGACTTCAGGAGATCCACGATGTCGACCCGCTCGTCGAACGTGATTCCCGCATCCGTGCCCTTGACCCAGTTCACCCGCCCCGAAATCGGCTGCTGTTCCTTCAGCTCGATTCGAATCTCGAGGTCCGCCTTGAGCCGGCAATACGCGCGGACGAGCGCTCCGCCGGCTGAAATATTCTTGACCAGGCAAAGTTCGCGCCGGCCGTCGATCAGGATCGATCCGACTCGAAACAAGGTCAGGTGACGTTCGTCGGTGCGCCGCTCCGGCTGGGGCGGCGGCTCCGGCGACATGGAATAAACCGTCGTTTCGATCGGCAGCTGTTCCAAACTTCGACTCCGGCAGCGGGCGTGACCTGGATTCGCGTGCCCGTCTCGCGAACTGCAATAGAGGCCTGAAATGCGTTACCATCCGGTTGAGGTTTGGTCCGCCTTGGTGTCGGATGGGGGTTTGCGCAGCGCTCGGGACGGAACCTGTTCCGGTCGTTACGGCTTGTATACATTCTGAAATGATGACGAGCGCCACGCGATCGCTGGTGATCCGGTCCGCCGGTGTACTGATCGTCCTGCTTGCGGTCGGCGCTGCACTGCTGCCGATGGCGAAAGGCTACACCGCGCGCATCGAGATCGGAGCGCTTCTTGCCGCTGCCGGAATCTTTGAGCTGTCCGCCGTTTTCGCCCGTCGCGGACATCATTTCGCAGCGGGAGCCGCTGCCGTCGCAAGCCTTCTTGCCGGTCTTAGACTTCTACTCGATCCCGACATCAATTTCCTGACGATCCTCAACTTCGTCATCCTCTGGCTGATCGTCCGAAGCGCGGCTTTGCTCGTCTCGTCGCGCAACTCGCGAAGACCGCTGTGCACCTGGGTCTATCTCGCCGCAGCGGTGGATTTTGCGCTTGCCGTGCTCCTCCTCGTCGGATTGCCGGTCGCGGTGCTGGTCTATGGCCTGTTCGGGACGACCGACCAGATCGTAGCCACTTTTGCCTGGGTGCTTGCGGCGAGCTTCGTTGCCGGGGGATGGTTGTTGATCGCGGCGGCCCCGCTCGAAGCTACGGAGACGAGCTAGGGATAGGTCGCCTCGACGAAGTAAAGTCCATTGGGGGGCGCGTTGAAGCCGAGGGCGGACCGGTCGCGCGCCTCGAGCGCCGCCTTCATATCGCTCGGCTTCCACTGCCCCCGCCCGACGAGCGCCAGGCATCCGACCATGGAGCGCACCTGGTGATGGAGGAAGCTGCGCGCTGCGGCTTCAATGCGGATTTCATCTCCTTGGCGGCTGACAGTCAGCAGATCGAGGGTCTTCACCGGGCTGTCGGACTGACAGTGGACGGAGCGGAACGTGGTGAAATCGTGACGGCCAACCAGGAAAGCGGCGCCTTCGGCCATCGCATCGGCATCGAGCGGTACGGCGACGTGCCACACCCGCCCCCGCTCGAGCGCCGGGGGCGCTCTTCTGTTCAGGATTCGATAGACATAGCGCCGTCCGACGCAGGAGAAGCGGGCGTGCCAGTCGTCTGGTACATGCTCAGCCGCCAGCACCGAGATCGGCTGCGGCCGGACCAGCGCGTTCACACCCTCGCGAAGTCGATGTTCCGTCAGAGTCTTCTCGATTTCGACATGCGCGCTCATCGCCAGCGCGTGGACCCCGGCATCGGTCCGCCCGGCGGCATGGACCGCGGGCAGCTCGTCGGTCATCCGGGCCAGCGCTTCCTCCAGGGCCTGCTGAACGGACGGGCCGTGGTCCTGTCGCTGCCAGCCCATGAACGGGCTGCCGTCATATTCGATGGTCAGCCGCCATCGGGTCACTGGAGGACGGTGCCCTTGGAGATGGCGAAGCCGCGAAGAAGCTCTGCGGGTGTCATTACGCCGCGTCCCGCGCGCTGGACCCGCAGCGGGCGGATATATCCGGAGCCGCAGGCCACGCAGAGGCAATCGTCGAGCACTTCGCCAGGCTTGCCCGACGCATTGTCGCCGACATCCGCCTGCAGCAGCTTCACCCGCTCGCCACTGACTTCGAACCAGGCACCCGGAGCCGGGGCGAAGGCGCGAACCTGCCGCTCGATCTCGTCGGCGCTGCGGCTCCAGGCGATCCGGGCCTCGGCCTTGTCGATCTTGGACGCGTAAGTGACGCCTTCGTCCGGCTGCGGAACGGGCGGCGTCGGCTTGTCGAGCCATGCGACAACCGCCTCCGCGCCGAGAGCCGCCAGCTCGTCCGTGAGCTCGCCCGACGTTTTCCGATCGATTCGCGTTTCGCGCTTCAGCAGCATCGGCCCGGTATCCAGCCCTTGCTCCACGCGCATGATGGTGACGCCGGTCGCCCCATCACCGGCGAGAATGGCGCGCTGGATCGGTGCCGCGCCTCGCCAGCGTGGGAGCAAGGACGCATGAACGTTGATGCAGCCGCCCCTTGGCGAGTCCAGAACGGCTTTCGGAAGAATCAGGCCGTAGGCCGCAACGACCGCGAGATCGGAATCGAGCGCGGCAAAGCGCGCCTGCTCGTCATGATCGCGCAGGGTGCGCGGGCATAGCACCTCGATGCCCAGCGCGTCGGCGCGCTTGTGCACCGCCGTCTTCTGCTCGCCCTTCCCGCGCCCGGCGGGCCGTGGCGGCTGCGTATAGACGCACGGCACTTCGTGCCCGGCTGCCACCAGGGCGTCGAGGCTCGGCACGGCGAAATCCGGCGATCCCATGAAGACGATGCGCATTGCCGTGCCCTATGGCGCGAGAGCGGCGAAATTCCTATCTCAACTACCGTGGCGAGCCAGGAAATCGAGACATTGGCCAATGCGCTGGCGCGGCTTCCCGGCCTGGGCCCACGCTCGGCCCGGCGCGCAGTCCTTCACCTGATGAAGAAGCGGGAGAGCACGCTTCAGCCGTTGCTCGTCGCGCTCCAGAAAGTCTCGGACACGCTTTCGACCTGCTCAACCTGCGGCAATGTCGACACGTCGGACCCCTGCGGGATCTGCCGCGACCCGCGCCGCGACGACCGCTCCTTGTGCGTGGTCGAGGAGGTTGCGGATTTGTGGGCGCTCGACCGCTCGCGGCTGTTCCCCGGCCGCTATCACGTCCTCGGCGGGCGGCTGTCGGCACTCGACGGGGTGCGACCGGAAGATCTGACCATCGATCAGCTCGTCGGCCGCGTTTCGAAGGGCGGAATCGACGAAGTGGTGCTCGCGATGAACGCGACTTTGGAGGGGCAGACGACCGCCCACTATCTCGCCGAGCGGCTGGAAGGCTTTCCGGTGCGGCTGACCCAATTGGCGCATGGCCTGCCCGTAGGCGGCGAGCTCGATTATCTCGATGAGGGCACGTTGGCCCAGGCTCTGAGAGCGAGGCGGCCGGTTGCTTGATCCGATGGCAGCAGCGCCCGACTGGCAGCATCTGGCGATCTACGCGGCCGGGATCGCGGTGATCATCCTCATCCTCCAGCGCCTGCCCTATGTCGGCGGGATCATCCGCGCCCTGTTTTCCTTCGCCATTCTTGCGTTCGCGGTGTTCCTCCTGCTGCAGCAGGCGCCATATCAGCCAACCCTTGCTCGGCTGACCGAGCAACTCGGGCTCGACAATCAGACGGTCGCCGGAAAGGATCTCCGGATCCAGATGTCGCCCGATGGGCACTTCTGGGTCGATGCCGACATCAACGGCGTAAAGCGCCGGCTCCTGATCGACAGCGGGGCGACGGTGACGGCGCTTTCGACCGACACTGCGCGAGCTGCCGGCGTCGACACCGGAATGGGCCTGACGCCGGTCATCCTGCGGACGGCGAATGGAGCTGCGGCGGCTCAGACCGGGACCATCGACGAGCTTCGCGTTGGCAACATCGTCGCCCGCAACCTCAAGGTGGTAAGCGCCCCGGGGCTGGACCTCGACGTGATCGGGATGAATTTCCTCTCGCAGCTCGAATCCTGGCGCGTGGAAGGACGAACGCTCATCCTGGTCCCGCACCACCCGCAGCGGACGTCGCGCGGCTAGGGCTTCGGTTGAAGAAAGTGGGTTCAGAGCCTAAATCCGGGTGATGGCAATTCGCACGATTCTGGAAATCCCGGATGCGCTGCTCCGGCAGAAATCGACACCTGTCGAAAAGGTGGACGATGAGATTCGTGCGCTTGTCGCCGACATGTTCGAGACGATGTACGAGGCGCCGGGCATCGGCCTCGCCGCGATCCAGGTCGGCGTTCCCAAACGTATCCTGGTGATCGACCTTCAGGAGCCGGAAGAAGAGGGCGGCGAGCCGGTCAGGGATCCGCGCGTCTTCATCAACCCCGAAATCCTCGATTCCTCCGATCAGGAAGTCCCATACACCGAAGGCTGCCTGTCGGTGCCTGACCAATATGCCGAGGTCGACCGGCCGGACCGTATTCGCGCGCGCTGGCTGGACGAGAACGGCGACAGCCATGAAGCGGATATCGAAGGCCTGCTGGCGACCTGCCTCCAGCACGAGATGGACCATCTCGAGGGCATTCTCTTCATCGACCATCTATCGCGGCTGAAGCGCGAAATGATCCTGAAGAAGCTCGCCAAGCAGCGCAAAGAGCGCACACTCAAGGCGGCCTGACGGGGCTGACGCGCAGCCATGCCGGGGGCATGGCGACCACTGCAAGGATGCCGACTGCGCGCGAGAAAAGAGCGGCCCAGGCCTCAGCCCTTTGGCGCGGCCTCGTTTGCCGGCGCTGTCATATTCACCTCATTCCCAGCCCCATTCGCCGCCGTCGCATTGACGTCGTTCGCTGGCGCCGCCTCATTGGCCGCGGGCGCCGGCGCACTGACCTCATTCGCCGCCGAGGAGGAGCTTGCGTTAAGGTCGTTTGCGAGCTCGGCCTGCTGGTTCGCCCAGTTCGAGCGGCTGTTGCAGGCAGAAAGCAGCAGCACGCTAGCGACAAGGATTGCACGGCGCATTCGGCGTTCCTCCCGAAGAGATGGACGAGACTTTATGCGGTCAGGCTCGATTGTCGGCAAGCCCGGGCGTCAGACGTCGCGGCCGCAGAACACCAGGCCTGTCTCCGCGATCGATTCGGACTTGAACAACATCGCCTTGGCTGATTCCGCGAAGCGGATCTGGAGCGTGTCGGACGAGGGCGGCCCCTCCGCCGTGCACGTTGCTTTCACGTCATAGCCGCCGGGCACTGGAGCAACCTCGTCAAATCTGCAGCTCGACCCCGCCGGAGTGCGAAGACTCGATTGCGTGAACTGCCACGGGGCGGAATCGCACGACTTCTGGTCCGCCGCCCACTTGCCGACGAAGCGGGGAATCGGCCCGGGCGGGGGAAGCGTTCCAACCTGCACCGCAGTCGCTTCGCCTCCGCTGACCACATTGTTCGTATCCGTCCGGCCGGTCGCGAGCGGTCCGCTAGGAGCGCCTGTCACCGGACCGTTGGGCTCGCCGGTGGCGGGGCCCTTGTTGCACGCCCCTACGATGAGGACGCAGGCGGCAATCGACAGGAGGCGCACGCTCAACCCTCCGGAGTGATGCTCGCTGCGGCATTTCGGCAATCCATGGCGCACTCGCGGCACATCTGCGCGCACAGCCTGCAATGCTCGTGGTCGTACTTCTCGCATTCCGCAGCGCAGGATTCGCAAACGCGCGCGCACAGCTCGAGAGTTTCCTTCAGAATCGCCTCGTTGGAGCCGGTTCGGCGCACGGCCAGCTTGCCCGTCGCCTCGCAAACGTCTGCGCAGTCGAGGCAGGTGCGGATGCACTGCCGCATGTCCTCCTCCTCCGCGCCGCAGGCGTCGGCGCAACTCACGCACATGCGCGCGCAATACATCAGGTGATGCGCGGCATCGGCGAGCGTCTGGTTCACGTGACCTGCGACGTCAGGGTGGAGCGCGATCATCTTGCGAATGGACATCAATCCCTCCTCGTCATTGCGAGCCTAGCGAAGCAATCCAGTACCGGGTTCCATCATGTGGATTGCTTCGTCGCTCTGCTCCTCGCAATGACGGTTGAGAAGCGGTTTATACGGGCCTACAGTTCCCATTCTGTTCCGCAGGGGGAATGAGTATGGATTTGGGCCTGATCCT
>Ga0207657_10002658_pt1 | contig 19293 bp, 21 predicted proteins | sample KBSC33metaG_FD_184316 | JGI IMG/M metagenome (GOLD analysis project Ga0207657, IMG submission 184316) | Corn rhizosphere microbial communities from Kellogg Biological Station, Michigan, USA - KBS C3-3 metaG (SPAdes) (version 2) | ecosystem: Host-associated > Plants > Roots > Rhizosphere > Soil ... | reverse complement strand
GCGGCGAAAGTCGTTGAAGGCAAGACCGTCAACGGCAACCTGAACGCGATGATCGTGCCGGGTTCGGGCTTGGTGAAGGAGCAGGCCGAAGCCGAGGGCCTCGACAAGATTTTCCTCAGGGCCGGATTCGAATGGCGTGAGCCGGGCTGTTCGATGTGCCTAGCGATGAATCCCGACAAGCTGTCGCCGGAAGAACGCTGCGCCTCGACCTCGAACCGCAACTTCGAAGGCCGTCAGGGCTTCAAGGGCCGCACCCATCTGGTGTCGCCGGCCATGGCGGCAGCGGCTGCGATCGCCGGGCACTTCGTCGACATCCGCGAGTGGCGCTAGACTCTCGCTCACTCCGTTGCATTAATAGCAAAGAAAAAGGCGCCTTCATCGGCGCCTTTTTGTCTTTCAATGCGATGGCAGTTACCAGCGCGGTCCAAAGCCAAAACCGAATCCGACGTACGGCCTGGGCTGATAATAATACGGCCGCGGCGCATAGTAATACGGCCGGTAATACGGACGATAGTAGCGCGGACCGTAGTATCCACGATAATGCCGGTGTCCGCGATAATGATGATGACGTCGCCCGTGGTGACGGGATCGCGAACTAAAATCGGTTGCCGCCAAACCTGCCGCGTCTTGCTTCGCCGCCAGATCTTGCTTCGCTGTGACTGTCGCCCCGGAAGCAGGCGCCGCCGCGATCGGGCCTGTGAATGCAAATGTCGTCGCAACGACGACAGCTCCAATCAGCATCTTCATTCCAGGTTCCTTTCGTTTGCTTGAGATTCCATGCGTCAGAACCGCATCCCTGCGCGGTTGCACGTCACATCTGAATTTCCCAACGTATCGCTAAAAACGTGTTGTTAAAGCAGACTCGCACCGCGAGCCTGCTTTAGTTGACGAAACGCTTTCGCGCCCGCCGATCAGCGCCAGTGACGACGATGATGATGGTGGCGGCGCGGATGCCAGTGATGGCGGGGATGGACGTAGGGGCGATGCCAATGCCGCCGCGGATGATAGTGGCGATGCCGCCGATACTGCACTTCGGTGGTCATGGTCGTCGAGCCATCCTGCACCGTGGCCGCGATACCCGGATTGATCAAAGAAGCAGCCTGCGCCGGCTGGTTCGGCGCCGCGACCACAAGCAATCCGCCGACGGCGAGAAATCCGAGAATTTTCGTCAGATTCATATGAATTCTCCTTCAGGTGCCAGATAAAACCGCTGGCGCAATACATCCGGGAATGGATCGACCCGATGCACCATGGCAGGCTAGGGTTACGCAGGTGAATGCGAAATGAATGCGGGAGCCGCATCGCCCCACTGCGGCGACTTGTCGCCAGACTGCAACGCGCGAGCAATCGTTCGGTTCCATCGCGCTGACAAGGAACGATCCCTCCGGTCGCGATGCGCGTTACGTCGCAGTCAGCCGCGTCGCCAGAAGCAATTCATGCGTGGCACGATGACGGTGCCGCTCGGCCGAAACTCCTCGACATAGGTCGCCGTGCAGTCGCGCACCGCATTCGGCCCGGGATTGTAACGCGGATAGACCTCGTCGGGATTGTAGCGCGGATGGACCCGCAACCGCGTCGGCGGCCGCTCAGTCCGACGGTGCTGCGCCGACATGTCGGTCGCTGCGTGCTGCGAGGTTGTGCGCACGACATGCGTCGCAGGTACAGCGGATTGCGCCGTCGCGGTACTCGCAGACGAGACGACCGCAACCAGCATTGCCGCCGCCAACGTCAGACTTGGTGTTGTCCCGATCCACATCGTCTCGCCCCGTGCGATAAGCCGCTCACCACCGCAAAGTCACCGATCGGGACACCGGCGTCAACCGCAGCGCTGCCTGAGGCCGCCGGCTTTGCGAAATGCCGGGCGACACCTTACAACAAGGCGATGTGGACCACCCTCAAAGCTCCGTCGCTGGCCGACATGGAAGCCATGGCGCACCGCGAACTCTCGGCGCTGCCCAAGACCTTCCGCGACCTGTGCGAGGGCGTCATCATCCGGGTCGACGACTTCGCCACCGACGAGGTGCTGGATGCGCTGAACGCCGAAAGCGAATTCGACATCCTCGGCCTGTTCCAGGGCGTCGGCCTGCCATTCCGCAGCCATGACGACGTGGCCCGGCTGCCCAACATGATCTGGCTCTATCGCCGCCCGATCCTCGACTATTGGGCCGATCACGACGACACCCTGGGGCAGATCGTCCGTCACGTGCTGGTGCACGAGATCGGTCACCACTTCGGGTTTTCGGACGACGATATGGAGGAAATTGAGGCCCGATCGACAGATTAGGTCTGCGCAAATTAGCCTTGGACCCGCCGCGTTATCGGGCTAAAAACCCTCATTGTTTGCGTAACTGCAGGCCTTCATTTGCACGCATGCAATGTCCGTCGGGATGAGCGCAACTGCGCCTCTGGAACCATCGAGATCTGCCATGGAAAAATTTACCACGCTGGAAGGCGTCGCGGCGCCGCTGAAGATCATCAACGTCGACACCGACATGATCATTCCGAAGCAGTACCTCAAGACCATCAAGCGCACCGGTCTCGGCAAGGGCCTGTTCTCCGAACAGCGCTACAATGACGACGGCAGCGAGAACCCGGATTTCATCCTCAACAAGCCGGCCTACCGCCAATCCAAGATTCTCGTCGCCGGCGACAATTTCGGCTGCGGCTCGAGCCGCGAGCACGCGCCGTGGGCGCTACTCGATTTCGGCATCCGCTGCGTGATCTCGACCTCGTTCGGCGACATCTTCTACAACAACTGCTTCAAGAACGGCATCCTGCCGATCCGCGTCTCGCAGGAAGACCTCGACAAGCTGTTCGACGACGCCGAGCGCGGCGCCAACGCCACGCTGACCGTCGACCTCGCCAGCCAGGAAATCCGCGGCCCCGACGGCGGCAAGGTGAAGTTCGAGATCGACGCGTTCCGCAAGCACTGCCTGATCAACGGCCTCGACGACATCGGACTGACGATGGAGAAGAAGCCGTCGATCGTCAGCTACGAGGCGAAGGCAAAAGAATCGCGCCCCTGGGCCTAGTGCCCTAGCGCCGCGATCGCATCGGCAATCGCGATGGTGCGCTTGGCGATCTCGGCATGCAGCCGTTCGACCATGCGCCCATCGAGTTGAATGGCGCCTCGTGAAGCGTTTTCCGGCAACTCGAACGCCGCGAGGATTTTCCGCGCCTGTGCGACATCCGCGGCCGGCGGCGTAAACGCCGCGTTGCACGCCTCGATATGGCTCGGATGAATCAGCGTCTTGCCGTCGAAGCCCATGTCGAGGCTTTGCGCGCACTCCTGTGCCAGCCCCGGCATATTGCCGATATCGCCATACGGTCCGTCCAGCATATCCAAGCCGTGGGCGTGGGCGGCGAGCACGCAATGCGAGATCATCGGCAGCATGGTGGCCCGACCCGGCACCATGCGGATGCGGGTTTCGCGCGCGATATCGTTGGGGCCGAAAACAAATCCCGCCAACCGCATTTCCGAATCGTGGGCCTGCGCTGCCAGCTCTTCGGCGTGCAGGACGGCCTGCGCCGTCTCGATCATCGCCCAGACGCGGATCGCACGGTCGGCACCGACATCGCTCAGGCGATCCGCGATCGCCGCCAGATCGGCAACCGTGGAAATCTTCGGCACCAGGATGCCGTCGGGGCGCACCTTGGCCGCCATATTGAGATCGTCGATCCACCACGGCGAATCCAGGCTGTTGATACGGATCAGGATTTCGCGCTTGCCGAAGCCCTTCGCCATAACCGCCTGCGCGATCTGATCGCGCGCGAGCGCCTTCGCGTCCGGCGCCACCGCGTCCTCGAGATCGAGAATGAGGCCGTCGGCGGCGAGCGTTCGCGCCTTTTCCAGCGCCCGCGGATTGGAACCGGGCATGAACAGCAGGCTGCGGCGGGGTCGGATCATGACGGTAATTTCCTCAATCGATAGAGCGACATGGCGGCGTCGACGGTGGGCGCCTAGATTCGTCTATGCCGTAACATTGACGACCGCGGTGTGAAAGCCTTGTCGCTGCGGCCCTGCTATGGTTCATGAGGCGATCACTCATCATCAGGCCACGCATATGCTGACTTTCCCGAAACATCTGATCGCGGGATATCGCGATTTTGCCGCCGATCGACTGCAGACCGAACAATCGCGCTATCGCGAACTGTCCGAGCATGGCCAGTCTCCCGAAACCATGCTGATCGGTTGCTCCGACTCGCGCGTCGCGCCCGAGACGATCTTCGATGCGGGACCGGGCGAGTTGTTCGTTGTCCGCAACGTCGCCAACCTTGTACCGCCCTATGCGCCGGACGGCGAAGCGCATGGCGTCTCTGCCGCACTGGAGTTCGCGGTGCAGGTGCTGCGCGTCAAGCACATCGTGGTGATGGGCCATGCCCAGTGCGGCGGCGTCAAGGCGCTGACACAGCAGGACAGCGCGCCGCTGTCGCCCGGCGATTTCATCGGACGCTGGATGTCCATTATCGAGCCCGAGCCCGCCAAGCTGAAGCAGTTGGCCGGAGAAGATTTCGAAACCTTCATCACCCGGCTCGAGCACGGCGTCGTCAAGCGCAGCCTGCAAAACCTGATGACGTTCCCGTGCATCCGCACCAAGGTCGAACGCGGCACGCTGTTGCTGCACGGCGCCTATTTCGGTGTCGCCAAGGGCGACCTCTACATTCTCGACAAGACCAGCGGTGAATTCCGCACGCCGCAGGAAGCGACTGCCGTATAAACCAAAGCGGGCGACGATCGTCGCCCGCTTCCTCTCGATTTGGCTTTGATGCAGGCCGCTCAGGCGGCCTTCTTCTTTGCGCTGATGAGCTTGCGGTTGATCAGGCATTCCGCGATCTGGATGGCGTTCAGCGCGGCACCCTTGCGCAGATTGTCCGACACGCACCACAGCACCAGGCCGTTCTCCACCGTCGCATCCTCGCGGATACGGCTGATGTAGGTGGCGTCCTCGCCCGCCGATTCATACGGCGTGACGTAGCCGCCCGGCTCGCGCTTGTCGATCACGAGGCAGCCCGGCGCCTTGCGCAGGATTTCGCGCGCTTCATCGGCAGAGATCGGATTCTCGAACTCGATGTTCACGGCTTCCGAGTGGCCGATGAATACCGGCACGCGCACACAGGTCGCGGACAGTTTGATTTTGGGATCAAGAATCTTCTTGGTCTCCATCATCATCTTCCACTCTTCCTTGGTGTAGCCGTCCTCCATGAACACGTCGATGTGCGGGATCACGTTGAAAGCAATACGCTTGGGGAATTTCTTGGTGATGAGATCGCTGTTGGTATAGACCGACTTGGTCTGCGCAAACAGCTCGTCCATGCCGTCCTTGCCGGCGCCCGACACCGATTGATAGGTCGAGACCACGACGCGCTTGATCACAGCCTTGTCATGCAGCGGCTTCAGCGCCACCACGAGTTGCGCGGTCGAGCAGTTCGGATTCGCGATGATATTCTTTTTGGTGAAGCCACTGACCGCATCGGCGTTGACCTCGGGCACCACCAGCGGCACGTCCGGATCCATGCGCCAGGCCGACGAGTTGTCGATCACCACCGTGCCTTGCGCGCCGATCTTCGGCGACCATTCCTTCGACACGTCGCCGCCCGCCGACATCAGGCAGATATCGACGTCGCTGAAATCGTAGTTTTCCAGCGCTTTGACCTTCAGGGTGCGGTCGCCATAGGACACTTCCGTGCCGACGCTGCGCCGTGACGCCAGCGCAATGACCTCATCGGCCGGAAATTTGCGCTCGTCGAGGATATTGAGCATTTCCCGCCCGACATTGCCGGTCGCCCCGGCCACCGCGACTTTGTAACCCATCGTTCATTCTCCGAACAAAAATGCCTCGCCCCCGCGCGTACAGCGGATAAGGCAAGCGGGTGCGCTTCTATGCGAGAAACGCCCGCAAGACAATGTCGGACGGCCATTTACGGGCTGTCCAGCAGCACATTTAGGGTCGCGGTACGCCGACTGCCAGTCAGAAGACGCGGGTCGTCTGCGCGGCGGGCTCCGCCTCGCGCCTGCCATCATGTCCAATTTCCGAAGCGGCCCGCTGACAGCCCCGCTGCAAGTCGCTGGCCGGCATGCAACATTTCGACCGCTCCGGCATTATTTCTCGGCTGGTGTGGCCCGAATGACCTTGTAGGCCATGCACGCCGGAAGCTAAAATGTCCGAAATCTGCAATGCCTTATGAGGACGCGATGACCTTGAAATTGCCCGTCACCAAGAACCTTGCCGCCATCCACCGTGCGGCGCTGCTGGTGGCGGTTGCCGCGTTGACGGTCGGCGTCAGCGTGACCCAGGCCGACGCGGCCAAGCGCAAGAGCCACGACCGCGTCTACAGCCAGCGCGGTCCCAACGTGTCCTACAATGCCGGTCCGCGCACCCGTATTTACGTCACCAAGCGGTCCTGGCTCGATGCCGGCACCGAGGTGCTGCCGGGCGATCGCAAGTTCCTGGACTATGCGGTGCCGCCGGGCCAGACATTCGGCAGCCAGAACATGAACCGCCCGATCGACCGGCAGCCGCTCAGCCCGTCGTATGATCTCGGCGGCTATCCGGAACGCTTCCCGCTGTATTGAGTTGCGGCAGGCCTGAATGCGAAAATGCCCGGCTGAGCCGGGCATTTTTTATGGATCGCTCTCAGCCGTGCAGTACTTGCACTTCCTTGAGGATCGCCTCGCCCATCTGCGCGGTCGAGACGATGGTAGCGCCTTCGGATTTGAGGTCGGCCGTGCGCAGCCCCTTGGCCAGCACCGTCGCGATGGCCTGATCGAGCTTGTCGGCCAGTTCGCCCATGTCGAACGAATAACGCAGCGCCATCCCGAACGACGCCAGCATCGCGATCGGATTGGCCTTGCCCTGGCCCGCGATGTCGGGCGCCGAGCCGTGCACCGGCTCATACAGCGCCTTGCGCTTCTGCGTCTTCACGTCGGTCTCACCAAGCGAGGCGGACGGCAACATGCCAAGCGATCCGGTCAGCATCGCCGCGATATCGGACAGCATGTCGCCGAACAGATTGTCGGTGACGATGACGTCGAACTGCTTGGGCCAGCGCACCAGTTGCATGCCGCCGGAATCGGCGAGCTGATGCTCGAGCGCGACGTCCTTGTATTCGCGCTGATGCACCTGCGTCACAACTTCATTCCAGAGCACGCCGCTCTTCATGACGTTGCGCTTTTCCATCGAGGTCAGTTTGTTGCGACGCTTGCGGGCGAGGTCGAACGCAACGCGGGCGATGCGCTCGATCTCGTAGGTGTCATAGACCTGGGTATCGACGGCACGCTTCTGGCCATTGCCGAGATCGGTGATGGTTTTCGGCTCGCCGAAATACACGCCGCCGGTGAGTTCGCGCACGATCATGATGTCGAGCCCCTCGACCACCTCAGGCTTGAGACTCGACGCTTGCGCCAATGCCGGATAGCAGATCGCCGGCCGCAGATTGGCGAACAGCGACAGATCCTTGCGCAGCCGCAACAGGCCCGCTTCCGGGCGCACCTCGTACGGCACCGGATCCCACTTCGGACCGCCAACCGCGCCGAACAGGATGGCGTCGGCGGCGAGCGCCTTGGCCATCGTCGCATCGGTGATGCTGACCTTGTCGGCGTCATAAGCCGCGCCGCCGACCAGACCCTGATCGGTCTCGAACCGCGCGATGCCCTGCGCATTGAGCCAATCGATCAGGCGTTTCACCTCCGCCATCACCTCGGGGCCGATGCCGTCGCCGGGAAGAAGAAGCAGCTTGTGAGTAGCCATGATCGCCTTGCCTGATGAAAGTAGGGAAATGCCAGTAAACGTGCGCGATTGCTAAAGCGCCATTGCGCAATTGGCAAGACACCGTTGAACATCGCGCCCTGTGCAAATCGGCCGGAGCCTGCCACAGTGAGGTGGTGCCGGAGCCCGTCGTGACCTTCCATAAAACGCCAACGCCGCAAGCTGCACAGATGGTGCGGTTGCTTCTCATTCTGTCGCTGGCACCAACGATTGGCCTTGGAATCGGGCGTTTCGTCTATTCGCTGGTACTTCCGGACATGCGGGATTCGCTGGGCTGGTCGTACTCCGCCGCAGGCTTCATGAACACCATCAACGCCGCGGGCTATCTCGGCGGCGCGCTGGTGGCGTCGAAGCTATGCAACCGCTTCGGCCTGTCCCGGGTGCTGCGCGACGGCACGCTGGCCTGCGTCGCGGCGCTGGTGATCTCGGGGCTGTCGGGAAATTTCATCGTGTTGAGCTTCGCGCGGCTGCTGATCGGCGTCGGCGCCGCCGTGGCCTTTATCGCCGGTGGCGCAATGGCCGCGGCGCTGGCTCAAACCCAGCCGGCACGCGCCAGCTGGCTGCTGAGCGTATTCTACGCCGGCCCGGGAATCGGCATCTTCGCATCGGGACTGCTGGCGCCCTTCATGCTCGAGATTTTCGGGCCCGGATCGTGGTGGCTGGTCTGGCTGGCAATGGCCGTGATCTCGATCCCGATGATGGCGTTGTTGCTGCTCAATCCGGTCGACCTGCCGGTCACCGTCGCGGACGCTGTGCCCGGGACATTCGCGATCCGGCCGATCACGATCTATATGGCCGCCTACTTCCTGTTTGGCGCCGGCTACATCGCCTACATGACGTTCATGATCGCCTATGTGCGCGAAGCGGGCGGCGGGGCAGCCGCGCAGAGCGCCTTCTGGTGCCTGATCGGGCTGAGCGCCTTCGCGTCCCCATGGGTCTGGAGCCGCCTGCTGGCGCGCGGTCAGAGCGGCATCACCACCGCCATCATCCTGGGGGCCAACGCCATCGGCGCGGTGCTGCCGCTGTTCAGCCATTCGGCGCTGACGCTCGGCATATCGGCGCTGGTGTTCGGCGTGGCGTTCTTCTCCGTCGTCACAGCAACGACGGCATTCATCCGCTTCAACTATCCGGCCACCGTCTGGCCCTCGGCGATCGCAACCATGACTGTTGCGTTCGGTATCGGGCAAACGCTGGGACCGATCGCCACCGGTGCGATGACCGACGCCACCGGCAGCCTGTCATCCGCGCTCGCGGTATCGGCGGCGGCGCTGCTGCTGGGGGCCATCGCCGCGGCATTTCAGCGGCCGCTCAACAGATCGATCGCGACGCCCTGATCGGCGTCACGGCTGCATTTCGTAACCGCGAGTCTACGGTTCGATCACGCCACACGCGATGCGCCCGCCAGCGTTACCGGCCGGATCAGATTTGTAGTCGTCGGGCACGGCGTGAATGACCAGCGCGGTGCCTTCCGGCTTGAACAGCGAATTGGCCGCGCCCTTGTCGAGCGAGACGGCCGTGTTCACCAGTTCGAGCTTCAGTTCGCCGGATGCGGGAACGTCGAGATTCGGCATGTCACCGGCGTGATGGCCGTCGGCCGCCATCATGCCGTGCTTCTTGCTCTGCGGATTGAAGTGGCCGCCGGCCGAGGTGAACGGCGGCTCGCACTTGCCGACCGCATGGACGTGAAACGCATGGCCGCCCGGCGGCAGGCCCTTGAGCGCCAGCTTCAGCAAAACGCCATCGCTCACCGCAACGAGATCGATGCGGCCAACATCCCCTCCCTCGGCATTCTTGAGCAACGCCTTCGCCGCGGCCGGCGCTTTGGCGTCATCGGCCAACGCCCCGCCGAGCGTGAGGCCGACGATCATTGCGGTCGCGAACACTGTGCGGAAAAACATGGTACCTCCATACGAAACCGGTTCAGACGTCCGTCGCGAGAAGGTTGGCACTGTAGCAGCCGGCTGCGCAGGCGACCAATAGCCGCATTAACTGCCGCTGAACGAATTGTATCCCATGTCTTCCCAGTAGCCGCCCTTGTAGTCGTTGGTGACTTCCATCGAGACGACGTATTTCGGATTTTTGAAGCCGAGCTTGGTCGGGATCCTGATCTTCATCGGATAGCCATAGGCGCGCGGCAGGATCTCATCGGCAAACTTGAACGTCATCTGGGTTTGCGGATGCAGCGCGGTCGGCATGTCGATCGGGCTGGTGTAGCCCTCGGCACAACGGAACCAGCAGTATTTCGCGCTGGTATCGGCCCCGACCAGCTTGAGAAAATCGCGCAGCGGCGTGCCGGTCCAGCTTCCGATCGCGCTCCAGCCCTCGACGCAGATATGCCGCGTGACCTGTTTGACCTGCGGCAGCTTGTAAAGCTCGTCGAGCGTCCAGGCTTTCTTGTTCTCGACCAGCCCGCTGACTTCGAAGCGGTAGTCCTTGCCGTCGACGTCCGGCGCTTCGTCCTCCCTGTAATAGGCATTGAACGGAAACGGCTTTGTAATCGCACTCTCCGGAAACGTCGGCGCCAGGGTATTCGGATTGAAGATCAGCGCCTGTACCGCGTCGTTGAATTTCGATACATGCTTGAGCAGGTCTTCCGCCGAAGAGCTGTCGACCACATCGCAGCCGGTCAACATCGTCAGCGCGCCGAGGCTGGCGCCGCCGGTGATGAACCGCCGGCGCGTCAGGTCCGGCATCAACTTCGTGGCGTCCTTGACCAGCAGCGACTTGTCGACGCCCGGGATCAGCAATGAACGGATGCGGCCCATCATGTTCTCCTCAGCGCCCGATGATCATGGCGCGCAGGCTCTTCGGCACCAGCACCGCCAGGATGACGTGAACGATCAGGAAGCCGACAATGCTGGCCATCGCCGCGAAGTGAACGTAACGGGCGAAATCGTAGCCGCCGAACACCGCCGTCAGCCATTGCAACTGCACCGGCTTCCAGATCGACAGTCCGGACAGCACGATCACGATTCCGACCACGATGATGCCGGCATACAGCAGCTTCTGCACCTGATTGTATTTGCTGAGATCGTCATGCGACAGCCGTCCGGTGAGTGCGGCCCTGGTATCACCCACAACACCGTCAACGGTGATCGGCAGCAGCTTGCGGCGAAAGCGCCCCGTGACAATTCCGAGCGTGAGGTAGATCAGGCCATTGACCATCAACACCCACATCGCCGCGAAGTGCCACAACAAGCCACCGGCGAGCCAGCCGCCTAGCGTGATCGACGGTGGAAACACGAAATTGAACAATGGCGAAGCGTTGTAAATCTGCCAGCCCGACGTGATCATGACGATCATCGCCACCGCGTTGATCCAGTGCAGCGTCCGTACCCACGCCGGCTGAATGACCTTCCTCGAACGGGAGGCCTCCTGCTCGTGGGACGTCGCTAGGGTAGGCATGACGGTGGACATGGCTGCTTTCTTCGCTGTCGCTGACAAGCCATTATACGCCCAGTCCAATGATTTGTTACGCCTCGTCACCCTGTCATTGACGCCTGGCCGGGCCATCCGTGGTCACAAAAAAGCGAGCCGGGTTGCCCCGGCCCGCAATGCGCATCCCGTCGGGACGAACAGGACGCGCGCAGTTTTACGGCATCAACACGGTATCGACGACGTGGATCACGCCATTCGACTGGTTGACGTTGGGGATCGTCACGGTCGACATGCCGCCCTTGGCATCGACCAGCATGATCTGACCACCGGAATTCTTCACGGTCAGCGTCTCACCCTCAACGGTCTTGAGCTTCTTGCCGTCGGTCAGCGATGCCGCCTCGAGGCGACCCGGCACGACGTGATAGGTCAGGATCTTGGTCAGCGTCGCCTTGCTCTCCGGCTTCACCAGCGTTTCCACCGTGCCCGGCGGCAGCTTGCCGAAGGCGGCGTTGGTCGGCGCAAACACCGTGAACGGCCCCTTGCCTTCAAGCGTCTTGACCAGGCCGGCGGCCTTCACCGCGGCGACCAGCGTGGTGTGATCCTTGGAGTTGACCGCATTCTCGATGATGTTCTTCGACGGGTACATCGGCGCGCCGCCGACCATCACCGTCTTGTCGCTCGACATCTCGCTTTTCATCATCTTGTCTTTGGCGACGGCAGGCGCGATGGCGGTTGCGGTCAGGGCGAGTGCGCCGAGTGCGGCGGCCGAGAAAAGTGCAATACGCTTGGACATGGAACGTCTCCCGATGGATGAGGTAACCGGCGGATTCCCGCCGGCGCGATTAAGCTTCAACAGCGAGAGCGCTGATCGTCCGAACGGCCGTCTGCGTCGCTGCTGGCAAAGCTACGGGAGGGTTTCAAAGCCAGTTTCAGGAAATATTTTTTAGCCTCGATGAAACTTTCTCGGGCGCAAGGAGTAGGCGGCCGAATTCAGCCAGTCACAAAAACAAAAAAGGGCCGCACCAGGATGGCGCGGCCCTTGATCGTTATTGCTTTCAATTAAACTAAACGCCTACCGGCTCTGCGACATCGCCACGAAACTGCGATTCCAGGTCGGGCTGATGAGGATCTCATTGACGCAGACATGCGGTGGCATGTTGGCGACGAATGCGATGGTGCGGCCGAGATCCTCCGGCTGCAACATCCGCGCCTGTTCTTCCGCCGTTGGAACGACCGGCCGCAATTTCAGGATCGGCGTCGCAACCTCGGCCGGCGACAAACAGCACGCGCGCAATCCGTTGATGCATTCATCCATATTGAACGAATGCGTCAACGCCAGCACGGCATGCTTGGTGGTGGTGTAAGCCGGTCCCGGCATCTTCGAGACGTGCCGCCCGGCCCACGACGCGACGTTGATGATGCAGCCATCCTTCTGCGCACGCATGGCTGGCAATACCGCGCGCATGCAATACAGCACGCCGTTGAGATTGATCTCGACCAGTTTGTCCCAGCCATCGATCTCCATGTCCGCCCAGCTGCGTTTCGGTACATTGACGCCGGCGCTGTTGACGAGCAGGTCAATGCGGCCGTGCCTGGCGAGAATCTGCTGGGCGGCGGCGTCGACATCAGCCGCATGGCTGACATCGAGAACGAGCGCCTCGGCCTTGCCGCCTCCGTTGGCGTTGATGCCCGCGACCACCGCATCCAGCGCGTCCTTGCGCCGGCCGGATACGATTACGGTCCAGTTATCCGCAGCCAGCGCCTCTGCCCCGGCCTGGCCGATGCCGCTGCCGCCACCGGTCACCCACGCCACGCGCTTCTTGTCGTTTGCCATTTCCACCCGCCTTTGTTGCTTTGTACAGCACGTCTTTGCTATTGAATTGGGAACAATCCCGCCGGAACACCCGCTCCAGCTCATCCACTTTGGAATGATGCATGAACACGCCCATGAACGCTACATTGAACGCCAACCTGTTTTCCCGCCTGTTCGACAATCTCGATGACCCCACGCGGCTGGCGATCGAGACATCGGACGGTCAGCGCATCAGCTACGGCGACCTGATCGCGCGATCGGGACAGACCGCGAATTTTCTTGTCGCGCAGGGCGTCAAGGTCGGCGACCGCGTCGCCGTACAGGTCGAGAAATCGGTTCAGAATTTGATCTTGTATCTTGCGGTAGTTCGTGCCGGCGCGATCTATCTGCCGCTCAACACCGCCTACACGCTCAACGAGCTGGAATATTTCATCACCGATGCCGAGCCGTCATTGGTGGTTTGCGATCCATCGAAAGCCGATGGCATCCGCACGATTGCGCAAAAGGTCAATGCCAGGGTGGCGACGCTTGACGCCAACGGCAACGGCTCGCTGACCGACGGCGCGGCACGCGAGAAGCCCGACTTCACCACCGTCGCGCGCGGCAACGACGATCTCGCCGCGATCCTTTACACTTCCGGCACCACCGGCCGTTCCAAGGGCGCGATGCTGTCACATGACAACCTCGCATCGAATTCGATGACGCTGGTCGATTACTGGCGCTTCACCGACAAAGACGTACTGATCCACGCGCTGCCGATCTATCACACCCACGGCCTGTTCGTGGCCAGCAATGTCACGCTGTTCGCCCGCGCTTCGATGATCTTCCTCAACAAGCTCGACACCGACCTCATCATCAAGCTGATGCCGCGCGCCACCGTGCTGATGGGCGTGCCGACCTTCTATACGCGGCTGTTGCAGAATCCGGCGCTGACGCACGAGACCACGAAGCATATGCGGCTGTTCATCTCCGGCTCCGCGCCGTTGCTGGCCGATACCCATCGCGAATGGTCGGCGCGCACCGGCCACGCCGTGCTCGAGCGCTACGGCATGACCGAAACCAACATGAATACGTCGAACCCTTACGAGGGCGAACGAGTCCCCGGCGCGGTCGGCTTCCCGCTTCCCGGCGTGTCCGCACGTGTCGTCGATCCCGAAACCGGCAAGGAGATCGCGCGCGACAGCATCGGCATGATCGAGGTCAAGGGCCCCAATGTCTTCAAGGGCTACTGGCGCATGCCGGAGAAGACCAAATCCGAATTCCGCGACGACGGTTTCTTCATCACCGGAGATCTCGGCAAGATCGACAGCAAGGGCTACGTGCATATCGTCGGCCGCGGCAAGGATCTGGTGATCTCAGGCGGCTTCAACGTCTACCCGAAGGAAATCGAGAGCGAGATCGACGCTATCGATGGCGTCGTCGAATCTGCCGTGATCGGCGTACCGCATGCCGATTTCGGCGAAGGCGTCACCGCTGTGGTGGTGTCGCAGAAGGGCGCAACGCTCGACGAGGCTGCGATCCTGCGGGCGCTCGACGGCCGCCTCGCCAAATTCAAGATGCCGAAGCGCGTGCTGTTCGAAGACGATCTGCCGCGCAACACCATGGGCAAGGTGCAGAAGAATATTCTGCGCGACAAGTACGCCGCGCTCTACAAGAGCTGACCAGCGCGAAGAATGCTAGTCGTCGAGCTTTTCCTTGGTCAGCGCGCCTGACTTGGGATCGACGTGAAACTCCATGATCTTGCCGTTCTTGACGCCCTTGCCTTCCCAGTGACCATCATCGGCCTCAAGGCCCGTGACGTTGGTGTAACCGGCGGCCGTGAGTTTCTGCATCACCTGTTCCTTGGTGATCCAATCCGCGCCGGGCTGATCGGCCAGGGCAGCGCCTGCACTGACAGCCAGAACCGCCGCGGCCAATATCGTCGTTCGAAATCGCGTCATTTGCTTCACCGTCGATCAGAAGATTGAAACACGGCAACCGGCGACCGGCGCATCGGTTCCTGCAGCAGAACGCCGCAGCACCGCTACACCAGGCTGAACACGAACCGGCTGCCGACCGTCAGCAAATAGAGTCCGAACGCAACCTCGAGCGTTCGCTTGGACATCAAGTGCGCGACCTTGACGCCCAGCGGCGCGACCAACAGGCTGGTCGGCATCACCAGAATGGCGCCGATCAGCGAGACGTAGCCGAGCGCAAACGGCAACTGCAACGCCACCACTGTCGGGTAATGCGTTGCTGCGGGCCAGCCGGCATAGACATAACCCAGCGCGCCGGGAATCGAGATCAGCACTGCAAGCCCGGCCGACGTCGCGACCGATTGATGGATCGGCCGGCCGTAGAACGTCATCAGCAGGTTCGAGAACAAACCACCGCCGATACCCATCAAGGTCGACAGCAACCCGACGCCGATGCCGAAGCCCTTCATTAGTGGGCCGCGCGGCAGGTCGTCGCCAAGGCGCCAGTTCTCCCGGCCGAACAGCAGCCGTGCGGCGGCGGACCACGCCACCAGCACGAACACCACCTTGAACAAGCGCTCCGGCGCGTAACGGGCAATGACGCTGCCGGCGATCACGCCGATCAGCACTGGAACCGCCCATCGGCGCAGCACGTCCATGTCGACCGCGCCGCGCGCGCGATGTGCCTGGTAGGAGCGGATCGATGTCGGAATGATGATCGCCAGCGAGGTTCCGATGCACAGCGGCATGCGGACATCGAGCGGCACCCCGGCGAGGCGGAAGCATTCGTAGAACACCGGCACCAGCACCGCGCCGCCGCCGATCCCGAACACACCTGCCAGGAAGCCCGCCAGCGCGCCGACCGCGATCAGCAATAACGCCAGCTCGATGAGCTCGGCGACATCCAGTCCTGCGCCCATCGCGGCCGCCTCCCCACTTGTTGCGGCGGCTTGATTTGCCGTCCTGAATCATGCTTCAGCGCGTGCACGCTGATCCATGCAGGCAGCAGTCCGCACCGCCGCTGTCAAGTGTCGCCACCGCAGGGCTCAAATGAAAGAATGAATGGCAATTCGAGATCGACAAATTGATCGTTGCGCTGGCTGTTTCGAGTTCGTAAATAGAATTGCTCTACGCGATCCCAAAACGCCGGCCGGCATTTCCCGCGCGGCGCGAAAACCACTAAAAGTAGCCAATGACCGTCAGGATCGACCGCCCGCTTTCACCCCACGTGCAAACCTATCGCTGGACGTTGACGATGGCGATGTCCATCGCCCATCGCGTCACCGGGATGGGGCTCTATTTCGGCACGATCCTGCTGGCCTGGTGGCTGATGGCGGTGGCCTCCGGCCCCGGCGCCTACGGTATCTTCTCCTCATTCATCGGCAGCTGGTTCGGACGCCTGATACTGTTCGCCTACACTTGGGCGCTGATGCACCATCTGCTCAGCGGCATTCGGCACTTCGTCTGGGATCTCGGCTACGGTTTCGGTCCGAGCGAGCGCGAGGGGCTCACCTGGGCAGCGCTGATCGGCGGCATCGTCCTGACCGTTCTGGTCTGGATCATCGCCTTTGCGTTCGGAGGCGGACGATGAGCAATAAGTCGCCCAAGACTCCCTCGATGCGCACACCGCTGGCGCGGGTCCGCTTTCTCGGCGCTTCCGGTTCCGGCACTTCCGACTTCTGGTGGCAGCGCGTCACCGCGGTGGGCATGCTGCTGCTGATCGTGCCGGTGATCGTCATTGTCATGATGCTGCTCGGGCGCAATCAGGCTGGTGCGGGGCAGATCCTCGGCACGCCGGTGGTGGCGCTTATTGTCCTGCTGTTCATCATTGCCAGTGCCTGGCACATGAAGATCGGCATGCAGGTGGTGATCGAGGATTACATCCATGACGAGAAGCTCAAGCTGCTCTCGATCATCGCCAACAACTTCTTTTCCATCGCGGTCGCACTGGCCTCGATTTACGCCATTATGAAACTATCGTCCGGGGTGTAGGCGGCTCAAGGCGAGCCCACCCCTTTTGATACGTTTTGATATGCTGGAGCATGATCCGGAAAAGCGGATGCCAGTTGTCCGACAAGGATCGTGCTCGAACAAAGATAAACGACGTGTCCGATTCAATGCCATTGAATGGGACTCTAGCGTCCTCTCGAATCCGAAGTTCGTTCGGAGGACGCTGCGAGCCAAGACGGACTTCGGATTCGGGACACTAAAGCATGGCTGCCAACGGTAACGGCGCGAACGGTAGCGGGGCTCCCGCGACGAACGGCAAGGCTTATCCGATCGAGGATCACAGTTACGATGTCGTCGTGGTCGGTGCCGGCGGCGCGGGATTGCGCGCTGTCGTCGGCTGCAGCGAGGCCGGACTGCGCACCGCCTGCATCACCAAGGTATTCCCGACCCGCTCGCACACGGTGGCGGCGCAGGGCGGCATCTCCGCCTCGCTCGGCAACATGCATCCGGACAACTGGCGCTGGCACATGTACGACACCGTGAAGGGGTCGGACTGGCTCGGCGATCAGGACTCGATCGAATACATGGTGCGGCACGCGCCCGCCGCGGTCTACGAACTGGAGCACTGGGGCGTTCCGTTCTCGCGCACCGAGGACGGCAAGATCTATCAGCGCCCGTTCGGCGGCATGACCATCGACTACGGCAAGGGCCAGGCGCAACGCACCTGCGCCGCCGCCGACCGCACCGGCCACGCCATGCTGCACACGATGTACGGCCAGGCGTTGCGCCATGCCGCTGAGTTCTACATCGAGTTCTTCGCCATCGATCTCATCATGGACGATCAGGGCGTCTGCCGCGGCGTCATCGCGCTCAAGCTCGATGACGGCACGCTGCACCGCTTCAAGGCCCAGACCACCATTCTCGCGACCGGCGGTTACGGTCGCGCCTACGCCTCCTGCACCTCGGCGCATACCTGCACTGGCGACGGCGGCGGCATGGCGCTGCGCGCCGGGCTGCCCTTGCAGGACATGGAGTTCGTGCAATTCCATCCGACCGGCATCTACGGCTCGGGCTGCCTCGTCACCGAAGGCGCACGCGGCGAAGGCGGCTATCTGGTCAACTCCGAAGGCGAACGCTTCATGGAGCGCTACGCGCCGTCCGCCAAGGATCTGGCATCGCGCGACGTGGTCTCGCGCGCCATGACCATTGAAATTCGCGAGGGTCGCGGCGTCGGCAAGAAGAAAGATCACATCTATCTGCACCTCGACCATCTCGATCCCAAGGTGCTGCACGAACGGCTGCCGGGCATTTCCGAATCCGCGCGCATCTTCGCCAATGTCGATGTGACGCGCGAACCGATCCCGATGATTCCGACCGTGCATTACAACATGGGCGGCATCCCGACTAATTATCACGGTGAAGTCGTCACCAAGAAGGACGGCGACGACAACGCGGTGGTGCCCGGCCTGATGGCTGTCGGCGAAGCGGCGTGCGTCTCCGTGCACGGTGCCAACCGCCTCGGCTCCAATTCGCTGATCGATCTTGTCGTGTTCGGCCGCGCCGCCGCGCTGCGGCTCGCCGACAAGCTGACCCCGAATGCGGCGCAGCCAGAGCTGCCGGCGGACTCCGCCGACAAGGCGCTGGGACGTCTCGACCATTTCCGTTACGCCTCCGGCGGCACGTCGACCGCGCGGCTGCGTGAAAACATGCAGCAGGTGATGCAGAACAACTGCGCCGTGTTCCGCACCGGCGATGTGCTGCACGAAGGCCAGGACCTCATTCACAAGGTCCATGGCGGCATCGGCGACATCGCTGTCTCCGATCGTTCGCTGGTCTGGAATACCGACCTGATGGAGACGATGGAATTCGACAACCTCATCGCGCAGGCGGTGGTGACGATGGATTCCGCCGCGAACCGCACCGAGAGCCGCGGCGCGCACGCCCGCGAAGACTTCTCCGCGCGCGACGACAAGGACTGGATGAAGCACACGCTGGCGTGGATCGACGACCGCGGCAACACCACGATCAACTACCGGCCGGTGCATGACTACACGATGACGAACGACGTTCAGTACATCCCGCCGAAGGCGCGCGTGTATTGATCGTGACAGCGAAGGCTTGAAAGCAATGGTTGAATTTGCGCTTCCGAAAAACTCGAAGATCACCGGCGGCAAGAGCTGGCCGAAACCGGCCGGCGCGACGGAGACGCGCGAATTTCGCATCTATCGCTGGAATCCGGACGACGGCAAAAACCCGAGCGTCGACACCTATCACGTCGACATCCACGATTGCGGCCCGATGGTGCTCGACGGCCTGATCTGGATCAAGAACAACATCGATCCGACGCTGACCTTCCGCCGCTCCTGCCGCGAAGGCGTCTGCGGCTCCTGCGCCATGAACATCGACGGCCAGAACACGCTGGCCTGCACCA
>Ga0207657_10002653_pt1 | contig 19310 bp, 20 predicted proteins | sample KBSC33metaG_FD_184316 | JGI IMG/M metagenome (GOLD analysis project Ga0207657, IMG submission 184316) | Corn rhizosphere microbial communities from Kellogg Biological Station, Michigan, USA - KBS C3-3 metaG (SPAdes) (version 2) | ecosystem: Host-associated > Plants > Roots > Rhizosphere > Soil ... | reverse complement strand
CCGACCTCAAGAAGCTGCGCGACGAAGGATATACGGTGGAGGTGCGCGACGCGCACCTCCTGATCCACAACGTTCCTTACGTCGATAGCCAGCGGCAGGTGAGGTTCGGCACGTTGATATCCACTCTCTGCTTGGCAGGGGACGTGACGCACCAGCCGGACACGCACGTGGCGTACTTCACTGGAGAAGCGCCATGCACCTCAGCGGGGATCCCAATTCTGCAGATCAAGCATAGTGACGGCCCGATTGGGCTGACCCCGACGATTCACGCCAGCCGCTCCTTCTCTAACAAGCCCCGCGAGGGTTATCGGGATTACCACCACAAGATGTCGACCTATGCCGCGATCCTAGCGGGACCGGCCGAGGTGATCGACCCCTCAGTGACAGCGCGGGCGTTCATTGCGATCAAGTCTGACACGCCCAACTGCGTACACAACTACATCGATACGGCGTCGAGCCGAGCTGGAATACACCGCCTCAGCGCAAAGCTCGCTCGTGAGGTGGTGGCAATTATCGGGTGCGGAGGCACAGGTGCCTACGTGCTGGACTTCGTAGCGAAGACGCCGGTGGCGGAGATCCGTTTGTTCGATCGTGATCAGTTCCTCCAGCATAACGCCTTCCGCGCACCTGGAGCGCCGGCTCTCGACACGTTGAGGGAGGCGCCGACGAAGGTCGCCTACCTTCGGGAGATCTACTCCCGGATGCATGGGAACATCACCGCACATCCCTGTCACATCACCCCAGCGACGGCGCACCAGCTGGAGGGCGTTACGTTCGCGTTTGTGTGCATAGACGGCGGCGAAGGTAAGGCGGCCGTCATCCACGCGTTGGAAGAGCGCAACATCCCATTCTCGGATGTTGGAATCGGCGTTCAGCTTGTTGATGATCGTCTCATCGGTGTTGTTCGAACAACCACCAGCAGGCCGGGCATGCGGGGGCACCTCCGTACACGCGTGTCATTTGGGGATGCAGACGTTGGAAACGAGTATAACTCGAACATCCAGATTGCCGAGCTGAACGGGCTCAACGCCTCTTTTGCGGTGATCAAGTGGAAGAAACTGCGGGGCATCTATCTTGACCTTGAGGGAGAACACCACTCTACCTTCACTATCGACGGCAACTCCATGATCAACGATGATCAGGAGGAGGACAGTCGCGATGCAGCATGAGTTTGTAAACACCATTCCAGATCAGTTGCAGGAGGGCGTCCTATATATTTCGACGACCTATGCCACAGCTGTCCATCGTTGCGCATGCGGATGTGGGCATGAGGTCGTTACCCCCTTTTCACCCACCGACTGGGCCATGGTGTTCGATGGCGAGACCGTCTCGCTCGCTCCGTCAATCGGGAACTGGAGCTTTCCGTGCCAGTCTCACTACTGGATCGAGAGGAGTCATGTGGCTTGGGCGCCCAAGTGGTCGGGCCGCCAGATAGAAGAGGGGCGCTCTCGCGACAGGATGCGGAAAACAGCGTGGTCCGACCTTATCGAAACGAAGTCTGCGAAGACGCGGGTGCCCGGGCGTTGGCGTAGGTTCTTCAACCGGCTGGGACTCTAGCCGCGAGGGCGAGCCATGCAAGCAGCTGCGTGCAGGAGCAAAGAACGATGACAGATTTCACAGTTCGCGTAGAACTGCACGGTGCAACTGGTCAAGATTACGATGCCCTTCACGAAGCCATGGAAGCGGCTGGCTACCGCCGATACATCAATGGCTTCGATAGCAGTGGCAGGTCGGGCTTTTGGGCGCTCCCGACTGCCGAATATGACTGTACCGGCGAGGCGGCTGCAACAGCGGCGTCAATTCGAGACCAGGCGAAACGAATTGCCGACGGAGTAAAACCCGGTGGCTGGTGTCTGGTTACTGAAGCAGGCGACAGAGCATGGAGCCTGGACCGGCTATCCTGAGGTGCTTCGAAGCCCAAGAGCCTCGCGCAGTTTACGTCTGATCGCTTCCGGACGAGTCGGCTTCGGCTCCGGCTGAGCTGCGATCCATGTGTTCAGCGCCTCCTCCTCCTCCTGATAGAGCCGCAGCCCGATCGTGCGGCCAATGCCGGTCTTTGGACGCCCGCGGCCTCTTTTTTCGCTATCTGGTATTGACCCGCCCCTGAATAACAGCTAGCTAGTATTCGAACCGGAGCGAGGTGGCTGCCTCGCTTCCGGTTCTGACCCCCTGTCGCCCGTTTCGAGGAGGCGGAAGGATGGCTGCTGGGCAGCTTAACGGAACCGCTGGCGCGGAGGAAGAGCGCCCCTCGACCCCTCGGCGCAGCTCGGGACACGCTCCGCTCGGGACGAACGGGGAAGTGAGCCGGCGCGCCTTGCTGGGCGCGGCGTTTTCCGTTCCCGTGCTTTGTCATCCTGAACTTGGTTCAGGATCCAGTTCTCCGCCGCCCGGGCGGGGGATCAGCTGGACCCTGAAACAAGTTCAGGGTGACGCGGAGTGGGAGGCGGCGCTCGCCGGCTTTCGCTTGGCGGAGACGGCGCTGGCGCGGGTGGAGGCGGCTTCCGCCGGGTATCGGTTCGACGAGGAGGAGGAGGTGTTGCCGGGGCATATGGCGGCCTGCGAGTCTCTGTCCGCGGCGGTTCGGCGGGTGATCCGGGCGGCGGTGCCGGATGTGGCGGGGCTGGCTTTGAAGGTGGAGCTGGTCTTCGCGCATGAGGTGGAGCCTTACTCGATCGACGGCGAGGTGATCGCGGCGGTTCGGGGGGATCTTCGGCGGTTGGCGGCGGGGTTGGCGTCCGTGGGCGAGGCTTAGGAGAAGAAGGCCCTCACCCCGGCCCTCTCCCCTGGAGGGAGAGGGGGAAGGAGGACGTCACGATCTGAAATCGTGACGTCGGACGAGTTCGCGCGGCCTCAACCGCGCGCCTCGCCGGCCGGGACTCGCCGTCTCTCGCCTAAGCGCGGCCGCGTTGCACGCCGGCGCGCTTAGGCTTGGCGGCTTTGTCGTCGTCGAAGGCCATGACGCACACCACCTCGCTCTCCGGGACCGCGATCGGGCTTCCGTCGACGAGGCCGTTCAGCATCGTGCAGACCCAGTAGAAAGGGGCGTTCGAGGCCTGGAAGATCATCAGGACGCGCTCGCCGCTCAATTCCTCGTCGAGGCCGACCTGGAGGACGCGCTGATTCTCGCCGCGCCAGAAGAAGAGGGCGTGGATGCGGCGTTCGTGGGTCGGGAAGCCCATCTCCTCGAGCATGTCGCGGGCGGTCCGCCACAAAGTCTCGGCCTTGGACGGGCCGACGTCCAGGGGGATGAAGAAGTTCATCGCGGGCCTTCCGGGCCGGAGGCGGCGGCGCGGTCGTTTCCGGTCAGCGACAGGGCGGCGATGCAGGCGCGCTGCGTCTCCGGGTCCCAGCCGTCGGCGCGGTGGGCGCGGCGGGGGACGGGATCGAAACCGAGGAGCGCGCCGAACGCCTCGAACGGGTCGGTGCCGGCGGCGCCTTCGGCTCGGCAGCGGTCGCAGATGACGAGAATCGGTTGGGCCATGATAGGAAGAACATAGGCAGAACATCGCTGCCTCCGCAAGGGGCTTTGGCGCCCTCCATAGGAGAATTCCGCAGCTTTTCTTCCGCGCCCGCGCCGGCCGTCACGGGAGCAAGTCCCGTGACTTCAATCCTGTCGGGCAGCGCCCGCAGGTTGGCCGGCTTGGCGCGGCCCTACGCCCAAGGGGGCCGGCGCGACGCGCCGCTCCCCCTTGAGCTCGGCGCGCCGGCGCTTAGCGGTAGCGCCAGGTGCAGACGCGGTGGCGCTGGTGGTGGCGCCAGGTGGTCCGGCAGACCTGCCGGCGGCGGTGGTTGTTGCGCCAGCCCATGTGGCGGCCGTTGTCGCGGTGGACGGTCGTCGTGGTTCGGACGACGGTGCGCTCGCGCATTCCGTCGCGCATCTGGGCGTCCGCCGGAGCGGCGGCGAACCCGGTCATCACCATCGCCGCGGCCGCGGCGGCAAGCATCTTCAACTTCATTGGGTTTACTCCTGTCACTCTTCCCCTGTCGGCGGCGTAACGAAGGGAAGGGCGGTAAGGTCCGCCCGGGCCCGGCGAGCCTTCGCAGCGGCGGCGAACGGAGCCGCGGCCGGAGCGGTGGCGGCTCCGGGCCGGGGCGGCTAAGGACGGCGCGATGCCGCGACTCCTCCTCCCGCTCGTCGCTATCGCCGTCGCTTCGGCGCCCGCCGACGCCCAGCCGCCGGCGGCACCGGCGGGCGGCGGCGGCTGCGCGGCGGCCGAGGCCGAGAAGACGGCCCTGATCGCGGAGCGGGCGGCGCTGCGCGAGGCGGTGACCGATCTCGCCATGGGCCGCAGGAAGCGGCGGAGGCCCGGCGCGGGCGCGGTCGGAGGCGCCCTGGCAGGGACCGCGGCGACGATCCTCCTGCCGTTCGGAATCGGCGCCGCGGTCAGCGCCGGAGTCGGCGCCGCGGCGCGCTCGGCGGGGAAGAAGAAGCGCGCCCGCGAAGCCGCCTCGGTGCCGCCGCCGCCGGATCCCGCCGCCCTCGTCGAGCGCCAGCAGGCGGTGGACTCGCGGCTCGAGGCGATCGCGGCGCAGTGCGGCTAGAATAGCGCCGCCAGATCCCGCCCGCAGCGGGCCTATCCCCGCTCCGCCTTGTCGACGACGGCGATGGAGAGGCTGTAGCGGCCCTCCACGGTATCGCGCGCGATCGTGCTTCGAAGCTGGCGCGAAAGGCCGGTTACGATCCGCTCGAACCGGTCGGTGAGGGCGGGATCGCAAGGCGCGCCCTCACGAAGGCTCTCCGAATCGACGGCGAGCGCCGCCGCGCTGGGGCTGCCGTCGCCGGTCAGCGAGATGGCGACGGACGGAGCGCCGCAGAACATCGCATATTCGGCCATCTCGGTGACCAAGAAGGCGACCGACACGGCGACGTCCTGGGTGGCGTAATAAGGCTCGAGGTCGAGCCGGATGACCATCTGCGCCGCGGAGGCCGGAGCGGTGGCGCGAAGATTGGCGGCAAGCTCCGAGATGAGCGGCTTCAGGGCGACTCCGCGATTCTCCTCGAGCTCTGCGTAATGGTTGCGGTGGACGACGGCGAGGGCGTCGACCCGGCGCTGGATCGAGGCATAGGCGGCCGAGACCTGCTCGTTGGGCGAGCCGCGGGCGTGAAGGTTGAGGAGCGAGGCGACGACCTGGAGATTGTTCTTCACCCGGTGGTGGACCTCGCGGACGAGCTTGATCTGGCGCTCCACCGCCGCCTCCAGCTCCGCCTCGTGGCGCGAGACGGTCCGGACGACCTGGTCGAAGGCCTCGCCGAGCTCGTCGATCTCGCGCGCCGGGGTGGCGAGCCGGGGAAGCCCGATGTCGGGATCGCCCGGCCGGTAGGCGGAGACGGCGCGCTGCAGGCTCGACAGCGGGCGGAGCAGATAGCGCTCGAGGATCAGCCAGCCGATCAGGGCGGCGGCAAGCCACATCAGAACCGGCAGGAGGATCATCAGCAGGTCGACCGCGTTGAAGGGCCGGGCGCCGAGCGCGATCGACAGGCGCAACTGGCCGCCGGCAATCGGCTCGGATCCTTTCACCGTCTCGACGAAGGGCCCTCCTTCGAACTCGTCGCGAAGCACCATCGAGGCGCCGCCCGGCTGGGTCAGGGAGAGGTCGAAGTTGCGGCTCGTGCCGCGAATGTAGGTCAGCGCCGCAAGCTCGGAGCGCGGATATTCGGCAATGCCTTCGAGATCGCCCGCGTCGCCGTAGACGAACAGGCGCATCGACTCTCCACCCGGAGCGATCTCGGCGTGGATTCCGGCGTGGTGAGCGGTGCGGACCGCCCCCGGGGGCGCGAAGCCGGCGCTGGCGCATTGCAGTCGGCTGCTCGGCGCATAAAGCGCGTAGCGGGCTTTGACGGGCCCCTGCTCCAGGCGGCCGAGAGTCGTCTCGCAGACTTGCGAATCGGGCGGCGACACGGCGATCGCCGCGCTCGCCGTCCGGATGGTGAGGATTGAGCGGGAGAAAGCGGCGTTGAGGCGCTGCGCCTTGATCTCGAGGCGGGCGAACGTCTCGTTGCGCCGCTCCTGGTTCTTCTGCTGGGCGCTGTGGAGCGACGCGATGATCGCCACCAGTCCGAGCGGGAGAAGCGCGGCCGAAAGGATCAGCAGCATCTTCAGCCCGGTGGACAGCCGGCCGAAGCGCCCCGTCCTGCTTGTGTTCGTAATCGTCACGTTCAAACCGGTCGCCGCGGCAAGCGGCCGCTCTTTAGCCCAGCTTGCCGAGCAGGGCGAGCATTTCGGGCGGGATGTCTTCCCTGACCGCCTGTTCGTAGGCGGCGCGAAGGGCATGGCCGACTTCGGGAGTCGATCCGCGCTTCTTCTTCGTGCGGGGGGCAAAAGTGGAGTCGGTCTCCGGGCTGTGCTCTGTCTTGCGCCGGCGGTCCCTATCGTCTTCGAAGGTCAAATTCCGTGTCCCCTCGCGGCCGGGGCCGCGCCCGCTCGTCCAAACAGGAGTCCGTCGCCGGCTCCTTCGCGTGGAACGACGATGCGCAGACCCACCCCGCGGCCATTAATGACCTGCAGTCCGCCTTGAAACAAAAAAGTCGCCCGTTGGTTCCACCGTCTCGAAAGGGAGCGGGCAGGGCCGTTTTCCCGAACGCGCGCGGGCATTGCCACCTCCCTTCGGCGGGGTTGCAAAGCGTCGTGGGCGCTCTCAATAGACATCGCAAATTCGCCACAGGAGTCGTAACGAAAATGTCGCTCGGCCAGGACCTCGCGCCCCATCTGCCTTTCCTGCGGCGCTACGCCCGCGCGCTCACCGGCACCCAGAATCACGGCGATGCCTTCGTTCGTGCGACGCTGGAGGCGATCGTCGCGGCGCCTGGGGATTTCCCGCGCGACGTCGATCCCCGGCTCGGCCTTTACCGGACCTTCCACGCCATCTGGTCCTCGGCCAATATCGAGGAAGATCCCGGCGCGGTCGCAGGCGACGATCCCGAGGGCATCGCTCAGGCGCGGCTCGCGCAGATCACGCCCCTTTCGCGCCAGGCCCTGCTGCTGACCGCGATGGAGGGCTTCACCCCCGAGGATGCCGGCTATCTGATCGGCGCCGGTCCGGACGAGGTCGAGCGGCTGGTCGCCGAGGCGCTGGCCGAGATCGAGCGTCAGACCCGCGCCGAAGTGCTGATCATCGAGGACGAACCGATCATCGCGATGGATATCGAGACGATCGTCCGCGACCTCGGCCACAACGTCACCGGAGTCGCCGTCACCCGCGACGAGGCGGTGGCGCAGGCCATGGCCCGGCGTCCGGGACTGGTGCTCGCCGACATCCAGCTCGCCGACGACAGCTCGGGAATCGATGCCGTGAAGGACATCCTGGCCGAATTCTCGGTCCCGGTGATCTTCATCACCGCCTTCCCCGAACGCCTTCTGACCGGCGAGCGGCCGGAGCCGACCTTCCTCATCACCAAGCCTTTCCAGCGCTCGACGGTGAAGGCGGCGATCGCCCAGGCGCTGTTCTTCGACAACGCGACCATCCCGGCATAGGCAAAAAAGGGGACTGGCAAAAAAGGGGACAGTTACTTTTCCGCACGTCGGCACGGAATATCGCTCCGCGGCGCGGAAAAGTAACTGTCCCCACCCGCGTCCCAAGGAACCCGGCGAGGCAGCGGGCGTTGCCCGCCTGAAACGATTTCCAGCCGAGGTACCATGGACGAGGGCGAGCGCCATACCGATACGACACGTGCGCGGGCGGGGCAGTCCAACCACATGACTCGAGTCATCCTCCCCGCGAGCCTCGGGCTCGTCGTGGTGGCCTTCCTGCTTGTGTTGCTCATCTGGCGGTAGCCGCCTACATCCCAGGGAGAGGGGAGCGGCGCGCCGCTCCCGACGATATGCATGAGCGAAATCAGTACAGCGTTTGACGGGGGCAGCTTGAGCCGGCAGTCGGTGATCACGGATGAAGACGAGGAAGGCTTCGAGGCGCCGCGCCCGGAGCCCGTTCCGCTTCCCGACGACGAATTCAAGGACCAGCTTGCGCAGGTCATTCCGCATCTGCGCGCGTTCGGCCGCTCGCTCTCGGGCAGCCGCGACCTCGCCGACGATCTGGTTCAGGAGACGCTCCTCAAGGCGTGGGCTGCGCGCAAGCGCTTCCAGGCCGGAACCAACATGCGCGCCTGGACCTTCATCATCCTGCGCAACCTGTTCCTGAGCCAGATGCGCCGCGCCCGCTTCAAGGGCGAGTGGGACGAGATCACCGCGTCGAAGATGCTCGCCGCTCCCGCCAGCCAGGACCGCCATGTCGAGCTGACCGACATGCAGCGCGCCCTGCTCCATCTGCCGCAGCCGCAGCGCGAGGCGCTGATCCTCGTCGGCGCCGGCGGCTTCGCCTATGAGGAAGCGGCCGAGATCTGCGGCTGCGCGGTCGGAACGATCAAGAGCCGGGTCGCCCGCGGCCGGGTGGCGCTCGAGCACCTCCTCGCCGAAGGCAAGCTCCCCTCGCGGCGCGAGCACGAGAATGAGGGTGGCCAGTCCGCCCTGGCCAGCATCATGGCCGAGGTCGACGAGCTTAGCCGCGACCGGGATCCGGGAGCGCATTAGGCTCATTGATTTCCGCGTAAAGAAGGCGTAAAATCCTCGTTAGGAGGATATGATGGAACTAGCGGTCAGCGAAGCAGAGCGGTGTCTTGCCGACCTCGCCCGCCGGGCATCCGACGGGGAAGAAGTGGTTCTGACCCGCCGGGACGGGCCGCCGGTTCAGCTCGTGCCGGTCTACAACTCTCGCGATCCAGCTATTCGGGCGGCGATCATCAAGGCGGTCCAGGAGTCTGCGGCACGGCATGCCCTGCCGGGGCCGAGTGCCGCGAGAAGCCAGGATTTCCTGTACGATGACGAAACCGGGCTTCCTGCTTGATTGCCATCGACACCTCGGCACTGATCGCCGTCGTCCTTAACGAAGCCCAAGCTGCACACTGCGAAGCGGCCCTGACGTCGGATCCGGATCTGATGATTTCGGCCGGAACGTTGGCGGAAGCCTTGATCGTCGCCAATCGTCGAGGCGTCAGCGACGAGATGGCCCACCTGATCGGGCACCTCGCCCTTCACGTGGAGCCGGTGACATCGTCCTTTGCCTGGTTGGTCGGGGAGGCTCATGCCCGATGGGGCAAAGGCATGCACCCTGCCGCCCTCAACTTCGGCGACTGCTTCGCTTACGCGTTGGCCAAGCAGCGGGACCTGCCGCTGCTTTTCATCGGTGGGGATTTCAAGCGGACCGATCTACGACCGGCGATAAGCGCCTAGCGACGCTTACTCGTCGTCGAGGCGGATGAGGAGATCCTCGAACATCTTGAGCGAGCGTACTTCGCCGTCCATGGCGAAAGCCTGGCGAAGGGCGTTGCCCACGCCCGCGTGGACGGTGGGCGGGGCCACCTTCACGAACCGCCTCTGGGAAGCCTGGATCATCGCCTCGCGTCTCGGATTCATCGTGCTCACGGGTCTAGAACGCCCCGGACGCCCGGCGGTTTCAACTGTTGCGCCTCCCGAACGGAACTGATCTTGGTTGTTGTATGAATGAGACACAGAGTGAAGAGGCGGTTAACGACGCGCTTCGCCGCGCTCGCGCCTGTTCGCCCTATCTTCGCGCCCAGCTGAGCCAGTTTCCTCAAGTGGGGCAGGCGCTTGGGCGTGGCGACGTCGATGGAGCGCTTGCCCAGGCGGCCGCCGCGGGGGAGGGAGCGCCCGCACTCGCGGCGGCGCTGCGCCGCGAGCGCAACGCGCTGGCCGCGGCGCTGGCCGTGGCCGATCTCGCCGGATTGATCCCGCTCGAGGCGCTGATGGCGGCGCTTTCCGACCTTGCCGACCGGTCGCTGGAGCGCGCGCTTGCCGCTGCGATCGAGGAACGCACGCCGGGCGAGCCGGTACTCGGATTCGCCATCGTCGCGCTCGGCAAGCACGGCAGCCGAGAGCTCAACTTCTCGTCCGACATCGATCCGATATTCCTGTTCGATCCCGAAACCCTGCCAAGGCGCCCCCGCGAGGAGCCGGGCCAGGCGGCGGTGCGGATCGGCCAGCGGGTCATCGAGCTGCTCCAGAAGCGCGACGAAAACGGCTTCGTCTTTAGGGTCGACCTTCGCCTTCGCCCGTCCCCGGAAGTGACTCCGATCGCCCTGCCGGTGGACGCGGCCATCTCCTATTACGAATCGAGCGCCCTGCCCTGGGAGCGGGCGGCCTTCATCCGCGCCCGCCACGCCGCCGGCGACGAGACGCTCGGGCGCTATTTCGTCGAGGCGGTCCATCCCTTCGTCTGGCGCCGCTCGCTCGATTTCGGAGCGATCGGCGAGATCCAGGCGATCACCCGGCGGATCCGCGACCATTATTCCCAGGGACAGGCATTCGGCCCCGGCTACGAGCTCAAGCGCGGCCGCGGCGGCATTCGCGAGGTCGAATTCTATGCCCAGATCCACCAACTGATCCACGGCGGCCGGGAGCCGGGCCTGCGCGCTCCGGCGACTCTCGACGCCCTTGCCGCCCTCGCCCGCGGCGGGCGGATCGAGCCGGCGAGCGCCGCCCGGCTCGCCGCGGCATACCGCCTGCTTCGCACCCTGGAGCACCGGCTCCAGATGGTCGACGATCGCCAGACCCACCTGCTTCCGGCCGATCCCGCCGAGCTCGACAACGTCGCGCGCCTTCACGGGCTGGCCGACGGCGGCGCGCTTCTCGCCGAGCTGAAGCCGCATGTGGAGCAGGTCGCGTCCCTCTACGACGACCTGGCGGGACAGGACGAGCGGCGCCTTCCGCTCAGCGCCGACCAGCTGGAGAATCAGCTCCGCCGCGCCGGCTTCGAGGACCCCGTCGCCGCGCGCCTTCGGATCGACGGCTGGCGGGGCGGAAAGGCGCGCTCGCTGCGCAGCCCGGCGGCCCAGGAGGCGTTCGAGGCGATGCTTCCGGTGGTGATCGAAGCCTTTGCCGGAGCGCCCGACCCGATGCGCGCGATGAACCGGTTCGACGACGTCGTTCAGAGGCTTCCGAGCGGGGTCAATTTCTACCGCCTGCTGGAAGCCCGGCCGGGGCTCACCGGGCAGGTGGCGACGATCCTGAGCCACGCGCCCGCGCTCGCCGAGCAGCTCGGCCGCCGGCCGCAGCTGCTCGACGGCCTGATCGACGCCAGCGCTTTCGCCCGGGTCCCTCCCACGGCCGAGCTGATCGAGGAGTTCGCCCGGTCCGAGCGCTCAGGCGAGGATTACCAGCTCGTCCTCGACCGGGTGCGGCTTCGGGTCAACGAACGGCGCTTCGCGCTCGGCGCTCAGCTCATCGTCGCCCGAACCGATCCGATCGAAGCGGCGGAAGGCTATTCGCGGATCGCCGAAGCGGCGATCAACGTCCTCGCCGACGCCGCGGCCGACGAGTTCGAGCGGCGGCACGGGCGGGTGGCGGGATCGGAGCTTCTGATCATGGGTCTCGGCCGGCTCGGCGGCGAAGCCCTCACCCACGCTTCGGACCTCGATCTGGTCTATCTGTTCAGCGGCACGCACGAGGCCGAATCGGACGGGACCAAGCCGCTCCGGGCGACCGACTATTTCAACCGCCTCGCGCCCCGGGTGACCGCCGCGCTCAGCGTTCCCACCGCGGCGGGGCCGCTCTACGACGTCGATACCCGGCTTCGGCCGTCGGGAGTGGACGGCATGCTCGCCGTCTCGCTCGAAGGCTTCGAACAATATCAGCGCGAGCAGGCCTGGACGTGGGAGCATATGGCGCTGCTGCGGGCCCGGCCGCTTTTCGGCTCCAAGGCGGGGCGTGAGGCGCTTGGCACGGTCATCGTGGACACCCTGCGCCGGGCGCGCGACCCCGCCCGCCTGACCGCCGACGCGGTCCGGATGCGAAGCGACATCGCCCGGCACAAGCCGCCCTCGGGCTCGTTCGACATAAAGCGCGGCCCGGGCGGCCTCATCGACCTCGAATTCGCCATTCACACGCTTCAGCTTCGCCACGGAATCGGGCTCAACCCGCATCTCGAGGTGGCGATCGCCGAGCTTCTCGATGCGGGGCTGGTGCCAGCCGATACCGACCCGAACCTTCGCCTGCTGACCCGGATGCTGGTCATGTTCCGGCTCGTCTCGCCGAGCTCGTCCGAACCGCCCGAGGCGACAAGGCCGCTGGTCGCTCAGGCTTGCGGGATGGCGGATTGGGACGCTTTGCTTGAAGCGCACGCCTGGGCGCGGCAGAGGGTGGCCGAGCTCTGGGCGCGGGTCTCCGGGCAATTGGGAGAGTAAGATGGTGAACGAAGGCGATCCGGTACCCGACGTCAGGATGGAGAGCGTCGACGGCAAGGCGATCAGCCCGGCCGACTTCAGCGGCCAGAAGCTCGTCCTCTATTTCTACCCCAAGGACGACACGTCCGGCTGCACCGCCGAGGCGCAGGCCTTCACCGCGCTCGCCGAGGAGTTCGAGAAAGCGGGGACCTGGATCCTCGGCGTTTCGAAGGACGATTCGAAGCAGCACCGCAAGTTCATCGACAAATATGAGCTCAAGGTCGCGCTCGCGTCCGATACCGACGGCTCCGTCTGCGAGGCGTTCGGCACCTGGGTCGAGAAATCGATGTACGGCCGCAAATATATGGGCATCGACCGCTCGACCTTCCTCGTCGACCGCGACGGCGTGGTGAAGAAGGTGTGGCGCAAGGTGAAGGTCCCCGGCCACGCCGACGAGGTGCTCGAGGCGGCCCGGGCGCTGCCTTAGCCGTTCCTCCCCCAGCTCGCCTGGGGGAGGGGGACCGCGCGAAGCGCGGTGGAGGGGCCTCTTTCGGCCGAACGGGCCCCTCCACCAGGCTTCGCCTGGTCCCTCTCCCCGAGCAAGCTCGGGGAGGAATAAGCTTAGCAGATCGGCCCCGTCCGGTACGTCCGCCGAAGCTTCGGCGGGGGCGAGGCGAGGCGCTTGAGCTGGGGCGCGAGGTCGTTTTGCGGGATGACCACCTCGATCAGCGCCGGAACGTCGGTCAGGCCCTGAACCTCGGCAAGCACCCCGGCGAGCTCCTCGCCCGTCCCGGCCCGGAAGCCGCGCGCTCCGAACGCCTTGGCGAGCGCCAGGTAATCCCAGGCGGGGAGCATGTCGTAGGCCGCGAACTCGCCGCCCGGTTCGAAGGCGTCGATGTTCACGAACGCCTGCTCGATCGCATAGCCGCGATTGCTCATCACGAAGACCGCGGCGTTCACCCCGGCCCGGACCAGGCTCGAAATCTCCTGGCAGATCATCATGAAGCCGCCGTCGCCGGCGACGACGAACGGCCGCTTGCCGGAGCCGAGCGCGACTCCGAGCGCGCAGCCCGTCTCGTGGCCGAGCGAGCCCCAGGCGGCCTGGGCGACGAAGCTGTCGCGCGGCAGCCCGAACAGATTGCCGAAGACGTAGAGCGAGGTGCTCTCGCCGAGCACGAGCACGGTCTCGCCGGTCAGCTTCTCCTGCTCCAGATGCCTTGTAAGCTGGCGGAAGAAGCGGTTGTAGGTGAGGCCGTCGCCGTCGGCCGGCTCCTCCGGCTCCTCGTCGCGGCGAGCCGGCGGGCAGGGGCGCGGCGAGCGTTCGTCCGCCTCGAAGCGGGCGGCGAGGCCTTCGAGGAAGTCGGCGAGGACGATGCCCGGATAGCGTGCCCAGCCGATCCGCGCCTCCTCGTCGTTGACCTCGATCATCTCGCCATATTTGGACTTCATGATCGGCAGATAGTCGTCGGTGATGATCGTCCCCAGCGCCACCGGGCAATCGGTCGCCTTCATGATCTCGCGGGTGGCCGCCGGCGAGGCGGCGTCGGCATAGGTGCCGATGAAGGCCGGCTGGTCCTCGTCGAGCACGGTCTTGCCGAGGCTGGTGGTGGTGAAGGGAAGTCCGCTCGCGTCGACCAGCCGCTGGGCCAAGTCCTGCAGGCCGAAACGCCGGACGTCGATCCCGAACCACAGCACCGGCCGCTTGGCCGAGCCGATCCGATTCCAGGCGGAATCCAGCAGAGCCGCGAGCGGGTCAGGGTCGCTGGCCACGGTCACCGGGCCCAGGCTGCCCTCCGGCCGGGCGCATTCGGCGATCCAGATGTCCTGGAGCACTTCGATGTAGATCGGCCGGCTGAAGGTCAGCATCGCCGTGATCGCCCGGTCGATCTGCGCCGGAGCCTCGTCGGCATCCTCGACGATCTCGGAGGCGACGGTCACCTCGGCGAAGATGCTTCGGTCGGAATCGAGGTCGCCGGTCGAGTGATGGAAGAGGATGTCCTCCTCCGTCTCGAGCCGCCGGTCCTTGGTCGACGGGCTCGCTGAGATGATCGCCACCGGAACCCGCTCGACGAACGAACCGGCCGCGCAATTCAGGGCGCTGAACGTCCCGACGCCATATTGGACGCAGGCCGCCCCGATCCCCCGGAAGCGGGCATAGCCGTCGGCGGCATAGCCGCTGCCCAGCTCGTTGATGTTGGGGACCCGGACGATCCCCTCGGTCTTGTCGACCGCGTCGAGGAAGTGCGCGGCATAATCGCCGGGAACGGCGAAGACGTGCTCCAGTCCGCACTGGACGAGCCGGTCGACCAGATATTGGGCGACGGTGTAGCCGGAGGCCGCCATCAGCTGATGTCCCTCTTGGCGAGGCAGCTGGGAGTGAGCTCGTTCAGCTCCTCGACGAGGTCGGCCGTGTCCGGAGTCGGAACGCACAGGTCGCGCTTCGAATCCTCCTTGTCGCCCTCCGCCACGTCGGTGCAGCCGCCCTCGGGGCAGGGCATGATGGCATAATCCTTGTCGAGCCAGCGCGGCCGCTTCAGCCCGAAGTGGCTCTCGAGCATCTGCTCGGCGGTGCAGAAGGCGCCTTCCACCCAGCCCTGGCCGATCGAATAGGCCTCGCCGCAAATGTGGATGTCCTCGCTCGCCACCGGCTTCAGCATCCGCCACATGATCTGGTCGAGCCGGTATTCCGCCTTCCACTCGTGCCAGCCGCCGCCGTACGGGTCCTCATTCCAGGTATGGTAGACCGCCGAATAGGGCATCGGCAGCTCGGGCAGGGCATGGACCTGGGCGATCTGCTTGTTGCAGTCCTCGACCATCTCCTGGGTGGCGCAATGCTCGGTGACCGGGATCGGATTGGTCACGCCTGGTTCGACGCAGGCGGGCATGTAGCCCTTATACTTCTTCCCCTTCTCCAGCCCCTTCCAGAAGGGCACGGTGGAGATGTCGTTGTAGCTCGCCTGGATCAGCGAGTTGAGGAAGGGCTCGCCGCCCCTCTGCTCGCCCTCGGTCCCGAAATAATAGATCTGCCGCATCGGCAGGTCGGTCACCGACCGGCCGGCGACGAGCCCGAGCGTCCGCCACCAGGGCTGCTCATAGGCCATGAACAATTTGAACGCGCTCTGGATGAGGACCGACTTGCGGTCCTTCGGATATTGATGGTGGCGGTCGAGGGCGTCGCACTTGACCAGCTCGAGCGAACGCCGCGGAAGCGCGAGGACGATCCGCTTCGCCCGGACGATGCGCGGCTCGGCCGACTCGTCCTTCTCCGTCCGCGCGTCCTTGGTCACGGTCGGGTGGAAGTGGAGCTCGTAGCGATACTCGCCCTCGCCGGTGCGGATCTCGGCCAGGCAATGGTTCATGAACACCCGCTCGCCCGCCGCGAGCTTGCCGCCCTTCATCTCGTTGAACTGCTTGGCCAGAGTCAGCGGGAGATGCTGATAGCCCTCGCACAAGGTCAGGAACTCGGTGTCGTCGCTATATTCGGTGGCCGGAAGCTGGGTCACCGCATTGGCGTTGGCGACATTGGCGTCGTAGCCCCCGGCGTCCTTCATGAACTGGTAGCCCTCGTTGGAGAGCACCCGGAACATCAGGTTCCAGAAGCCGTATTTCCACAGCGGCCGGCCGAACACCTTGAGCTTCATCAGCTGGCAGAGGCTTAGATTGGCCATTCCCGGGTAAATGTTGTTCATCACCTGGATCTGGAGGTTGGTCGGGCCCATGCCGCGCTCCGACCAGGCCATGTTGTAAGGCACCTTGTCCGGATCGCTCAGCTCGTGGAGCCGGAGGTGCTTGCCGCGCAGGTAGAAGAGGTTGCAATTGGCGCCGACCGGCTCGGGCGCGCCCATGTGGAAGTCGCGGGTGGCGAGCTTCAGATGCTCGACCAGGCCGGCGACCATCTTGTGCGATTCCTGGATGTAGCGCATCCCGCCCAGCTCTGCCTTGAGGCTGGGGATCCCCGGGACGGTCACCGAATAGAGCCGTCCGCCGATGCGGTCGCTATATTCGAACAGCCCGATGGACTGGTCGTCGCCCTGTTCCTGCTGGAGCCGCCAGGCGGCGTAGGTGCCGGCGCAGCCGCCGCCGATGATCGCCACGTCGAGATCGGTCATGATGTCCCCTTTTGTCGCCGCCGCGCCCCCGGGCGCGTCCCTATCGGCGGGGGCGAGTATGAGTCCGTTCCGGGGCGCGATCAATCGACCGGAACGAGGGAAAGCGGCGCTGCTCCTTTGCGATAAACGAAGGGTGAGCCCCCTCCGTCGTCCCAGCGAAGGCTGGAACCCCAGGGGGTGAAGAGCACTACCGTCCGGGCCCTTCACCCCCTGGGGCCCCAGCGTCCGCTGGGGCGACGGGTAGGCCCGGGCGCTTGAGCCCGCGATCACGATCGGGCAGGCGCGGGCGGTGACCCGCCAGCCCTTCTCAACCGTCGCCCAGGCCGCCGCGTCGGTCCTCCTCGCCGCCGATCCGCGCGACAAGATACGCGCCGCCCGTCGGGCCGCCCGCGCCTGGCGGGCGGGGGCGCTCGCCTTCGCCTTCGACGTCGCGATGCCGGATCGGCCGGCGCGTCCCGAGCGGCCGGAGCTTCTGCCCGCGTCGCATATGCCCAAGCGCGGCAAGGGCGGATCGGAGCGGGGACGGATCGCCATGCTCCACGCTCTGGCCCATATCGAGTTCGGGGCGATCGACCTCGCCTTCGACATGGCCGGCCGGTTCGGAGCGGCCTTTCCGCCGGACTTCGTCGCCGACTGGTTCTCGGTCGGCGCCGACGAAGCGATCCACTTCGCTCTGCTCGACCGGCGGCTGAAGGCGCTCGGCTCCGGCTACGGCGCGCTTCCCGCCCATGACGGCCTTTGGGACGCGGCGGCGGCGACGGCGGCCGATCCGCTGCCCCGCCTTGCGGTCGTCCCGATGGTGCTCGAGGCGCGCGGCCTCGACGTCACTCCGGCCACCGTGGCGCGTTTCGAAGCGGCCGGAGACGCCCGTTCGGCGGCGATCCTGAACCGCATCTACCGCGACGAAATCCGCCACGTCGCGGTCGGCACCAAATGGTTCGAAACCGCCTGTGAATCGCGGAGAATCGAGCCTGTTTCGGAATGGAAACGGTTAATAGCCACCTACTTTCGAGGGGCGATTAAGCCTCCGTTCAACGGCTCGGCGCGCGACGAAGCCGGTCTGTCCCGCGATTATTATGCCGGGGTGGACGCGGAAGGATATGTTTAACAGTCTCGGCTCATCCAGTCGCGGAGGGGGCAACTCCAGACGGATTACGAGGCGCAAAAGCGCCATTGGGATGAGGATTTCAGGCCCGTCCGTGCACGCTCCACGCGTGCTCCGGCGAGCCGAGCGAGGACCGACTTGTGGCGACCAGAACGATGAACGCAGGCCTTGGCGGAACGTTCCGCAAGATGTTCAAGGCGCGTGATATTTTCCTGCACGACGGTACTTCCCTCCGCCGCATCCGGGTCGGCTCCGGGCTCCAGCTCTTCGCCGTCGTCGCCGCCATCGTCACCCTCTTCTGGTCGGTCTTCGCCGCGGCGCAGATCGCTTCCGCGGCCCCGGCCCCGGCCAATGCCGACGTCGCCCGGATGCAGCGCGAGGTCAGCGCGATGCGCGCCGACGTCGCCGCCATCCGGCAGGTCGCCCAGCAGCGTTACTCGATCACCGAGCGCGAGATTCGCCGCCTCGGCCTGAAGCCGGAGCGCCTCGCGACGGACAATAACTCGCAGGGCATGGGCGGACCGTTCGAGCCGGTCGTCGGCGACCGCGCCGCCGATCCCAACTTCAAGGCTCTCTTCATGAGCTGGAAGAAGCTCGAGACGCTCGAGCAGGGCACCGTCGCCATCCCCTCCATGGAGCCGGTCCACGGCACCAACTTCACCTCCGGCTTCGGAGTCCGCTCCGATCCGTTCAAGGGCCGCGCCGCGATGCACCCGGGGATCGACCTCGCCGGTCCGCTCGGGACTCCGATCTACGCGACCGCCGACGGAGTCGTCGACCGCGCCGAGTGGAACAACGGCGGCTACGGCAACCTCGTCGAGATCGACCACGGCCACGGCATCCAGACCCGCTACGGCCACCTCACCCGCTACGTCGTCGCCGCCGGCCAGCATGTGAAGCGCGGCGAGCTGATCGCCTACATGGGCTCGACCGGCCGCTCGACCGGAAGCCACCTTCATTACGAGGTCCGCCTCGACGGCCGGCCGGTCAACCCGATCCCCTTCCTGCAATCGTCCGATTACCTGCAGTCGGTCCAGCGCCGCGCCGCCGCGGCCACCCAGGTCGCCATCGGCGGCCCGGACGAGAGCAACGACTAAGCCTGACGCTTAAGCCTTAGGAGAGAGCCGAACGGCCGGGGCCGCTTCCGCAAGGAAGCGGCCCTTTTCTTGGGTGGAGTCATCCAAGAGGGGCGCTGCTCGCGTCTAGAGGGCATGGGAAGGATCGCGTTTCTGCTGACGGCGCTGGGGCTGACGGTGCTTGCGCTTGCCGCCGCCGTTTCGCCGGCCGCTCGGATCGCCGGCGCCGGCCTCTAGTTCCTCCCCAAGCCGCGCTTGGGGAGGGGGACCACCCGAAGGGTGGTGGAGGGGTGACCGGCGCCGAAGGTAGCGGATTCGAGCCTGATCCCCGGAGGATATTGCCCTTTACCCCTCCACCACCCTCCCCATCTTCGATGGGGAGGCAAAGGGGTCACTTCCCTCTTTTCTGCCGGTGCTTGTCGAGGTCGAGGACCATATTGCCTTCGCCCTCCGGCAGCAGGCCGAGGCGGCGGGCGACTTCCTGATAGGCTTCGGCCTCGCCGCCGAGGTCGCGGCGGAAGCGGTCCTTGTCGAGCTTCTCGTTGGTCGTCATGTCCCACAGCCGGCAGCCGTCGGGGCTGATCTCGTCCGCCAGGATGGTGCGGGCATAGTCGTTCTCCCACAACCGGCCGAACTCCAGCTTGAAGTCGACCAGGCGAATGCCGATCGCCGCGAACAGGCCGCACAGGAAGTCGTTCACCCGCACCGCCATGTCGGCGATGTCGTTCATCTCCTCCTGGCTCGCCCAGCCGAAGCAGGCGATATGCTCGTCGGCGATCATCGGGTCGCCGAGCGCGTCGTCCTTGTAATAATATTCGATGATCGCGCGGGGCAGCGGCGTCCCTTCC
>Ga0207657_10002651_pt1 | contig 19319 bp, 19 predicted proteins | sample KBSC33metaG_FD_184316 | JGI IMG/M metagenome (GOLD analysis project Ga0207657, IMG submission 184316) | Corn rhizosphere microbial communities from Kellogg Biological Station, Michigan, USA - KBS C3-3 metaG (SPAdes) (version 2) | ecosystem: Host-associated > Plants > Roots > Rhizosphere > Soil ... | reverse complement strand
CGAGGTCGACGCAGTGCTGGTCGAGATTGCACAGGCGCACGGCGCCGTGGAACAGCACCAGCGTCGTGCCGATGCCGGGCTTGACGGTGAAGTCGAACGCCGTGCCGCGAACCCCGATCATGCCGGTCGCCGTCTTGATTTCGTAGGCCGTCTTGTCGCTTTGCCCGGTGACGAAGCGGAAGCTGCCACTGAGGGCGTTGATGGTGAACTGGCGCACCTTGCCGTCGTTGCGCAGCAGATAGGTTTCGACCAGCAGCGATGAATTGGGACCGACAACGAGCTTGGTCTGGTCCTGGAACAGCACCTGCACCTGACCGGCAGGACCGGTCACCACGGTATCGCCGACCGAGACATCCGAACCGGCAATGATGGTGCGGGTCACTGCCCCGAGTTCGGCCGTGGCAGAAGGATCGACGGCAACTGCCTTGCCGGTTTCATCCGGCGTCGCGGCGAGGACGGGGAGCGGCGCGAGGCAGAGGCTGAGCGCGGTGATTCCGAGGCAAGCCCATCGGTGCATGTTAACCTCGCAGCTGGCCTGGCGGAGTTGCGGCGGCAGGGCCGCAGCATCGCAACGACCCGCATTGGGCGGCATCCGAGGTGAATGCGGCCTGAATGGCGGCTCGAGCGTCGGGCCTCAGGCGGGGACCAGTCCGGTCAGCCGCTCGCTCATCGCCCAGAGCTGGGCGGCGAGGGCCGTGTCATAGGCCGGCGGCGTGGCTCTGGCGGGCTGGTCCTTGATGTAGAACTCGCCGCTCACCCCGGCCAGCGCTGGCGCCAGCGTCGCGTGGACGAGGCGCGTGCCGCCCCGGTCGGCCGATTCCATCATGACGAGACCGAGGACCGACATCATGGCGCGGTTCAACGGCGAGGCTTCGCGCATCAGGGCAGTGCGCAGGAACCCCGGCGCCAAAGCGTTGGCGGTCACACGGGTGCCGGCCAGCCGCCGCGCCAGCTCGAAGCTGAACAGCAGATTGGCAAGCTTGGTTTCGCCATAGACGTCGAGGGGCTTGTAGGCCTTGCGCCGCTCGAGATCGTCCAGATGCAGCGGCCGCTGCAGGTCCGAGCTCACGGTGACGATGCGTGATGGGGCACCGGCCTTAAGGTTTTCGAGCAGCAGGTTGGTCAGAAGAAACGGTGCCAGGTGGTTGACCGCAAAGGTCATTTCTACGCCATCGACGCTGAGCCGGCGGCTGCTGAAGCAGGCGCCCGCATTGTTGATCAGCGCACCGATCGCCGGATGCTTGTCGCGAATGGAACTGGCTGCCGCCCGGATTTCAGCCTGCGAGGAGAGGTCAGCGGGTTCGAGCTCCACTGCCCGGTTGCCGGATACGCGAACGATCTCGGCATGTACGGCGCGCGCCTTCGGCCCTTCGCGGCAGACCAGCACCAGCGGCAGGCCGGCTTGCGCCAATCGGTGGGCTGCGGCCTTGCCGATGCCGCTTGAGGCGCCGGTGATGACGATGGGGGACGACTCAACCACGCTGACGCTCCGCAGCAATTTTCGGCAACAACGCCACGATCTGGGCGGGGTTGCGGCGACCTGCCCCCATATGGTGGGTCGGCGGCAGGGATATCAGGGCGCTGCTTCTTCGGCACGGTGATGGGCGGCCCTGCCCTGAGCCGTGCGAAAGCGGGCCCCAAAAAGCGAAGGCCGCCCCAGAGGGACGGCCCCAAGTTCCGGAGTAGGCAGAACCGGTTAGCCGACGATCTCGATATCCGAGAAGAAGTAAGCGATTTCCTGCTTGGCGGTGTCGACAGCGTCCGAGCCGTGCACCGAATTCTCTCCCACCGACAGGGCGTAGAGCTTGCGAACCGTCCCCTCGGCGGCATTGGCCGGGTTGGTGGCGCCCATGATCTCGCGGTTCTTGAGGATCGCGCCCTCGCCTTCCAGCACCTGCACCACGACCGGGCCCGAGGTCATCGTCTCGACCAGTTCGCCGAAGAACGGGCGCGCCTTGTGCACCGCGTAAAAGCCCTCGGCTTCGCCGCGCGACAAGCGAATGCGCTTGCTGGCGACGACGCGCAAACCCTTATCCTCGAACAGGGCGACGATCTTGCCGGTGAGGTTGCGCTTGGTAGCGTCGGGCTTGATGATGGAGAGGGTGCGTTCGATGGCCATTGCATATCCTTATTGCGGCTGTCCGAAAGGTTGCGCCTTGTAGCCTCAGGTGGGGGCATAGGCAAGCCGGCCATGCGGGCCCGGCGGTTGCCAAAAACGGCGGCAAACCTTATGTGAGCCGCACAACTCGAACCCCCGTGACCCGCCGATGCTGACGATCAACAACCTGACCTATCGCATCCAGGGGCGCGAACTGTTCGAGGGCGCCTCGGTGAGCCTGCCCACCGGCAGCAAGACCGGCTTCGTCGGCAAGAACGGTACCGGCAAGACGACGCTGTTCCACCTGATCCAGGGGCATTTGTCGGTCGACGGCGGCAATATCGACCTGGTCAAGAAGGCGCGCATCGGCGCGGTGGCGCAGGAAGCGCCGGCCGGTGACGAGAGCGTGCTCGAAGTGGTGCTGGCGGCCGATACCGAGCGCGCCGCGCTGCTCAAGGAGGCCGAGACGGTCACCGATCCGCATCGCATCTCGGAGGTCTATACGCGGCTCGCCGACATCGATGCCCACACCGCCGAGGCGCGGGCCAGTGCCATCCTGAAGGGGCTCGGCTTCGAGGCCGACCGCCAGAGCGGCCCGACACGGGAGCTTTCGGGCGGCTGGCGCATGCGGGTGTCGCTGGCCGGGGTGCTGTTTTCGCAGCCCGACCTGCTGCTGCTCGACGAGCCGACCAACTATCTCGATCTCGAGGGCACGCTGTGGCTGGAAAAGTACCTCGCCACCTACCCTTACACCGTCTTCATGATCTCCCACGACCGCGACCTGCTGAACAAGGCCGTGAGCTCGATCATCCATCTCGAGCACAAGAAGCTGACTTTCTACAAAGGCAATTACGACACGTTCGAAGCGACGCGCCGCATGCAGATGGAGCTCAACAACAAGAGCCGCGAAAAGACGCTCGACCAGATCGCGCACATGCAGAAGTTCGTCGACCGCTTCAAGGCCAAGGCGAGCAAGGCCAAGCAGGCCCAGGCGCGCGTAAAGATGATCGAGAAGCTGAAGCCGCCGGCAGCGATGTTCGACGAGTTCTCGTCCCCGTTCAGCTTCCAGCAGCCCAAGGTGGAGCAGGCCTCGCCGATGATCACCCTCGACGGGGTGGCGGCGGGCTATGGCGACCACAAGGTGCTCAAGAACATCACCATGCGCATCGATCCCGACGACCGCATCGCGCTGATCGGGGTGAACGGCAACGGCAAGTCGACCTTCGCCAAGCTGCTGGCCGGGGATATCCAGCCAATGGGCGGCGAGATGCGGCGGGGCAAGAAGCTCGAAATTGCCCATTTCGCCCAGCACCAGATGGACAAGCTCAGGGCCGATTGGACGCCATTGCAGCACATCGTCGAGCTGATGCCGTACGACAATGAAAGCAAGCGCCGCAGCCGGCTGGCACAGATGGGCGTCACCAAGGCGCGCATGGACACGCTGGCGAAAAACCTCTCGGGCGGCGAGCGGGCGCGGTTGCTGATGGGCCTCATCACCTTCGGCGGCCCGGGCATGCTGATCCTCGACGAGCCGACCAACCACCTCGACATCGACAGCCGCGATGCGCTGGTCGCGGCGCTGAACGACTATGAGGGGGCGGTGCTGATCATCAGCCATGACCGGCACCTGGTCGAGGCGACCTGCGACACGCTGTGGATCGCTGCCGATGGCACCATCAAGGAACTGGACGAGGATCTCGACAGCTACCAGCGCACCATCATGGGCCAGACCGGCAAGAACGGCGGCAGTTCCGGCCTGTCGAAGGAAGACCGCAAGCGTGAAAAGCAGGAGGCCGCCGCCCGCCGCGCCGAGCTCGCCCCCCTGCGCAAGGCGATCAAGGACGCCGAGGACGATCTGGCGCGGCTCAAGCGCAAGATCGCGGCGGTCGAGCGAACGCTTGGCGAACCGGCGACCTACAACAATGCCGAGGCCACCGTGGCGCTCGGCAAGGACAAAGCCAAGCTCGAGGCCGAGATCGCGACCGTCGAGGAAAGCTGGCTGCAGATGAGCGACGAATACGAGGAAGCGCAGCGGGCGTAGCGTGCGACCTGCGGCGCCGCCCGGGCCGGACCTCGTGGTTCGACAGGCTCTCCATGAGGTCTTCCGGGAGACAGCGTGAGTTCAGGAAGTCTCGTGAACTCCCCATCGACAGCACAAGCTGCAATGAGAGCTTCCCGGAGGCCCTCACCCTGAGCCTGTCGAAGGGCGGGGGCCGGGCTCTCTGCCCCGCCCCTTAGCTCTCGTTCCGATAGAATCGGAACGAGAACTCTAACTTCCAGTTTTGTCGCGTTTCCGAACCGGAAAACCGCTTCGCACTTTTCCTGGAAGCGCTCTACCCCCGCTTGGCCCAGCGGCCGGTTTCGTCCTGCTGCCAGTAGGTGACGTCGTTGCCGTCGCGCAAGGCGCGCCAGGCGGCGCGGGCTTCGGTTACGGCGTCGGGGTCGTGGCCGGAGAACAGGTAGACGATGCGCTCATAGCCGGCGGCCGACTGCGGCACGGCGCGATCGGTGAAGAAGCGCACCGCTGCGTTGTTGGCGTTGTCCGGCCCGGTGGTCAGCAGTATCGGCTGGTCGGCGTCGTACTCACCGCCGGCGAGGCCATGGGCAAGGAAGCTGTCGTCGCGAAAGGTCCAGAGCGCGGTGTCGAGCGCCTCGGCCCGCTGAGAACTGCCGACCTCGATCACCGCCCGCCAGCGGCGCTCAAGCGTCTTTTCGAGCAGGATCGGCAATACCCGCTCCAGCGGCTGGTTCTCGAGGTGGTAGAACAGCACATCGGGCATGCTCACCCCTCGTAGTTGTCGCGCACCAGCCGGTCGAGCAGCGCCACGCCGAATCCCGGCGCCCACCCGGCATTGGTCTCGGTCGCGGGTGCGCCGAACGCGGTGCCGGCGATATCGAGATGCGCCCACGGCACGTCGTTGACGAAGCGCTGCAGGAACTGGGCGGCGACGATCGCCCCGGCCGGGCGACCGCCGGTCTGCTTGATATCGGCGAAGCGGCTGTCGATCAGCTTGTCGTAGGCGGGCCCGAGCGGCATGCGCCAGAGCTTTTCGCCACTGGCTAGGCCGGCCGCGAGCAGGCGCCCGGCGAGTTCGTCATTGTTGGAGAACAGGCCCGCATGGTCGTGCCCGAGTGCCAGGATGATGGCGCCGGTCAGGGTGGCGAGGTTGATCATCAGGCGCGGGTGAAAACGCTGCTGGGTGTACCAGAGCGCGTCGGCCAGCACGAGCCGGCCCTCGGCGTCGGTATTGTTGATCTCGATCTGGGTGCCCGACATCGCCTTGAGGATGTCGCTGGGGCGGAAGGCATTGCCGTCCACCATGTTCTCGACCATGCCGACGACGCCGACGGCGTTGACCTTGGCTTTTCGCGCCGCCAGCGCCCGCATCAGGCCGGTAACCGCGGCGCCGCCCCCCATGTCGCCCTTCATGTCCTCCATGCCGGCGGCGGTCTTGATCGAGATGCCGCCGCTGTCGAAGCAGACGCCCTTGCCGACGAAGGCCAGCGGAGCGTCCCCTGCCTTGCCGCCATGCCACTGCATCACGGCCAGGCGTGCCGGGCGCGGCGAGCCCTGGGCGACTGCCAACAGCGCGTTCATGCCGAGGTCCTGCATTTCTTCGGGGGTCAGGATCTCGATGTCGAGGCCGAGGGGCGCGAGCCTTCTCACTTCGGCGGCGAATTCCACCGGGCCCAGCACATTGGCCGGCTCGTTGATCAGGTCGCGGGCCAGCAGCGTGCCTTCGACCGTCGCCATGCGATTGGCGATGGCCTTGTCGACGGCCGGCTTGTCGTTCACGTAAAGGGTGACCATCACCGTCGAAGGCTCGGCATCCTCATCCTTTTTCGGCGACTTGTATTTGTCAAAGCGGTAGTGCCGAAGCCGCAATCCGGCGGCAATTTCGGCGATCGCCGCGGGGGTGAGCTCTGGCCCGTCGAGCACCACTGCCGCCGATTCGGTCCGGCCGAGCTTGGCGAGCAGCGAGCCGCCCCGGTCGGTGAAGGCGGTCAGGGAGCCATTACCCTCGCCTGGCTTGCCCGAGCCCAGCACCAGCAGCCGATCCGCGTCGAGCCCGGCGGGCGTCGTCACGTCGAGCAGGTGCCCGGGACGCCCGCTGAAGCGCATCGCCCGGCTGGCGCGCGTCCAGTCGAGCCCGGTGCTGGCCCAGATCGTGGCGCCGGCTCCGGCGGGCGCCGCCCCTTCCCCCGCATAGATGACGAGGGTGCTGGCAGGGCGAGCCGGCAGGACGGCGGTTTCGATTCGAAGCGTCTGGGACATCAATCAGCCTGAAGGGGCAAACGCCCGAGGAACGGGCAGGAGGGGCGAGAGCGCAAGCTTCGGTCCGATTGCCGGCCCGCGTCAATCCCGCAACACTGGCGCCCGATCTTGCGGGCTTTGGCAAGACGGCCGCCCATGGATGGCCGGCCGTCTTGCCAAAGCCACGACGTGGACCGAAGGTCGCGCCGCCCGATCACCCCGCACAAGGACGGCAATGAGCCGACTCAGCTCTTACCTCGTCAGGCTGTTTGCCCGCGAAAGCGTGTCGCTGCTGGCCGTCATGCTCGGCCTGCTGTTTCTCGTGCAGTGCCTGAAGATCTTCGACGTCGTGGTGGTGCAGGGGCAGAACATCCTGACGCTGATCGGCCAGGCGGCGCTCAGCATGCCGCCGCTCGCCGTGGTCATCGCCTATGTCTGCATGGGCATCGGCATCGTGCGCGCCTTTGGCGCCCTGCAGGCGAGCCACGAACTCCACATCATCCACACCAACCGGCGGATCGGCTCGGTATTTTCGGGGGTGGTGCTGTTTTCGCTCGCCGGCGCGGCGCTGGTCCTGCTGGTGACCAATTTCGTCGAACCGTGGGCCAACCGGCGGCTCGACGACTGGTCCGCCAGCATCGCCGCCGACGTCGTCGGCCGCACCTTGACGCCGCACCGGTTCAACCAGGTGGTGCCGGGCGTGACGATCGTCATCGGCGGCCGCGCCGGAATCGGCAACATCACGCAGTTTTTCGCCGACGACCAGCGCGACCCGCTGACCCGCCGAACCTACAGCGCCAGGACCGCCAAGATCGCCTCCGACGGCCGGGGGTACCTGCTCGAGCTGCATGACGGCACGCTGCAATACCTCACCAAGGGGACGGATTTTTCCGAGATCGCCTTCAAGACCTACGACATCGGCCTCACGCAACTGGTGCAGGCGACGGCCAACCGCGATCCCAACGAGGCGCGAACGACCTACGAGATTGTCGCTACCGCCCTGGCCGAGCATCAAATGGCGCCGGCAACTTGGCGGCTGCTGCTGAAGCGGCTGGCCGAAGGGCTGCGGGTCATCAGCATGTGCGTATTCATGGCCGCGGTCGCGGCCTTCCCGCATGCACGGCGGCGGCGCACCCGGTTCCCGCTCGAACTGGTGCCGCTGCTGGTCGCTTATGCCGGCAATTTGACGGAGAATTTTGCCCTGCCGCCGGTACTTAGTCAGTTCGCCGGGCCGACCGCCGTCCTGATCGCCGGTCTCGCGATCCTGGGCTTCCGGCTGCTGCCGCATGGCCGGACGAAAGTGCAGGAGAGCGTCGCGTGAGCCGGATCGACTGGATCGTGCTCAGACGGATCGTCGGCCGCATCGCGCTGACGGTGCTGATCTTCTTCGGGCTGATCGTGCTGGTCGAATCGATCAACGGGGCGCGCTACAACTACCTGCAGACTCTCGGCGGGACGCAACTGGCGTTCCTCGGCCTGCTCGCTGCCTCGGCGAAGTGGCTGCTGAAGGGGCTGCCGCTGCTGGTGCTGGTGGGAACGGTAATCGGGGTCATCGACCTCGAGGCGCGGCGCGAGCTGACGGCGATCAAATCGTCGGGGGCTTCGATCTGGCGCGTCGTCCGTGCCCCGGCAGTGGCGTTGCTGTTGGCGGGACTGGCCGTGACGCTGGGGGGGGAAAGCGTGGTGACCAGCATCAATCGCGGCATCGAGGCGACGCTGCCGGGCGACAATTCGACCCTGACGCCGACCACCGGCTTCTGGCTCGAACAGGTGCGCGACGGCGAGCCCTATGTGATCGAAGCGGCCCATGTGGTGGGCGGCACGCAGTTGCAGGAGGTGAACCTCTTCATGCCCGACGGGCAGCAGCAGGGGCGTATCGTCGCCCCGCTGGTGCGGCTCGGCAACGGCGCCTGGGAACTGCCGCATGCTACCTGGTTTCGCGCCGGCAAGCCGCCCCAGGCGCTTGTCGACTATCGCATACCGACCTCGACCACGGCCGGCGACCTGCGGCTGAAGCTGACCTCGACCGAGGACATGACCTTTTACGAGCTCGCCGCCTCGCTCGGCGGCCGCGTGTCCGATCCGGCGCTGCGGGCGGCGGTGACCACCCGCTTTCTCCGCCTGCTCAGCCTGCCGGCGCTGCTGGTTGGTGCTTTGTTCATTGCGTTCGCGTTTACTGCGGGTTACCGGCGGGGCACCGGGTATGGTCGGGCTGTGGTGTATGCTATATTGGTTGGCTTTGTGGTGTTCGTGATCACTGAAATGGCAGACCGGGCTGGGTCGGCCGGTTCGCTCGATCCGATATTCGCCGCATGCGGGCCGGCGTTCGTGGCGATAGTCATCGGCCTCACGGTATTGTTGTACAAGGAAGACGGTTGGGCGTGATGGGGGGCGAGACCAGCAGGGTCCGGGCGATGTTGCGGCGCGCGGCGAGCGGTGCCGTTGTCGCCCTGTTCGCCTGCGCCACGCCCGCCTTCGCCCAGCAGGCGCCGGCCGACCAGATGTCGCTGCTGCCGTCCGGCTTCTTTCAGAACATGCCGCAGTTCGGCGGCACCAACGTGGCGGTGACCGCCGACCGGCTCACCTACAATGCCGATGGCCACCAAATCATCGCCGATGGCAAAGTCGAGATCCTCTACGGCGGATATGACATCACGGGCGACCATCTGGTGTTCGACCAGCGCGCCCGTACCGCCCATTTCGTCGGCAATACCGTGGTGCGGACCCCGGATGGCACGGTCTACCGCGGACCGGACCTGAAACTCTCGCAACCGATGCGCAGCGCCCTGATGCGGGAGCTGACGATCACCACCAAGAGCGGGGCGCTGATCGTCGCCGGCGATGGCGATTTCCGCTCCGGCGACGAGACGGTGCTCACCGATTCGACCTATTCGCCGTGCGGCCGGTGCATCGACGCCAAGGGCCACCGCATCGGCTGGTCGGTCAAGTCGGCGCGCATGATCTACAACGAGAAAAGCTCGACGGTGACGCTCGAGCAGCCCTCGCTCTATCTGCTTGGCATTCCGGTGGGTTGGCTGCCGTGGCTGTCGATCCCCGACCCCAGCAAGCGCATGAACCGCTTTCTGATGCCGTCGCTGGACTACAGCGCCGAAACCGGCGCCATGCTCAGCGTGCCGTATTTCGTCGCCGCCGGCGCCGATACCGACCTCATCTTCACGCCCTCGATCACAACGCGGCAGGGACTGATGCTGGCCGGCGAATGGGACCAGCGCTTCCCCAACGGCAACACGATGGTGCGGGTCTCGGGCATCCAGCAGCGCGACCCCGGCGCGTTCAGCACCGTCGACGAAGCCGGTGCCCTGCCCTCGCGCGGCGCTATCCAGAGCTACGGCCAGTTCCGGCCCACCAAGGAATGGACGGTCGGCTGGTCGTACACGGCGTTCACCGATCCGGGTTATTTCAGCGACTATCGGATCAACGAGGACAAGAGCGCGACCAACGAGGTCTATGCGACCCGGCTCACCCGCGACGATTTCTTCGACGCCCGCCTGCAGCAGTTCAACGTGCTGGGGCCGATGAGCGCCGCCGCTGCGGCGGCGCAACCGGGCAAGCAGGGCCTGGCGCTGCCGAATATCCGCTATCACGGGGTAAACTACCTGCCCGGCGACAATGGCGAGGTCGATCTGTCGGCGAGCCTGCTCGGGGTCGACCGGGCCGCCGACGACAGTCGTGCCACGCTGCCCGGGCCCGTGCCCTATGACTATGGCCGCCAGGAAAACAAGACGCACGCCACGGCCGAGGCCGATTGGCAGAAGCGCTTCGTTACCCCCGGCGGGTTCGTGGCGACGCCGTTCCTCGGGCTGCGGGCCGACGCGGCCTATGCCGCCTATTACGGGTCCTTGCCGGCCAGTCCCGCGACATATCTGCAAGCCAGCCTGTTCAACGCCACGCCGATCGCTGCCCTCGACGTCCGCTATCCGATGATCGCCCGCAGCGAGGGGGCGACGCACGTCTTGGAGCCGATCGCGCAACTGGTCTATCGCGGCAGCGACGTGACCAATGTCGGGATCACCAACGACAACGCGCAGAGCTTCATCCTCAGCGACACCAACCTCTTCAGCTATAACCGCTTCTCCGGCTCGGACCGGCAGGAGACCGGGCTTCGGGCCAATGTCGGCGCGCATTACCAGGTCAATTTCGACAATGGCGGCTGGCTCGACCTCGTCGGCGGCGAATCGTTCCAGCTCGCAGGCGTCAACGCCTTCGCCCAGCCCGACCCGACGCAGGTCACCACCGGCGAGGGCATGTCCAGTGCGGCCTCCTATGTGGTGCTCGGCGCGCAGGGCTCGGTGGTCCCGGGGCTCACCACGGGGGCGAAGGTGCAGGTCGATCCGGCGGGCGGCGGCATCACGCGCGGCGGCATCGACGGCACCTACGCGACCGACAGTTACGACGTCGACATGCACTATCTCTACGTGGCGAAGAATGCCGATCGCGGCGTGCTTGCCGATCAGAACGAGGTCGGCGCGGGCGTGACGGTTCCGGTGCCCTATGTGGACTACTGGAAGTTCCACACCTACGGCGCCTGGGACATTGCCGCCAGCACCTGGCTGAGCGCCGGCGCCGGCCTGACCTATGACGACGGCTACCTCAGATATGGCGCCGAAGTGCAGGCGACCGGGCCAACCAACGTCACCCCCAACGATCTCAGGGTGCTGGCGACGTTCAGCCTGGGCACCGGCAAGAACTAAGCTACGGATTTCTGCCGCATTTATTGCCGACACCTAGCTGGCCGCGGCGCCAGCATTGGAGAGCTGTGAGGCGCGAGAAACCGGTCCCGTTTTTTCGCGCGATGCTTTAGCATGGCGCCGGCGTTTCCCACGACCGAATCGGAACTCGATGATGCAACGTGCCCTAACCGCCCTGGTCTTTGCCATTCTCATGACGCTGGGTGTCGCCGCGCCTGTCATTGCCGCCGGCGTGCGGGTGACCGTCAACGAGACGCCGATCAGCGATGTGCAGATTTCGCAGCGTGCCCGCCTGCTCGGCCTCGAGCGCCACGGCGGCAACCTCACCAAGGCGGCCACCGATGAGTTGATCAACGAAGCGCTGAAGATGCAGGAAGCCAAGCGGCTCAAGATCACCATCACCGACGCGCAGGTCGACGACGCCTACCTCAACGTGGCGCGCGGCCTCAAGATCAGCCAGGACAAGCTGACGCAGATCATGGTTGCCGCCGGCGCCGGCCCGACGACGCTGCGCGACCGAATCCGGGCCACCCTGGCATTCAACCAGATCACCCAGTCGGTGATTACGCCGCGGGTGCAGTTCTCCGAAGCGAGCTTGGCCAAGCAGGCCGAGGCCAAGGTCACGCCCGCCAACAGCTACGACTACATCCTCAAGGAAGTGCTGTTCGTGACCCCCGGCGGCAAGGGCGCGGCAGGGCGTATCGGCGACGCCAACCGCTACCGGGCCCGCTACAAGGGCTGTGACAGTGCCGTGGCGCTCTCCGAATCCTTCCGGGACGCGGCGGTAACCGATGTCGGGCGCCGCCATGCCACGCAGCTCGCGGCGCCGATCGCCGCCGAGCTCGGCAAGCTGCCGGTCGGGGGCATCACCAAGCCGCGCGTCGAGGCAGGTGGCGTGTCGATGCTGGCCATCTGCGCCAAGGAGCACGCCAAGGACCTGACCTTCATCACCAACCAGTTGCGCCAGAGCGAAGGCAATAACGGGTTGCAGGCGGAAACCGACAAGTACCTGGCGGACCTCAGGGCCAAGGCCAAAATCATCACCCGCTGAGGCGCGATGTACGATCCGATGCTTCCGCCGCTGGCTGCCAGCATGGGTGAGCCAGCGGGCGTTGGGCCTGACCTGCTGCTCCGGGCGTTCGTCGACCGGGCCAGCAACGGGGTAAGTCCGTTCCTCGTCTACGGGCAGGCGAATTTTCTCCGGAGCCGGGCGCAGCGGCTCGGCCTTGCGGTCGAAATCCGGCCGGCCACGCCGGCGACGGCCGCCGCGGTATTCGCTGACGCTCTGCCGGTCTTCGAGGTCGGCGGGCTCGTTCCCGACAAGCCGGGCGAGGCGACGCCGGTTTCCTCCCAGTTCGTGATCGGGGCGATCGCCGAGGCCGCCAAGGCCACCCTTGGCGGGGCCTGTCGGGGCCTCGTCACGGCGCCGATCCACAAGGGCGTGCTCTATACGGCAGGCTTCAAATACCCCGGCCACACCGAATACCTCGCGGCGCTCTGCGCCAATGGTGGGGAGCCGAAACACCCGGTGATGATGTTGCTGCACGGCGACCTCCGGGCCGTGCCGCTGACCGTGCATGTGCCCCTTGCCGAGGTGCCCGGACTGGTCACCAAGGAGCTGATCGTCAGCACGGGCCGGACAGTGGCGCACGATCTCAAGACACGCTTCGGCATCGCCCGGCCGAAGCTCGGTATCGCCGGTCTCAATCCGCATGCCGGGGAGAATGGCGGTATCGGCAGGGAGGAGCTCGATATCATTGCCCCGGCCGTCGCCGAGCTGGTGTTCGAGGGGTTTGACGCGGAGGGCCCCTTCCCCGCCGATACGCTGTTCTATCCGCCGCACTGGCGCCGCTATCACGCGGTGATTGCCATGTACCACGATCAGGCGCTGATCCCGATCAAGACGGTGGCCTTCGACAAGGCCGTCAACCTGACGATGGGGCTGCCGATCGTGCGCACCTCGCCCGACCACGGCACGGCGTTCGATCTTGCCGGCACCGGCAAGGCGTCGGCGGCGAGCCTTACGGCAGCGCTGCGGCTGGCCGACCGGCTGACCGCGCAAACGGTCAGCGCCTGAGGTGCCCGTAGCCGGGCGTGCTGCACGAGATCGGCGATGACGGCGGGGGACGGCCTGCCGCCGCTGCGCGAGGTGATCGCCCGATATGGCCTCACTGCCAAAAAGCAGCTGGGGCAGAATTTTCTCCACGATCTCAACCTGACCGGCCGGATTGCCCGGACCGCCGGCTCCCTCGTCGGGGTCACGGTGATCGAGGTCGGGCCGGGCCCGGGCGGGCTGACCCGGGCGCTGCTGGCGGAGGGGGCGGCGAAGGTGATCGCCATCGAGCGCGATGCGCGGGTGCTGCCGGCACTGGCCGAAATCGCCGCTGCTTATCCGGGGCGGCTCGAGGTGGTGGAGGGCGATGCGCTCGAGATCGATTACCGGGCGCTGGCGCATGGACCGACCAGGATCGTTGCCAACCTGCCCTACAATATCGCGACGCCCCTGCTCACCGGCTGGCTGACCCTGACGCCGTGGCCGTCGTTCTTCGACAGCCTGACGCTGATGTTCCAGCGCGAGGTGGCGGAGCGCATCGTCGCCCGGCCCGGGGACAAGGCTTTCGGGCGGCTCGGCGTGCTCGCCGGCTGGCGCGGCACGGCACGGATCGCCTTCAATATCGACCGTGCCGCCTTTACGCCCCCGCCGAAAGTCACCTCGTCGGTGGTGCACCTGGTGCCGAAGGCCGTCGAGCCCGGCATCGTGGTCGGCGATCTCGAGGCGGTGACCCGCGCCGCCTTCGGCCAGCGCCGGAAAATGGTGCGGCAAAGCCTCAAATCGCTCGGCCTGCCGGTCGAGCCGCTACTGCTCGCTGCCGGCCTTAGGGGCGACGAACGGGCTGAGGACTTGCCGATCAGCGCCTTTCTGGCCATGGCCGGCGTGCTGGGCCGGCAGCGTCGAGCGCCAGCGGACGGCATTGACGGAGCGACCCAATCCGGCTGACCGCTGCGGTCCGCTCATCCCGGCCGCCAGCGCTTCTGCCCGCGCAGCCGCATGACGTAGCCGACGACCTGGGCAACCGCCTTGAACTGCTCGGCCGGGATCACCTCGTCGATATCGACGCTGGCATAGAGCGCCCGCGCCAGCGGCGGGTTCTCGACGATCGGCACGTCGTGTTCCTCGGCCACGGCGCGGATGCGCAGCGCCACGGCGTCGACACCTTTGGCGACGCAGAGCGGCGCCGCCATCTTGCGATCGTATTTGAGCGCCACCGCGAAGTGCGTCGGGTTGACGACGATCACTGTCGCCTGGGGCACCTGCGCCATCATGCGCTTCTTGGCCCGCTGCATGCGGATCCGGCGGATGCGGCCCTTGATCTGGGGGTCGCCCTCCATCTGCTTGAACTCGTCGCGCACTTCCTGCAGCGTCATCTTGTGCTTGGTCCACCAGCGGCTGCGCTGGTAGGCGAAATCCGCCGCGGCAATGATCGTCATGATGGCGACCGAAGCCCAGAAGATCTTCAGCACCATCTCCTGCGCGATCGGCAGGATCATTGCCGGATCGACGGTGATCATGGTGTCGAAGCGGTCGCGATCGGGCCAGAAGGCGTAAAACATCACCCCGCTGACCACCGCGATCTTGAACAGGCCCTTGAGGAAATTAACCAGCGAGTCGCGGGAAAACAGCCGCTTCGCGCCGGCCAGCGGCGAGATCTTGGAGAATTTCGGCGTTATCGGGTCGAGCGACACCAGCGGCCGGTGCTGGATGAGATTGGCGACCACGGCGATCGCCGCCATCACCAGCATAGGCAGGATGGCCACTCCGATGATGCCCTGCGCCAGCGCGGTGAAGAACGCCCCGAACTGTGCCCCGCCCACCTCGTACTGGTCGGCATTGGCCATCACGAGGCGGAGCTCCTGCATCAGGCCCGCGCTCGTCCACGGCCCGAACAGCGCCAGCACGGCGGCGGTGCCGCCGAGCATCAGCCAGGTGACGATCTCCTGGCTCTTGGCGACGTCGCCCTTCTTGCGCGCGTCCTCGATCCGTTTGGCGGAGGGGTCTTCGGTTTTCGAGGATTCGTCGGTGTCATCGCTCGCCATCGGCTAGCCCCCGAGCACGGCGAGATGGCTCTGCACGTGGGTCAGATACCAACCCATCATGGTCGCCAGCAGGAACGCGAGGAGCAGCAGCCCGACCCCGATATTGCCCGGCATGGACAGGAAATACACCTGCAGTGCCGGCATCAGCCGCGACAGGATGCCCAGCCCGACGTTGAACACCAGCCCAAACACCACGAACGGCGCCGCCATCTGCACGCCGACGACAAAGCCCTCGGCGATGGTCTTGATCACCATCTGCACGGCATCGCCGACCATCAGCGGATCGGTGGGGCCGATCATGCGGTAGCTGTCGACGATGGCCGACAGCGCCAGATGGTGCAAATTGGTGGCAAAGATCAGCGTGATGCCGAGCATGGAGAGGAAATTGCCGATCACCGCGCCCTGCACCCCCGCCTGGCTCGGATCGGCCGCCTGCGCAAAGCTCAGCCCGCTCTGGAAGGCGATGATGGCGCCGGCGACTTCGGTCGCCATGACGATCAGCCGGGTGATGCCGCCAAGGATCAGCCCGACGGCGATCTCGTGCAGCAGCAACAGCCCAAGCGGGCCCAGCTCCGTGGGCAGCGGCGGCAGGGTGGTGGTCAGCAGCGGCAGCAGCACCAGCGTGAAGGCGAGCGCGAAGGTCAGCCGCAGCCGGGCGGGAATCGCCTGCTCGCCGAGCGCCGGGATCAGCATCAGGATGGTGCCGACGCGAGCGAAGATCAGGATGAACAAGAACGCCGTCTGCGGCAGCCAGGCGAGACTGACGGTCATGGCACAGCCGCGTGCGGATGGCCGGCGTTCGGCATTCCGCGCGTAATACTGCGGCGACCGAACCACGGCGCGGGCGTATCAGGCACCGCGTGCAGCATCGCCCTACCCGCCCGAAATGATGAGGCTGACGAGCCGGTTCATCAAGCCGTTCATGGTCGCGCCGAGAAATGGCAGCGTGACCAGCATGGTGACGAAGATGGCGAGGATCTTCGGCACGAAGACCAGGGTCTGTTCCTGGATCTGGGTCAGCGCCTGCACCAGCGCGATGACCACGCCGACCACCAGCCCGACGATCATCATCGGCGATGCCACCAGGATCAGCGTCCAGATCGCGTCCCGCCCGACATCCAGTACCTGCGCGCCGTCCAATAAGTCCGCCTGTCCCGCCGATCAGATCGGCATCTTCATGATATCCTCGTAGGCCGAGATCACCCGGTCGCGCACCGCCACCAGTCCCTCGACCGCCACCTGCGTCTGCGCCACCGAGGTGACGACGTCAACGAGATTGCCCTTGCCGTTGACCAGATCAAGCGACTTCTGGTCCGAGGCCCTGCCGGTATCCGCCACGCCCTGGATGGCTTGCGTCAGAAGCTTTGCAAAATCAGGTCCTTGGGTCCCGCTCTCAGTGGGATCGGCGACCGGCTTGAGACCCCGGTCGATGAGCTTGGCGGCATTGCTGTAGGCCGCTGCGGCGGCATTGAACGGCACAGACATGGCGGTGATTCTCTATGGTTGCAGGCGAATCCGGCTCAGCCCTTGAGGATGTTGAGCGTCTGGCCGAGCATCTGCCTCGTGGCGGTGATGACGTTTAGGTTGGCCTCGTAGCTGCGCTGTGCCTCGCGCATGTCCATGGCTTCGATCTGCGGATCGACATTGGGATATTTCACATAGCCTTTGGCATCGGCCGCCGGATGGCCCGGCTCGTAGCGGCTCTGGAACGCCGACATGTCGTAGGCCACGTGGCCGATGGCGACTTTGGTGGCCCCGAGTTCGCTGTCATAGACCGCGGCAAAGGTCGGCAGCCGCCGGCGATAGGGCGTATCGGTCGGAGTCTTGCCGGCCGAATCGGCGTTGGCGAGGTTTTCCGCGATAACCGTCATGCGGGCGCTCTGCGCGTGCAGGCCGCTTGCCGCCACGGTGAGCGAAGTGTTGAAGTCATTCATGCGGATAATACCTTTCAGCCACAGTTCAGCGCCCGATGGCGGTGCGGATCAGGTCGAGCGATTTGCTGTAGAGACTGGTGACCGCCTGATAGTCCATCTGGTTGGCCGTAACCTTCATCATCTCATCTTCGAGCGTTACCCCGTTGCCTTCCGGCGTAACCTCGAAATTGGCCTGCTGCTGGTCCTGGATCGTATCGCCGTCGATGCCCGCAATCGGCAGCGCGGCCGGATCGAGCGACGCCATGCGGATCGGATCGAGCTGAAGCTGATCGAGCGTGCTGCCGAAGCTGAATGGCTTCAGCTCCCGCCCGCGATAGTTCGGCGTGTCGGCATTGGCGACGTTTTGTGCCAGAAGATCCTGACGCTGCTGGTGCCAGCGCATCTTGTCGGTAAGGGCGGTAAGCAGCGACATTCCGGCCATGCGAGTCTCCGTTGTCTCGGCAAATTCTGCCGGGTCATGGTTAATCGCGCGTTAACGACGGGGCAGGGTTGCGCCAAAGCGCCTCGCAATTTGCACATTCCCGGTGCATGGTGGGTAACATCTGCCGCGTAGGTATCGTTTCGCCCCGCGCCATTCCGGAGAGATCTTCCATGCAGCTTCTGACCAGCCTGATCGGCGGCTCAGGTAACATGTACCTCAATGCCGCCATGGCGTTGGGCGTCGTGCTCATCCTGATCATCCTCGGGCTGTGGGGGCTGAAGCTGGTGTTTCGCGCCTCGACCACCGTGGCCTATGGCCGCAACCGCCGACTCGCCGTGGTCGACACCCTGCCGGTCGACGCCAAGCGCCAGTTGCTGATCGTGCGGCGCGACAATGTCGAGCACCTGATCCTCACCGGCGGGCCGCAGGACGTGGTGATCGAGACCGGCTTCGTGCCGGACGTGCAGCCGGTGGCGGCCCGGCCGGTGCCGGTGGTTCGCCGTGCCGGTCCCCTGCCCGCCTCGGCTGCGCCCGGCGCCACCACCGCCGGGGCGGCATCGCCCGGACCGCAGCGCGCGGCCCATGGCCAGCGCGTCGCCCAGCCGCAACGGGTGGCGCAACCACAGCGGGCGCGCTCGCCCGAAGCGGTCCTGCCGCAAGCCAGCAATGACGCCAGCCCGGTGCGCAACTCGCTCGACCGGCTGCGCGAACTCGGCCGCCCGACGGCGCTCCACCGTCCCGGCTCGCTGCGCCACACCGGGCTGATGCGTCCGGTCACCCGCATGGAGCCGACGCTGCAGCCGGCCAACAGCGACAATTCCGACCGGCCGGGGGTCGACTCAGCTACAACGGACCGGGCCGCTTTCTTCGGCGGCCCCGACGACAGCGGACAGGCATTTGGTCGAAGCGGCGAACCCGGCGGCAAACGCGAGGAAGGCTACGAGGCCTGAGCTTCGCCGTCTTTGTTCGCCCAGGCTGACGCTGGGCCTTGTTGCCTTCCTGATCTTCGTGCTGCATCCCGGCCTTGCCGGCGCGCAGGATATTTCCGTCAATTTTGGCGACAACACCACCCTGACGCAGCGGGCCATCCAGCTCGTCGGGCTGCTGACCGTGCTGTCGCTGGCGCCCTCCATCCTGGTGATGGTGACCAGCTTCACCCGTATCATCGTGGTGCTGTCGCTGCTCCGGACCGCCATCGGGCTGCAGACGGCGCCGCCCAATGGCGTGATGGTGTCGCTGGCGCTGTTCCTTACCGCCTTCATCATGGCCCCTACCCTGCAGCAGAGCTACGACCAGGGCATCGCCCCGCTGATGGCCGGGACGATCCAGGTCAACGAGGCGTTCGACAAGAGCGCGGCGCCGATCCACAAATTCATGATGGCCAATGTCCGCCAGGACGATTTGAAGCTGTTCTACGATCTCAGCGCCAAGCCGGCTCCCGACGATCCGGCGGCGGTGCCGCTGCAATTGCTGGTGCCGGCCTTTATGATCTCGGAACTGCGCCGCGCCTTCGAGATCGGCTTCCTGCTGTTCGTACCGTTCGTGGTCATCGACATGGTGGTGGCGTCGGTGCTGATGTCGATGGGCATGATGATGCTGCCGCCAGTGGTGATCTCGCTGCCGTTCAAGCTGATCTTCTTCGTGCTGGTCGACGGCTGGCACCTCGTCGCCGGCTCCCTCATCCGCAGCTTCGTCAGCGGCTAGCGCATTTGGCGAGGGACCGACTCCCTCGGGACGATCAGCCATTGGTGCCGAAAGTCTGAATTTCTCAGTACAAATGCGGTACTGGAATTGCACCGAGTTGCGA
>Ga0207657_10002648_pt1 | contig 19325 bp, 14 predicted proteins | sample KBSC33metaG_FD_184316 | JGI IMG/M metagenome (GOLD analysis project Ga0207657, IMG submission 184316) | Corn rhizosphere microbial communities from Kellogg Biological Station, Michigan, USA - KBS C3-3 metaG (SPAdes) (version 2) | ecosystem: Host-associated > Plants > Roots > Rhizosphere > Soil ... | reverse complement strand
GCGTACACGTCGGGCTTAATGGGAACGATCACGCCAAAGTAGTCGTGGAAGACCACGGCGAGGGGATTTCCCAGTCGGAGCTTCAACGCATCTTCGAACGCTTTCATCGTGCCGACGCCTCGCGCGCGCGGGACACAGGCCAATTCGGCTTGGGGCTTGCTATCTCAAGAGCCCTGGTTGAAGCTTACGGAGGCAAGATTCGAGCGGAGAGTGAATTAGGGCGGGGCACTCGGATGATCGTGGAATTACCTCTCAGCCCAGAGTAATCGCCCGGCCTTCAGGTTCCCTTAAGGCTCGCTGGGCAACAATACGCTTACGGAGACGCTAGAGTATGTCTATCCACGCCTGCTTAGACATTAAACGAATTCTTCTGCTGTTTGCCGTAGCATCCATTTCGAGCGTGTCGTTTGGACAGCAGACTTTAGACAGGAATCTATCGCAAATTGGGCAAAGCAATCCTGGAGTTCCCCTAACGCTCACATTGCAGGACGCATTGCAGCGGGCGAAGTCCAACAATCCCCAGTTCCAAGCCGCATTGACGGATCTCGGCCTCGCCAAAGAAGACCGCGTGCAGAGCCGGGCAGCCCTACTTCCCAATGTGAACTACAACATGGAGTACCTGTATACGCAAGGCAACGGCCTGCACAGCAACCAGCCGATTTTCATCGCCAACAATGCCGTCCATGAATACATTGCGCAGGGAAACGTCCATCAGGAGTTTTCGCCCCGTGTCTTCGCCGAATATCGCCGCACCGGCGCTGCACAAGCTCTCGCCCAGGCCAGGGCGGAAGTGGCTGCTCGAGGTTTGGTCGTCACCGTGGTTCAGGCTTATTACGCCCATGTCGTCGCGCAGCGCAAATATGGCACGACCCAAGAAGCAGTTCTCGAGGCGGAGCATTTTCTCGAGATCAGTCAGAAACTCGAAAAAGGCGGAGAAGTGGCGCATTCCGATGTAATCAAGGCACAGATCCAGTATCAGCAGCGCCAGCGCGATCTCCAGGAAGCACAACTCGAGATGAGCAAATCTCACCTTGAACTTGCAGTGCTTCTCTTTCCCGACTTCAACGAGAACTTCACGGTAGTCGACGATCTGCGCCTTCCGCCGCCGATTCCCACCTACGAGGAGGTGCAGGCGGCAGCAGCGCAGAACAATCCTGATATCCGCGCAGCTGCTGCAGCATTGAAAGAAGCCAGTGGAGAAGTTGCAGTGGCTTGGACGGGCTTGCTTCCCATAATCACCGCCGATTATTTCTATGGTATTGATGCCTCGCGCTTTGCAACCAGGGTGGACGGTCTGAGCACGCTCGGCAACTCGGGATTCGTCGCGTTTCAGCTGCCGGTCTGGAACTGGGGCGCGAACCGCAGCCACATGAAGCAGGCGAATCTTCGCAGGAATCTGGCACGCGTGCAATTGAGCTTTGCGCAGCGAACGCTTTTGGCCAATCTGCGCGGGTTCTATCAGGAACTTCAGGCCGCGCGTTCAGAATTGGATTTGTTGAGCCAGTCAGCGCAAGACGCCGCAGAAAGCTTACGGCTGACTACGCTGCGTTACCAAGCTGGCGAATCGACCGTGCTTGAAGTAGTCGACGCGCAGAACACGCTTACAGCAGCACGCAATGCTTATGATGACGGCCAAGTCCGCTACCGAGTCGCTCAGGCGAACTTGCAGACGCTTACGGGGACTCTCTAGCCGATGGAAATAGCGGACCCAGGAGTTTCTTGTTCCTCCAACTCGGGGCCGGACCGGCTAAGGCTGGTGAAGCCATGGTTAATCTCGATCACACTACTCGCTTCAGGTCTCATGCCGGGCTGTGCAAAGGAGAAAGCCGAAGAAACGGTTGTCAACGTCCAGGTCGCAACAGTGGAAAAGAAAATGCTTCAACGCACGGTTGAAGCTGAGGCCATCCTCTTCCCCTTGCAGCAATCGGCAATTGTTCCCAAGATCACGGCACCGGTAAAGAAGTTCTACGTAAACCGTGGGAGTCGAGTCCGCAAAGGTCAATTATTAGCAGTGCTGGAGAATCGCGACCTTACGGCGGCCGCAGAAGAGAATCGCGGAGCGTTCGATCAGGCGCAGGCCGCGTATGCGACGACCATGGCGGCGAGCCTTCCAGAGGAGATTCAAAAATCGCAACTTGATGTCCAGGTGGCAAAGGAGGCTCTGGATGCTGCCCAGAAAGTTTTCGATAGCAGGCAGAATCTATTCCACCAGGGAGCGCTCCCCCGCAGGGATCTCGATCAAGCGAGCGTAAATTTAGTGCAGGCTCGCAGCCAGTACGATATGGCGCAGAAACATCTCAACTCGGTGCTGGCAGTCAATCGCGAGCAAGAGACCAAGTCTGCTGCCGGACAATTGGAATCAGCAAAGGGAAGATATCGCGGCGCCGAAGCGCAGCTGAGTTACTCCGAAATTCGTAGCCCAATTAACGGAGCGGTTACAGACCGCCCTCTGTACCCCGGCGAAATGCCCGCAAGCGGCACGCCACTGATAACCGTAATGGACTTGAGCCAGGTGATCGCGCGCGCGCACGTTCCGCAGGATCAGGCCGCGCTGCTTAAGGTTGGAGACGAGGGCACGATCATGGCTGCGAACGAGCAAGCGGTATCTGGATCGCTCACAGTGGTCAGTCCTGCACTCGACCCCAACAGCACCACGGTCGAGATCTGGCTGCAGGCCAAAAATCCTGGTCAGCGGCTAAAGCCCGGCAGCAGCGTGAAGATCTCGATATTGGCGCAGACCATTCCTAACGCCTTGGTGGTCCCCGCCGTGGCGGTGCTGACCGAGGCGGATGGAGGCACCTCGGTAATGGCCGTCGGTTCTGATGGTCGGGTGCACCAGGTATCGGTGAAGCTTGGCGTCAAAGAAGCGGACGAGGTGCAGATTTTGGAAGGATTGCAAGCCGGCGAGAAGGTCGTCACCGTGGGGGCTTACGGCCTTCCCGACAAGGTGAAGGTGAATATCGAAAAATCCAACCAAGCTGAACAGCAACCAGCAAAATCCGGGGCCGGCAAAGAGCCCGAAAAAGATGAGAAGTGACCGGCCACAGAATTCTCCCGATGACAGCGGAGCCTCGGTCTTCTGGTTCGCCCGTCACTCGCGATCCGTCATTTTTCTGATTTTGACTCTGGCAGTGCTCGGCATCTATTTAGTCTTCACCATTCCGATCTCCGTCTTTCCAGAAACCTATTTTCCCCGAATCCTGATCGCCGCCGACAATGGCGTTATGCCTATCGATCAGATGATGGTCACAGTGACGCGTCCGATCGAAGAAGCTGTTAACAGTGTTCCGGGCCTGCATCAAGTGCGCTCGGTCACAAGCCGCGGTTCTGCCGAAGTGGATCTGTTCTTTAACTGGAACGTGGACATGTTCCAAACATTGCAGTATGTGAACGGAGCGCTCTCGCGCGTTCAGACGGAATTGCCTCCTACTGCCAAGATTGTTGCTAACCGTATGACCTTCGCCAGCTTTCCCATCATGGGGTATAGCCTCGCGTCCACGACGATCCCTTCAACGCAGCTCTGGGAAATGGCAACCTACGAAATCAAGCCACGCCTTAACCGGCTCGATGGAGTGTCCACCGTTGTAGTGCAAGGGGGGCGGGAGCCGGAATTTCACATTGTCCCTGATCCCACGAAGCTCTTAGCCGCCGGCGTGACCGTCACCGACATTCTCGACGCCATGCGGCGTACGAATCTGATCGACTCGCCCGGCCTCATTGAAGAGAACCACCAGCTTGTGCTGGGACTGATCAACGGTCAGATGAGAGACTCCAGGCAGATTGCAAGCACCGTCATCAAAACCACTCCCGCGGGGATCCCGGTACGGGTCGGCGACATCGCCGTCGTTCAATCCGACGTAAAGCCCGTCTACACCATGGTCACTGCCAATGGCAGGCCAGCCATTCTGCTCAACATTAACAGGCAGCCCGACAGCAACACGGTACAGGTCGCTAACGAAGTGCATGCAGAGATCGACCGCATCCGCAACGAACTTCCTCGGAGCGTACAGATCCAGCCCTTCTATGATCAGTCTGAAATTGTCTCTGAATCAATTAAAAGCGTGCGAGACGCCATTCTCGTGGGCCTGATTCTAGCTTCCATCATTCTCGTCCTGTTTCTGCGCGATTGGGGCACTTCGATCGTGGCGGGACTCGTGATTCCCGTTACTCTCGCCATCACATTCATCGTGTTGAAAGTACTTGGCGAGAGTTTCAACCTCATGACGCTCGGTGGACTGGCCGCCGCAGTGGGCCTTGTCATCGATGATGCCATCGTCGTCGTCGAGAACATCGTTCTGCATCGCGATGCTGGCCAATCGCGGCTACAGGCCATTCACAACGCTTTGCACGAAATCACCGTACCTCTTATAGGTTCGACCGTCACACCCATCGTGGTTTTTCTGCCGCTGATATCGATCACCGGCGTAACTGGAACGTTCTTCCGCGCACTGGCGGTCACGATGGGAGTTAGCCTGCTCACATCGTTAGCTCTTGCACTCACTTGGACACCCAATCTGAGCCAATACTTCATAAGAGATAAGAGCACGGTAAATTCGGGTGTTGGTCCGCCTCAAACTCAGGGGGAAGAAATTCGCCGGCTACTCCATGCCGAAGAGGCTTCCCTTGGCGGGTTTTTCCTCAAGGTTGTCAGCTTTCACGAACGCTGGCTGCGCCGGGCGTTGGCGCGGCCAATCTGGTTGGCAGGAATCAGTGCGGGGCTGATCGTGCTCTCTTACGTGTGCTACCGCTTCTCCGGGTCCGACTTGCTTCCCGAGATGGACGAAGGCGGCTTCGTTCTCGATTACATCATGCCGGCCGGCAGCTCGTTGACAGAAACCGACCGTGTATTGCACCACATCGAGGAAATACTACGGGATACACCAGAGGTGGAGAGCACGTCGCGGCGCACTGGTCTGCAGTTGGGGTTGGCAGCCGTAACGGAGGCGAACACTGGCGACATCTCGGTGAAGCTGAAGGCACATCGGAGCCGCGGCATTGATGAGGTGATGGGCGATGTTCGGAGCAAGATCAGGACGCAGGAACCCGCGATTGATGTCGAGTTCATACAGGTATTACAAGACATGATCGGGGACTTAACCAGCGCGCCAGAACCGATCCAGATCAAGTTGTTCTCTCAGGATCCGAAGCTTCTGCAAGAATGGGCACCCAAGGTGGCTGACGAAATCGGCAAGATTAAAGGCGTCGTGGATGTTCTCAACGGGATAGACAACACCATTAGCGGGCCTGCCGTGGTGTTTCAGGTGGATCCTAGCATAGCTGCAAGAGCGGGATTCACAGCGGAAGAAGTTGCCACAGATGCGGCCGCGATTCTGGAAGGCGAACCTGCAGCCACACCGATCGTGGCGAACGATCGCGCATATACCTTGCGTGTCCGCTTTCCTGCTGGCAACCGCACATCACTCGATGCCATGAGCAACACCCTGCTCACAAGTTCGACGGGACGAACAGCCACGTTGGGCTCACTCGCCAATATTATTCAATTGCCCGGGCAGACAGAGATCCGTCGCGAGAACCTGCAACGCGATGTCGCGGTAACCGCTCGTTTAGAGGGTCGCGATCTGGGCAGTGGCGTAGCGGACGTGCAAAGCGTCGTGAGCAAGCTTCATCTTCCCGCCTCCATTCGCGTCGAGTATGGCGGCACCTATCAGGAGCAGCAAAAGTCATTTCGCGACTTGGTCTTTGTACTTGCGCTAGCCATCGTACTTGTCTTTACGGTGCTACTGTTCGAGTTCCGCACCTTCGCCGCGCCGATCTCGATCCTCGCGTCGGCTTTGCTCTCGACATCAGGAGTTTTCGTCGCGCTGCTCATCACTCGTACGACCTTCAACATTTCCTCTTTCATGGGAATGATCATGGTGGTTGGAATCGTGGCGAAGAATGGCATTCTTCTTCTCGATGCTGACCAGAAGTTCCGAGCAGCCGGTCTGTCGGTTGAAAATGCGATGCTGCAGGCCAGCCGGCGGCGCTTGCGGCCAATCGTAATGACCGCCCTAGCCGCTGTCGCGGGCATGCTGCCTCTGGCATTTGCCATAGGCGCTGGCTCGCAAATGCTGCAACCGCTCGCGATTTCAGTTATCGGCGGAATTCTGATTTCTATGGTGCTATCTCTGATTATTACTCCCGCCGTGCACTCGTATTTGAGTCCCAGATAGACGTCTGCCTAAAGAGATCGTCCTGAGTAGAAGCGCTTCCGGCTGAATATCTGCGTAAATTTTCGAAAAGCCCTCGCTCCGAGTCGAAAAGCATTTTTCGGGACGGACCTTAGGGGCAGTGGCGGTTCTGATGCTAGCTCTTTTTGCAAAGACCTCCATGGCACCGGAATAGAGCCAAAATCGTGATAGGACAGCTACCGAAGCCGTCTTTAAGCGCATTCTCTTTCACTTCGCGTCGGGCTAGCATCTGGCTCTCTCAGCGGCAGCTGCCATGTTGCATAAATACAAGCTCATCAGACCGGTGTGTAAGCATTTATTTTGAGCGATTTACAGGTTTAACTTTGATCATTACTTCTTCTCCCGTGCAGCCCCTCCCTCCGAGATCCCACCGGGAAGTGGACCGAAATTTGCGCTGTTTTGGCTGGCCGATTGCTTTAATATAAGCGGCTGACGCTCTGCTCGTTCCCCGCGAGTCTCTAGATCTTGGCGCCATGTCTTCGATGAATCACAAACCCGTGCTCGACGAGCAGGCTTTTACCCGCCTCCTCGCGGCCGCCTATGTCATGCAGGAACATACGGATCGTATGCGGGCCAACATGCCGGTTTCCGACTTCACGGAAATCGTCGCTCAGATCGTCGACTGCCAGCATTACATTCAAAGCCGCAAGCTTGAACTTGAGCCAGCACTTGAGTTGGTCGCCACACGCCTGCAGAAAGTTGCTGGAGGCATCGGAGCCGCTATTGGCGTCCGCGAAGGCGATTCGATTGTTTATAAGGCGGGCAGCGGAACCGCTGCGACCTTGGTTGGAACTTCTCTTCCCCTCGACGCAAGCCTTTCTGCCCAGTGCATTCGGAGCGGCAAGACATCACGCATACCGTTCGCCGAAGGAGATCCGCAACTGGATCACAACCTCGTGAAGAGCCTGGGAGCGCAATCGTTGCTCATCTCACCGGTTTTTCACGAAGGAAAAGTAGCGGCGGCAATCGAGCTTTTCTTTTCCGAAGCTCGGTTATTGGAAGAAAGCTCCGTTCGCGCTTGTGAGTTAATGGCGGGCTTGGCAGCGGAGGCAATGGCGCAATCGGCAGAGGAGGAACTGAAGCAGGAACTAGCCGCAGAGCGCGCCAGCGTTTTGATGGCCCTGGAAACTTTGAAGCCACAGTTGCAGAGGCTCGTCCAGCCACCTGCCATGGCTCCGCAGCCGGAAGCAGATAAGAAAGCAGAAGGAGACCTGTGTCGCGCATGTGGTCACAATTTTGCGGGCAACGAAAGTTTCTGTGGCGTCTGCGGCGCGTCCCGCGCCAGTGGCAAGTATCCCGGTAGTGAGCTACAGAGCAAATGGGCTACGCTCTGGGAAAGACAGCTGCTGACGGCAGACGGTCAGCAACTGAGTCCTCAATTCAAGAAGCGCCCTGCAGAACCAAACGAAGACCCGCAACTTGACCGCGCTCTCGTTCGCTGGACTGCGGAGTTGCCCCCGCTTGTCGACGAAGAAGAAATTAGCGAACCTGCGATGGAGGACGACTCCCCCCCTGCTGCAGCCACAGAGGACTTCGAGAGCTTTGAACGGGACCAGGTCACCTTGCTGGACGACTCGGAGACAGGAGCCAATTCTCCGGTTGCGGAGTACGCTCCCCACGATCCGCTGGTTGACAGGCTGAATCGGATTTGGGTGGAACGCCGGGGAGACATCAGTTTGGGCCTAGCCAGCATTGCGGTTGCTATCGCCTTTATATGGGGCATCGCTCCCGACAAGAACCACAACGCAAATGCTTCGTCAGCCAGCCCGGCCCCTCAGGCCTCCGCACAAAAACGTCCAGCGAAGCCCAAAGCACCCCAACTCTCACTCCTGGAGAGAACCCTTGTAAACCTCGGGCTAGCCGATCCGCCCCCAGCCCCTGAATACAGGGGCAATCCTCAGACCACGGTCTGGGTCGACTTGAGCACAGCGCTCTATCACTGCGAAGGCTCGGAACTGTACGGCAAAACTCCGAAAGGCAAATTTACTACCCAGGGAGATGCTCAGCAGGACCAGTTCGAACCCGCTCTGCGAAGACCTTGTGAATAGCGGTCAGCCTCCCAGCACAATAGGGTATGCTTATCGATACTGCATGCTTGAGAAGCGCCTCTACGGATCTCACAAGCATGTTCGTGGATGGCGCGACGGAGAATGAGAGTGCCGGCCCCCCCGCAGGATGACCGCAACCCGCCTGACATCACACCGGATCCGGAACTAAATCCGATGACCAATACGCTTCTGGCGCAAAACATGGGCCGCTGGGCCGAGGTATATTTCACGACGCCGGTCGAAAAGAGAGATGAAGCTGTGCAAGAGCTCCTGCGCGAGTTAAGAAGCGGGATCAAGCGTCCCAGAGAGGCGCCGGTAGAGAGCATAGCGACAGAAGAAGAAATTATTGCCATGAAAGAGAAGTTGCTGGAACTAGAGAAGGAGCAGCTCGCAAAATCCAGCAACAAAAGATCTGTATCAACACCGCTTCCGGCGAGCGAAGCAATGCCGAGTGATGGCGTGATTTGCCCCGCTTGTCTGAGCAGGAACAAAATGGGCCAGCGCTTTTGCGGGCTGTGCGGATTCAGCTTGCTCGGCAACCATCCGACCGAGGAACCCGGCAAGGAAATCCAACCTGAAGTTACGCCAACGCACGTGTCCACAGAACCAGTGCGAGATGGAAATGATTGGGGATGGCTCCACGAGAGAAATCGGACTCAGCTGGCCTCCAGCAAACAGAGCAGCGGGACGTGGAAGTATGTGGTAGTGCTGCTGATTATCGTGGGCGTCGGCGCGGCTGGGTATTGGTGGTGGCGCACAAGTCTCTCGACGAATGCTGCGGTTGAAAAAACCTCGAAAGACACGAATGAAAACGCACGCAATAACGAGGGTCATTCCACGTCAGGAAACAAGCAGGCGGAGATCTCCTCGAAACCGATGAATCCGCGAGCAGAAAATGTTAAACGTACTCCAGTCCACGACGACACGCGTGTTGCTCCAAGTGAGCATTTAAAGTCTCGCGCCGGGACTGAACCCACATCTTCAGCTGAAACTGGTGCGCCCAACGTCTCGCAGGAACAAGGCCTGCGAGAACTACAGACGGCGCGCACTTACCTGGAAGGGCGTGGCGTGCCGAAGGACGCTACGGTCGCAGCTCAATGGCTCTGGAAGGCGGTCGCGAAACAGAACACTGAAGCAACCATAATTCTCTCGCGAATGTATATGCTGGGCGACGGTGTTGAGAAGAACTGTGATCAGGCGCGTCTGCTGCTGATGCCAGCAGCGAAAAGAGGTTCAAAACAAGCCGACGAAGCGCTGCAAGCCGTCACTGTCAATTGCCAGTGAGTTATGGCGTCATCGAAGTTTTGCTGGAAGAAACAGGGGCTTGCGAGAAGCCCCCGGTTCCACCATCGCTTCGGTTGAAATCAGTAAACACCGCTCAGAGCGGAGTTAAGGGTGTTGATGTCCGCTCCCAGGTCTTTCCCGTCCGTTCCTGCGTTTTTGAAAGGACTACCTGATAGCAGATGATAATCGCCCCCGATACCGCCGTTGTAACTGGCAAATTGCACGGCGGCTGTGTTTGAGGGAAAGTAATTGCCCGCCGGCCATTTGGATGTGGAGAAATTCGCCGGCGAGGCGATCAGCCCATTGTGTGTGAAGGTGTAGGGAGTGAAGCAGGTTTGGAGCACAATCAGCGGAACATCCGACGACGCGCAGTTCGTGGAACCGCCAGCCGACCACACCGGAAATGGTCCAGTGGTTACTAGATTGTTCGTGAAGATGAAATTTTGCATATCCGGATTAGACAGGATGTTGCCCACGACCAACATGGTGTGCGGCGGGAATGCCGTCACGTGCTGGATCTGAACGTCTTGCAGTTTCGGGACTCGAGGTCCTGTCCCAAGCTGTGCCAATAAGCCCCCTCCCTTGTACTTAGTTCCATCGATGTCATCCACTACTACATCATGAATGCTGTACCGTTGGCCCGCTAAGGGAATCCCGCCCCCGTCAGAAAGTGCGTTTGCGATCTGAAAACCTCCAGCCACGTGACTGATCCGGGAGTAGCGAATGGTCACATCTGTCACCTGGCACGATGGGCACACATTTACGCCATTCAGGGTTTGGTTCTTAGGAGTGAGCAGGACGGAAAAGCCACCTTGGGAAAATCCTCCCCAGGTATTCTCCATGATGTTGCTATCCAACAGCACCCGCTGGGCATTTTTTAGTTCCAAATGATTTTTTACGACAAAGGGATTTCCGTTGGTTCCGCCTACAAAACCAGGAGACCCCTTCATCCACGTGAGCGGCTTGAAGAAATGGTTTTTTCGAATCTCGATATCCACAGGTGTACTGGATGCCGAACCACCCCCGAACAAAATGTTCTCACCTGCAGACTCGAGGAAATTATTGACGATCTGATAGGGTCCTTTTGGAAGGCTCCCCACCCCGCCGCCGACGGCTTGCGAGTCTGTGCAGGCGCCGCTGATGGCAACGCAATGTAAGTCATTGATGTAGGAGTTCAGCACGGCGACAAATTGACTACCGCCCAGTGAAACGCCGTGTGCCGTGTCAGAGTTTGGCGTGCCATGAATCCACAAGCGGTCGAAGACGAGATGATCCGCCCGAAACGTGTTGCGGATGAAAATCAAACCGTAGACCACGTTGGGACCAGGCGTGCGAGTGATCTCCAGCCCGATAAGGCGATAGTGGTTCGCGCCATCGCTGACATACACGGGATACCAGTTGGTTCCGTTGTAAACGATTTTAGCGAGAACATTCTTCGGTGCGCTGCAGTTGAATGAAGGGCGTCCGGGCAAAGAAGACACTCCTGCATAGCATGGCGTCATTCGTGCCGTCGGACCGGGCAAGGCAGTGTCTGGCGCATTCGTCCGAATAGTAATCCAGTGCTGGCTATCACACGCCTTGGCGGGAAGAGTGAGCGTTCCGGTATACGTCGCGCCTGCTTGCAGGTAAATCGTGTCACCGCAGCGGGCATTATTCACTGCCGTTTGCACATTGCCGCCCGCAGGAACTGTCCAGCTTTTTCCTGGAGAAGGAGTGCTCGCAAGAGCGCTCTGCACAAGAACTCGAGGTAATTCCGCAGGGCCATCAAAGCTTCCCGCGTACGCCGCAATCGAGAGAAGCGAGAATGCAAATGCCATGCTTACGAGAAAGAGAGAGCGGCCTTTTTTTGTTACCACAGTGCTGCAGGGGAGAATGAAAGAGCGCACCAGTAACTCCTTGTGTTGGTCATTTCGGACTAAGTTGATGGTTTGAATGCAGGAAGCCTCTGCATCCGCATACTATTTAAGGTGAACCACTTAGAGCGAAGCGTCCCGCGGGGCGTTCGGGAAGGCATCGTTGGGCAAGCTGTTTGCCATTGTTACGCGTCCTCAACTAACACACAGCAAACACGTCCGCGGCGGCTGTGGAGAACAGCCGGACACTGGGTGCGCATGGCGTGAAATTTTTCCCTTCAACAAAGGTGTTTCTTACTTGGTTTGCTGCTGAATACACGATGAAGTGTCGAAGGGGCTACTCGCTGGGGCGCGTTGCGCGAATTGAAAAACCTATCTTCCCCGGTGGTAAAACGTAAGGAGGAGAGGGGCCGAGATGAGGCATCGCCACCAACGTCACTGCATGCTCGCTGTGAATTGGCATTGCTGCAGCGTGGGAACCAAAAGATACGCCACGCGCTTTGTGGAACGCGTGGCGTACGAGTCAACGAATTCGTTCGAGAAAATTGCCTTTGTAGTCTGAAATCAGTAAGGCTCGTCCGTTTTCCAGCGGGCTGAACGCGGAGTTCGCGGCCCCAGATCTAAGATCGATGCATCCCAAGCGGCACCCGGTTCAGGCGCTTGCGCCTTGTTCGTGCCGTCGCGCCTCATACCATAAGGCAAGCTCGACTCGGTTCCAGAGCCCAAGCTTGTCATAGATGACCCGAAGATAGTTCTTGACGACGTGTTCGGTGGTGCCGATGGCATCTGCGACTTCGCGATTCTTAAGTCCCTCGGCGACGAGTTCGATGATGCGGTGTTCGCGTTCACTGGGAATTCGTGTCCCATAGCGCTCGGTTTCGAACATAGCTGCCTCCGGTACAACATGGTTGCGAGTTTGACTCGCTTAATACCTTGTGTAATGCCGAATTTCAGGAACAGCCGATTAAAACGGGCTTTCACAGTTCGTGGCGCCATTTTGAGCTGCTTGGCGATTTCACTATTGTCACAGCCTTGCAACAGCAGATTGACGATCTGCTCATCGCGCGGCCCAATTCGAACAGTCAATTCCTTCATAGGACAACCTTCTTGCAAGTTTTCTGGTCTGTGCGCCACCAACTGCAGGGCTCGGTCCAGAAGGTCTGATCCGGCAAGCGGACTTCGACCTAGCCGAGCCGACGCGCCCTCACGCAACCGGCGGAATAAGATTTTTTGGAATCTGATATCTGGAAAGCACTCTAAGTGCCAACCCGGACACTGATCAGGTGATTTTCCAAGGATTTGCGGTCGTTAAACACGATGCGAAATGCAACATCGGAACCTCTAGATAACCTCAGAGTATAGGACCGCGCGCGGAATTGGCGCTCTACGAAAATGTACAAACCATGCGGTGTGCAAGCTATCCGCAATCAAGCGGTGCCCCGGGGCGCTGCTTCCGCGGACCGGGCTAGGCGTCGCGGGCTCCAAAGCACGGCTGAAGTTTTACGCATCGGCACGCCGAGAAACGGAGCACTTCACGTTCCTCACAGTCTCTTAAGGCAAATACCTTAGGACAAAATTGCCCTTTCTATTTGCCGAATATGAATTTCTTACACTCGGTAGGCTTATCGAGATTTCCAGAAGGCAGGGATATGGTTGGGGTGGGCGAGCAACGCACGGCCCAGAATGTCGTCAGAACCGGAAACTGATTGCTGCAGAAGTGTTGCAGCGTCATTCCGCGGAAGGGCGCTGCTCTTTGCGTCTCGATTCCGGAAAAGGGCATAGCCTTCGGCCGTGAAGCAAACAACTTCAGGCGGACCTCCGACGTGATCCGTGATCTGCTCCGGCGAGAACTGATCATCATCAGGCATCGCGGGCACAAACTCACCATCAGTGCGGATGATGTAGCTGAGGTTATTCTGCAAATCGAGTTGCACGGTGATAACACTCACTCCGAGAAAGCACCGGAATTGATAGGGCGTGACTATAGCCACGTAGCACTGGAGAGTGCAGTAGCGACAACTCAGCGCCCATGCATGCCCTTGACGTGCACGGAGCGGCCGCCCGAACGGCCACGCGAACCGTTCGAAGAAGACCCGCCGTTCTTCGGTGCTTTGCTTTGGAAGTTGATGGCCGGACTCTTCTGAGACCCACGATCCAGGTTAGAGGCCCTGAGCGGAAGAGGCTTCACCTTCTGAGACGCCTGCCTTGATGTCTGGAGGTGATCCGACTGACTCTCCAGTTTCTTCAATTCGCTATCCATCTTTTTCTGATGCGTAGTGGCCGCCGTCAAAGCGGAAGAGTCAGCCGTGCTCGTGTGGTGGGACTCGATTCCTTTGTGCGAGGTGTACTTGCCGTATGTGGTTTTGTTTGTCTTGTTGCGCTGCTCGCCATTCGCCATCAGAAACGGAAGAGCAACGAGCAGCACGATCATCGCGGTTTTGTTCATGAAATTCCCTGTTTGCCCTTTGCTAGCTTAACCGAATTCGGGCTCATCTCCAGCCTATTTAACCGTAAAGCTTGCGCTCTTGGTACCGGTGTTCGCTGATGCTGAAACCGTCACTTTGGTCGACACACTCACTACATTCGTAACCACGTTGAAGGTCGCTTTAGAACTCCCGGCGAAAACAGTTACGTTGGCAGGAATCGAATTCACCGCAGCACCGCCGGCTGTAACCGTGAGCTTTACGACTGTATCCTGGCTGACCGCCGCTGGGAAATTAACCGTTCCGGTGGAACTGCCGCCTCCCGTAACAGTTGTCGGAGAGAACGAAACCGACGAAGGAGTAATCGGACTGACCGTGAAAGTGAACTTTTTGACCACACCGTTAAGAGTTGCCGAGATTTGAACCTTGGTAGACGCCGTCACCTGTTTGGTCTGAATCGTCCAGGATCCAATGGTGAAACCCGCAGGAACGACGGCGGTTCCCGGCATTGACGCAATGGCGGCGGCGTTGCTCAGGACGGCAAGGCTGACGTTCGTGTTCACGGCTGCCGGAGCATTCAGCGTAACTTTTCCAGTCGTGCTCAGACCGCCGCGTATTGGTGTCGGCGAAACGGCTAATGCTGTCAGCTGCGGAGGGAGCAATGTAAGACTGCCCGAGCCAGTATAGGTGCCGTCTGTAGCCGTTACATTCACGGTTGTCGTTGAAGCCACAGCATTGGTAGATTGTGTGAAAGACGCGCTGTGCGCACCCGAGGGAACGAAAACAGGACTTGGATTCACCGCGGGATTGTTGCTGGTGAGACTGAGCGTCACTCCGCTCGCAGGCGCCAGACCAAGAATGTACGCAGTTCCTGTTGTTGATCCGGACCCCACGAGCGAACTGGGGTTGAAACCCACGGAGAAAGCCGCGGGTTGCGAACTCACATTTCTTGCATCGAGAACGTAGAGGCCATTGAACCGATCGCTGATAAGAACGCGATCTGACCCGAGGAAAGGCCACACGCCCCAATCGCCTGCTCCACCGCCATTGGCAGCCAGGCTGTTTCCGGTCCAAGTATCGTAGTTGCCGACGAATACTGGGTTCGCCGGATCGCTAATATCGAATATGGCCAGACCGGCCTGGTACCAGGCAACGAAAAGCAGCTTACCCATGATCTTGCTGGTCGAAGGACTCGAGGCGGCTATTCCAAACCCGGGCTGAGTCAGGGTCGATACTCTTGTGACACTTGCGGGATTCGAAACATTAAAAATTCCAACATCGCCGTTCGAAAGCTCGCGCGGACAGGCTACATACTGCTCGTCGTCGGTCATGGAACAGTCCTGAGTGTTGACCCCGGAAGGGAAGGAACCGAGCCGGGTCGCACCCGTAGTGTCCAGATTTGTGATGTCCCAAATATCCGTCTGTCCGCCCCAACCCGCCATAATCAGCTTGTTGTTCTTGACTGTCACGTCGTGCACCGAATCAGTATCCGTACCGACCAGCGTCGTTTGAAGAAACGGAGCAGCAGGGTTACTCACATTCCAGACTTGTACCTGGCTATCAGCGGGATAATGCGGCACAAACAAATGCCCCTTGCCGTCAACGGTCAGACTGTGGACTATTGTGAAAAGGCCTTGGGTAGGCAGAATGCGTGTGATAGGGGTGGGCTGGGCTGGATTGGCAAGATTTACAATGCGAATGCCGCTGCCGGTATCTGTACCGAAGTAGCCTATTCCATTCAACACTTGGATGGCCTGCATGTTGGTGGTTGCGGAAGGCGCGTAGTGGGTCAAGAATTTGGGGGCATCTGGGTTAGAAACATCGAAAATCCAAACACCGGCGGTGTTGTGCCAAGAGGCGACATAGGCAAAATTGCCGTCGCCAACCACATCGGAATACACCCACTGCCCGGGACTGGGATTTGAGCTTCCCCGCAGCGTCACATGGATACCCTGCGCAAATGTCGCCTGAACACTCAGAACAACAGTGAAAAACGCGATCCCATAAGCACATCTCACAACTGATCTTGCTAGAAAATTCATGCACCCACCTATCGAAGCGCGCCAGCGGCCGGCAGGCACAAACCGGCAGCAAGGCACCCATAATGTTTTTACGGCAATCCCAAGGGAAGTAGTGAGATTGGCCAATATTAAGCAACACGAGGGCCAATCTGCGTACTTATCATTCCAACGAAACCGTGAACTTACAATGGTTTTGCAAACCGGGCAGATTGGTGGGGTGTGATATGCGCAAGTTGTTGCACACAGCCACGCGAATTGTCACTTCGGTTGGGCTGCCTGCGTAATCACCCAAAAGTTACTTACGTTAAACTCTGACAAGCTTGGGGCTTTTCTTCAAGCACGATTTGCGTTCGAGAGCGAGAGCGGCCCGCCATTCAGTGTTTAGCCACTCAATGTCGTCTGGAAGATTGATGCTGGGATGACAAGCGTGGCGCAGGCAATTGGAATGCGCTGCTGCTGTATATGTTTTGGTACTTGCCTGTTATAGAATCTGCGCGACAGTAGGGACGGGTTTGCTCTGGCTCCGCGCCCTCCTGGAGTTCATGCTGTTGTATCGTTAGGGCAGAGTTAGCCGCCCTGCGTGGTGTCGGATTATTTGTTGTGGCAGAATGACCTCTCCTCGCACAGTAGATCTCTTAATACCTGTCTTCAATGAAGGCGCGAGTCTCCATGACTTTCATTCTCGCCTTGCAAACGTAGTGGCAGGACTGCCACAGGCCTTTCGTTTTCTGTACATCAACGACGGCTCGACTGACGATTCAGGTGAAGTGCTGAGCGAGTTAGCTGCGGCCGATTCCCGGGTTTACGCCATACATCTGTCGCGGAATTTTGGCCACCAGGCGGCGATTAGTGCCGGACTTGACGTCTGTAGTGCCGATGTAGTGATCATGATGGACGGCGATGGGGAGCATCCGCCAACATTGATTCCGGAAATGCTCCGCTTGTTTGAATCGGGCTATGAAATCGTGCATACCCAGCGCCTCGATCGTGGTCGCAGCGGATTCTTCCTTAAGAAGATAACCAGCAAGGGATTCTATTGGACCATCAATCGCTTGGGGGAAACCAGGATCGCGGAAGGATCCGCCGATTTCCGCTTGATGTCTCAAGATGCTGTAAAGGCCCTCCGGCAACTGCCTGAGTACCATCGCTTCTACCGAGGCATGGTGCAATGGATTGGGTTTCGGTCTGTGATTCTTCCTTTTGTACCTGAAGGTCGAATTGCCGGTAAATCGAAATACTCCTTGAAAAAAATGCTCCGACTGGCGGGCGATGGGATGTTTTCTTTCTCACTGGCCCCGCTGCGCCTTGGACTTGTAATGGGCGCAATATTTTTGTTGTTAACTGCAGCGGAGATCGGTTACGTGCTTAGCTTCTGGATTCGCAGCGACACTTCGTCCCTTGTTCCTGGTTGGAGTTCGTTAATTGTGGTCATTACGGTCAGCAGCGCTTTTTCCATGCTTCTGATAGGAATACTTGGAATCTACGTGGGAATGATCTTTCAGGAAGTAAAGCGTCGCCCCGTCTACCTATTGAAGGGACACATTTCGGGCCTGGATGACTCCGAACACCGTAACTCACCTTCCGTCCCCCAGGATTTGGCCGCTACATTCAGCGGGACCGACGTCAATGGCGCCATTCGTACTCGACATTCAGACACCACTCTCCGTTGAGATTATTTCTCTGAAGATGGATAGGGCGCCGTTTGAGCTTCGCGGACTGTTGAGCACTTGTCGTACTCTCGCCCAGCATAGTGCTGCCGGAAACAAAATCACCCGTTTGGGAGTGGTATGACGTCGATGGGCCGCTTCCTCATCGTCAATGCTGATGATTTCGGACGCAGTGAAGAGGTTAATGCCGGGATCGGCGAAGCTTTTCGCCACGGCATTCTCACCAGCGCCTCGATTGTTGCAACGGGGCCGGCGTTCTCCTCAGCTGTTGCGCTGGCGAAGCAGCTTGATGGGCTCGGCATTGGCATTCATCTCGTTATTGACGAGCACCCGCCGGCCCTGCCAGCATCGGAGATTCCCAGCCTCGTCACAAGAGATGGACGTTTCCGCTCGCGTGGGCAGCAATTGCTCAAGATGGCTGCGAGCCCTCGCATGCGGGATGACGCATTTCGCGAGTGGGATGCGCAGATCTCAATCGTACTCGCGGCAGGCCTCCGCTTAGAACACATCGACGGGCACGGACACTGCCATGCGCACCCGCGGGTCGCTTCGGTTGTCACGGCACTCGCAGAACGGCACGGCATCTCGCACGTTCGCTTGCCAGTTGAAGCCATCGCCTGGAGGCCAGAACGACCTTCAGCTTTCCGATTTGCGGAAAAGCTGGCCCTGAATTCCTGTGCGCTGTGCTCGCGTCATCTTTGGGGAGAAAAGCTGAAATATCCCAATTACTTTTATGGTTTTTCCGAAGGCGGCCACTTGACGGCGTCGGCGGTTCGTCGTGTCGCCGGCGGAGTGCGCCCAGGAGTCTCTGAACTAATGGTTCACGTAGGCACTTCCAACGTCGAACCTCTTGGCCTGGAGACAGGTTATGATTGGCAAGGGGATCTCGGGGCTGTCACGACTTTCAGCAGGGCCGGCTTCGAGGACGAATTCGGTATTAAGCTAATCACACATACGGGACGGAGACCTTGATGGATTCGAGTCAGCAACGTAGTTTTTGGGATCGGCATATCACTTCGTGGTCCGACAGCGCCTATACCGACAGCAAAAGCGTGCCGTTTGTCGAACGAATCGCGCGGCCTTTTCGTAAGCACCTGACGCTGCGGCAGCATTTGGCGGTCGAGATTGTGGTGAACTCGGGAGCAACCTCGGTTTTAGACCTGGGATGCGGAACGGGCGATTTCGCCGTCGAGCTGATCGGGACTTCCAAGATTCTGAAGAACTACTGGGGTATGGACATCGCCGAATCGGCCATAAAAGAAGCTCGCGAACGGGTGCGCGCGGCGGCAGGGTCGAGAGTTCAGACCGAGGTTCGAGTGTCGGCAGTGGAAGATCTGGATCCCACAGCATTCCAGTCGTTCGACTTCATCGTCGCGCTGGGACTAATACCATATCTGACCGACGAAGGCATGAAACGGCTGTCCACGATCTGTAAGGGCAAGAAATATGTGATGGATTACCATCCTCGCGAGGCTTCCGTCTTCAATGCCATTCATGCGGTTTATCGCAGAACGATGGGATACCCTTTCTACCGCATGTTCTCCGATTCGGAGACAAAAGACCGGATGGCGAGTTTCGGCTTCGCACCGTACCAGCTCATCAGTCGTGGCCCGCTACGGATGATAGAGAGCGTGTAATCAGATGCCATCTGACAGGTCAAATGAAAGTATTACCGAAACGATGGCGAGAACGGTGCGGAACGCCAGGCTTGCCCAACCTGTCATATAATTTGGCCTCCACCAGCTTGTATTGGGAGTGATCGGATGTCCACCTCGGGCGCGGAAAATGCGGTTGCTGTTCGGCTTCCCAGGACCTATGACGTTGACCTCTTGAAGCGC
>Ga0207657_10002647_pt1 | contig 19326 bp, 14 predicted proteins | sample KBSC33metaG_FD_184316 | JGI IMG/M metagenome (GOLD analysis project Ga0207657, IMG submission 184316) | Corn rhizosphere microbial communities from Kellogg Biological Station, Michigan, USA - KBS C3-3 metaG (SPAdes) (version 2) | ecosystem: Host-associated > Plants > Roots > Rhizosphere > Soil ... | reverse complement strand
ACCGCTAGGCTCGCCGCATGGCGACGACTACGGGCACGAACTTCAAGAACTTCATCGGCGGCGAGTGGGTGGACGCCGCCTCGGGTGAGACCTTCGAGAGCACGAGCCCTGCGACCGGCGAGACGATCGGCGTCTTCCCGCGCTCCGGGGCCGAGGACGTGGACCGCGCGGTCGCCGTCGCGAAGGAGGCGTTCGCGGAGTGGCGGCTCGTGCCGGCACCCAAGCGCGGCGAGATCCTGTTCGGCCTCGCGCGCCTGCTCGAGCAGGAGAAGGCTGCGCTCACCGACCTGATGACGCGCGAGATGGGGAAGGTGAAGGCCGAGGCGGGCGGCGACGTCCAGGAGGCGATCGACATCACCTACTACATGGCCGGCGAGGGCAGGCGCCTCTTCGGCCATACGACACCGTCGGAGCTGCGCGACAAGTGGAACATGAGCGTCCGCCAGCCGATCGGCGTGGTGGGCGCGATCACGCCGTGGAACTTCCCGGTCGCGATCCCGTCGTGGAAGATGATCCCGGCGCTCGTCTGCGGCAACACCGTCGTGCTCAAGCCGGCGACCGACACGCCCGCGCTCGCGGAGCGCTTCGTCGAGCTGCTCGCCGAGGCGGGGATCCCGAACGGCGTCGTCAACATCGTCCACGGCGGCGGCGGCACGGTCGGCGAGCGGATGGTGCGCCATCCCGACGTCCGCGTGATCACGCTCACGGGCTCCCGCGAGACCGGCGTCGAGGTGCTGAAGGCGGCGGCCGAGACGCTCACACACGTCCATCTCGAGCTCGGCGGCAAGAACGCGATCATCGTCCTCGACGATGCCGACGTCGAGCTCGCGGTCGACGGGATTCTCTGGTCGGCGTTCGGCACCTCGGGTCAGCGCTGCACCGCAGCGTCGCGCGTGATCGTCCACAAGGGCGCGTACGACGAGCTCCAGTCGCGCCTCGTCGAGCGCGTCGAGAAGCTGCGGCTCGGGCCCGGCTGGGAGGACGACACCGACATCGGCCCGGTCATCAACAAGACCGCGCTCGAGAAGATCCACTCCTACACCGGGATCGGCAAGGACGAGGGCGCCAAGCTCCTCACAGGCGGCGAGGTCGCCGGCGACGGCGACCTGGGCAAGGGCTTCTTCTACCGACCGACGATCTTCGCGGACGTCGACCCGCAGATGCGGATCGCGCAGGAGGAGATCTTCGGCCCGACGACGGCGCTCATCCCGGTCGGCGATCTCGATGAGGCGATCCGCGTCTCGAACGGGATCAAGTACGGCCTCTCGTCCTCCATCTTCACGCGGGACGTCAACGCCGCGTTCCGTGCCATGCGCGACCTCGAGGCGGGCATCACCTACGTCAATGCGGGCACGATCGGCGCCGAGGTGCACCTCCCGTTCGGCGGCACCAAGGACACGGGCAACGGCCACCGCGAGGCGGGTCAGGCGGCGCTCGACGTGTTCACCGAGTGGAAGTCGATCTACGTCGACTACTCGGGTCACTTGCAGCGAGCGCAGATCGACACCGAGCCGTAGTGGAGTACCGCCGGCTGGGCGACAGCGATCTCCAGGTCTCGGAGATCTGCCTCGGCACGTGGACGACCTTCGGCGGGAGCCTCGACGACGGCGCGGCGATAGCGCTGGTCGACGCCGCGCTCGAAACCGGCGTCAACTTCTTCGACACCGCGAACGTCTACAGCCAGGGCCGATCGGAGGAGGTGCTCGGCCGCGCGTTCGCGGGGCGGCCGCGCGACACGTTCGTCGTCGCGACGAAGGTGTTCGGCGAGATGCCGGACGGCGACCGCGGTCTTTCGCGCGAGCAGGTGCTGAAGCAGATCGACGGCTCGCTCGCCCGTCTGCAGCTCGACCACGTCGACCTCTACCAGTGCCACTCCTGGGACGACGACGTGCCCGTCGAGGAGACCCTCGGCGCGCTCACCGAGGTGGTGGACGCGGGCAAGGCCCGCTTCGTCGGTGTCTCGAACTGGAGCGGCGACCAGATTCGCGGCGCCGTCGACCTCGCCCGCGAGCGCGGGTTCGCGAAGATCGTCTCCTCGCAGCCCGAGTACTCGCTGCTCCACCGCGAGCCCGAAGAGGACGTGATCCCGGCCTCGCGCGAGAGCGGCGTCTCCCAGATCGTCTACTCCCCGCTCGCGCAGGGCGTGCTCAGCGGCAAGTACCGGCCCGGCGAGTCGTACGCGGAAGACACGCGTGCCGCCGTCCGCGGGGATGGGTTCATGTCGCGGTTCCTGGCCAACGACGTGCTCGAGGGTGTGCAGCGGCTCGGGCCGATCGCGGACGGGCTCGGAATCACGACCGCGCAGCTCGCGCTCGCCTGGATCCTCCGCGAGCCGAACGTCGCGAGCGCCATCGTCGGCTCGTCCCGGCCGGAGCAGCTGCGCGACAACGCCGCCGCCTCGGGCATCGAGCTCGACGACGAGACACTGCGCGCGATCGACGACGCGCTCGCGCCTGCCTAGACATGCGTGGGGCCGCTCGCGCGGCCCCACGTCGATCTCGAGTGTCGATCCCGTCTACTTCGTCGGGACCCCCATTCGTGCCATGTAGGTGTTCTCGTCGTTCGCCATCACCCCGGTGTTCTCCGTTGCCGTGCAGAGGCCCGGCGGGTTGCCCGGCGTACCGGTCCCCGGGCAGAGGAAGAGATCGGGGTCACGGGTGTCCGACCAGATCGGCAGTGCGTCGTTCCCCGCCGTGTCCAGCCAGATGTAGTCCCCGTAGAACTGGCCGCCGTGCGGGCCGCCGAACTGCGTCGGCGGGGGCATCGACGACGTCGTGACGCGCTTGCTCCCGAACTTGACGAGATCCTTGCTCCCGGACAGCGTGAAGTCGGACGCGCCGGTGGTCTCGTCGGATCCGTACTGCCGGTCGTAGTAGTCGACCGCGAGGTTGCCGTCCTTCGTGAACGCCGCCCATTCCCACCACTGGTCGGTCGTCGCCTGGCCCGGATCCTGATTGACGGTCGTCTCGTCGCGCACGTTGGTCGACCCTCCGCTGAAGGTCGCGCCGCCGTCGTTGGAGACGCTGAGGACGATGTCGTTGTTGCACGCCCCCGGCGTCTTGACGCCGGTGTAGATGTTGATCCCGTCCCCCGCGAAGCCGGCCGGGACGCACCCGTTGGACTCGTTCGAGTGCTGGTTGATGTACGAACCGAACGTCACCACGACCTGGTCCGGGTTCTTCGGGTTGACGGCGCCCGACGGATAGTTCGTGGCGCGGAAGACCGAGACCTGCGACGCCCCCTTCTCCGGCACGCAGGCCCGGAACGGATCCGCGCCGGCGCCCTGGTAGGTGTCGCAATTGGGCAGGTCGTAGTAGTCGCTGACCAGCACCGGGGCGCTGAACGTGTTTCCGCCGTCGGTCGACTTGGCCAACAGGACCCGGTTCTTGTTCTCGTCCCCCGCCACCGCGGTGTTGTAGTTGTTGAAGGCGACGTAGAGGTTGCCGTCAGGGCCGACGAACGGGTCGGAGTCCTGGTTCTCGTTGCAGTTCCCGTTCGGCGTCGGCAGCCCGTAGGTCTGGTCGCACAGCACCGGGTTGTTCCCGCTCACGACAACGGGCGCCGAGAAGTGCTCGCCGTAGTCGTCGGAGTGCGTCTCGTAGATGTACGCCGTCCCGTCGGATCCGAACTCCGTCCAGGTGATGTAGATGCGGTCCCGGAACGGGCTGCTCGGGTTGTCGTCGATCGCCATCAGCTGCTTGTCCTCGAGCACGCCGCCCGTGCCGGACGGGTCGAAGAACACCCTCGTGTAGCGGCCCGGGAAGTTCCACGAGGCGCCGTTGTTCTGCGTCGAGCGCATGACGACGAACCCGCTGGAGAAGTCCGAGTTCGGCGAGGTTCCGCCGCCGCGGTTGAACAGCTGGCAGCTGATGTAGGCGTTGCCCCTCGTGTCCCAGCCGACCGAGGTGTCGCCGCCCGCCTGCCAGTACTCGCGCGGCTTTCCGAAGCCGCGCGTGAACGACGTCGGCACCGTCGAGTCGTTCCACTGACCGCCCCCGTCCAGCGAGTAGGCGGCCTCGCAGTTGCCGTCGCCGCGGCGGTAGTCGTTCTGGCTCGCGACGACGTGCTGCGGGTCGTTCGGGTCAGCCGCGATCGACTCTTCGTTCTGCGCCTGGCCCCGACCCTGGAGGTCCGGATCGGAGATGGTGAGGCACTCCTGGTTCACCTTGACGTTGTTGCCCCGCCTCTCGGCGCAGCCGTTGTTGCCCGAGGGCGAGTAGTTCTCGCCCCCGGTCGTGCCGCCGGCAGGGCCGGGAGTGGGTGAGTAGCCGTCGGGCGGACAGGACGGAGCCTCGTCGGGCTCCTCGCCGCTGCTTTCGTCGTTTCCGCACTCGGCGCTCTGCGAGGACTGCGCCGCCGCGGTCGTCGGCGCTCCGACCATCGACATCGCAAGGCTTCCGGAAATCAGCCTCTTCTGGATCTTGTTGAGGCTGCTGTAGGAGATGTGGCCCGCCTGACCTGCCGGAGATGCGGCCCCGGCGATCGCGGCAATGACCCCGATCACGAGCGCAGCGCGCAGCGCTCGAAGTGACCGACTGCTCATGCTTCCCCCCAATCCATAGTAGGGACGGCGCGATCCTTACATGCGGGCTAGGCTCGTGAGCCGTGAACCGGAAGCTCGTCGTATTCGTGCCGCGCGAAGCCCTGGACGCCGTGCGGGAGGCCCTGTTCGCCGCCGGCGCCGGCCGGATCGGGGGCTACGAGCATTGCTCGTGGTACACGGAGGGCACCGGCACGTTCCTGGGCGGCGAGGGGACGTCGCCGAGCGTCGGCCAGGCGGGGCGCGAAGAGCGGGTCGCCGAGCTGCGGCTCGAGACGGTCTTCCCGGCCGAGCGCCAGGACGCGGTGCTGGACGCGCTTCGTCGCGCGCACCCGTACGAGGAACCGGCGTTCGACGTCTACGAGCTCGCCGGGTGAGAGCGCGGCTCTTCACCGACGGCGGCGCGCGCGGCAATCCCGGCCCGGCCGCCTTCGGCTACGTCCTCGAGGCGGAGGACGGGACGGTGCTCGCCGCGCACGGCGAGGCGATCGGCGTCGCGACGAACAACGTGGCGGAGTACCGCGGTCTCGTCGCCGGCCTCGAGCGCGCGGCCGAGCTGCAGGTCGGGGAGGTCGAAGTCGTCTCCGACTCCGAGCTGCTGGTGAAGCAGATGAACGGCCAGTACCGGGTCAAGAACGAGGCGCTGCGGGAGCTCTCGCTCCAGGCGGCGCGGCTCGCGCGGCAGGTCGGAAAAGTGCGCTACACCGCCGTTCGGCGGGAGCACAACGAGCTCGCCGACCGGCTGGTGAACGAGGCTCTGGACGCCGCCGACCTCGGCTAGAATGCCCCTCCCACGCGGATGTAGCTCAGTTGGCTAGAGCGTCTGCTTGCCATGCAGAAGGTCGTGGGTTCGAGTCCCATCATCCGCTTAGAAAAGCCCCGCTCAAGCGGGGTTTTTGTTTGAAAGCCAGACGACGCGAGTCCCAAATGAGTCCCAAAGACTGGACTCGAAATTGCGCTACTGCGTGGTTTCGCAGCGTTCCGCGTGCGATCGTCGACAGCACCCGACATCCGTCTTTGAAAGGTCGGGCCGTCCTCTTGCTCGCTAGTCCGAGCCCTCGGGAATCCACCCGCAGAGGCTCAGGCGAAAGAACACTCGCCCAGGCGGGTGTTCAGGGCGCCAGTCTCTCATGTACCGCCTCCTCCTCTAGCACATGCGCTCGACGAAACCCTCTAGAACCGCGAACCCGTCGTTCCAGATCTCCGGGGAGCTGAGGTCGACGCCGAGGACGGCCAGCAGCTCCCCGGGCGAGGCCGAGCCGCCGGCTGCGAGGAGACGCTCGTAGTGCTCCGCGAAGCCGGGCTCCCGCGACCGGGCCAACAACCCGGCAGCGAGCAGATACGCGAAGGTGTAGGCGTAGGTGTAGAAGCGCTCGCCGACGAAGTGCGGCATCGACGCCCAGTAGAGCTTGCCGCAGCCGAGCTCATCGGTCACCGCTTCGCCCCGGACCTTCGCCACCGCGGCCTCGCAGAGGGTATTCAACCGGTCCGCGGTGAGGGCCTGGCCCTCGGCGCGAACCGCGTACGCAGCTTGTTCGAAGCGCGCGAATGCCGCCGAGATGTACGCGGCGCGGACCGCGTCGTCGAGCTGCAACGCGAGCAGCGCGCGGCCCAGGTCCTCGTCCGTCGCGAGGAGGTGCTCGACCAGAAGCAGTTCGGCGAACGTCGACGGGATCTCGGCGACGGCGAAGCCCTGCTTGAGTGAGTTGTCCGTCTGCGCCTGCGCGGCCAGCGCCTTATGGGTTCCGTGCCCGAGCTCGTGGGTGAGGATGGCGAGCTCCTTCAGCTTCCCGGTCCAATTGACGGAGACGAAGCCCGGCACGCGCGTGCTGGGCCAGACCATGAAGAACCCAAACGGCTTCCCGCGCCTCGGCTCGGCGTCGATCCGCTTCTCGGTGAAGAACCGCTCGGCCTCCGTGCCGAGCGCGGGCGTCACGCCCCCGAACATCTCCACGACCAGCCGGCGGGCCTCGTCCCACGGCAGTGGCCGCCCTTCGACAGCCGCAGCCTGCAGGTCGACCGCGTCCAGCCGCTCGAGACCGAGCAGCGCCGCCTTCCGACGGAACCACCGCTGGGCGATCTCGACGTGCGCCTCTGACGCGGAGAGCAGCGCCTCGACCATGCCCGCGTCGAGCTCGTTCTCGAGATTCATTTCGTCCATCGGGTTGTCGTGGCCACGCAGGTGGTCGACGGCGAGCCGATCTGCGACGCGCGAGTCGTAGCAGTGGGCGAGCACGGGCAGAACGGGTTCGAAGAGCGCAGCCGTAGTCTCCTGCGCGCGCCGCCGCACGTCGCGGTCGACATGGAAGCGGCGGGCCGACTCAAGCTCCGAGAGCGGCCACTCTCGCTCTCCCGAACCGTCGTCGAAGCGAGCCGAGAGCGGGCCGAGCGTGCGGTTGCGTAGAACCTGCCACGCTGTCACCGCGCTCGCGTCGCGGGCCGATAGCGCACGCTCCTCGGCAGGAGAGAGCCTGAACGGGCGGAACCGCCGGACGCCCAGCAGGTAGTGCCGGTCCCGAACCACTGCCTCGTCCTCGGCCAGCGATCGGGCACGGTCGTCGGGAAGCGCGAACCAAGCGAGCTCGAAGTGGCGAATCGCCTCGTCGAGGCGGGGCGAGCGGTTGTCGACCCAGGCGCGAATGTCGAGAACGGCCGGGTTCTCGCTGTCGGTCATACCGAGCATGAATGCCCAATGCCTGGCCTCGTAGCCGACGGCCCGAATCTCCGCGAGCTCGCCCAGCAGCCCTCGCAGACTCGCCGGCTCGATCGTCTCCAGCGACGACGCCGACCACCGATCCACGAACGCTGCCGCGTCCGCCACGGCGGCCTCGAGCCGCTCCTTCATCGCCTCCACGCTCGGCGCCAGCGGCGTCAGGTCCCAACGAACACCCTGCGCACCCGACTCGACGGCCGTCGTCACGGGCGGAGCCCATCGGCGGCCGTGACGTGGCGATGGTGGACGGATCCCGGTCGGAGATCGACGCGGCCGGGATCCGATAGCCGTTTTCTCATCGCGCCGAGATGAGCGAATGCGTTCCCCAGTCCGGAGGCCCACCCTCGTCGAGCGGGGTGCCGCTGACCTCGGAGGAGTTCGTGCCGTTGGCGCTGACCGTGTAGATGTCGTTCTGAGCGGCCGAGCGGCGCACGAAGACGATCTTGCTGCCGTCGGGAGACCAGCTCGGGCCGAAGCAGCCGATCGTCGTCGGGTCTGAGATCAGACCTCCGCAGCCGGGGATCTGGATCTGCCGGAGCCCGGTTCCGTCGGCGTGGACCGACCAGACCGTGCTTCGTTGGTCGCTCGGCGCGTGGGCCGAGAACAGGATGTCATTCCCTTGCGGTGACCAGCGCCCGCAGTCGAAGTTGATGGAGAACTGGTCGCTGCCGTCCGGCGTGACCTGCTGCAGGCTGCTGCCGTCGAGCTTGATCGTGAACAGTGCGAACGTGGTGTCGTTCGACCGGAGGAAAACGAGGCGCTTGCCGTTCGGCGAGTAGTCGCCGGCACAGTCCTCGCCGCCGGGGTCCGCCGTGACCCTCTCGAGCCCGCCTCCGTCTGACGAGCGCATCGTGTAGATGCCGTTGACGCTTTCGTCTGTGTTACCGAACGCCGAACAGGTCAGCCTCTGTCCGTCCGGCGACCAGGGGCCGCTGCACGGCAGGAAGAACAGATCTGGGTCGGGATTCGCCAGGTCTCGGTAACTCCCGTCGTCGGGATTGACGATCCGTGCGGAAGCGCCGTCGTGCGGGAAAACGAGGATCCGGCTGCCGTCGGGCGACCAGCGCGGCCCCTCGGCGCCGGTCGGCAGGAGCTGCCGCTCCTGGCTGCCGTCGGGATTCGCAGAGAAGACGAAGTCGTCGCCCTGCACGGGATCGAAGCGGGTGAACGCGATCCTCCCGTTGCTGGCCGGCGGCATCGCGGCAGCAGCGATGGCGATGATCGCGGCGGCTGCCGAGGCCAGAAGCGCGAGCACGAGGAGCTTGCGCATCATTGTTCTCTCCTTTCGCCAGTCGACCCCTTCGACAAGGAAGGGGAGGGCTGCGCATCGTCGGGGTCGTCGTAGTCCGGGACGTCTCTCCATACCGCCGCGGCCTGGCCGAGCTCTTCCGCGAAGTGGGCGTCGTGGTAGGGCAGGAAACCGGTCCACGGCGCCGCCCAGAGGCCGCATTCCGCATGGAGATCGTGGAGCGCCTTCGAGCGACGGAGCTGGGCCCATGTCGCGCGGATGCCCGGGCGTCGAAGCGGAGCGCGGGTTGTTGCTTCGGGAGCGTGATTTGCCGCGGCGGGTGCGACGAAGATCAGCCCGAAGTGGTTGTCTGTCAGCTCGTTGGTGTCGGACACGAGGAAGTTCGACGTGATGCGCCCGTGAGCGCCGTGGAACTGGCCCTCGCCGCCCTCGACCTCCCAGACGGCAGCGCCCTGCCGGAGGTGCGGGTCGGGCGAGCGGTCGAGCCGAGCCGCGCCGACGCTGCGGAAGGCGAGTGCGTGGCCTGGGGCGAACTCGATCGTCCCGGACTGATCGAAGGAGCCGTCGTCCGCCAGGGCGAGGCGCGAGACGAGCAGCGCTTCCTCGCCCTCGCCCGGCTGGACACGCCCGGTGAGCCCGTTGGCGTCAACGGTCGTGCTCAGTACCTGGCTCGGCGCGCTTGCGCGTTGCTCGAGCACTCGTGACGAGAGCGATGCGATCCGCCCGCGGAACTGCAGCGAGTAGACAATCGGCCCTAGCGGCGTCTCCTCCATCGCCGAGGATCGTGCGGCGCCAGCGGGAGTCGGCGCATCAGAGGTTCTCCTGGACCTGACCCTGGCTGGCGTTCCACTAGCGTTCGGACATGCTGATCGGGCGCGAGCGCGAGCGCGGCCAGCTCGATGCGCTGCTAACAGAGGCGCGGCTCGGGAGGGGCCGCGCCCTGGTGCTCCGCGGCAGCGCCGGGATCGGCAAGACAGTGCTTCTCGATTACGCCCTGCAGCAGGCGAGCGGCTTCGAGGTGCTGAACTACACGGCGGTCGAGTCCGAGGCCGAGCTGCCCTTCGCCGGCTTGCAGGCGCTCCTCGGGCGGCTGCTCGTTCGTCTCCCCGAGATTCCAGAGCCGCAGGCGCGCGCCCTCAGCGCCGCGCTCGCCCTCGAGTCAAGCGCGAAGACGAATAGGCTCGCCGTCTACGCGGGTGCGCTCAGCCTCTTCGGCGTGGCGGCCGAGCGAGTCCCGCTGCTCGTCGTCGTCGATGACGCACACTGGCTCGACCGGCCGTCTGGCGAAGCGCTGACCTTCGCTGCGAGACGGCTCACGGCCGAGTCGCTCGCGCTCCTGTTTGCCGTCCGCGAAGGCGAAGGCACCGACCTCGGGGTCGCGCTTCCCACGATCGAGCTAGAGCCGCTGGAGGTGACGGCGTCCATGGAGCTGCTTCACGAGCGGTTCGGCTCGACGATCGCCGCGAAGGTCGCCCACCACCTCGCCGAGGCGACGGGCGGGAACCCGCTCGCCCTGCTCGAGGTCGCCGCGCTGCTCGATGAGGGAGAACGCGTCGGGCGCGAGCCCCTTCCAGATCACCTGCCCGCCTCCGAGAGCGTCGAGCGCACCGTGCGGCGCGCGCTCCGCAGCCTGCCTCCGGAAGCGCGTCGCGCACTGCTCGCCGCCGCAGCCTCCGACTCGACGACCGGAGGCGACGTCGCCGCGCTCGAACCGGCAGAAGATGCCGGGCTCGTCCGCATCCACGCCGGCGCGGTCGCGTTCCGGCACCCGCTCGTACGCTCGGCGGTCTACCACGCCGCTTCGGCGGACGAGCGTCGAGCGGCCCACCGCACGCTCGCCAACGCGCACAGCGGCGAAGAGAACTTCGACCGGCGCGCCTGGCATCTCGCAGCGGCCGCCGACGGGCCGGACGAGTCCGTCGCCGCGGCGCTCGAGGCTGCCGCGACCCGCTTTGCCGAGCGCGGTGGCCAAGCGTCGGCTTCGCGGGCGCTCGAGCGCGCAGCCGAGCTGAGCGAAGACGACGATGCGACCGCCCGCCGGTTCCACGCCGCCGGGCGAGCTGCCGAGCATGCCGGCGACCTCGAGCGCGCGGCGCTGCTTGCCGGGCGGGCCTTGAACCGTGGCCGCGACCCGGGTATCCGCGCCGCTGCCAGGGTCCTCGCCTGGCAAGTAAGTGACTGGCGTGGCCTGGCCGACGACGCCGTCGACTTCGAGACAGAGGCCGAGCGCCTCGCTCCGTTCCACCCCGCACGGGCGGCACTCATGCTCAATGTGAGCAGCCGTGCAGCGTGGCGGACGCTCGACCTCGAGCGTGCGCTGCGACTGGCGCGGAAGGGTGTCGAGATGTTCCCGGTCAGCGCCCCCTGGCCGGGCGAGGCTCCCTGGGAACCATGGATGGCGGACATCGCAGCCGGCAACCGCTGGAATCTCGCCTTCATCCTATTGCTCCTCGGACGGCCAGCCGAGGCCGACGAAGCGGTCCGTGGCGTCAAGGAGTTTGTAGATGGAGATCTGCCGATCTACTACCCCATGTACGTGGAGCGTTACGACGAAGCGCGTTCCAGCATCGAGCGCGCGCTCCGGTCGTCGCGGGCGACGGGCGACGTCTGGGCCGAGATGTACATGACCAACCTTCTCGCTGTCGTCGATCTCTGGCAGGGGCGACTCCCGGCCGCCCGCGCGGGCGCGGCTCGGTCACTAGCCATGGCGGAGTCGATCGCGGCTCCGGGTGCGATCGCCGTTAGCCTTTCCATCCTCGCCTGGCTGGCCGCGGTCGAGGGTCGCGAGTCGGAGGCGCGTGAGCACGCCGCTCGCGCCGACGACCTGAATCAGCACGGGGTCGGAAACCGCCTGTTGCGAGAACGGCTTCAAGCGACCCTCGGTCTACTCGAGCTGGGTCTCGGGCGCCCACTGGCCGCGATCGAGAAGCTCCGACCTGTCGCGGATCTGGCGGAGCGCCACGGTGTGCGTGAGCCGAGCGTCCTGCCCTATGCGCCCGACCTGATCGAGGCCTACGCGCGAGCCGGCGAGCGCCAAACCGCGACGAGCGAACTGGCGAAGCTCGCCGAGATCGCCGGCGCCGTCGATCGACGCTGGGCACTCGCTGCCGTCGCTCGCCTGCACGGCCTTCTCGGGCGAGACGACGAGTTGGACGAGCACTTCGGCGCCGCGCTCGAGTTGCACGAGCAGGGAGCGGGTTCCGCCTTCGAGCGCGCACGGACGGAGCTCCTGTACGGCGAGCGGCTCCGACGCGCGAAGCGCCGCGTCGAGGCGCGCGAGCATCTGCGCAGCGCGATCGAACTCTTCGACGGGCTCGGCGCGGCCCCCTGGTCGGAGCAGGCGCGCCGCGAGCTACGCGCGAGCGGCGAGTCGATCCCCAGACGCGATCCCACCGCGCCCGAGAAGCTGACCCCTCAGGAGCTTCAGGTCGCGCTTCAGGTCGCCGAGGGAAGGACGAACCGCGACGTTGCTGCGGCGCTCTTCCTCAGCCCGAAGACGGTCGAGTTCCACCTGACTCGCGTGTACCGCAAGCTCAACATCCACTCCCGAGCCGAACTCGTCCGGCTCCTCGCCTCCGAGAGCGCTCCCGCGACGCTTGGTACGAGCTAGTTCCTCCTGATGCACTTCGTCGCTCCTGGGCACGGTTGCTGCCGTTCTGCTGCCCGGAATCCGTTTGACTGGGATGAGAACAACGGCTCGAGCAGACGACCGCCGGCGTGGTCAGTGGACGGTCGCCTAGCGGAAGTAGCGGGTGCCCTATTTGCAGCGCGTCTCCAGGCGGGAGCGACGGGACTCGAACCCGCGACCTCCGGCGTGACAGGCCGGCGATCGAGGCCGCCGTGCATTCGCTTGAGCGCGACTTGTAGCCGGCGAAAGCGGCGAAGAGGTGAAGTCTGCGCACGAGACCACACGGTGCTCGGCTGCGAGCTGTCCCGGCCGATGATCGGGCGCTGACCTCACCCGGCTCGGACCGTCGCAGCAATGATTGCGGTAAGCGAGCCGGTCGGCCCCGGCGATGATTTCCGGGGTTTGCCCGGGTCTATTCGGTGAGCATCGAGGCCCTCGAGGTGTCGTGCGTTGCGGGAGGGCGAGGTGTCCGGGGTCCTCCTGCTCGCGGGTCCCGGTAGGCGACGAGGTGAGGTGAGTGATGAGCATTGCGTTTCCAGGGGAGTCCACGGAGTACCGGGTGGCGCGCGACCGGTTGCTCGGGCTGGAGATCGAGTTGCGTCGCTCCATGGAGGCCGTCGCCGGTGCGAGACGTGCGCTGCCGCCCGGTGGCTTGATCCCGGATGACTACGTCTTCCAGGGCATGGGAGCCGACGGCACGCCGGCCGAGGTGCGGCTTTCGGAGCTGTTCGCTCCCGGCAAGGACTCGCTCGTGATCTACAACTTCATGTTTCCGCGCGACCCCGGCGACACGCGGCCCGGGCCGCAGGCGGGCCAGACGGCGCTGCTACCACTCGCTGAGGGACCCTGCCCCTCGTGTGTGGCGCTTCTGGACCAGCTCGACGGCGCGGCTGAACACGCTGCTCCGCTCGTCAACTTCGCGGTCGTCGCGAAGGCACCGGCACCTCGAGTCCTCGCCTTCGCCGAGGAGCGCGGCTGGCGAAGGCTGCGCTTGCTGTCCTCGGCCAACAACGCCTACAACCGCGACTACTTCGGAGAAACCGCGGAAGGCCACCAGAGGCCGATGTTGAACGTGTTCCACCGCGACGGCGAGACGATCCGCCACTCTTGGGGCTCCGAGCTCTTGTACGCACCGACCGACCCCGACCAGGATCCGCGGCACGTCGGCACCCTCGAGCCGGTCTGGAACCTGCTCGACCTCACCCCGGAGGGCCGCCCGACCGTCTGGGACGAGCAGCTGCGCTACTCGTGACAGGCAGCCCACTTACGTTCGTCCGCGCCCAATGGGGTTCTGAGCGCCCTTGCCATGCAGAAGGTCGTGGGTTCGAGTCCCATCATCCGCTCTCTCCTCATGGCCGGGGAAGCCGCCGTAGCGGTCCCCGGCCATTCGAAGGCTCGCCGCACGCAGGCGAGGCAGTGGCTATCCGGCGGCCAGCGCAGGCACGAGGTTCGCTGCGTTGGGCGTGCCGAGGCCGGTGACCGGATCCCAGCCCGGCGTAGCCGGGTAGCCGGTGACGCTCGGGTCCGCCTGGTTGTTGCCGGTCGTCACGTCATAGAAGTACGACCCGTAGTTCGGGCCCGACGCCAGGCTGTACAGCGTCGGATTGATCAGTCCGAGACCATGCCCGGCGATCTGGTCGGCGATCGCGACGAGTCCGGAGAACTCGGGCGATGAACACGACGTTCCGCCGACGAGGAACCAGCCGCCGCCTCCGTCGAACGTGGCGTACACGAGCGGGGCGGTACGAGAGCTCGCCTGGAAGGCCACGTCCGGGATCCCGCGCATGGAGCCGATCGGAGTGGATGGGTTCGGCAACGTGTTCTGGTAGCTCGGCTTGGCGAAGATGTGACTGAAGCCGCCGCCAGAGTCGATCCAGCCGATCTCCCGCACGCCGGGATTGGTCTGGCAGTTGCTCGGCGGATCGACCGAGTCGACCCCGCTTCCGGTTACAGGGTCGGTGCAGAGGTACGTGCCGCCCACTGCGGTCACCAGCGGGTCGGAGGCCGGCCAGTTGACTGTGGGGAAGGGGAAGGTGGTGGGGTTCTTGACCGGCGTGAGGCCCGCGTTTGCACTTCCCCCGTCGCCCGAGCTGGCCAGGACGGTGACCCCGCTCGCCGCAGCGGAGATGAACGCGTGCCGCAGGTTCAGCAGCGACTGGGTGCCATTGAAGGCCTCCTCGGTCGTCCCGAAGCTCTGCGTGATGACCGTGGCCTGGTGATGGTCCACGATGAACTGCTCGGCCTGCATCATCGCCGGCAGACCCTGGACGCCCTGCGTCTCTGCGACGTTCGTGGTCACGTTGAGGATGTTCGCCTTGGGCGCCATTGCGTGCGCCCACTCGACGTCCAGAGCGGTCTCCACGATCCAGCCGTCGCGCTCCTGGAGGCCGGTGCCCTGACTCTTGGGCGGTGGTGACTTCACCTGCGTCTGCCCGTTCCAGTAGACGTGCGTGAACGTCGGATCCCCGGCCGCGCATGTGTGATCCGCCTCACCGCACATGTGCGGCAGGCCCATCTGGGTGTTGAAGTTGGCCAGGTCCGACGCCATGTTCGGATCGCCGAACGAATCGATGATCGCGATCGTCACTCCCTGTCCCTCGTTGCCCGCCGCGTACAGCGGCGGGAGGTTGTAGGAGTTCTGCATCGCGCTCGCGGTGAAGCAGCGGCGGCCGATCGCGAAGCACTGAGCCTCCGTCGGCGGCACGAGGGCGCCGGACACCAGCTGGGCGTCGGTGATCGACGGTGCCGGGGTCGGGAGCCGCGCGGCACGAGCCCTCTGTGACTGAGCCGAAGCGGCGACGAAGCCCACCGCTCCGAGGACGGCCAGCACGGCAACAGAGCGCACGAACACTCTTGGCGGAAGTCCACGCACTGAAAATCTCCTTCCACTAGGCGGATGCGATGCTGGATGTTTCCAAACCGCCCCGCATGACGCGCCAGCTGGGAGATGCGCCGCTTCGGTCAGTCGGTGAGCGGGGCGATCACGGTCGCCATGAAGGGCATACCGGCGGTCTTCGTCGTGAACGTCGCATAGAAGACCTCGACGGGTCCCCGGCCGTCGAGTCGCTGCACCCTCGCCGTGCCCGAGGCGAAGCCCGTGGCCAGTGCTGCGTCAACGGCCTCGCTGCCTTCCACGGTCTGCTCGCCGACTTCCCGACCGAGCAGCTCCTCGAGCGTCGTCCCGAGGATCTCGCACGCCGCTGCGTTGGCGGCGATGTAGCGCCGGTGGTCGTCCCAGACGAGGAAGCCGACGCTCGCCGACGCGAGGGCCTCGGAAATGAGTTCGGCCTGGATCTCGGGCCGGGCGAGGGACGGCGAAGTCGACATGGGCGCATTGTCGCGCTTGAGAACGCTCGTATCAATCCCACGTAGTGGGCGAACCGCTCAGGAGCCGTGCAGGTGGAAGTACGCCTCGTAGATCTTCTTCGCCACCGGCGCTGCGGCCTGGGCGCCGAAGCCGCCCTTCTCCACCATCGCCACGACCACGAGCTTCGGGCTGCCGGCCGGCGCCCACGACGCGTACCAGGAGTGGTCGGGGCAACTCACGCCGCAGGTCTCGGCGGTGCCGGTCTTGCCGGCGACCTTGATCGGGAACCCGCCGAAGACCGGGAACGAGGTTCCGGACGGGTTGTTTGCCGCGTCGTACACGCCCTCCCTGATCGCCCAGGTGTACGGCGAGAGCTTCACCCGGCGCACCGGCGGGAAGGGGAGCTTGTGCCGGACGCCGTTCCGGATGACGGCCTCGCCGACGTGCGGCCGCACGACCTTGCCGCCGTTGATCAGCGCCGAGTACGCGACCGCGAGCTGGAGCGGGCTGACCTCGAGCGCGCCCTGGCCGATCGCGAGGTTGACCGCCTGGCCCTCCGTGTACGGCGTCCCGGCGAGCTTCTCGAAGTAGCGGCCGGGCATCGGCAGGTAGCCGGCGGCGGCACCCGTCACGTCGATCGGCGGCCGCGTGCCGAGCCCGAGCTTGCGCGCCCATTGCTGGATCAGCGTCGCCTTCCGGGCGGGGTCGTGTTGCCAGACCAGCGCGCCGAGGCGGTAGAACCACGTGTCACAGGACTGCTCGAGCGCGGTCCGCAGCGTCATCGTCTCGTTCGCGCCGCGCTCGACGTTGTAGAAGGTGTGGTTGCCGAGGGTGAACGAGCCGGTGCAGGCCTGCGGCGTGTACGGCGTGATGATCCCGCCGCTGAGCGCGGCCTCGGAGATGATCGGCTTGAACGTCGAGCCCGTCGGATAGACGCCGGTGATCGCCCGGTTGAGGCCGGGTGTCGTGTACTTCTCGTTCAGCACGCGTGAGTAGTAGTGCGGGTTGTCGGCGGCGCGCTTCTGGTCGAAGGTCGGGTAGCTGACGAGCGCCTTGATCGCGCCGGTCCACGGGTCGATCGCGATGGCGGAGGCTCCGGGCGGGTTGTGCCCGAGCAGCCGCGATTGCCCGATCCCGTACTGCAGCGCGCGCTCGGCCGCCTTCTGGAGGCGCGTGTCGATCGAGAGCTGCAGCGTCGGCGGCTGCTTCTGGCGCGGCACGCGCAGGGGGCCGGCGATGCGCCCCAGAGAGTCGACGGGGATCTTCGCCTGCACGAAGCCCGCGTTCAGGAGCGAGTCGTACGCGGCCTCGACGCCGCTCTGGCCGACCACCTCGCCCGCCTTCGCGCGCTTGTACGCGCCGGACTTCAGCTCCTCCGGGTTGATCTGGCCGAGCAGCCCGAGGAACTCGCTGCCGTATGCGCCCTGCGGGTAGCTGCGGTCGTCCGCGACACCGACCTTGAACCCCGGGAACTGTCCGCTCCGCTCCTGCATGTACGACGTGAAGGCCGCGTCGGGGTGTGCGATCACGACGGCGGGCGCGAACGGCGAGTGCAGCACCGAGCTCCGGATGCGGGCGGCGAGGATCCCCCAGCGCCGGCCGGTGGTCTTGCCGAGCCGCTGCAGCGCGCGAACGCCGGCGGGGCTCGGGTGCCAGCGCCCGTGCTCGTCGCGGCTTCCCAGCGATGCCGCGTCGGCCTCGATCACGACGTGTCCGGTGGTGCCTGCGATCAGGCGTCCCTTCGAGTCGATGATCGCGCCGCGGGCGCCGAGGAGGTCGACCGTCCGGAACGCCTGCGTGTGCGCCGCCTTCGCGTACTGCCTGCCGTGCAGCACCTGGATCGACCACGCGCGCAGGAGCAGGAGCGACACGCCGGCGGCGACGACGATCGCCAGCCCGCCGATCCGGACGTAGAAGCCGGGGCTGCGGAAGTACGGCGCGTCGGCGCGCGAGTACGGCTGCAGTTGTCGGCGCCCCGGCAGGTTGCGGGGAAGCTTCAACCGACGGCGAGGTTCCGGTCTCGAGATCGCCACGGACTGCCGTCCAGAGTAGTCGCCTTGCGGCGAGACGGCTACTCGTCGGCGAGCTCGTCGGCCAGCAACGAGAGCGCGAAGCTGCGCCAGGCGAGCTCCGGATCGGCGCGCAGCCCCTCCACCGCAGCGGTCACAGCGGGCAGATCGTCCGCCGGCAGCTCGTCGAGCGCCGCGGCGAGCTGCGTGCGCCGCTCGGGCGTGTCGAGCTCGTCGGCGAGCCGCTCGGCCGCGATGGAGTCGACGCCGACGTCGCGATGCGGGTCTCCACCGGCCGCGAGGACGAACATCGCGCGGCGGCGAGCCGCGTTCAGCTCCTCCGGGTCGATCGGTATCTCGCCCTGCACGAGCCAGCAGAGCACGACCTGCAGCTCGCTCGAGCGTGCGTCGAGGTCGGATCCCTCGAGCTCCTCGAGCCTAGCCCGGATCCCGGCAGTCACCCGTCTCGCCTTCGCAGCAACCGGCCTTGTAGCGGCACTTCGGGCACTGAAAGCTCCCGTGGCGCCACTCCATCTCGGCGCTGCAGCGTGGGCACGTCTCCTTCATCACGTCGAGCGTACGTCCCGGCTCGGACGCGCGGTTACCCTAGTGGCATGACCGAGACGATCGACGCGCCGGCCGCCACGCGCATCCCACACTGGATCGGCGGGCGCCGGGTGGAGGGTGAGTCCGGCCGCAACGGCCCGGTCTTCAACCCGGCCACCGGCGTCCAGACCGGTGCCGTCGACTTCGCGACCGCCGAGGAGGTGGATGCGGCCGTCCAGGCTGCGCGCGAGGCGTTCCCGGCCTGGCGCCAGACGTCGCTCGCCAAGCGGGCCGAGCTCTTCTTCCGCATCCGGGAGCTCCTCCACGCGCGGCGCGAGGAGATGGCCGAGATCCTCACCCGCGAGCACGGCAAGGTGCTCTCCGACGCGCTCGGCGAGGTGACGCGCGGGCTCGAGGTCGTCGAGCACTGCTGCGGGATCCCGACCCTGCTCAAGGGCGAGCACTCCGAGCAGGCCTCCACCGGGATCGACGTCTACTCGATCCGCCAGCCGCTCGGCGTCGTCGCCGGGATCACGCCGTTCAACTTCCCCGCGATGGTGCCCATGTGGATGTGGGCGCCGGCGATCGCCTGCGGCAACTGCTTCGTGCTCAAGCCGTCGGAGAAGGATCCGTCCGCCTCGCTCTGGGTCGCGGAGCTGCTGCAGGAGGCGGGGCTGCCGGACGGTGTCTTCAACGTCGTCATGGGTGACCGCGTTGCCGTGGACGCCCTGCTCGAGCACCCGGAGGTGGCGGCGATCTCGTTCGTCGGCTCGACGCCCGTCGCTCGCGCGGTCTACGAGAAGGCGACCGCGAGCGGCAAGCGCTGCCAGGCGCTCGGGGGCGCGAAGAACCACCTCATCGTCCTTCCCGACGCAGACGTGGACGCCGCCGCCGACGCGGCGATCTCGGCGGGCTACGGCTCCGCCGGCGAGCGGTGCATGGCCGTCTCCGTCGTGGTCGCGGTCGGCGACGTCGCGCAGCCGCTCGTCGACGCGATCCGGGAGCGGATCCCGAAGGTGAAGGTCGGCGACGGGATGGATCCGTCCTCCGAGATGGGGCCGCTGGTGACCCGCGAGCACCGCGACCGGGTTGCCTCCTACGTCGAGAACGCGCCCGCCGAGGGCGCCACGATCGTGGTCGACGGGCGAGAGGGCGTGCCCGAGGAGGGCTTCTTCCTCAACCCGAGCCTGCTCGACGACGTGACGCCGGAGATGAAGGCGTACGTGGACGAGATCTTCGGCCCGGTGCTCGGCGTGACCCGCGTCGCGACCTACGAGGAGGCCGTGAGGCTCGTAAACGAGAGCCCGTACGGCAACGGCGTCGCGATCTTCACG
>Ga0207657_10002646_pt1 | contig 19334 bp, 23 predicted proteins | sample KBSC33metaG_FD_184316 | JGI IMG/M metagenome (GOLD analysis project Ga0207657, IMG submission 184316) | Corn rhizosphere microbial communities from Kellogg Biological Station, Michigan, USA - KBS C3-3 metaG (SPAdes) (version 2) | ecosystem: Host-associated > Plants > Roots > Rhizosphere > Soil ... | reverse complement strand
AGGAGGGTCCGCGAGGTGAGCTACCCGGCCGAGGAACACCCAAACAAGCCGCTCGACCAGGTTGCAGAGGGGCGACTGTGGAAGCAGGCCGGCGCCGGTGACGAGCGCGCCCGCGAGGACCTCGTTCGCCACTACCTACCGTTCGCCGAAGCGATGGCGAATCGCTACCGGACCGCCCGCGAGCCGCACGAGGACCTCCAGCAGGTCGCGAGCATGGGCCTGTTGAAGGCGATCGACCGCTTCGATCCCGATCGTGGGGTCCCGTTCAAGGGATTCGCCGGCCCGACCATCCTCGGTGAGCTCAAACGCCATTTCCGCGACCGGGTCTGGACGGTGCGGGTGCCGCGCTCCGTTCAGGAGGGAATCGCCGACGTCGAGACAGCGACCGCCGACCTCGAGGCCGAGCTGCAGCGGACGCCGTCGGTGCGCGAGATCGCCGAGCACCTCGGCAGGAGCGAAACTGACGTCCTCGAGGCGCTCGAGGCGAACATGCACCGCCGGCCCGTCTCGATCGACCGGCCGGCGCGAGTCGAGGACGACGACTCGGCGCCGGCGGCCGAGCGGATCGGCACCGAGGATGCCGGCTTCGAGCTGGTCGACGGGCGGCTGACGATCGAGCAGGAGCTGCCCCATCTCGACGAGCGGGAGCGCCGCGTCATCAAGCTCCGCTTCGCCGACGACATGACCCAGTCGCAGATCGCCGCCGAGGTCGGCTGCTCGCAGATGCAGGTCTCGCGGATCCTCCGCGGCGCACTCGCCAAGCTGCGCGAGCGGGTCTGAGGCGGGTCGCTCCGGCGGCGCTCAGCGGGGCGCGATCCGGAAGGCGACGTACTCGCCGTCGTCGTGACTCTCGATTTCGACTCCGTCGACGAGCGCCTCGACCGTGCCGATCTCATCGGGGAGCTCGAGGCCGCGGCGGAGGCGCTCGCCGCCGCCGGCCCCCAGAGGGCCGACTGTGAGGTCGATGCCGCCATCCCCGTCGGCGAGCGCGAATGTCAGGTCCTCGTCCCCGAACTCCGTGCTCGAGAAGTGCGAAACGGTGTCGGCGAGCAGGATCGCGTCGGTGACCTGGTCGACGCCAAGGTCGCGACGCAGCACGAACGCGCTCACTGCCCGCGAGAGGACGCCTTCGAGCAGCGCGGCGTCGGAGGCCGAGATCCGCACCTCCTTGACGGCCGGCTCCACCTCGACGTCCTCATGGACGTGTGGCGGCGGCCCCGGATGGGCGAGCGGCATGTCGATCGTCACCTCCGTCCCGCCCTCGGAGCGGCCTTTGATGGAGAAGTTCCGGCTCAGAGTCGCGACCAGCGACAGACCGATCCGCAGGCTCGAACCTGGCGAGTCGACGTCTGGACGGGGCTGGAAGCCGACGCCACGGTCGACGATCCGGATCCGCACGACGTCGTCGAGCGGCTCGGCGTCGACCTCGAGCGGCCCGGTCTCGTCCGGATAGGCATGGACGACGACGTTCATGCAGGCCTCGGTCACGACGGTCTTCAGGTCGGAGATGCCGGCCGGGTCCATGCCGCACCCCTCGGCGAGCCCGGCCAAGGCATGGCGCACCAAAGCCACATTGGCAGCCTCGGCGGGTACCACGAGCCGCAAGCGCGGCGAGTCTTTCACCGTGCAGTCCGCCATCTCCTCAGCTCGCATACCCCCGTTCATCCTGCCGAAACCGCCGATTGCCCTTGCCTCGCCCGCTCATCGCCGGCTCGATCATCGCGCAGATCCGCCTTGGCCGGCTCCAACATTACCGCCAGCGCCGCCGCGTCGTCCGTGAGCTCGCCGGCGAAAGACATCAGCTCGGCACGTATTTTCCCGATCATCTCGCTTGGGTTGGGGACCGAGCCGAGGCAGCGAGTCAGCCGCTCCTCGCCGAAGCGGTCGGCCTCGCCCCGCGCCTCGACGACGCCATCGGTGTAGACGAGGAACCTGTCGCCGGGCTCGAGGGCCAGGGACTCGATCTCCCAATCCGCGTCGTCGAAAGCACCCAGGACGGGGCCAGCGGGCTGGATCTCGGTGATCTCATCGCCGCGGACGAGCAGCGGCGGCGGATGGCCGGCAAGGGCAACCCGGACATTCCCCCGTGCCGGTTGGTCGAGGGTGAACGCCGCGACGCTGCAGAGGGCGTCGCCGGGGCGCTCCAGGAGCGCCCGGTTCAACTCCGCGAGCGCGCGGTGGGGATCATTGGTCATCGTGCTCGCGGTTCGCAGCGTGTAACGGGCCATCGCAGTCAGCGAGGCAGCGCGCGGTCCGTGGCCGGTGACGTCGCCGATCACGGCCATCCAGCCGTCCTCGATGCGGAGGAGATCGTAGAAATCGCCGCCCGCCTGGTTCATGGGGCCGGCGGGGCTGTAGAGGCCCGCGATCGACCAGCCGCGGATTGCCGGAATCGCTGACGGCCGTAGGCCGTTCTGGAGGGTCTCGGCGATCTCGCGGCGCTCGGCGGCGGCCTCGGCGTTGTCGATCGACAGCGCGACCCGCTCCGAGATCCGCAGTGCGATCCGCTGCTCGAGCGCCGTGAATGGGCGGCGGTCGGCGCGGTTGGCGAACCCGATGATGCCGATCAGCCTGTTGCCGATCCGCAGCGGTTGCCCCATCACCGATCCCATGCCGAGGGCGTCCATGCCGACGGCGATCGGCGCCGCCCCTTCCGGCCACCCGGACGGATCGGCGGCGTCGTAGACGATCGGCTCGGTGGAGGCGAGCATCTCCGGCATCCCCGGCGCGTCGCGGCTCAGCGCGGCCTGGTCGATCAGCGCACGAAGCTCGCGCTCGCGATCCGGGTCGACGTGCGCGATCGCGATCGGCTTCAGCGTCCCATCGGCGGTCGGCACCAGGACTGCGCTGGCGTCGGCGAGACGCGGGATGACGAGGTGGACGAGCCGCTCCAGCATCTGCTCCGGGTCGGTCGCAGTGCTGAGCATCTCCGCGATGTTGGCGAAGACCTCCTGGGCGAACTCGGCGAACTTCATCTCGGTGACGTCCTCGAAGGCGGAGACCGTGTAGATCGGGCGCCCGTCGGCCCCTTCGATGTCGCTGGAGCGGATCTGGAGCCACTGCTCCTCGCCGTGAAGCGGGTGAACCAGGCGGACGATCCGGCCGCCCAATCCTCGGTCGAGCTCCCACGGGAAGCGGTCGCGGGCGATGAGGGCGTCATCTTCGTCGTAGATGTCGAACTTCGGTCCATCGATCTTCGACTCGAGCAGGTCGCGACGGCTCTCGACGCCCGCCAGCGCAACCGCCGCATCGTTGACGAAGATCAGGTTTCCGGCACGGTCGCTGATCGAGACGGGCTCCTCGAGCATCGACATCACCGTGTCCATCCGCATCTCGATGCTCTCGAGGTCGGAGAAGAGCCCGGCGTTGTCGAGAGCGAGGGCGACCCGCCCCGCGAGCGAGCGGCTGAACATTGCGTCGTCCTCGTCGTGGCGCCGGCCCGACCAGGCCTGAACGAGCGTCATGACTCCGACCAGACGACCACGCGAGCGCAGGGCGACCGAGAGGTAGGAGCGGACGCCGAGCGATCGCAGGAACGCGAGGTCCGCGGCAGAGTGCGCCATCTGCTCGAGGTCATGATCGCTGACGAAGCGATTCACGAACAGATCGCTCGCGTCCTCGCCCCCGGCGACGAGCGCCGGTGCGACGGTCGGCTCCCGCTCCGCGATCCCGGCCTCCACCTCGGCCGCGCGCGGCCCGTGCGCCTTGACCGCCAGTCGTTCGACGCGACCTCCCGAGATCGCGTCGATCATGAAGAGATCGGCCAGTTCGGGGACCGCGATCTCGGTGATCTGGGCAACCGTCTCGGTGACCGTCGGCTCGCCCCCGGCGCTGGCGGCCACACGATCGAGCAGATCGAGGCGACGGGTCGTGCGGTTGCTTCGCTCGATCATCATCGCCACGTAGCAGGCGAAACCCGACCCGACGACGACCAGGCCGTAGCGGACCCAGAAGTCGACCGCGTCGTAGTTGTCGTTCCAAATTCCGGTCGCCCCGACGACGATCACGGTCATCGCAGCGACGATCGCCGTGGAGCGGACCTCGCCGCTGAGCGCCGTCGTGAACGGGACCACGGCGAAGAACCCGATGATGACCAGGTCGGGCTGGGTGTCGAGGATCGCGAGGCCGGCAATCGCGATCAGCGCCGGGACAAGCCCACTCCAGAGTGGCGAGTGGATCCGGGAAGGATCGCGTGAATCCTTGGCCGATGTCCAGATTTCCGACATGTTGCAATCCGATTGTGCCTTGCAGCTTCGATTACCGCGTTTCGCGTTAGGATCTTGACGCTCCGATGCCGACCGCCTTCGCCGCCAACACCGCCGAGCTCGACGGCCCGATCCGGAAGATCTCCGTGGTCGGCGAGCTCGATCTCGACACGGCGCCGATCCTCGAGACGGCGCTGCTCGCCGCTCGCGACTCCGGAAGGACCTCGGTGCTCATCGACCTCTCCGAATGCGAGTTCATCGACTCGAGTGGCCTGGCACTGATCGTCCAGGCCTGGCGCGACCTCGAGGAGATCGAAGGAGTTTCGCTGGCCATGTGCTGTGCCAAGGACCAGGTCGAGCGGCTGCTTCGGATCGCCGGCGCCTACGAGTCGATCTCGATCTACGACAGCGTCGACGAGGCCGTCAGCGACCTGAGCTGAGTGACGGCGAAGGCGCGCGTTTGCCCGCCGCCTCCGCGAGGTAATGGCAGACGGCTATGCCGAGAACGCGCCGAGTCGACTGCAGCGGACCAGGCTTACGCCGCGTCCGTCGCGGCCGCGGCTTCAGCTACCACGAGGACGACGGTGCCCGGATCGACGATCCGGCCGTGGTCGAGCGGATCAACGATCTCGCGATCCCGCCCGCCTGGGATGACGTCTGGATCTGCGCCGACCCGCGCGGTCATGTGCAGGCGACCGGCATCGACGCCGCCGGTCGCAAGCAGTACCGCTACCACGATGATTGGCGGGCGCATCGCGACCGCGAGAAGTTCGACCGGATGCTCCGATTCGCCCGTCGCCTCCCGAAGCTGCGGAAGAGGATCGAGTCCGGCCTGGCCGAGCGCGGCCTCGTACAGGAGCGCGTCTGCGCAGCGGCGGTCTCGCTGCTCGACCTCGGCCTGTTCCGGATCGGCAGCGAGCGCTACGAGGACGAGAACGAGAGCTACGGCCTGACGACGCTGAAAGTGCGTCACGTCAGCTTCGATCGCAGCGGCGCCGAGTTCGAGTACCCGTCGAAGTCGGGTCAGGTGAGCGTCCACCGGATCGAAGACCCCGTCGTCATGCCGGTCCTGAAGGCTTTGTCCAGGCGCGGCGGCCCCGACGACGACCTGCTCATGTTCCGGGACGGCCGGCAGTGGCACGACCTCGTCCCCGAGCACGTCAACGGCTGGATCAAGGAGACGATCGGAGAGCAGTTCAGCGCCAAGGACTTCCGGACCTGGAACGCGACCGTCGTCGCTGCCCAGTTCCTCGCGGAGCACGACGGCGAAGCTCCGACCAAGGCAGCCAAGAAGCGGATCGGCAACGAGACGGTGCGCGAAGTCGCGAAGTTCCTCAACAACACGCCCGCGGTCACCCGCTCCTCCTACATCGATCCCTGCGTCTTCGACCGCTTCGACGCCGGCGAGACGATCGCGGCGTCATTGCGGCGCCTTCAGCGGCGCTCCCGGCGCGGTCGCTTCGTCGACCGCGAGGCGATAGAGCGCGCCGTCGTCCGGCTGCTCGACTGACCCCCGAGCGGACGCGCCTCAGCCGGGAGCAACCGCCTCGTAGTCGAGGACCTCGCGGTCCCAATCACCGAGATCGGCGGCTGCCACGTAGGCCGAGCGCAGGAAGCTGAGCAAAGCCCGGTCGGGGTCGGGGGCGGTCCGGACGACCTCGTAGGGCAACCAGAACTGGCCGGCGTCGGCCACGTAGCGGGCTTCGTCGGGCTCGACCGGCCGGTCGGCGAAACCGTCGGGCTCGGGGTAGGCATAGGCGTAGAAGGCCCCTTCCTCGCCGCCGCCGGGCCAGAAGCCGGCGCTGGCCAGCTCGCGTGAGTAGCCCTCGGCCATCACCCAGTCGGGGCAGTTCGGCGCGCCGCCGGGATGGACCGGTGCCCGGCGGCCCGAGAATCGCGTCACGGCCATGTCGAACGACCCCCAGAAGAAGTGGACCGGGCTGACCTTTCCGGCGAACTCGGACCTGAACCGCTTCAAGACGCGATCGGCATCGAGGAGCTGACGCCAGAAGAGCTGCGCCGCGTCGGGGTCGTAGGAACGATGCTCGGTGTCCTCGGCGAACGGGATCGCCACCTCTACCTCGACCGGAACCGGCCAGATCTCGCCCTCGATCCCGAGCTCGTCGAGGGCCGAGAACACCTCGTCGTAGAACCGCGCCACCGGCTTGGCTTCGAGTGCGATCTCGGCGAAGCGGTCGCCGGTGCCGGCAATTCGCAGCCGGTGGGAGCAGAAGTCGAACTCGATCTCGAAGCTGCCGCTCCGATCGGGGATCGTCGACGTCGTCAGCCCGCGCGGGGTCACGTAGAGGGTGACGTGCCACCAATGGTTGACCATCGGCGCCTTCGCCATCCGGATCTTGCCGACGATCTGCGTCCACATGTGGAGCGTGTCGCGGGTGTCGACCCAGTCGGCAACCCGCAGGGCGGGCCATCCGTGACCAGGGGGGTCGCTCGACGCCTCAGTCGCCATCGTCGTCGTCGAGCTCGGTCGAATCGATCTCGTCCGGCTCGCCGTACGCCGGCCCATCCTCGGCATCGCCCTCCTCGGGGGTGAAGCGGTCCGCGAGAGGGTCCCCCTCGCCGACTCCCTCCGCGTTCTCGACGAGCTCCTCCTCGGCGAGCTCGAAACCCTCGCTCTCGCCGCCGCCGGCCTCCTCGACCGGCGCCCGCTCGGCGGCGCGCCGATCGATCTCGTCGGGATCGACGTCGCTCTCGTGCTCGCTCATCTCGGCCTCCTCGCTCGTCACCCGTTTGATCGTATTCCGCGGCGACTGCCCGCGGCCGCGGCTTCGAAACACACCGCCGGTTTCCCGTTTACCGCGGTTCGCGACGGGAACCACCCGACTGGAAGCCGGCACATCGAAGAGAGGAGACAAGGATGGCCACCAGCGCACGCGATGTGATGACGGCCGACGCGAAATGCGTCCAAGAGGACGACACGATCGAGACGGCAGCCGCGGCGCTGGCCGATCTCGGCGTCGGGGCGATGCCGATCTGCGGCAATGACAACCGCCTCAAGGGGATGCTGACCGACCGCGACATCACGGTCGAAGTGGTCGCCAAGGGGAAGGACCCCGGCAGCACGAAGGTCAGCGAGCTCGCCAACGGCAAGCCGGTCACGATCGGCGCCGACGATCCGGTCGAGGAGGCCCTGGCGACCATGAAGGAGCATCAGGTCCGGCGCCTGCCGGTGATCGACGGCCACGACCTGATCGGGATCGTCAGCCAGGCCGACATCGCCCGCAACCTCCCCGAGGACAAGGTCGGAGACCTGGTCGAGGCGATCTCCCAGTCCTGACCGACCGCAAGCGACGATCACCCGACGCCCCCTCCCGGCCCTCCCGGAGGGGGCGTCTTCATGCTCGCTGGCGCGCTCCATTCAGGCTCTCGGCCATCCGCGCGAGGAGCTCCTCTGATTCGTGGAGCCGGTGCAGGCACGCGGAAACGCACCGATGACGATCGCTTGGCGTGTCGGTCTCAGGCCGCATCTGCTCCAGCTCTGCTGCTGTCGAGCGTAGGTGCAGCGCGACGCGGCGGACCTGCGTGAACTCGTAGGTCGCGAACCGCACATCATCGTTGCGCCAATCTCGCGACCGCTTCGAAGCTTCCATTCCGACTCTCCTACCGTGGTTGCTTCCGTCAAGCCTTTGTCCTCGCTTTCCCGCCGGCGGCAGAGGCAAACAGAAAAGAGGGCTTCAGCCGGCCCTCATGGTTCGAACACAACCTTGAAGACGCCGTCCTGCTTCTTCTGGAACTGCTCGTAGGCCTCGGGGGCGGCGGCGAGCGGCAGCCGGTGAGTCGCGAACTGCTCGGTCCCGAGCGGGTCGGAATCGTCGGTGACCAGCGGCATGATCTCGTCGATCCAGCGCTTCACGTGGGCCTGGCCCATCCGGATCTGCAGGCCCTCAGCTCGTCGCCGAGGTTCTGCGGCAAGCCGAGATGCAGCCCTCACGTGCCGGCGATGTGTGGCCGATGGACGGAGCGTGAACCCGAAACTCGCCAGGATCCTCGCCGCAATCGTCGTCCCGATCGTCGTGCTGGTCGCGCCCGCCGCCGCCTCAGCTGCGCTCGATCCCGATCCCGTCGCCTACGACTGGGGCAACATCGACCGCTACCAGCAGTCGCCGCAGCAGAACTTCAAGTTCACCAACAACGAGGGGGGCGGCGTCATCGCACAGGCGAGCCTGAGCGGCACCGACGCCGGGCAGTTCGTGCTCGTCAACGACGGCTGCTCGGGGCAGTTCCTGTCGGATGGATCCTCGTGCAACGTCTCGGTCTACGTCAGCCCGCAGGGCACCGGCCCACTCTCGGCCTCGCTCGACGTCGACGACGGCAACGGGGTAGCGAGCGTCCCACTCGCGGCGACCGCGGTGACCGGAACCCTGAACGTCAATCCCGACCCGATCGCCTTCAACCCGCAACCGTGGTTCTACGGCTCGCAGAACTTCAACGTCAATCTCCAGGCTCAGAACTACGGCGTTGCGATCAGCGACGTTCAGATCACCGGCCCCGACCAGGCGCTCTTCTCGATCAACTACGGCAACTGCGCCGGCAGCACCCTGCAGGCCTGGAACGGCTGCTCGGTCGGCGTCGGCTTCAACCCGACCGGCCCGACCGGCGCCGCGAGCGCCAACCTCGTGATCACCTCCAACGGCACCGGCAGCCCGCAGTCGATCCCGATGACCGCGGAAGCGCTGAGCGGGCCGGACGAGCAGATCACGCCGGCCAACAAGGACTTCGGCGCGGTCGCGCTCGGATCGGCGTCGGCGACCCAGACGTTCACGATCAAGAACCTCGGCGACTTCCCCGACCAGATCCAGCAGGTCTTCACCGTCGCCGGGTCGCCGCAATCCTTCCCGGTCTCCAACGACGGCTGCACGATGCACGTCGTCATGCCCGGCGACACGTGCACCTTCGACGTCAGATTCACTCCGGTCTCGGCCGGCGCCAAGGAGGCCTCGATCTTCGTGATCAGCAGCGGCCCCTCGCCGGTCACCCAGGTCGGCCTGAGCGGCCGCGGCTACGCGGAGCCGGGCGTCGCGGCCGTGCTCAACGGGAACCCGGAGGTCGGCAAGACGCTCGAATGCGACCCGATCAACGCGGAGGGAGATCTCGCCTACCGGTGGATCCGCGACGGAGCTCCGATCGCCGGCGCCGCGAAGCAGACCTACGAGCTCGACGACGCCGACTTCGGGACGCGGATCAGCTGCCGGATCACGGCGTCGAACCCGGTCGGTTCGGCGAGCGCCGACTCGCCGCAGTCGGGGCCGGTCGCGGCCAGGAACCTGGAACGGCAGCCGCACTCCCTCGTCGACGACTGGTCCTGCCGCCTGATCGGGATCGATCCGATCGCCGGCGTCGCAGTCAGCGGAACCACTCCCGCGACTCCTGACTCGCCGTTGACCTTCCGTGCGAAGAAGAGGCTCAGAGTCGACCTCGCCGGCATCGAGCGCAGCGGCAAGCGCGTTCGCTTCACGCCTCGCCGGCTCAGCACCCTCGATGACGGGCCGGTCGCACTCAGCGTCGACGGCAGGCCCGTCGATGCCGTGCTCGCCCCCTGCACGTTGAGCGGCCGGGTCACCGGCTCCCGCGGCGGCGGCACGCTCTACGCCCTCTCCGGGCAGACCGCGATGAAGTCGGGATCGCTGCGGACGCCGAAGCTCACGATCCGCCCGCGCCGGCATGAGACCGCGCAGGTCAGCGTCTACGCGTATGACCGGCCCACCGTTCAGTTCCCGCTCGACGGCAGGAAGGCCGCCTACAACGGAATCAAGGTCAAGGTCGCGCGCCACGAGGTCGAGTTCCGCGGCCTTCCGCCCGGCACCAGTGCGGTCGAGGTCAGGTTCGCCCACGGTGTCGTTCGCGGCAAGGGCGGAGAGGCCAAGGCGAGGGCCTCGCTACAGGGCACGCGTAACGCGCGGGCGACGTTCAGCGCCGCCTGGCGATAGCGACCGGCGAACCTCATTCAGGCTCTCGGCTCGGCCCTCCCGCCGTGGCCTTTCGCGCCGCTTTCGCCCTTGCTGCCTCCGCCTCGAACCGGGCGGCGTCCTTTGCGGCTTCGAGAGCCTCTTCTGCCTTGTCGTTCGCCTCGAGCTTGGCCTTGACCACTTCGGCGTGATCGTGTTTCTGCTGCTCCGCCGCCTCCTCCTTACGGTGGGTGGCGTCACGCTCGGTGGTCTGCTTGCGACCGGCCGCGGCCCGCTTCGCCCGCTCCTTGCTCGCGTGACGCTCGCGCTGCGCCTTCTCACGGGAGCGCTCCGCCCTGCGGTCGGCCTGACGGCGGCGCCGTTCGGCGTCCTCGTGGCGACGCTCGGCGGCTTCTTCGGCCATCTCGACCCGCTCCTCGGCGGCCTCGTGCAGCGATTCGGCTCGGCCGTTCCCGTTGCCGGTCAGGCGTAGAGCCGCGTCGATCGGCAGGCGCACGACCTTGAGCCCGGTGCCGATAGCCGCCTTCGGGATCGCGGTGATCAGGCTCATCTCGATTCCTCCTCGTCGTCCCGGGCGGCGGCGATCTCGGCCTCGCGCTCGATGACAGCGGCACGCGCCTCACCCTTCCGGCGATCTTCCTCGGCGCGGCGATCCTCTGCCGCCGCGGCGTCGTACTCACGCTCCTTCGCCCGCTCTGCAGCATCGACCTCGGCGGCGCTCTCACGCTCCGCCTCGGCCTCTTCGGCGATCCGCTCGCGGTCGGCTTCAGCAGCCCGTTCCCGGGCCGTCAGGTCGGCGTCGAGCGCGGCGCGCTCGTGCTCGAGGTCTGCGCGCTCCTCCTTCAGCTCGGCCTCGCGCCGGGCCAGCTCCGCCTCACGGGAAGCCGCCTCGGCGTCCTCGGCCGCCTCCGTCTTTGCCTGCTGGAGCTTGCCCTCGCGGGCGAGGTCGCGGTCGTCCTTGAGGTCGCCGAGCGCCTCCTTGACCCGGCCCACGAAGCGGCCGGTGATGCCCCCGCTCGTCGTTTCCCTGCTCGCACCCCTGTTCAAGATGATCCCTCCGATCCTCGGTTGCCGTTCGGAACGTGCGGACCGGCTTCCCGGCGGCAGCCGGGGCTAAACACGAGGCTCAGCCCGTACCGGCCTCTTCGGCGGCCTTGTAGGCGATCTGCAGGAAATCGGAGATCGCGTGGCCGGTGAAGATCAGCGCCAGCAGCCGGGTCAGTCGCGGAGCGCCGACCATGCCGGCCGCGAATCCGGCCACGATCCACTGAGCGATGCAGTAGGGACAGACCAGCAATTCGCCAACCGCATAGCGGAGTCCCTCGCCGCGGGGTTCCTCCTCGAGCTCACCCGGCCCGCCGGGCTCCTGGTAGCGGGTGAACGGGGCCCGCATGAAGGCGGTGACCTTGTCCTTCGAGATCAGTCGCGCGACCTTGTGGGTCGCGATCCCGATCGTGATGATGTCGAGCAGGCCGTAGCTCTCCGGCAGCTCTCCACGGCGCCGGAACGCGAGCCACACCGATGTGACGAGGCCGATCCCGAAGGTGGCCGTGAGGACGGAGTAGGAGGCGAGCGGGCGGTCGTCGTCGGGCGCGTAGCCGGCGGTCGGGTCGGGAGGGCTCGGCAATTCCATCGCGATCGGGCCTACCCGCGCCGCGACGGATGGAAACCGGCGGGCCGTCCACCTCCTATGCGAACATCTGTTCGTGCGCTGGGACAATCTCAAAGCCGGCTCGCCCGGACCCGCGACCCTCCCAGGTCTCGATCGCGGAACGGTGACGCGGACGTTCGACGCGCCCGAGGCCGTCGGCATCCGATTCCACGAGATCGAGGCGCGCTCGGCGATCAACGACGTCGGCCCGATGAGCTACGTCGACTTCCGGCACACGATCAACCCCTATAGGGGATGCACGCATGCGTGCAGTTTTTGTTTCGCTCGGCCGACCCACAAGTACCTCGACCTGAACGCCCGCGAGGACTTCGAGCGGGAGATCGTCGTCAAGGTCAACCTGCCGGAGGTCCTGCGGGCGGAGCTGCGGCGGCCGAGCTGGAAGGGCGAGCTGATCGCGCTCGGCACCAACACCGACCCCTATCAGTGGGTCGAAGGGCGCTACCGGATCACGAGGGCGGTATGGGAGGCGCTGCTGGAGGCGCGGAACCCGTGCTCGGTGCTGACGAAGTCGCCGCTGCTGCTCCGCGATCTCGACCTGTTCCGGGAGCTGAACGAGCGGACGCGGTTCGCAGCCAGCCTCTCGATCCCGACGCTCGACGAGAAGGCGTGGCGGGCCACCGAGCCGGCGACGCCGAGCCCCAGGAAGCGGATCGAGGCGGTCGCGGCGCTGCGCGAGGCCGGGATCGAGACGGGCGTCCTGATCGCGCCGCTGATGCCCGGCATCAACGACTCGCCGGCGCAGGTCAACGAGATCCTCGAGCTCTGCGGCGAGGCCGGAGCGACGAGCATCGGCGGTATCGCCCTGCACCTGCGCGGCGAGGTCCGCTCGATCTTCTTCGACTGGCTGCGCCAGTACCGGCCCGACCTCGTCCCCCGATACGAAAAGCTCTACGCGGGAGGAGGGAACATGGAGGCCGGCGAGCGCCGCCGGCTCGGCGCTCTGGTCCGACGCGGCGGCCGGGCGCGACCACGGCGGCCGCGAGACGAGGCAGTGTCACCGGCTGCGGCGGAGCCGGAGCCGGTGGCACAACGGCTGTTCTGAGCGTCAGCCCGAGAACGGGCGGCGGGAAGCGAGCGCCCAGATCTTGTCGGGGATGACCGGGCGGAGGCGGTAGCCGATCTTCGCTCCGATACCGATCGGGAGCCGGCTCGGGGCAGCGCCGAATCGGGAGGGAAGCTGACGTCGCTGAGACGTCGTTCCCGCTAGTCGCGGATGAGAACCGCGGCCGCGGCCGACGGCTCAGCGCCCGTGACTGACATCGTCCTTCAGGGCCGCGCATGCGTCCTCGAAGCTGTCGAAGGCACCGATCGTTGCCCCGATGCCCGTGACCTCGAGGATCCGTGCGGTCTGCGACCTCGCCCCCGCCAAGGTCAGCCGACCGTCCCTTTGCCGCCAATGTTCGACGATCAGGGCGATCCCGCTCGAGTCGATGAACTCGCAATCGGTGAGATCGAGGACGACAGGGCGGTCATTCGCTGTCAGCAGCGACAACTCGAGATCCCCGACGGCAGCGCGATCGAGCTCGCCCCTTGGCGAGATTCGCTCAACGCCGTCGACGAAAGCTGTTTCAACCCTGAACGAAGACATGACACGAGCCTGGAAACACGAGATGTCGAGGACTGGGATGCGACCGGATTTCTAATCGATGGACCGACGCGATGTCAAGTGTCGGCCGGGCGCAACTGCGACGGCCCTCCCGAGCCGGTTTCGCAGCCTGCGGCTGGGGTACGTCCCCCGCGGGAGAGTCACCGATCACCGAGGAGAGATGGCAGTGAACGACGCGAGGGAGCAGATCGACGGGATGCTCGCCGCCGGCCGGCCGATGGCCGAGATCGAGGATCGGATCGAGCAACTGGCGGTGGGTCGAGACGCCAAGGCGGCCCTCTGGCTTCGCGTATGCCGGAGAACGCGTGCGAGGCGAGAGTCGGAAGAAGGCTGGCGATACCGCCAGCTCGGAGCCGAGGAGTGGATGTCCGGCTGACCGGCCTCCGCAGATGTTCCTGTTCTTCTCGAACCGGCTCGGGTGCTTCGGCTCGATCTTGATCTCGGTGGTCGCGACGGTCATCCTGCTCCTGATCCTGGGAGTGATCGGCGGCGGTCGCTGACCCGATGCCGCGCTCGATCTGGAACGGAACGATCACGTTCGGCCTGGCCGCCGTTCCGATCAAGCTCTACTCCGCCACCGAATCGAAGTCGGTGAGCTTCCACGAGGTCCACCTGAACGACGGAGCGCGCGTCGAGCACAAGCGCGTCTGCCCCAAGCACGATCGCGAGATCCCCGCCGAAGAGACCGTCAAGGGATACGAGGTGGCCGGTGGCAAATACGTCGTCCTCGAGAAGGACGAGATCAAGGCTGCCGCCGGAGACCGGGGGAAGGTCATCCACCTCGAGGAGTTCGTCGACGCCACGGCGATCGACCCGGTCTTCTTCGAGAAGACCTACTACGCGGGCCCACGCGACGACTCGGAGCCCTACCGCGTCCTGTTCGAGGCCCTCCGCCGAAGCGGGCGGGCGGGCATCGGCCGCTTCAGCTTCCACGATCGCGAGTACCTGGTCGCAGCCCGGAGCCTGGAGAACGTGATCGGACTGCACACGATGCGCTTCCACGACGAGGTCGTGACCGGCGACCAACTCGATCTGCCGGGGGGCGGACGCAAGCCCGCGAGGCGCGAGATCGAGATGGCGGAGAAGCTCATATCGATGCTCGAGGAGGAGTTCGACCCGCGTGACCACGAAGACAGCTACCGGGACTCGGTCCTGGAGCTGATCAAGCGGAAGGCGGCCGGCGAGGAGATCGACTTGCTCGCGGACGTCGAACCGGAGCACGGCGATGACTTGGCAGCCGCTCTGGAGGCGAGCCTTGCATCCGGGAGTAGCTGAGCGGTGGCGCGGGCGCTGTGGAGCGGATCGATCAGCTTCGGACTCGTCAACGTGCCGGTCCAGCTGGTCAGCGCGGCGCGCGATCAGGACCTCCACTTCCACCAGCTCCACGCCGAGGACAAGCGACGCCTCGAGCAGCGCCGCGTCTGCTCGGAGGAGGACGTTGAGGTCTCGTGGGAGGAAGTCGGACACGGTTACGACCTCGACGGCAAGCAGGTCGTCCTGACCGACGAGGAGCTCGGGGCGGCAGAGCCGCGGAAGACGAGGACGATCGACATCGACTCGTTCACCCCGCTCGAGGCGATCGATCCGATCTACTTCGACCACCCGTACTTCCTGGTCCCGGCCGGTGACAGCGAGGGGACGATGCGGGCATACCGGCTGCTCGTCGCAGTGATGGACCGCGAGGGGCAGGTTGCTCTCGGGCGGTTCGTGATGCGCACCAAGGAATACCTTGCTGCGGTCCGGGCCCGCGACGGGGCCCTGGCGCTGACGACGATGCGCTTTGCCGACGAGGTCCGCTCCGCTGAGCAGATCGCCTCGCAGGGCAAGAAGCCCGCCAAGCGAGCGGTCGACAACGCGATTGCGATCATCGAAGAGCTCTCGACCGCCTGGGAGCCGACCGACTACACGGACTGCTACCGCAAGCGCCTGCAGCGCGTCGTCGCCAAGAAGCGCAAGGGCGGGAAGATCGCTGCGCCCGAACAGGAGCGCGAGCCCGAACCGGCCGAAGACCTGATGGCGGCGCTGGAGCGAACTCTGAAAACGGTCCGAGACGGGGGCGGGGCCCGGGAAGCAAGAAACGCCGGAGGCGGGGCCAGCGGCGACGATCTCGAGGAATTGAACCGTGAGGAGCTCTACGAGCGAGCCCAGCGCGAGGACATTCCCGGGCGCTCGAAGATGGGCAAGAAGGACCTGATCGCGGCCCTGAGCAGGTGAGCGGTCAGCCGGCTCCGGCAGGCCGCGTCTGCACTTCGATCCCGTCGAGGTCGAGGGCGACCAGCACAGGGCCCGGCAGGATCCGGCCCCCGGGCGCGATCGGATGGACGCGCCGGCGGGTCGGGAACAGCAGGCCGCCGGCCTCGCGGTGGTCCTCGCAGAAGTGGGCGGCATGAGCCCAACGCCCGACGACTTCGGCGACGTAGTCGTGACGGCGGAGGCGCAGCATCTCGTCGTAGTGGAACACCTGCCGGCGGCTGTGGGTGTGGATGTCCGGCGGAAAGATCACCTCGAGCCGTCGCCAGACCCCTTCCCCATGGTGGAGCGGATCGGCCTCCGTGGCGATGACGCCGTCGCGGGTGAGGAGGATGGGATGGTTGAGGTAGTTCCACCAGGCGTAGCCGGCGAAGTAGACGAGGTCGAGAGCATCCCAGCGGAGGTTGCGGCGGAGGCCGGGGCGCCCGAAGAAGCAGCGCCGCGGGTCCTCGCGCGACGCGACCACCTCGCCGGCGTCGGTCTCGATCCGGACGCTGCCGTCGGCGAAGACGCCGCGCTGCCCGGCGCGCGGGTAGGGCGAAGCGGTTGCCCGGACCGTGCCGATCCCGACGTCGAGGTCGGCCGTCTCGAAGGCGCCGCGGGGCGCTCGCGTCCGCAGCAGCAGGCCTCCCGACCGCGCTCGCAGCCGAACGCGCTCGGCCCGGAGCCAGGCCTCGCGGCCGCCATGGGCTTCGATCACCTCATCGAGCAGCGCCATCGATATCGGCAAGACTGCCGCAGATGAGCGATCGGCTCCAGCGCTACCGCTCGAAGCGGACCGGTAAGAGCGGCGAGCCCGCCGGCAAGGCGGCCCGAGCGGCCAAGGAACGCGGGAACCGGTTCGTCATCCAGAAGCACGACGCGAGTCACCTCCACTACGACTTCCGGCTCGAGGTCGACGGAACGCTGCGCTCGTGGGCGGTGCCGAAAGGCCCGTCGACCGATCCGCGCGAGAAGCGGCTCGCCGTCGAGGTCGAGGACCATCCACTCGACTACATCGACTTCGAAGGGACGATCGGCGAAGGCAACTACGGCGCCGGGACCGTGATCGTCTGGGACCGCGGCACCTACACCAACCTCGACGAGTCGCGCGACATGGCGGCATCGATCGAAGCCGGCCACGTCAAGTTCCGGCTCGAGGGCGAGAAGCTCCGCGGTGGCTGGACCCTGCAGCGAACCCACGGCGGGGAGAAGCCGCAGTGGCTCCTGATCAAGCGCCGCGACGCGGATGCCGATGCCCGCCGCAACCCGGAGAGCACCCAGCCCGAGTCGGTGCAGAGCGGCCGCACGATCGAGGAGATCGCCGCCGGGGAGGACAGCTCGTGAGCCCTGCTCCGCTGGCGGAGGCGGACCGCGACCGCCTCGTCGAGGCACCGGCGCCGACCCACGCCAGGCCGATGAAGGCCGTGCTGACCGACCGCCGCTTCAGCGACCCGGGCTGGATCTTCGAGCGCAAGCTCGACGGCATCCGCTGCATCGCGATCCGCGACGGCGGCGACGTCCGTCTGCTCTCCCGCAACGACCTGCCGCTCAACGACCGGTATCCGGAGATCGCCGAGGCGCTCGCCGGCAACCGCTGCGAGCGGTTCGTTCTCGACGGCGAGGTCGTCGCCTTCGACGGCAGCCAGACGAGCTTCGCGCTGCTCGCCCGCCGCAAGCAACGCTTCGTGCCGGTCTTCTACTACGCCTTCGATCTCCTCTGGCTGGACGGCTTCGACGTCCGCCGGCTGCCGCTGCGGAGCCGCAAGCAACTGCTCCGCCACCGGATCGGCTGGGACGACCCGGTCCGGCTGACGCCCTATCGCAACGAGACCGGCGAGGCGCTCTTCGCGGAAGCGTGCCGGAAGGGCTGGGAGGGCCTGATCGCGAAGCGGGCGGCCTCGAGCTACACAGAGCGGCGCTCCCGGGACTGGCTCAAGTTCAAGTGCGAGCAGGGCCAGGAGCTGGTGATCGGCGGCTACACCGACCCGAAGGGGTCCCGCAGCCGATTCGGCGCGCTCCTGCTCGGCTACTGGGAGGACGGCGAGCTCCGCTACGCGGGGCGGGTCGGCACGGGCTTCGACGAGGCGACGCTCGAGTCGCTCGGCAAGCGGCTCGAGGACCTCGCCGTCCCGACGAGCCCGTTCGCGGACCCGGGTTCGATCGACGTCAAGAAGGCGCACTGGGTCGAGCCCGGCCTCGTCGCCCAGGTCGGTTTCACGGAATGGACCCGCGACGGGCGCCTTCGCCACCCCCGCTTCCTCGGCCTCCGCGACGACAAGGCCGCGAGCGAGGTGACCCGCGAGCGATGAGTGCCGAGATCCGCAGCGGCCGGCGGACGATCGAGATCAGCAGTCCAGACAAGCTGATGTTCCCGCAGGCGGGCCTGACCAAGCTCGACGTCGCCCGTCACTACGAACGCGTCGGCGAGCTGATGAAGCCGCTGCTCCGTGATCGGCCGCTGACGTTCCAGGTCTTCCCCGACGGGATCGACTCCGAGGGCTACTACATGAAGTCGGTGCCGCGGCACTTCCCGGATTGGATCGGCCGGACGACCGTGGCCAAGCGAGGCGGCTCGCTCGTCCAGGTCGTCGCCCGCGACACCGCCACGCTCGTCTATCTCGCCGGCCAGAACATGGTCACGCCGCACGCCTGGCTCTCGCGAGCCGACGAGCCGCGCGCACCCGACCGGCTGATCCTCGACTTCGACCCCTCCCCCGGTGCCGGCTTCGCCGCCGTCCGCGCCGCCGCCCGGGCGGCCGGCGAGCACCTCCGCGACGCGGGGCTCGTCCCGTTCGCGATGGTCACCGGCTCACGCGGCATTCACGTCGTCTCCCCGCTTCGCCGCGGCAACGACTTCGGAACCGTTCATTCCTACGCCCGCTCACTCGCCGAGCGGATGGTCGCCGAAGACCCGGGCCGCCTGACGCTCGAGTGGCGCAAAGCCGACCGCGGCAAGAAGATCTACGTCGACGTCAACCGGATCAACTACGCCCAGCACGCCGTCGCCGCCTATGGCGTCCGCGCCCGCCCGAAGGCGCCGGTCGCGATGCCGATCGCCTGGGAGGAGCTGTCCGAGCGGACCCTGCGGCCCGACCGCTGGACGATCGCCACCTGCAGCGAACGGATCGCCGACATCGGCAACCCCTGGGAGGGGTTCGGCCGACGGGCGCGGGCGCTACCCGTCTAGGCAGCGGACGATCAGACGATCAGGCCGCCGGGTCGCCGGTCGCGCTCTCGTTCTCGATGCCCGCCGCCGGTTTCAGCTCTTCAGCCGGCGGGAACCTAGGTTCTGCCGATGAGCGCACCGAGTGACATCGTCCACCGGCCCGAGGAGTCGCCCGCACCTCTCCCCGACCCCGTCGGTCAGTTGAGCTGGCATGTCTGCGAGCTGCTCCGTTCCGAGCCTCAGCGCGCGGGAAGCCCCTGTCCGACGCTCTCCCAGGTTGAGATCGAGGCGGCTCAGGAGGCGATCGACGACGAGCAGCGACGCGAAGTCGTCGCGCCAGCGCAGCTGGTCGGGCAGCTCACGCGCCGCCCAGTTGCGGACCTCGCTCCGCATGGCGGCCTCGGCCGGGGAGTCCCGCAGGGTCAGCACACCGCCTCCCGGAACGCCCGGCCGATCATCGTCGCCAGCTCGTCGCGCCCGGCGAAGCGCAGCCCGGCGTCGAGCACCGCCTTGAGGTACCAGTGCA
>Ga0207657_10002645_pt1 | contig 19337 bp, 17 predicted proteins | sample KBSC33metaG_FD_184316 | JGI IMG/M metagenome (GOLD analysis project Ga0207657, IMG submission 184316) | Corn rhizosphere microbial communities from Kellogg Biological Station, Michigan, USA - KBS C3-3 metaG (SPAdes) (version 2) | ecosystem: Host-associated > Plants > Roots > Rhizosphere > Soil ... | reverse complement strand
TGGGCCGTGGAGGAATCGAACCTCCAACCTTGGGATTAAGAGTCCCCTGCTCTGCCAATTGAGCTAACGGCCCGGAGGCGCGGGCATTGTAGCCTCGGTCGCGTGAAAGTCCTCTCGGTGGTCGGCAACCGGCCGCAGTTCATCAAGTCGGGCCCGGTGTCGGTCGCGCTGCGGGACGCGGGCCTCGACGAGGTCGTCCTCCACACCGGGCAGCACTGGGACGCGGAGATGTCCGCCGTCTTCTTCGAGGAGCTCGGCCTGCCCGAGCCCGCGCACCGGCTCGACCTGCGGACGGCCGACACGGCCGCGATGAAACCGGCCGTCCGTGCCGTGGTCGACGTCGAGCGCCCGGACTGGGTGCTCGTCTACGGCGACACGAACTCGACGCTCGCCGGAGCCGAGGCGGCCGGCGCGGTTGCGGTCGCGCACGTCGAGGCCGGGCTGCGGAGCGGCGACCTTGCGATGCCGGAGGAGCGGAACCGGATCGCGGTCGACGGGATGGCCGAGCTGCTCCTGCCGCCGGACGAGCGCTCCGCCGCGATCCTCCGCGGCGAGGGCGTCACCGGGCGGATCGAGGTCGTCGGCGACGTGATGGCGGACGCGTGCTTCCGGTTCGCGCCGATCGCGCGCGAGCGCTCGCAGATCCTCGCGCGGCTCCGTGTCGAGGCCGGCACGTACGTCGTCGCGACGATCCACCGCGAGGCGAACGTGCGTCCGGAGCGGCTCGTGCGGATCCTCGACGGCCTCGGCCGCATCGCCGAGCCGGTCGTCTTTCCCGCGCACCCGCGCACGCGGTCGCTGATCGGCGACGTGCCGCCGAACGTCCGGCTGGTCGAGCCGCTCGGCTACCTCGACATGGCTGCGCTCGCCTCGCAGGCGCGCGTGATCGTGACCGACTCCGGCGGGCTCCAGAAGGAGGCCTATTGGTACGGCGTCCCCTGCGTGACCGCCCGGCCCTCGACCGAGTGGGTCGACACCGTCGAGCTCGGGGCGAACGTCCTCGTCGACGACGACCCGGAGAAGCTCGCCGGGGCCGTCGAGGACGCCGTGCTGCCGCCCTCCCTGCCGCAGCTCTACGGGGACGGCCACGCGTCGGAGCGCGTCGCAGCCGCCCTACGCGGCTAACGTTCCGCGGTCATGGCGTACGACGTTGCAATCGTGGGGGCCGGCTATGTCGGCCTGCCCCTCTCGACCACCTTCGCGGAGGCAGGCTGCCGCGTCCTCCTCGTCGACGTCGTGGCGCCGGTCGTCGAGGCGCTGAACCGCGGCGAGAGCCACATCGAGGACGTCGAGAGCACGCGGCTCGGGCCGCTCGTCGAGCAGGGGCTCATCCATGCGACGACCGACTACGCCGAGATGAAGGAGGCCGACGCGATCCTGATCGCGCTGCCGACGCCGCTCTCACGCCAGCGCGAGCCCGACCTCTCGATCGTCGAGGCGGCGGCGCGCGGCATCGCAGCCGTGCTGCGCGACGGGCAGATCGTCGTCCTCGAGTCGACGACGTGGCCCGGCACGACGCGCGAGGTGCTGCAGCCGATCCTCGAAGCGGGCTCCGGCCTGAAGCTCGGCGAGGGCTTCTACCTCGCCATGTCGCCCGAGCGCGTCGACCCGGGCCGCGAGGACTGGACGACGAAGACGACGCCGAAGGTGCTCGGCGGCGTGACGCCCGAGTGCACGAAGCGTGCGGCCGAGGTGTACCGCCGCGCGATCGACACCGTCGTCGAGGTCTCGACGCCCGAGGCAGCCGAGCTGACGAAGCTGCTCGAGAACATCTTCCGCTCGGTGAACATCGCGCTCGTCAACGAGCTGGCGCAGCTCTGCGACCGGATGTCGATCGACGTGTGGGAAGTCGTGAACGCGGCGGCGACGAAGCCGTTCGGCTTCATGCCGTTCAGCCCGGGCCCCGGCCTCGGCGGGCACTGCATCCCGATCGACCCCTTCTACCTCACCTGGAAGGCGCGCGAATTCGGCTTCTACACCGAGTTCATCGAGCTCGCGGGCAAGGTCAACGAGGAGATGCCGTACTTCTGCCGCTCGCTCGTCTCGCAGGCGCTGAACCACGCGAAGCAGCGCGCGATGAAGGGCGCGAAGATCCTCGTGCTCGGCGTCGCCTACAAGCCCGACATCGCCGACATGCGGGAGTCGCCCGCGCTGAAGCTCATCTCGCTGCTCTCGAACGCGGGTGCCGACGTCGCCTACCACGATCCGTACGTGCCGTCGTTCACGGAGCACGGGTTGCAGATGTCGTCCGTTCCGTTCGAGCCCGACGCGTACGACTGCGTCGTGATTGCAACCGACCACCGCGCGATCGACTACGAGCAGCTCGTCGACGACGCGAGCCTCGTCGTCGACCTGCGGAACGCGACCGGTGCGAAGGGCACCGCGTCGGACAAGGTCTTCAAGCTTTGATCGGCGTCGCCGGCCTCGGCTACTGGGGCCCGAACCTCGCACGCAACTTCGCGGAGCTCGGCACGCTCACCTGGCTGTGCGATCTCGATCCGGAGCTGCGCGAGTCGTTCACCGTGCGCTACCCGGCCGCGACCGTCACCGATTCGTTCGAGGAGCTCCTGGCGTCCGACGTCCAGGGCGTCGTGATTGCAACGCCGGTGCCCACGCATTACGCGCTCGCGAAGCAGGCGCTCGAGGCCGGCAAGCACGTGCTCGTCGAGAAGCCGCCGGCGATGCGAGCCGCCGAGATCGACGAGCTCGTCGAGCTCGCCGCCGCGCGTGACCTCGTGCTCATGCCCGGTCATCTGCTGCTGTACCACCCGGCAGTGCGGAAGCTGAAGGAGTTGATCGACGCCGGCGAGCTTGGCGAGGTGCTCTGCGTGAACGGCAACCGCCAGAACCTCGGCATCGTGCGGACGAACGAGAACGCGCTCTGGTCGCTCGGCGTCCACGACCTCTCGGTGATCCTCTACCTACTCGACGAAGAGCCGGAGGAAGCGGTTGCGCACGGACGCGACTTCCTCACCGAAGGCGTCGAGGACATCGTGTTCTGCTTTCTGCGGTTCCCGAGCGGCAAGATCGCGCACATGCATCTCTCTTGGCTCGACCCGCACAAGATGCGCAAGATCACCGTCGTCGGTCGCGAGAAGATGGTCGTCTTCGACGACATGGAGCTCGAGCGCAAGGTGACCGTGTACGAGAAGGGCCCGTGGAAGCGCGCCGAGAGCTACGGCGAATGGCAGACGCGCTCCGGCGACATCTACATTCCGAAGATCCCGACCGACGAGCCGCTGAAGCTCGAATGCCAGGAGTTCCTGCGCCTGATCGCGGGCGAGGGCGATCGCCGCAAGGTCGCAGAGGACGGCGCGCGCGTCGTCCGCGCGCTCGACAAGCTGACGTCCTCTCTTGGCTGAGATCCACCCGACCGCGACCGTCTATCCGGGCACGGTGCTCGGCGAGAACGTGCGCGTGCTCGAGCACGCCGTCGTCGGCAAGCAGCCGGCGCTCGGCCCGAAGTCGACGGCGAAGCGCGACCCGCTGCCGCCGACGGAGATCGGAGACGGCACGATCGTCTCGACGGGCGCCATCGTCTTTGCCGGCTCGACGATCGGCGCGGGCTGCATCCTCGGCGACCAGTCGTGCGTGCGAGAGCGCGTCACGATCGCAGACGACGTCGTCATCGGTCGCGGCTCGCTCGTCGAGAACGACACGACGATCGGCAGCGGCACGCGCGTCCAGGCCGAGGCGTATATCACCGCGTACTCGACGCTCGAGGAAGACGTCTTCATCGCGCCGTGCGTCGTGACGACGAACGACAACTTCATGGGCCGCACTGAGAAGCGGAAGGCGTTGATGAAAGGCCCGACGATCCGCCGTGGTGCGCGTGTCGGCGGCGGCGCGATCCTCTTGCCCGGCATCGAGGTCGGCGAGGAGGCGTTCGTCGGCGCGGGCGCCGTCGTCACGAAGGACGTGCCCGCGCGCAAGGTCGTCGTCGGCAGCCCGGCACGCGTGCTGCGCGACGTGCCCGCGGAAGAACTGCTCGACTAGCGCGTCGTCTTGTCGAGGCTCAGCGTGTACGGCCCGTACCCCGGCGACGCGACCTTCACCTCGACGTAGTACCAGCCGCGCCCGCTCGCGGTGAACCGCACTTGCTGTGTCGACCCTGCGGTCGCGGACTGCGCGGCGCGAAGGTCCTTCGACCGCGCTTCGTCGACGTTCCGCGTCCCGGGCCGCCACAGCACGAGCCTGACGCGTGCGCCCGGCCACCCGCCCGTCACCTTCGCGGTCAGGTGCTCGTGCGGCGCAAGGGCGACGCGGTAGACATCGACGGGGTCCTCGTAGTAGTCGACCGACGCTGTGAGCTTGACGCGCTTGCCCCAGACGGTGTGCGCCTGCGTGCCGGCGTCGTCGTTCGTCTCGTAGTGGTCGGGTGCCGGCAGCGGGCCGGCGAGCGCAGCGATTGCCCTCGCGATGTCGAGGCGTCCCCAGCCGCTGAGCGCGTCCCGCAGCGGGCCGCAGCGCTGGCAGCCCGTCGACGCGTTGACGTCGTCGGCGTTGTGCTCGAGAATCGTCGTCGCCTGGCTTGCGGTCAGCGCAGGCGCGAGGGCGAAGAGCACTGCCGCTGCAGCCGTCACCTGCGGAGCGGCGAACGACGTCCCTTCCGGGTCACGGTAGTCGTCCGTGCCGCATTCGGAGTAGCCCTGGTTCGCGCAGAGCGGCCGCTGCGCCGTGAGGTTGAGCGGGAACGTGGAGAAGATGCTCGAGCCCGGCGCGGCGATGTCGTTGTAGACGGGATCGCGGTTCGAGTAGTCGGGCACATTGCCCGACCGAGTGAGCGCGCTGACGCCGATCACGTGCGGCAGCGCCGCCGGGTAGCTCGCGAACGGCCACGGCTGCGAGAACGCCTCGTCGCCGTTGCCGACGGCCGCGACGAGCAGCGCGCCTTTTGCGGATGCGTATGCGACCGCCGCCGCCTCGATCGACGAGTAGGTGTCGCGGTCGGGGTGCACGGGGTCGCGCACGCCGCCAAGGCTCAGGTTGATCACGCGCGCGCCGCTGTCGGCGGCCCAGCGGATCGCGGCCGCCTCGGCAGCGAGCGGGATCGTCCCGTCCGGCTTCACGACCTTCGCGACGAGCAGCTGCGACGTGTACGCGATGCCGACGATGCCCTGCATGTCGAGGTTCGCGGCGATCTCCCCGGCGATGAACGTGCCGTGGCCCTCGGTGTCGATGCAGGGGTCGCCGCCGACGAAGCTGCGCGCCTCGATCAGCCTGCCGCCCTGGAAGTCGGGAAGCGAGCAGTCGATACCCGAGTCGACGATGGCGACCTTGACGGGCTCCAGGACGGTCGGCGGCTCGGCCCACGTGTCGAACGCGTGGTCGTCCTGCAGGAACCACTGCTTGGGTGCGAGCGGGTCGGCCGGCGTGAACGCAGCGGCGGGCGCCGCCGCCGCGAGGACGGCGACCGCGAGCGCGAGCAGCGCGCGCCGCATCAGCGCACCACGACTTGCGGCGACGTGGTCCCCGGCGCGAAGCCTGATGCGGGGAGCACGGAGACGCGGTAAGTCGCGCCCGCCGTCAGCTGCACCGGCAGCGAGAACGTGCCGTCGGCGGCGACGGTCGCGACCGCGACGGTCGCCCACGTCGTCAGATCCGGGTTCTGCTGCTGCACCTCGACCGGCGTGTCGGGCAGAAGCGGTTGCACGCTGCCCGCGATCTCCGTCGAGGTGAACGACGTGAGTGTCACCGCCGGCGCGACCTTGATGCGCACCGCGCCTGCCGCGGCGGTCGACGTCGCTAGGCGGTAGTCGGTGTTGAGCGCCGGCCGCTGCGTCAGCCGCACGGTGCCGGTCGCGACCGGGCCGACCGACTGCCACTGGCCGCCCGCCGGCTTCTGCTCGAGCGTCACGCCGGTGAGCCCGCGAATCGTGCCGCCGAGCGTCACGGGCGAGCCGAAGACGACCGGCGCGTTCGGTGCCGGCGGTGCAAGCGACAGCACGGACACCGTGAACCACGTCGAGCGGAGGCCGATCGCCGCGCGGAGCTTCGTCGCGGGAACGCTGACCGGCGTGAACGGTGTGACGAAGCTGAGCTGCGCGACGCGCCCGTTGCCGTCGGGCGTCGTCGTCGCGTCGGTGATGCCGCCGGTCAGCTTCAGCGCCTTCGCAATCGTCGCCGACGTCACCGGCACCGGGCCCCAGTCGTGGTACGGCGAGATGTCGTCGTACGGATCCGGCACCGAGACGAGGTACGGGAGCGCCGTTCCGGTCCAGGCCTGGCTCGATTCGGTCTTCCCGCCCGACGTCGACGAGAAGAAGGTCGTCGCGACCGTCCCCTTGTAGAAGAGCACCTGCCGCTTCGTCGCGCTGACGGCGGCGTTCGTCGCGGGGGTCTCGCTCGCGATGCCGAGGTACATCTGGCTGCGCGTGTCCGAGTAGACGTCGAACGGCGCGCCGACCTGCCGGGTCGCGAGCGCGTACGAGCGCGCGGCGACCGCTTGGGACTTGAGCGCCTCCGGCGCCCACGCGGACGGCATCTCCGCCGGCACGACGCCGTAGAGGTACTGCTCGAGCGGGAGGACGTTGAGCGCGCGGAGCTTGCCGTCGACGACGTCGACGTCGATGCGGCCGCGGTAGGCGCGCCCGAGCGTGAGCGGGCCGCCCTTGCCCGGCAGCACGCGAAGCGGCGCCGTCAGCTTCGTCCCGGCGATGGTCAGCGCGGGCGTCAGCTTCAGCGTGCCCGCGTCGACCGGGACGCTTCGGCTCGCGGCGTCGCGCACGGTGAACGGCACCTCGGAGGCGATCGTCAGGGCCTTCTTCTTGTCGGCGAGCAGCACGCGGATCGTCGTCACGGGCGCCGGCCCGAGCGTCGTGCCGGGGTAGTAGTGCGCGAGGATCTGCTGGAAGGTCGAGCCGTGCTGCGCGTAGCCGTACGCGCCGTACTGGCTCATGCCGACCCCGTGGCCCCAGCCGTGGCCGTTGAAAAGGAAGAGCGCTCCCGAGCCGGCGGGCGCCGCGAAGCAGGTGCCCGTGCAGACCGGCGCCTGCGGCGCGGCCACGGCGGAGCCGGCCGCGAAGGCGGCCGCGAGAAGAACGAGAAGGAGAAGTGAAGGACGCAGCATCTCGGGCAGGCCCGGGTCACGGCTCCGCGACTCCCGCGAACCGGATTTCCAAGCTAGCAGGACTTTTCGCGGCCGGAGGTTCGTTTCATCCTCGCCGGGAAATCGAAGCCGATGGCCCTCGCAGCCGACCTCCTGCCCGACCGCTACACCGGCGCCGAGCCGATCGGCCGCGGCGGCATGGGCGAGATCGTCCGCGCGACGGACACGGCGCTCGGCCGCTCGGTTGCGATCAAGCTGCTCGACCGGCGGTATGCGGAGGACGAGGCCGTGCGCGAGCGGTTCACCCGTGAGGCCCTGGCCGTGGCGCGGCTCTCCGGGAACTCGCACACGGTCACGATCTACGACGTGGGCGAGTGGCAGTCCCGCCCGTACATCGTCATGGAGTACCTGGGCGGCGGGTCGCTCCAGGACAGAATCGTGAAGGAGGGAGCGCAGCCCCCGTCGCGCGCCCTCGACTGGCTCGAAGAGGCGGCGGGCGCCCTGGACGCCGCGCATCGCCAGGGCATCGTGCACCGCGACGTCAAGCCGGCGAACCTCCTGCTCGACCGGAGTGGACGCGTCTACGTCGCCGACTTCGGCATCGCGAGCGCGACCGGCCTCGGCTCGCTCACGCAGACGGGCACCGTGCTCGGGACGTCGTCGTACCTCTCGCCGGAGCAGGCGATGGGCGAGCGCACGACGCCGGCGAGCGACCTCTACTCCCTGGCGGTCGTCGCCTTCGAGCTCTTGACCGGGCGGCGGCCGTTCGAAGGCGACAGCGTCGCCGCAGAGGCCGCCGCCCACGTGACCGGCGAGATCCCGTCGGTCTGCGACGTCAACCCGAGCGTGCCGTGCGAATTCGACCCGGTGTTCGCGCGGGCGCTCGCGAAGCAACCGCCGGAGCGGTACGGGAGCTGCGCGGAGTTCGTCGCAGCGTTGCGCGGTGCGCTCGCCGCCGCGGCCGGCCCGACGCGCGCGATCGGCGCCGTCGCCGCGCGGCCGCCGCGTTCCAGCCGCCGGCCCGCGTGGCTCGTGCCCGTGCTCGCGGTGCTGCTGCTCGCCGGCATCGCCGCAGGCGCCGCGGTCGCGCTCTCGGGCGGCGACTCGTCGAAGGGATCCCTGCCGCCGCAGAAGGTGAGTGTCTCCGTGAAGACGGTGACGCAGCCGGGCACGACGGTCGTCACGACGGCGCCCGCGCCGCCGCCGACGACAACCGCTCCCGCGAGCGGCGACCCCTATGCGCTGAACAACCAGGCGTGGGAGCTGATGAAGCAGGGCGACTACGCGTCCGCGTTGCCGCTGCTCGAGAATGCGGTACAGCAGTTGCAAGGCCGGACCGACCTCGGCACGGCCTACGCGAACTACAACCTCGGTGTCACGCTGATCGCGCTCGGCCGCTGCAGCGAGGCAACGCCGTACCTCGAGACCTCACGTGCGATTCAGCCGGACCGGCACGAGGTCAAGGACGCGCTCAAGCAGGCGCGTCACTGCTCAGGCTGACGTTGCGTTCGCGAGCCGGTCGGCGTACTGCCGCTCGTAGTACTCGCGGTACTCGCCCGACTTGATCTGCTCCCACCAGTCGCGATGCTCGCGATACCAGGACACGGTCTCGGCGAGCCCGGTGTCGAACGACGTCTGCGGCTTCCAGCCGAGGCTCTCCAGCTTCGTCGTGTCGAGCGAGTAGCGCCGGTCGTGGCCCGGGCGGTCGTCGACGCGGCGGAGGAGCGCGCGGTCGGACCCGGTCAGCTCGACGATCCGCTCGGCGACCGTGATGTTCTCGACCTCGTCGCCGCCGCCGACGTTGTAGATCTCGCCCGGCGCGCCCTCGCGCAGCACGAGCTCGATGCCGGAGCAGTGATCCTCGACGAAGAGCCAGTCGCGCACCTGCTTGCCGTCGCCGTACAGCGGCAGCTCCCGGCCGTCGAGCGCGTTCGTGACGAAGAGCGGGATGAACTTCTCCGGATACTGGTTCGGGCCGTACGTGTTCGAGCCGCGCGTGACCGACGCGTTGACGCCGAAGGTCCGCGCGTATGCCGGGATGAGCAGGTCGCCGGCCGCCTTCGCCGCGCTGTAGGGGCTCGAGGGACGCAGCGGATCGGTCTCCTTCGACGAGCCGCCGGCCTCGAGGTCGCCGTACACCTCGTCGGTCGAGACCTGCACGAGCCGGATGCCGGCCTCGCGAATGTGCTCGAGCAGCACCTGCGTGCCGCGGAACTCCGTCCGGCCGAAGTCCTCGGCGGTGAGGATCGAGCGGTCGACGTGCGTCTCGGCCGCGAAGTTGACGATTGCCTCGCAGCCGCGCGCAACCTGCGCGACGTCCTCGGGGACGGCGATGTCGCCCTGATGGAACTCGACGTCCTCCGGCAGGTTCGCGCGGTTGCCGCTGTACGTGAGCTTGTCGAGGACGACGACGTCCTCGCCGGCGCGGCGGAGCCGGTGCACGAAGTGTGAGCCGATGAAGCCCGCGCCGCCGGAGACGAGGATGCGCATCGCCTCAGGTTAGTGGGAAGGAGCCGGAAGCAGGCGGGCGAGACGCCTCGGCATCCACCAGTTCCACTGCCCGAGCAGGCGCATCGCGGCGGGGACGATCAGGAGCCGCACGATCGTCGCGTCGAGCAGGATCGCGACGCCGAGGCCGGTTCCGAGCTCCTTCAGCGACGGCGCGCCCGCGACGACGAACGCGAAGAAGACGGCGACCATGACGAGCGCGGCGCTCGTGATGATGCGGGCCGAGAGGGTGAGCCCCTCGGCGACCGCGCGCTCGTTGTCGCCGTGCTCGAGCCAGCGCTCGCGGATCCGCGTCAGCAGGAAGACCTCGTAGTCCATCGAGAGCCCGAACGTCACGGCGAGGACGAGCGCCGGCACGACCGTCTCGACGTAGCCGGGCGACGCATAGCCCGTCCAGTCGAGCCAGCCCCACTGGAAGACGGCGACGAGAACGCCGTACGCCGCGCCGACGCTCAGGAGGTTCATCACCACCGCCTTCAGCGGCAGAAGCACGCTGCGCAGCAGCACGAAGAGCACGACGTAGCACGCCGCGAGGATCACGAGCAGCATCTTCCAGAGGCCGCCGAAGATCGCGCGCGTCACGTCCATATCGAAGACGGTGCTGCCGCCGAGTGTCGCTTCCGGGCCCGCGACCTCCTGGATGCGGTGCACGACGGTGTGCGCCGCGCTCGATTCGACGGGAACGGCGAGGGTCACGTCGGTCAGCCACTGTCCGCCGCCGCGACTCGCGACAGGCGGCGCAACGTGTGCGACTCCCGGCACGGCGGCGAGCGCGCGCGAGCTCGCGGGACGTGTGCGCGTGAGCACGTGCACGGGTGCACCGAAGCCGACCCCGGTCAGCGACTGCGCCCGCTCGGTTGCGACGCGCACCTCCGCGGTCTTCGGCAGCTCGTCGAGGCCGCGATTGAACGTCTGCATCCAGAAGAACGGAATCGCGAGCACGAGCATGAAGCCCGCGCCGACGGCGAAGCCCACCACGGGACGCCGCATGACACGCCGCGCCCAGCCACTCCAGAAGGCATCGCTGCCGGCCTCGCTCGTCCGCCAGGGGAGCGGCAGACGCAGACGGTCGATGCGCGTGCCGACCGCCGCGAGCATCGCGGGCAGGAGCGTCACCGACGCGAGCACGGAGATGCAGACGACGACGATCGCGCCGACCGCCATCGAGCGCAGCGCGTTCACGTCGATTGCAAAGAGCGCGGCGAGCGACACCGCAACCGTCGCGCCGCTGAAGACGACGGCGGTGCCGGAGCTCGACATCGCGCGCGCGAGCGCCTGCGCCTCGTCGGCGCCTGCACGGAGCTCGCGACGGAAGCGGCTGACGATGAAGAGCGAGTAGTCGACGGCGACGCCGATGCCGATCATCGACGCCATGTTCGTGACGTACACCGAGATCTCGAACGAGTGCGACAGCGCGTAGATGGCTGCACCGGTGAGGAACACCGCGGCGAAGCCGAGCGCGAGCGGTGCGACCGCGGCGACGAGCGTCCCGAAGCCGGCGAGCAGGATCAGGAGGATGAGCGGGAAGCCGATCGCCTCGCCGCGCGCAAGCTGCTTCTTCGAGACGCCCTGGAAGTTCGACCAGATCGCCGGCTCGCCGATGACGCGCGTCTGCACCGCGGGCGTCGTGCGCACGAGCGCGTGACGGAGGCGCGTGGCCTCGTCGATCGCGTTCGACGAGCGGCCGCGATAACTGAGCGTGAGAAGCGCCGCACGCCCGCCGTCGAGGCGGACGACCGGCCCGGGGACGACAGCTGTGTCTGCCGCGGCGATGCGGTGCGCTTCCCGCAGGCGCGCGGTGACGTCCGCGGGGGTTCCGCCGGTGACGAAGACGGTGAAGGCCGGCGTGTGCAGATCCGGGAAGTCGCGCTGGATCGCATCGGTGACGCGGACCGACGGGCTGCCCGGCACCTCCCAGCCGCCGCCCGAGAGATGGTCGCTCTGGTGGAGCGAGAACCAGCCGCCTGCGACGAGGAGCACGACCCAGACGGCGAAGACGACGCGTCGCCGCCGCGACACCGCAGCTGCAAGGCGCGCGAGTTTCTGCTCCATCTGCCCCTTCACAGTGCCTGGAGCGCCCGTTTCCAGGCTGGCCGGATCCGGCATTCTCGCCTACCATGCGCCCCTGGGCCGGCTAGAGGGGCCGGATCGTCTCAGAGGGAGAGGTCTCATCTTGAAAGCATTCATCCTTGCGCTTGGCGTCTGTGCGCTTGCATTGGTCGCCGGCGTCTCAGCGGCGAGCTCCGCGTCGTCGAAGCAGGACCTGCTCGTCGGCTACGACCATGCACCGACCGCGGCCGACCGCGCGGCCATCACGGCTGCAGGCGGCACCGTCCGCCACGCCTTCGGGTCGATCGGCGTTCTCGCCGTCAACCTGCCGTCGGGCAAGGCCAGCGACATCCGCAGCACGCAGGGCGTCAGCTACGTCGAGCCCGACGCGGTTCGCGTGCCGCTGTCGCTCTCGTCGGACCTTCTGGCGTCGGAGTTCGTTCCGAGCGCCACGAACGGGCTCTACGGCCTCGTGACGACCCACGCGGTCGAGGCGCAGGCTGCCGGCTTCACAGGCGCGGGCGTGAAGGCGTGCGTGGCCGACACCGGTCTCGACACGCACCACTCGGACATCGCGCCGAACTTCGTCAAGGGCTACAACGTCTTCGGTCCCAACACGAATGACGTCGACGTCTTCGACCTCGGCGTCGCGGCGACGGAGACGCATGCGACACACGTGTCCGGGATCATGCTCGGCGCCGTCAACGGGTCGGGGATCCACGGCGTCGCCCCGAACGCGAAGCTGTACGAGGCGCGCGTGCTCGGCACGCAGCCCGACGGCTCGGTCAGCGGCGAGACGAGCCAGGTCATGGAAGGCGTGCAGTGGCTCGCCGACCAGGGCTGCAAGGTGATCAACATGAGCCTCGGCGGCGGCGACCGCTCGCAGGCCGAAGAGGCGCTCTACAACCAGATCACGCAGGACGGCACGCTGATCGTCGTGGCCTCCGGCAACGACTCGGCGAAGCAGCTGTCGTTCCCGGGCCGCTACCAGACGGTGCTCTCCGTCGGCGCGGTCGACTCCCAGAACCGGCTCGCATCGTTCTCGAACACCGGCGCGCAGCTCGACATCGTCGGGCCCGGCGTCGACAACCTCTCGTCGTTCCCGCAGGGTCAGGGGCGCGACGCGTCAGTCTCAGCAGGCGGCGTCAACTATCCGGCGCTGCCGATGGAGTTCGCAGGCGCGACGAGCGCGGCGGGCATCAATGCTCCGCTCGTCAACTGCGGTCTCGGTGCGACTCCCGCAGCATGCGGTACCCACGCCCCCGGCTTCGTCGCGCTGATGCAGCGCGGTACGGTCAGCTTCGCGACGAAGGTCGCAAGCGCGCAGGCGGCGGGTGCAGCGGCCGCGATCGTCTACAACAACGCCGCGAACGGCCCGGGCAACTTCAACGGGACGCTCGTGACGACGACGAACGGCGGCACGCCGTGGATCCCGGCGGTCTCGCTCTCGCAGACCGACGGTGAGGCGCTTGCGGCCGCGGCTCCGGCCACGGCAACGGCGTTCAACATCGCCATGGCCTGGAACTACGACAGCGGCACGTCGATGGCGACGCCGCACGTCGCAGGGGTGGCAGCGCTCGTGTTCGGGAAGAACCCGAACCTCAAGCCGCACGACGTCGAGGCGATCCTCGAGAAGACGGCGACCGACCTCGGTGTCCCGAACTACGACACCACGTTCGGGTACGGCCTCGTGAACGCACAGGCTGCGCTCGCGGCAACGCCGCGGCCGTAACGCCGAGCAGCATCAGTTGGACGACGAAGGGCCGGCTCACGCCGGCCCTTCGTCGTAGACTGCCCCTTGGTCGAGCGAGGAGGAAGTGATGGCGCAGGTCGAGAGCGAGAATCGGGCAACGTCGGATCCCGGTGCCCGGAAGGACGTGCTGAAGGAGATCAAGGAGCGCGGGGTCGATGACGTCCTGCTCTGGTTCACGGACCTCGAGGGGCATCTGAAGAGCTTCTCGATCACGACGAGCGAGGTCGAAGGCGCGCTCGACGACGGGATGGGCTTCGACGGCTCGTCGATCACGGGCTTCAACGCGATCGAGGAGTCGGACATGGTCGCGATTCCCGATCCGTCGACGTTCCGGATCCTCCCCGACGGCGAGACCGGCCGGATGATCTGCGACATCGTCACGCCTGACGGCAAGCGCTATGACGGCGACCCGCGATACGTCCTGCGGCGCGCGATCGAGCGGATGGAGTCGATGGGCTTCGACACGTTCAACGTCGGCCCGGAGGCGGAGTACTTCCTCTTCAAGGACGACAAGGGGACGGAGACGCTCGACGAGGGCGGCTACTTCGCCCAGACGACGATGGACGCCGCGACGACGATCCGCCGCGACACGATCCGCGCGCTCGAGAACATGGGCATCCCGGTCGAGTATCACCACCACGAGGTGGGGCCCTCGCAGCACGAGATCGACATCCGCTTCGCCGACGCGCTCGACATGGCCGACTACATGCTCACCTACCGGCTCGTCGTCAAGGAGGTCGCGAAGCAGCACGGCTTCCACGCGACCTTCATGCCGAAGCCGCTCTTCGGCGAGAACGGCTCGGGCATGCATACCCACCAGTCGCTCTTCAAGGACGGCCGGAACCAGTTCTTCGACGAGAGCGACAAGTGGCACCTGTCGGAGGTCGGCAAGGCGTTCATCGCCGGCCAGCTCCGGCACGCGCGCGAGATCTCCGCCGTGTTCGCCCAGTGGGTGAACTCGTACAAGCGGCTCGTGCCCGGCTTCGAGGCGCCCGTGTACGTCGCCTGGTCGCAGCGGAACCGCTCGGCGCTCATCCGCATCCCGCTCTACAAGCCGGGCTCGGAGCAGGCGACGCGGGCCGAGCTCCGGTGCCCCGATCCGGCTTGCAACCCGTATCTCACCTTCGCGTGCCTGCTCCATGCGGGCCTCGAGGGGATCGAGCACGGCTACGAGCTGCCGGAGCCGATGGAGACGAACCTCTACCACCTGACCGCCGAGCAGCGCCGCGAGCGGGGAATCGTCTCCCTGCCGGAGACCCTGGGCGAGGCGATCGACGCTCTGTCCCAGTCCGAGCTGGCCCGAAAGGCCCTCGGGCCGCACATCTTCGACCGCTACATCGAGCTGAAGCGGAAGGAGTGGGACGAGTACCGCGTCCAGCTCACCGACTGGGAGATGAAGAAATACTTGGCCGTTCTCTAGATCACAGGGGAACCCCTGGTTCCCCTGTGGGACCCCTCCTCCGGCGCGCGTGACGAAAGCGCGCTTGCGCTCCCGGCCAGAGCGCGGTCTGGCCTCCGCGCGCAGTCGGCTTTCCCCCAAGGGCGTCTGTTGACGGCTTGCCTGCCCCGCGCGGGCGTGGGTGCCTTCGGCATCCCCGCCACGCTTGCGCTCGCCTCCGTCTAAGGGCGCGCTGCGCGCTGCCCTTAGCCTCCGGCCTCTACCGCTCGGAGCGCCAACGTGTCAGAATCGGCCACGGCTCGCCACCTGCGGAGGCGAGCCCAACTGACGGCCGACCGCGAGTCGCTCTTGGCGGCTCGTGGTCGTTCTGGAAGCAGAGCACCAGGCTTCAGCCTGGTTGCAGTCGTTGAAACGCGGCGGATCGCATGCGCGACTCACCTAGGTTGAAACGAGTACAACCCGCTCGAGAGCAGGTTGCGGGTGGTGCGTCTGGGTGGATCCGGTTCTAGAGGAAGCTTCTGATGTTCTCGCGGTCGACCCGGAGGCCGATGACGCCGCTCGTGCCGTCGATCTGCTCGATCGTGTCGGCGGGAACGAGCCTGCGACGGCGCGAGAAGAGCCCGGAACGCACGGAGAGCGCGTCCGGGACGTCGGGGGCGGTGCCGTACATCGGGCACTCGACCTTTCCGACGAGACGGCCTTGCCGGTCGGCGACGATGTAGCCGGCAGTCCGGCGGAGGTCGATGGCGAGGGCGCTCATGTGACTGACGCTATGCCCGGCCTGAAAGGAATTTACGAGCCACGGGGTAAAAGGTTTGTTAATCCGCCCCATTTTCCTGCTCGCAGTCTTCACACCGGTACAACGCCGTTCCGGCCCGATCGGGTCCTGGCAGCCGCGCCCCGGCTCCGTACGATTGGGTCGTGACCGCCGCCGACCGGCATCTGCGCCTCCTGACCGAGACGACGGCCGCCGTCAACTCGACGCTCGACCTCGAGGAGGTGCTCCATCTCGTCGCGGACAAGGTCGCCGACGCGCTCCGGGCCGACGCCTGCTTCGTCTATCTCTACGACGAGCGCACGGACGAGCTCGTTCTCCGCGCGACCCACGGCACCTCGGTCGACGAGCTGACGCGCCGGCCGCGGATGCGCCCGGGCGAGGGCATCACCGGCAGCGCGGCCGCCGAGCGGTCGCCCGTGATGATCGCCTCGGCCGCCCACCTCGACCCGCGCTTCAAGCAGTTCCCGAACCTGCACGAGGAGGAGTACGAGTCGATCCTCGCCGTGCCGATCCTCGCGCAGGGCGAGCGGCTCGCCGGCGCGCTGAACGTCCGCACGCTCGTGCCGCGCGAGTACGGGCAAGACGAGGTCGAGCTGCTCGTCTCGATCGCCGACCAGGTGGCGCAGTCGATTCTCCACGCGCAGCTCTACGCCCAGGCGCAGCGCCGCGTCGCCGAGCTCGAGGCGCTCGCGAAGATCTCGGAAGCGGTCTCGGAGTCGCTCTACCTCGAGGAATCGCTCGAGGCGATCGTGAAGACGACGATGGAAGCCGTGCACGCGACCGGCGCGGCGCTCGTGCTCGAGGATGGGCGCATCGCGTGGCCGGAAGGGCGTGCAGGCAAGCACGCCGTGCGCACGCCGCTTCGCTGGAAGCGCCGCCAGATCGGCGAGCTCGTCGCCGACCGCGACGCGCCGTTCTCCGACGACGACCGCGCGCTGCTCGAGGCGATCGCCCACCACGCGGCGGTCGCGCTCGAGCACGGCCGGGCCGTCATGCGCGGTGTGCTTGCGCAAGAGATCCACCATCGCGTGAAGAACAACCTGCAGACCGTCGCGTCGCTGCTGCGCCTGCAGGCGCGCGCAGACGACGTCGATGCGCGCGAGGCGCTCGAGCACTCGGTGAACCGCATCCTCGCGATCGCCGCGGTGCACGAGGTGCTGACCGAGCAACGCGACGAGGACGTCGAGATTGCCGAGCTGCTCGACCGGCTGCGCGCCATGCTCGTGCAGGGTCTCGTCGGTGGCCGCGACGTCTCTGCTCGGCTCGAGCCGGTGTCGCTCGCCGGCAACCGCGCCACGGCCCTCGCCCTCGTGTTCAGCGAGCTGCTGCAGAACGCGCTCGAGCACGGCGCGGGCGCCGTGACGATCGAGCTTGCGCAGAGAAACGGCGACGTCACGCTCGCGATCGCCGACGAGGGCGCCGGAGTGCACGACCCGAGCAGTGGCACCGGGCTCTCGATCGTGCGCGCGCTCGTGCGCGACGAGCTGCACGGCAGCATCGACTTCCACGGGGCTCGGGCGGAGGTGACGTTCCCCGCATGAGGCTGCCGAAGGAGGTGTTCATCGTCGTGCGGCGCGGCGACGAGTACCTCGTCGTGCACCGCTCGCCGAGCGGCGGCGCGTACTGGCACGGGATCGCGGGCGGCCTCGAAGAGGGCGAGTCGTTCGCGGAGGCGGCGGCGCGCGAGCTCTACGAAGAGACCGGCTTCACCGCGCAGCCGCACGAGATCGCCGAGCCGTTCGTCTACCCGGTCGACTACAACGCCGACGGGATCACGGTCGGCTGCTTCCTCGTCGACGTGCCCGGCGGCTGGGAGCCGGAGCTGAACGACGAGCACGACGAGTACCGCTGGTGCTCGCGCGACGAGGCGGTCGAGCTTCTGTACTGGCCGGAGCCGAAGGAGCTCCTGCGGGCATTGTGATCGAGCCCGCACCCCCGTATCGCGGCGAGGGGCCGCACGCGCTCTGGCACGTCAGCGAGGACGCGACGATCGAGCGCTTCGTCCCGCTCGAGGAGCTCGTGTGGGCGATCGACACGCGTCACCTCCCGCTCTACTGGTTCCCGCGCGACTGTCCGCGGGCGACGTTCTGGGCGACGAGCGAGACGAGCGACGACGACGTCGAGCGCTGGCTCGACGGCGACCGCACCCGCCGCGTGCACGTGATCGAGTCCGCGTGGCTCGAGCGGATGCGGACGACGCGGGTCGTCGCGTACCGGCTGCCCGAGTCGGGCTTCGAGCCGGAGGACCGCTTCTGGGTCACGCGCGAGACCGTCGAGCCGCTCGAGCTCGTCGAGCTCGGCGACCTGCTTGCACGGCACGCGGACGCGCGGATCGAGCTTCGCGTCGCGCCCGCGCTCTATCCCCTCTGGGACTCGGTCGTCGCGTCGACGCTCGACTTCAGCGGGATCCGGCTGCGAAACGCGACACTGTCGACATGAGGATTCTCGTAGCGGAGGACGAGACGATCATCCGTCTCGATCTCAGAGACCTGCTCGAGCGTGCCGGGCACGAGGTGTGCGCCGAGGCGCGCGACGGCGAGGAGGCCGTCGAGCTCGCCCGGTCCGAGCAGCCCGACCTCGCGATCATGGACGTGAAGATGCCGCGACTCGACGGCATCGAGGCAGCGCGACGGATCCAGGACGAGCGTCCGATCCCGATCGTGATGCTGACCGCGTATGGGCAGGAAGAGCTCGTCTCGCGGGCTGCGGAGGCCGGCGTCTTCGGGTACCTCGTGAAGCCGTTCCGCGAGCAGGACCTGCTCCCCGCGATACATACTGCGCGCGCCCGCCACGAGGAGATGCAGACGGTGCGCGACGAGGCAGAGTCGCTCGCCGAGGCCCTCGCCGCGAGGAAAGTGATCGAACGCGCGAAGGGACTGCTGATGGAGAAGGAGAAGTTGACGGAGAGCGAGGCGTTCGCGCGACTGCGCAAGGCGAGCCAGGCATCGCAGCGGCCGTTGAAGGTGATCGCGGAAGCCGTTGTCGCGACGCTCGGGGACGGCGCGTGACGGAAGACCATCCGAACGCCGCGCTGACGCGGCGTGTCTTCGCCGCGTTCGGCAGCAGTGCGGCACAGATCAGCGCAGCGCTCAGCCGCGACATCGTCTGGCGTGTGCCCGGCTCGACGGCGATGAGCGGCGAGTACAAGGGCCGTCGCGCGGTCGTCGAGTTCCTCCGCCGCACCAGCATCGAGACCGACGGGACGTACGGCAGCAAGCTGCACACCGTCATGGCGAACGACGAGTGGGGCCTCGCGGTCTACCGAGCCTGGGGGACGCGCAACGGCATCGAGCTCGACGTCGACCAGGCGTTCGTGATCCGGTTTCACGACGGCATGTGGAAGGACGTCACCGCCGTCCCGCTCGACGCTGCGTTCGATGCGTTCTGGGCCTGAGCCGTTCGACACGCCCGACGTGACGGCGCTCTGCGACGCACAGCAGGAGGAGATGCGCGGGCGCTACGGCGGCGTCGCCGACATCGGGCCGACGCGCGAGGCCGCGATGTTCGTGGCACCGGACGGTGTCTTCGTCGTCGTGCGTGACGACGACGAGCGTGCGGTCGCGTGCGGCGGCATCTGCCGGTTCGACGATGCGCGCGCGGAGCTGAAGCGGATGTACGTCGTGCCCGACGCGCGGGGCCAGGGGCTCGGCCGCCGCGTCCTCGTCGAGCTCGAGGAGCATGCGCGCGCGCTCGGGTACACGGGCATCGTCCTCGAGACGGGCGACCGCCAGCCGGAGTCGGTCGGTCTCTACGTGTCGGCAGGCTTCGAGCGGATGCCGTGCTACCCGCCGTACTCGGAGCG